>WBZR01002430.1_pt1 | contig 19143 bp, 18 predicted proteins | sample 5204231 | NCBI WGS metagenome assembly WBZR01 (sample SAMN12412403, study PRJNA552823) | activated sludge metagenome | isolation source: activated sludge from anammox sidestream of wastewater treatment plant... | place: USA: Virginia | collected 2017-08 | reverse complement strand
ATCTCAAACCGGAAGACTTTGGAAAGTACATGACATGAAAAACTCAAAATTCCTGAAACACCCGACAAAGCCATTTGAAGTAGATGAAAACAGCACCGTAGCAGACGCGCTGACAGCAATGTCTCAAACTGCCTTTCAGGGGAAGAATCTTGCCATGGCAGCGGACGTATGGGGCTCCATGCTGAAAGGCAATGTCACCATTTTCTTCGGTTTGGCAGGCGCCATGGTGCCTGCTGGGATGAGAAACATCATCTCGTATCTTATAAAAAACCGTCTGATTGACTGCCTTGTATCCACCGGCGCAAACCTCTTCCACGATATTCATGAGACATTGGGGAAATACCATTATCAGGGTGATGCCAATACCGATGACATCCTCCTCCAGAAAGAGGGGGTTGACAGGATGTATGATGTATTCGCGTCAGAACCAGAGTTCCGCAAGCTTGATAGTTATATAACACGTTTTGCCGACACCATTGACTTAAGCCGCCCTTACACCACAAGGGAATTTTTGTTCCTTCTGGGCCAGCACCTGTCCAAACAAACAGACACGGACGGCATTGTGACATCAGCGTTCAAGTCCGGTGTTCCTGTCTACTGCCCTGCCCTTGGAGACTCGTCTATTGGCATAGGATTGGCGGCACGAACAAAGGGCAAAAAGGTGTTATTCGACATCATAGCGGATGTTCAGGAAACAGCGCTGCTGTCACTCAAGGCCAAAGAGACCGGGGTTATCTACCTTGGCGGAGGCACACCTAAGAACTTTATCCAGCAGATGGAAGTGACTGCACATTTATGGAGCAACAAAGTCGTAGGCCACGAGTATGCAATCCAGGTCACGGCAGACGCCCCTCACTGGGGAGGGCTTAGCGGTTGCACGTTTGAAGAGGCCAAGTCCTGGGGTAAAATCAAAAAGGATGCAAAAATGGTCACTGTACATTGCGATTCGACTATAGCGCTCCCTCTTATAACCACTGCAGTAGCACAAAAATATAAAGACACTATCAGAAAGAGAAATTGCCCTGACCTCTTTCTGACCCTGAAGAAAAACAGGATAGAAGACCTTAAAGCCGTTTAACGATTTGTGGGCTGTATGGAATCCACATCTCACAAGAATTCAGTTCAACTACCGGCAGCTTTCATTTTTTTATCCGTATGGGTTTTCCTTGTTTTTCCCCTTTTCAGGACAGAGTTGCAGGCCATCCTCTATCTTCCCTATATCAGCAGGTTATCGCATTCGCAAAAAATGGAATTTATAAACGGACCGCTTTATCGTTTCTGGCGGGAGATTGAGGCAGACATTCCAGAAGATGGAACCGTCTATTTTGCCTGTCCTCCCGACTCAACTATCAGTGAAAAATCAAACTACTATCTCTATCCACGGAGGGTTATTTTCACCGACCTCCAAAAAATGAATTTAAGGGATTTGCCCCAGGACAGTTTTTTTGTGTTTTATTTTACTCCCGAAACAATGAAAGGAGATATTAACTGGGAACTTGGCAATATCCCTTCTATGAAAGCGATTACATTTACAAGATATTCCGGAATTTACAGGGTGATGAGAGGCACTGCGAATGATTGATATCATGTTACTCCTGATGGCAGTAAGTCACTTCCTCCTCTCTGGCGGTTGTGTACTTTTCTTTTTGAATAGGCTTAAACCAGCCGCAAATCTCTACAATTTTGAATGGCCATTTATAATATTCCTGATGTATTCTCTTGGGACAGGGGTTGTCTCTCTCCAGATATTCCTCTATTCGTTATTCCACATACCCCTTTCCCGCGTTGGTGTATTTCTCCCATGGGGGCTTATTATCGCAATAATATTTTTGTTAAGATTCAGGCAGGATCAAATTTCTCTCCGGAAAATGCACCGTAGCCCCGTTAGAGGGATAAGGAACAGCGTGACGTGGTTTGAAGGGTTCTTGTTCTTCATTATTGCCCTTCAGATAATTTACTTCCTGGTATATGCGATGTCCTGGCCTTTGGTGGGGTGGGATGCCTGGACCTTCTGGTTCTTTAAGGCAAAGGCATTTTACCTGGCTAACGGTATGCCGCCAGACTGGTTTTTCTTAAACCCAGGCCCTAATCCTGGCGAATATATGCATCCCGATTACCCTCTATTGACCCCTCTTTCAGTCACATGGATTTATGTCTCCCTGGGTAAGATTGATGAGCAGTTGGCCAAACTCATATTCGTTTTGAACGCCATCGCCCTGCTTGCCATCTTTTACTACATGCTGAAGCAGCACATTAACCGGCTTTATGCACTGCTCTTTACATCGCTGCTTTCAATTACTCCTGTATTCATTCGCCATGCAGGTGGCACCCCTATATACGATGCAGTCGGGTTGGCAGATCTTACGTTGTCTATGTATATCCTGGGGGCAGCGACCTTTTTTCATTTTTACCATAGATCGAAGGCTGCACCGTTCCTGATGTTGTTTTTCCTCTTTCTAGGAATGGCAGGTTGGACAAAAAATGAGGGACTCACGTTTGCACTATTCGGAAGTCTTATCGCCGTTACAGGAAATGTGGAGAAAAAGAATCTGCTTTGGGGGCTGTTGCTTATGAGTGCTTTTATTGCGCCGTGGCAATTGTATAAGGTACATTTAGCGATTCCAGGTGAATATATAGGCCTGTCCGATCCTCTCTGGAGACGAATGACAGCAAATGTGGAACGGCTGCCCTTTGTATTCAAAATGATGGTAATGGAATTTTTCAACCTTAAAAAATTTGGCTTAATCTGGCCGGTCTTCCTGCTGACAATTTTTCTGAACTGGAGAAAGACCATAAGATATCCTCTATCCCCATGTATTCTATTTATATTTTCCCAGATATTGGTTTATGGATTCATATACTACATCACTCCCCATGACATAAAATGGCAGATGCGGACGTCTGTTGACCGTATAGTATTACATTTATCCCCCCTTGCATTATGGATTGCTGCAATGTGTGCGGATGAACTGTTTGATACCGGGAAAGCTGCCGGAAATTCAATCAGGTCAGGTAATATCACTCAAAAGAGTTCTTGACATCCAACCATCCTTGTGATAATTTTCACCCCAATTCAGGCAGGGAGGATTACATCACAAATTGGACAGGGATTCACATTTCTTCATTAAATCCAACTTTCTCGGAATTCCACCGGAGATATCCGGCTGGGACAACTCAAGGTATGTAGTCTTACCTGTCCCGTTTGACGCTACAACCTCTTTTCAATCAGGCACAAGGAAGGGTCCAAAAGCAGTCATCGAGGCATCGGCATATATAGAGCTTTATGATGAAGAACTCCGCATGGAAAGCGCCGGTGCAGGTGTGCATACGCTCGATCAACTCGACGTAACGGTTAATCCGGAAGAGGTTCTGACCAGGATAGAGAGTGTTGCCACGGAGATAATAAATGCGGGCAAGATCCCCATAACAATCGGCGGTGAACACTCCATCACTTTTGGCGTAATAAAGGCATTGCATGCGAGGTATGAAGACCTCTCTGTACTGCAACTGGACGCTCATGCAGACCTCCGGCAGGAGTATCAGGGAACCCAATGGAGTCATGCATGTGTCATGCGCAGGATATCCGAGCTTGGCATCAATATTACACAGGCCGGCATCAGGAGCCTTAGTAAACATGAGGCTGAGTATCTCGCTTCCGCTAAAAATATCCATACCTGTTATGCCGCAGATATTGTCGACAACAATGGATGGATGGAAGAGGCAATATCACATTTGTCAGAAAACGTTTACATTACAATTGATGTTGATGCGTTTGATCCGGCCTATGTACCGGCGACAGGGACACCGGAACCAGGCGGTATGAACTGGTATCAGGTTACGAAGTTCCTCAACCGCGTCTTTCAGCGGAAAAAGATCATCGGATTTGACGCCGTTGAACTTTGCCCGCAGCCCGGACAGATAGCGTCTGATTTTCTTGTGGCACGGCTTTTATATAAAATGATCGGGTATTCACTAACACAGAAAGGATAGCATTCAATGAGCGCTAAATCTGTAAAGAGCACACTTGGAGAGGAAGAGAAGAATAAACTGTTCGTGCCAAAGAAGGTCTTCTTCACAAAGGGTGTGGGCACACATAAGGAAGAATTAAGGTCTTTCGAGCTGGCGCTGCGTGATGCAAAGATTGAAAAGTGTAACCTTGTCCAGGTTTCAAGCATACTCCCTCCCCAGTGCAAGATAGTATCCATAAAAGAAGGGATAAAAGAACTCCTTGCCGGCGCGATAACTTTTGTAGTTATGAGCCGGTGCGCAAGCAATGAACCGCACCGGCTGATTGCATCTTCTGTTGGTTGCGCCATACCTACCGACAAGAATGCCTACGGTTACCTCAGTGAACATCACGCTTATGGACAGTCTGACAAGGTAGCCGGAGATTATGCCGAAGACCTTGCAGCCGCCATGCTTGCATCCACCCTTGGAATAGAGTTTGACGAGGATAAGAGCTGGGACCAGAAAAAAGAGGTCTACAGGATCAGTGACAGGATCGTTAAGACTACAAACATTACACAGTCTGCAATTGTAAAGAATGGTTATACGACAGTAGTGGCAGCCGCAGTTTTTCTTTTTTGATACTAACGGCCGGTCTCACGCCGAAGCCTTGCCTGTCTAATGCCATTTCTTATGTTTGTATGGTGTAACTGTGTTTAATACGCTTTTATCAGTTTTTCAGAATCGTAGAGATCAGCGACTTTAATTCAGACAAGTTTGCAGACTTTACAAAGTAAGCATCGGATGCCCAGCAGCCGAAATCATGCTTATAGTCTTCATATGCGCTTACGAAAATAATCGGCACGTCACTTTTCATATCCTTTATCTTTCTCGCAAGCGTAATACCGTCAATCCCTGGCATTTTTATGTCAAGCGTTATGAGATCAGGAGTCGTCTTCTCAACCTCGGCAAGTGCATCTTCACCACTGCATGCCAGAATGACATTATAACCTTCCTCTTCAAATTCTTCCTTGTAGAGAAGCCTTATATGTTCCTCATCATCCACTATCAGAATAGTCTTTTTCATTAATGCCTCCCTGTTAGTACTACAAAATCAATTTTCTATTTTTCTTCAATCTATCATAAAGCCGGAAGATTTTCCACCCTTCAGGTGTGCTATCCTCTTCTCAAGATGATGCATGATCCTCTCCCCGCTCTCCCCTCCATCCTTCCATGCATCAAGACATGACCTTGCAATCAACTTATCCAGCGGAGGAGGATTATAGAGCATTTTCTTAATTGTAAACGGATTCAATAAGACAGGGTTGTAGTTATTGCTGATATAGCCGTTTTCAATCAGCCTTTTTTCAAGACCTGTATGCGGCTGGACGCCGAGGAAGAATATTACACACTGGACCTGCCCTCTTCCCATTATTTGTACTATATGATTATATGAATTTATCGATTCAAATAGTGTCTCTTCTGTCTCACCAGGGGCATTAATGGAGTAATTAAGTATCAACCTCCCCCGGTAACCCGCCTTCTTGAGATACCGGCACCCTTCGTACAGATTCTCAAGCCTGAATCCCATACCCATCTCATTCAGTATGCTCTGTGACCCCGATGTAACCGATACCTCAAGATCCCCCACGCCGGAAGAAACCATCAGGCCTGCAAGTTCCTCTGTTATAAGGCTCGTCCTGATGTAACCGCTCCACTCAACAGGGAGCCTGCTGCCTTTAATCCCCTCCAGCAATGCCGCACAATGCCTCAGCGCCTGACTTCCAGGTATAAACTGGGCATCGGCGAACCATATCTTCCGCACATTCCACTTCGAATATAAATACCTGATCTCATCTATTATTTTTGCCGGGTCCCTGTAACGGACGTCAGGCCCCTCGATAAATGAGTAGAGACAAAACTCACAATGATACGGACACCCCCGCTTCGTCTGTATTCCTACGGTTTCTCCAAAATAAGAAGACACCTGCGGGAATATGGATTCAATGTAGCGGTAGTCAACCGTCAGATCAGAAATCGGGACAGTACCGCTTCCCTGTACTGGAACGACCCTGTCCCTATTTCTGAAAGTAACCCTGTAATCTGAAATATCGTCCCCGTCTACAAGCGAGACTATAACATCTTCTCCCTCGCCAATTACACCTATCACACCCTCCGGCAGGCTATTTATGATCTCTTTATGAAATACACTAAAGGCACCGCCCCCAATGACATATACCCTGTCCGGAAACATACTGATTGTCTTCCTGATCAGATACAATTTCTCCTTAAGGTGATTCTCATAAGTGAGGATCATGCTTATCCCCTTGAATCCTGCCAGAAATTTTTTGAAAATGTTTGGCGAATAGTAGAAATTAAAGGCAAGTTCAAGCGAATCATCCTGACCATGCGGGGCGTAAATCTGGATATCCCGCCATGAAAAGGCGATAATGTCAGGCCTGAATTCCTCAACGGTGTCGGAAATCGCCTTCAGGCGCTCATTCTTGTTTATCAATGAAAGGTCTAACAGACGTTGCCGCACATCAGGGCGTTTCTGGTGAACGTAGCTGGCAAGGGAGGTAGGACCGGCCGGATATACCTTCTTGCATGGAAGCCAGATGTATAAGACTGATTTATTGCTCATAGTAAGCGCATTAAACAGGGGAATTAAATAGGGACAGCGCCTGTTTATTTGGTACCAAATAAACAGGCGCTGTCCCTATTTAATTCCAACGTGCACGGCAACGATCCCGCCTGATAGGGTATGATAATATACATTTGAAAATCCAACTCTGAGCATAAGTCTGCGGAGCTCTTCTGCCGGGGGAAATTTCCGTATGGAATCAGGCAGGTACTGGTATATACCTGTCTGGTCTTTGGAGATCAACGTGCCAATGGCCGGGAGAAGGGTGAATGAATAGAAATCATAAATGTATCTGAAGATCGGGCTTTCCGGATGTGTAAATTCAAGGCATACGACCCTTCCACCACGCTTCGTCACCCTCAGCATTTCTGAAAATGCCTTTTCAAGATGCGTCACATTTCTGACACCAAAGCCAACAGTTACTGCATCAAACTTATTATCACGAAATTGCATTGACTCTGCATTCCCAATTACACAACTGATTACACCCTCAAGGCCATGTTCCCGGACTTTATTCCTGCCTATTCTCAGCATCTCAGGATTGAGGTCAGAAGCTGCAACACTGCCTGATTTGCCGACTTTTTGGGCCATCAGAATTGCTATGTCTGCAGTACCTGAACAGACATCCAGGACATGATCACCCCTTTTAACACCGGCCTGCTCTACAGTAAAACGCTTCCAGGAGTGATGCTGTCCAAAACTGAGCACCGAGTTGTTGATATCGTACTTTTTAGCTGCAGATGAGAACATCTTCTGCACCATCTGTTCCTTATTCATGCAGTAAATACCCCTTTCTGATGTGTGCGGGGTCAGGTCTTTAATTTTGACATAAAAAACATCTCAAAATTAAAGACCTGACCCCTATTCACACTCAGATTATAGTATGAAATTAAACACTTGACAACCACCTTCCTTCTGCCATACTATAACCCCGTGAAAACTGCTATTCCTGTAAACTCACAAATCAGCATGGCAGAGGTATGGGATCTGTGCAGGGAAGACCTGAACAGGGTGGAAGAACAGATTCACACTGACCTCAAGTCCAATCTGTCCCTGATAAGTATCATGGGTTCTCATCTGATTAACAGCGGGGGAAAGCGCCTCCGCCCTTTGCTTATGATCCTCACATCGAGACTATCCGGTTATACCGGAAAATCTCATACTGAACTTGCAAGCGTAATTGAACTTATCCATGCAGCTACCCTCTTTCATGACGATGTGATAGACGAAGCCTCCACACGCAGGGGAAACAAGACTGCACGGATGCTATGGGGAAATCAGGCAAGCATACTCGTCGGCGATTATCTGTATGCGAAGGCCCAGTGTACTATCGTATCATTCCACAATCATGATCTGAATGAAACCGTGACAGAGGCAACAAGGAAGATGGCAAAAGGTGAACTCGCCCAGCTTGCTTTTAACGGCGATCTCACGATAACAGAAGAGGACTACCTTGAGATAATCGGCAACAAGACCGCCTCGTTAATGGCGGCTGCGTGCCGCATAGGCGCCATACTCGGTGAATGTCCCACTGAACAAAGAAATGACTTTGAGTCATTCGGATGGAATCTCGGGATGGCATTTCAGCTTGCCGATGACACCCTGGACTATATAGCCAGCAAGGCCAAGCTTGGCAAATCTGTAGGAAAAGACCTTGAGGAGGGCAAGATTACGCTCCCCCTCCTGGCCCTCTTAAAGAGGTGCATGCAGAGTGACGCAGAAAAAATCGAAAAGCTCATATCCAACTCTGATTTCACACAGGAAAATCTTAATTACATCCTGAATCTGATGAAGGAATACGGGGTCATTGAATATTCTCTCGATATGGCAAGGTCATACATTGAGAAGGCTAAAAAGTGTTTGCAGCTGTTTGAGGATACCGTCCATTTACAAGCATTGCTTACCGTAGCTGACTATGTAGCAGACCGGGAACTCTGATCTCAAATTCGATAATGGAACAATCTCATCACCCACTTGTGCAACTGGCAAGGGAGGCCATAAAGAAGTACCTTGAAGACGGTGAAGTGCTGAAAACACCGGAAAGTCTGAAACCTGAAATGAAGGAACAGCATGGGGTCTTTGTGTCTCTGAAAATGCACGGCATGCTCAGGGGCTGCATAGGGACAATTGAACCATCTACATCGTGTGTAGCAGAAGAGATAATTCATAACGCAATAAGCTCGGCTGCGAAAGACCCGAGATTCATGCCGGTAACACTTTCTGAACTGATGGATGTCGTCATTTCCGTAGATGTTCTTACATCGCCGGAGTCTGTGAAATCGGCAGGGGAACTTGATCCTCAAAGGTACGGTGTGATTGTTAAATCAGGATGCAGGCGCGGCTTACTGCTGCCTGATCTCGAAGGCGTAGATACGGCAGAAGAACAGATAGATATTGCAAAGAAGAAGGCAGGCATCGGGGAGGGCGAATCTGTTGACCTGTTCCGATTTGAGGTAAAAAGATATAAATAGGAGAAACGACCATGGCAGACATAACACCATTCAAGGGCATCCGGTATAACAGGGGAAAGATCAAAGACCTAAACCAGGTCATGACACCGCCGTACGATATCATCTCTCCTTCCCAGCAGGATATGTACTACAACAGGGATGAATTCAACATGATTAAGCTTGACCTCGTAAAGGAATTTCCGGCAGACACGGAACGGGACAACCGCTATACAAGGGCATCAAATACATTCTCTGAGTGGTTGTCAAGAGGCATATTGACTGAAGAGGATAAACCCTCGATATACTTCTATGAGGTCTCATACATCAAGTACGGCCCAGGGAAAAAGATGAAGGGTTTCATTGCGCTATGCAGGCTTGAAGAATTCGGAAAGGGCAAGGTAGTGCCGCATGAGTATACCTTATCAAAACCCAAGTCTGACCGCCTTAACCTTCTAAGGTCATGTCAGGCCAATTTCAGCCTCATATTTTCACTCTACTCATCTCCCGATGGAAAGATTAACAAGACTATTGAAGCAAACTTAAAGAACTCAGCCCCTGATATAGACGTTGTAGATGACAATGGCGACAGACACAGGCTCTGGGTGGTAAGCGACCCGGCAACCGTTGAAATGGTTCAGCAACAGATGAAAGAGAAGACAGTATATATTGCCGATGGCCATCACCGCTATGAGGCATCGCTCAATTACAGGAATGAGGCAAGGCAGAAGGGCAGAGAAGGCGCTTGCGACTATATTATGATGTTTTTTGCCAATATGGATGAACCTGGGCTTACGGTACTCCCTACTCACCGGCTTGTATATGGTGTTTCTGAAGACAAGTTGAATAAACTGTATGACAGCCTGAGAAGGTATTTCATAATCAAAGATTTCGACTTCTCCGGCGGTAATGAATCCGGGGCAAGAAAGCAGTTGCAGGACTCAATGAAGAAGGCAGGACCTGAGGATCATTACTTCGGGATTCATCTGAAGGGAGAGAATAGGTACTCGCTTCTCATGCTTAAAGGAGAAGATTTATTGCTTGATCTCCGATCGGATAAACCAATGGCATGGAGGCGGCTTGATGTATCAATACTTCAGAGCCTTATCCTGGAAGAAATGCTCGGATTCAGCGATGAGAGTATCAGAAGGCAGGAGAATCTCTTCTATGTGAAGGACTTCAATGACTCTATCGATAAGGTCCGCGATGGAGACTATCAGGCGGCATTTCTCCTGAATGCCACAAAGATAGATGAGATAAGGGAAGTGACTGATACAGGGGAGCGTATGCCGCAGAAATCCACATACTTCTACCCGAAATGTCTGACAGGACTGGTTATCTACAAATTCTGAGGGACAGTCATGCACCCTTCAGCCTAACAAAGGGTAACGAAATTCATCCTGCGGCTGTTCGTCCTTCGACAAGCTCAGGAAAGTCAGTGAGCTCAGGAGGAACGGGAGGGCGAGTTGTCAAACATCACCGTTCATCCTGAGCTTATCGAAGGATGAGCTCTCATGCTGATTTTTATCAACGGTTCACTCGTCCCACAGGATGAGGCAAAGGTTTCTGTGCTCGACCGTGGGTTTCTCTACGGTGACGGAGTTTTCGAAACCCTGAGGGCATATTCAGGAAAGATATTCCGTCTTGATGATCATATAACAAGGCTTTTCAACTCTCTTGATGCCATCTGCCTGAAATACACCTTCAGCGAAGGCTACATATCAGACGCCCTCTATAAAACGCTCAGGGTAAATCACCTGAATGATGCATATCTGAGGCTGACGATTACAAGGGGGCTGTCACCTCCAGGGCTTGACATCGAAGGGAGCCTTGATCCGACCATTACCATCGTCGCCAGAGAGTTCAGCGGATACTCAGAAGGCCTCTATATCAGCGGAATCAGAGCTGCGGTTGTAAATACAGGACGGGTGCCGGCATCAGCATTGAACCCCGGGATAAAATCCATCAATTTTCTCAACAATATCATGGCAAGGATTGAGGCAACAAGTGCCGGTGCATCAGAGGCATTCATGATCAATACAGAAGGTTATATCGCAGAAGGAAGCGTAAGCAACATCTTCATGGTTAAGGATGGCGTCATCAGGACTCCTCCGCTGAGCGCTGGAATACTGAACGGAGTAACAAGGTCATGGGTAATAACCATTGCTCACAACAACAATATCCAGCTGTCAGAAGAGCCATTCGTGCCTGATGAGATCTATTCCGCCGATGAGTGTTTTGTAACGAGCACACTCTATGAAGTAATGCCTGTCACGACGATAAATAACAAACCGGTGGGAGATGGACAGCCCGGTAAACTCACAAAAAAACTTCTCGCTTTATTTCGTACCACAACATATTGATTCACCCGAAACAGTGCCTAAGTTTTAGGCAAGGACGTGTTTTTCAATGGGTTATGAATCATCAGGAAGGGAATACTGAAAGTATCCGGCTGGTTTTTCCACATGTATGTGGATTAAAAGGATTCATCTGTCATAACAGCAAGTTACAATATCACTCGTGGTAATCAGTCATGCTCAGGCACTACTATATATTGTGAACCTATTGTAACTTGTTCTGTATTTTCTCATTGATAAGATCAGGTGTAGCTGTAACCTTCTCAAGCTTAACCTTTGATATCCGCTTCCCCTCTATATCAACAATTGTAATCTTATAGTCACCATACCTCACAATCTCTCCCCCTCTCGGCATCCTCTGAAGCTGGGATAATACCAGGCCTGCAATTGTCTCATACTCTTCGGATACCTCGAGAGCCAGGTTATGCTGGATCATCAGGTCACGTATCGGGAGAGATGCATCTATTATCATTGAACCATCTTTCATTATCTTCACCGGCCGGTCCTCGAAATCATATTCATCCTCGATCTCACCGACTATCTCTTCTATGATATCCTCCATTGTCACAAGGCCTTCGGCATTTCCATACTCATTAATAACAATGGCCATGTGCATCCTGCGCCTTTGCAATTCCTTAAGCAGCGCATCTATCTTCTTTGTCTCAGGAACAAAATAGACAGGTCTGAGCAGGTCCTTTAATTTAATTTCCTTAGACCTTTCCCTTATCCCGAGGAGGTCTTTTTCATAGAGCACCCCCTTGATATCATCGAGTCCTCCATCAAATACAGGATACCTTGAAAATCCACCATCTACAACGGTTTCAATAACCTTGTCCAGCGGGGTATCAATGGCAATTGCTTTGATCTTGGGACGCGGCACCATTATCTCTTTTGCAGTAGTAGTGACAAACTCGAATACGCTGTGAATCAGCTCCTGCTCGGTCTTCTCGAATATACCCTTCTCTCCGCCCTCTTTAAGGAAAATCTTTATTTCTTCTTCAGTAACAAAAGAGCCTTCCGGCGGAGGCATCCTGCCAAACGGCTTGAGGAAGACGTTGGTAGACCTGGTAAGTATCCTTACAAGTATGAAAGAGAGTCTCGATAAATAATGAATAGGTTTGCCTACAAATAACGCTATCGGCTCTGCAAACCTCAATGCAAGTGATTTAGGAACAAGCTCACCAAGTATGAGTGACAGATAGGAGATAACAATGACTACCAGGGTGATTGCAATCGGTTCGCTCCACCTGCTAATCATGTCTACAGGCATATTTTGCAGAAGGGGTTTTATAGCCTCTATTGCCGCGGCGCCTCCCAGGGCGCCTGCAAGCATGCTTACTACAGTAACCCCCACCTGAACCGTGGCAAGAAACTTGTCAGGCTCACTCTGAAGACTATGTACAACCGCTGCCTTTTTGCTGCCGCTTTCCATCAAATGCTTTATGCGGCTCTTTCTGGCGGATATTATGGCTATCTCAGAGCAGGCAAAAAACCCATTGGCAAGAATCAATAAGAGGATAAGGATTACATCTATCCAGAATTCACCCATATTTTTATATTATAACATAACAAACTGAATATGCTATAATCTGCTCAACTTCTCGATATCATCCTCCCTGCCGAGGAATACGAGAATATCTCCTTCCATCACAATGTCATCTCCTGCAGGCGCTACATTAACGGCCTCTTTCACCACACTCTTTCCCTTATGCATCTCTGTTATTTGCCTCTTGATGGCAATTATATTCACCTTGTGCATGGTCCTTATATTGGTATCTTTCAGCATCTTGCCGACAAAACTTCGCGGTGCAGGTATTTCACTAATACAATATTCCGGTGACAGGAAAAGGCTGTCTATAATATTGGGCGTTACAATATGGGTTGCAACACGTATCGCCATATCACGCTCAGGATATACCACCTGTGTGGCGCCAAGTTTTTCAAGAATCTTGATATGCAGAGGCGTAACCGCTTTGGCTATTATCTCTTTCACGCCAAGTTCCTTGAGCGCCATGACTATAAGGACGCTTGCTTCAACGTCTTCTCCTATGCTTACAATAGCAACATCCATATTCTGAACTCCAAGTTCTTTCAGAGTCCTGATGTCTGTGGCATCACACTGTACCGCGTGAGTTGCATGTTCGGTGACAGACTTGACATTCTCCTCATTCACATCCATAGCGAGGATCTCACACCCCTTCTTTGCAAGGGTTTCAACAACACTGGAGCCGAACCGTCCCAAACCTATTACAACAACCTGAATCGCCATTTCATTTACCCTATAAGTATTTTGCCTTCAGGATACCTGTATCTCTGAGGATAGCCCCCTTTGACAATCGCAATACTCAATAGCAACGGTCCAAGACGGCCTGCATACATGGTAGCCGAGATGATAATCTTCCCTGCGTCCGAGAACAGGCCGGAGAAACTCAGAAGACCTCCGTCTCCTGTAGAAAGACCTACCGTTCCGAATGCAGAAGACACCTCAAAAAGCGTTTGTATAAAACTCCTGTTTTCTGTAAGGAGCAGTAAAGTTGTCGAGGTTATTATGATTATCGTAACCATGGTTGTCAAGAGGAATGCCTTTGCTACAAGTTCTGTAGAAATGCGCCTTTTGAAAATAGTATAATCCTGTCTTCCGCGGAAGGATGACCACAATGCCACCATCATTATCGCATACGTAGTAGTCTTGATCCCCCCCCCTGTACTGCCTGAAGAGGCGCCTATTACCATAAGAATTATCAGGACAAAAAGGGAATGATTGGCCATGTCACCAACGTTAACTGTGTTGAATCCAGCTGTCCTTGCACTCACGGAGTGAAACAACGATACAAGCATCCTGTCGCCTAAAGAAGCCCCATCCAATATTTTTGCAGGCGCCGATCCCTCAAAAATAAATAATAATACGGCGCCAGCCAATATCAGGGCAAAGGTGGTCGTCAGCGTCAGTTTTGTATGAAGGGAAAGGTTGTGTATCTCTTTCCTGATGAATCTATAAATGTCACTGAAAATGATGAATCCTATTCCACCCAGTATTATGTTTGCCATTATTACGCAATTCACTACAACGTCACCTCTGTACCCGGTCAGATTGTCTGAAAAGAGTGAAAAACCGGCATTATTGAAGGATGTCACCGAATGAAAAATTCCAAGATACAGCGCCCGTAAATATGAATAATCATAGGAAAACCTTATAGAGAGTATTAAAGCCGCAATACCTTCTATTACAAGGGTTATAAACAGTACCCCTTTCGTAAAACGTACCAGCCCTTCCATTGAAAGGACGTTCAGGCTCTCCCTCATAATCAGCCTTTCAGCAAGGCCTATTCGTTTTCCGACAATAAGGTAGATAACGCTTGCTGATGTCATATATCCGAGACCACCAGCCTGTACAAGCAGCATTATCACGATCTGGCCAAAGAGAGAGAAGTCGACGGGGGTATCCCTGACAATGAGACCGGTAACACACACTGAAGAAACTGAGGTGAAAAAGGCATCGATTACGCCGATGCTTTTCCCGTTGGAAGATGAAACAGGAAGGGCAAGGAATAGGGTGCCAACTGATATAAAGGCAAAAAAACCACCAGCCAGTATTTGAGACGGCGTCCAGTTCTTAAAAGGGCTCTTCATCTGAGGCAGCAATTATACTATATAAGATGGGGCGGTGAGTCAAGTGTTGACTATGTTCAATCATCGTGTTAATTATTGACACATGTCAGACAAGATCGTACGAGGAAAGAGCCTGGCCGCAGTTGCCGCCGATATAGCTGACGGCTACCTGTTTCTGAATCCGCTGATCCTCAAAGACTTCCCCGCAGAGACTTACAAGGACTTATTCCACAATATGCGAAAGCTGCAGTCTGTGATACGTGCCGAAAAATTCCCCTTTCATGACCAGACAGCCATTCGCAGCCGCAATATGAGGCTTCAGCGTCTTCACCAGGCAATTGTCGTTCTCCAGAATTCGGCAAGGATGAAAAAGATCGTACTGAGCTGACATCTTCAGCCCCTTTTTCTTGACATTGGCGTATGATATGTGTAACTTAGGAAAAACAGCGGGTTACGTCATGACAGGAGATATTGATGAAAAACAGATACACCGTAATAAGTATGCTTTCAGTTATCCTGATTTTCTCGTTTTTCACAATTAACAGTTGCACAAATAAGGAGGCCACGGTCAGAATCGGGGTCGCGGGTCCAATGACCGGAGACCAGAGCAAAATGGGCCTGGACGTTAAATATGGAGTGGAACTGGCGGTAAAAGAGTGGAATGATAAAGGCGGTGTGCTTGGCAAAAAGATCGAACTCCTTGCCGAGGATGATCAGCACGACCCCAAGCAGGCCGTTGCAGTTGCCAACAAGCTGGTAAATGCGGGTGTCGCCGGAGTTATAGGACACTTCAACAGCAGCGCGTCAATACCTGCGTCGGCAGTATACAACAGGTCAAAAATCCCCATGATTACACCTGCATCAACAAACCCGCAACTGACAGAACAGGGTTTTGAGTATGTTTTCCGTGTCTGCGGGAGGGATGACCAGCAGGGGCTCGTAGCAGCAATCTTTGTGTCGGACGTCCTCAAGCTAAAAAGGGTCGCAGTAATACACGACAAGACCACTTATGGTCAGGGTCTTGCAGATGAGTTTAAGAATGCCCTGGGAGACAAAGTAGAGGTAGTTTATTATACCGGCATCATCCAGGGTGATAAGGACTTCAGATCTGTACTGACAGCGATGAGGGGAAAGAAACCCGAACTGCTTTTTTTTGGCGGAATATATCCGGAGGGGGGGCTTCTGATAAAACAGGCAAGAGAGCTTGGAATCAATATCCCGCTCATGAGCGGGGACGGGCTGATAGACCATAAATTCATAGAAATTGCAGGGCCATCCTCTGAGGGAAGTTATCTTACATTCAGCCCTGACCCGGCCAACATTGAAAGCGCCGGAGAGTTCCTGAGCTCCTACAGGTCAGCGTATGGTGAACCAGGCCCCTATTCCATCTATGCCTATGATGCCGCAAATATATTGTTGCAGGCTATTGCAGATACACAGGGCACTGACGGGGAAAAGATCGGCAAGGCGATCCGCAACATGAAACACTCAGGCGCCCTCGGTGAACTGCAGTGGGACGTGAAGGGTGATGTCCTGATGTCTCCTTATATTGTATGGATGACGAAAAATGGCAAATTTGAAGAATACTGGAAACCATCGGAGACTGCCAGGTAACAAATGCTCCTGCAGCAACTAATCAACGGCATCACCCTCGGCGCCGTTTATGCACTGATAGCACTCGGCTACACAATGGTATATGGGATACTTGAGCTAATCAACTTTGCCCATGGCGAGATATATATGCTGGGGGCTTATGTAGCAATCATCACCCTCTCATTCCTGACATTTACAGGAGTAACCGCATCAAGCCTTCTTCTCTCGCTTCTTATCGTTGGTATAGTTACAATCCTGTATAGCGGCGCGTACGGTCTCACTCTGGAAAAAGTTGCCTATCGCCCTCTGCGGCATGCGCCCAGGCTGTCACCGCTTATTTCTGCAATCGGCATGTCCATTTTCCTTCAGAATTATGTAATGCTTGCTCAGGGTTCTGCAGACAAGATATTCCCGCATATCTTTCCGTCAGGCAGTATAATGATCGGAGCCTCGACCCTGACATATCTCCAGTGTTCAATCATAATAACATCCGTGTTTCTTATGATCGCCCTGCAGGGCTTTATAAAAAAGACGCGGCTTGGTAAAGCAATGCGCGCAACTGCGCAGGATAAGAGAATGGCATCCCTTCTTGGCATTGACATAGATATGGTAATAGTGGTGACTTTTGTAGCAGGCTCGGTGCTTGCCGCATCGGCAGGAATCATGGTTGCCATGTATTACGGCCTTATAAACTTCTACATGGGATATGTGGCCGGGATCAAGGCGTTTACAGCAGCCGTATTAGGCGGAATAGGAAACATTCAGGGCGCAGTTCTCGGGGGTTTCCTGCTCGGAGTCCTGGAAAGCCTCGGGGCGGCATATATATCAAGCGAGTACAAGGACGCATTTGCATTTATAGTCCTTATCCTGATCCTTATCCTCAAACCGACAGGACTGCTGGGAGAGCGTATTCCGGAGAAGGTCTGAGGCAAAATGGGGTCAGGTATTGAATTTTGATGTTATAGAAAACACTAAACATCAAAATTCAATACCTGACCCCATTGACCTTGACCCTTGACCGGTTTATTTTAGGATGCAAAATTATAAAAGAGCTATAATCATTCCAATATGGACTGCCTTTCTGATGCTGCCGTTTATGGGAATAACAAAGGCACTTGCAGGCGGAGCTGTCATACTTGCCTGCTTTATTCTTTTCACAGCTGTTACCAGCTACACAAAATCAGAGGCAGGCAAAAAGACATCCTCACTTTTTCATGACCGGATAAACTATTTCTATATATTTACGGGAAATAAACCACAAATAAGAACATGGGCTATTTTACTGGTACTGATACTACTGATAGTAATACCACTCTTCATGAATAACTACTATATTGATGTGCTGACAATTGCAGGGATATACACAGTCCTCGCCCTCGGCCTCAACATAGTCGTCGGCCTTGCCGGACTTCTCGATCTGGGCTATATAGCCTTTTATGCCGTCGGGGCTTATTCATACGGCATCCTGAATACGGAATTCGGAATCCCTTTCTGGCCGGCCCTGATTATCGGTGCTCTGCTGTCTGCCCTGTGCGGGACAATGCTCGGCATAATCACACTCCGTCTCAGGGGAGACTACCTCGCCATCGTGACACTCGGCTTTCTGATGATCGTGCACCTGATACTGAATAACTGGGACGGCCTTACGCACGGACCCAACGGCATTCTTGGCATAGAACCGCCGTCATTCGGAGACTTTACATTATCTGTTCCGATACACTTTTATTACCTTATACTCCTGATTGCCGGACTGACTGCCTTAGTAATTTACCGTATCAACAATTCACGGATAGGGCGTGCCTGGATTGCCATGAGGGAAGACGAGATCGCTGCATCGGCAATGGGGATCAATGTTACATACATGAAAATACTTGCCTTTGCGCTCGGCGCATCGTGGGCGGGACTCGCAGGTGTCTTCTTTGCCGGAAGATACGCATTCATATCACCTGAGAGTTTCACCTTTTTTGAGACCGTTCTCGTCCTGTCGATGGTTGTCCTGGGTGGAATGGGCAGCATTACCGGTGTTATAATAGGTGTCGTACTGCTAATTATATTGCCCGAGGTATTCAGGGGATTTCAGGATTACCGCATGCTCGCCTTTGGAGGGGCCATGACACTTATGATGATATTCAGGCCTCAGGGGTTAATCGGAAATCCGAGAAGGAAAATAGAACTGATGCCGACAGAAGAAAGGATATGAGGTTAAAGATATGGACTGCAGAACCAAAATCGTGGCAACCCTCGGCCCTGCAAGCAACAGCGCTGAGATCATAGAACAACTGATCATGGCAGGAATGGACATTGCGCGCCTCAACTTCTCTCATGGCACAACAGAAGATCACCACCGCCTTATTTCCAATGTTAACATAGCATCGTACAAGGCAGGTAAAGACATCGGCATCCTGCTGGACTTGCAGGGCCCAAAGATACGTATTGGCAGGCTGGAGAAAGATGCCATACAGCTGGAGGAAGGCTCGTCATTTACCATTACAACAAGGGATGTAGCAGGAAATGAACGGGAGGTATCTACAAATTACACCCCTCTCCC
>WBZR01002427.1_pt1 | contig 19152 bp, 19 predicted proteins | sample 5204231 | NCBI WGS metagenome assembly WBZR01 (sample SAMN12412403, study PRJNA552823) | activated sludge metagenome | isolation source: activated sludge from anammox sidestream of wastewater treatment plant... | place: USA: Virginia | collected 2017-08 | reverse complement strand
CAGCTCTGGTTTAGATCGCGAGGGCGTCGAACCACGCGAGATAGTAAACCGCTACCACGCTCGCATCCTCGAGGTGTGGGAGCGCCTCGGAATCGTCTGGGAGCTGTACACGACGACCCTGACGGACAACCACTACGCGGTCACGCAGGATGTCTTCCTGACGCTCCTCGAGCACGGCTACCTTTACCCGAAGACCGAGGACCACCTCTACGATCCGGAAGCCAATCGGTTTCTCCCAGACCGTTATGTGGAGGGGACATGTCCCAATTGCGGCTACGAGGAAGCACGCGGTGACCAGTGCGACAACTGCGGTTCGACACTCGATGCGGTCGAGCTGCTGAACCCGCGCTCAAAGCTCACAGGGACAACCCCGGTGCTCCGGCCATCGGAGCACTACTTCCTCAAGCTCTCGGCCCTGGAGGATGGGTTGAAGGAGTGGGTCTCCGGCAAGGAACACTGGCGCCGGAATGTCCTGAACTTCACGCTCGGCTCCCTCAATGAGGGACTCAAGGACCGGGCGATTACGCGAGACATCAGCTGGGGCGTCCCCGTACCCGTAGAAGGCTACGAGGACAAGCGTATTTATGTCTGGTTCGATGCAGTGATTGGGTACCTGTCGGCGACAAAGGAGTGGGCACAGCGCAAAGGCGAACCCGAGGCGTGGAAGGAGTATTGGGAGGATCCCGAGGCCAGGAGCTTCTACTTCATCGGCAAAGACAACATCCCGTTCCACACGATCATCTGGCCGGGGATGCTGATGGGATACCGAGGCCTCAATCTCCCGTTCGATGTGCCCGCGAACCAGTACGTGAACTTTGCCGCTGGCCAGAAACAGAGTAAGTCGAAGGGTACCGGCACCTGGATGGTCTCGCTCCTCGACCAGTACGACGCGGATGTCATCCGCTTCTACCTCACGACCATCCTGCCGGAAACGAGCGACTCGGAGTTCCGTGAAGAGGAGCTCATTCGCGCGAACAACGATGTCCTCATCGCGACCTGGGGGAACCTGGCGAACCGCGTCATCTCCATGATCCACCGTAACTTCGAGGGATCCGTGCCCACAGCAGGTTCACTCTCGAGTGAGAGCGAGGCATTGATTTCCACCGCGCGGGAGGCGTTTGACACCGTAGCCGCCGAGTATGCGGGCTGCCATTTCCGCAACGCCCTGCAGGAAGCGCTCAAGGTTGCACAGGCAGCCAACAAGTACCTGGATGAACGGGCGCCGTGGAAGGCCGTGAAGAGCGATCGCGATCACGCCGCCGAGACCCTCGTGACGGCACTGAACGTCATCAATGCCCTCAAGACGCTCCTCCACCCCATCCTGCCTTTCTCGACGATGCGATTGCATGAGGACCTTGCGCAAGCGGGCCGCATCCTTGACGAGGGTTGGGTCTATCGTGAAATCGTGCCGGGGACACGCCTGCCGGCGCCGCGCCCGCTCTACACGAAGATCGACGTACCGGATGAGGCTCGAGCGTGACGCTGGCGTTCGATACGCACGCCCATCTGCAGGACCCTGCGTTCGCCGCTGACGCCAGCGAGGTCATCGAGCGAGCCGCGGCGAGGGGCGTTGGGGGCGTGGTGGTTTGCGGCTACGATCAGCCTTCAAACGAACAGGCACTCGAACTCGCTGCCCGGTCGCCGCTCATCTTCCCGGCAGTCGGCTTTCACCCGCACGATGCGAAGGACGTGACCCCCGCAATGCTGGACGAACTGGAACGCCTTGCAGCATTGCCCCAGATTGTGGCCATTGGCGAAATCGGGCTGGACTACTACCGTGATCATTCGCCGCACGAAGTGCAGGCACAGGTGCTCGAAGCGGAACTCGAGATCGCGGCGCGGCTGGGAAAGCCTGTCTCGGTCCACTCCCGTGCCGCCGAGGGCGCCATCTACGAGCACCTGGCGCGGTATTCGCGCTCAAGCGGCTGGCAGCCAGGTTCCCGGCCCATAGGCATCATGCACTGCTTCGGCGGGTCGCTCGAACAGGCACAGCGTTATGTAGAGATTGGATTCCTTGTCTCCTTTGCGTGCACGCTAACCTACCCCCGCAACGATGCGGCACGTACGATAGCGGCGGCACTGCCCCTGGAGTCGATCGTGGTCGAAACCGACAGCCCATATCTTCCGCCCCAGAAGCTCCGCGGTAAGCGAAACGAACCAGCCAACGTGGTTCATGCAGTCGAGTCGCTGGCGGAAGCTCGCGGCATCGATGCCTGCGAAGCAGCCACTGCGACAACAGCGAATGCACTCCGCATCTTCGGGGTCTCACTTCCAAGCAAGGTGGCAGCACGGTGACCCAGGCCCAGCTCAAGAGCCTTTATGGTGCGGTGGCCGAGGACATGATCCTCGTAGAAGACCTCCTCGAGTCGGTGAAGCAGGTGGAGCTCGCGCCGCTCCGGCGGATGCTCGACGTCGCACTCGAAGCGCGCGGCAAGCGCCTGCGCCCCGCACTCGTACTCCTTGCCGGCTCGTTCGGCGACTACAACCTCAATCGGCTCGTGCCGCTCGGAGCCGCCATCGAGCTCCTGCACACGGCGAGCCTCGTGCACGATGACGTTGTCGATGGCGCTCTCAGCCGGAGAGGGCGCCCGACCTCCAACGCGATTTTCGACAACGCCCTGACCGTTCTGTTGGGGGACTATATGTTCGCGAACGCGGCCGAGATGGTAACCCGCACGGGCAGCCTGCCGGTCACGCGTCTCTTCGCGCTGGCACTGATGAAGATGACCAGCGGCGAACTCGACCAGGACGCGGCCGCGTTCGACGTGGGCAAGGATATCCAGAACTACCTCTGGCGAATTGGCGGGAAGACCGCGGCACTATTCGCCAACGCCACCGAGGGTGGCGCGACACTCGGCCGCTGTGATGAGCAGACGGTGGAAGCGCTCCGCCAGTATGGATACGCGGCAGGGATGGCGTTCCAGATTGTCGACGACATCCTCGACTACACCGGAGACGAGGAGACGCTCGGCAAGCCGGCCGGGAGCGATCTTCGCGAGGGTACGCTCACGCTCCCCGGTCTCCTCCTGCTCGAACGATATCCGCGCGACAACCCGATCAAGAAGTTCTTTGCGGCCCGGCGCGACCGCGAGGCCCGTTTGCAGGAAGCAATCGCCATGATCCGCAGCACTGAGGTGCTCGAGGCGTCGATGGATATGGCCCGCGACTACATTCGGCGTGCGAACGAGGCGATCGATCCGCTTCCCGAGAACGACGCGAAACACAGCCTCCATGAGATCGGGGACTACATTCTCACGAGGCAGAGCTGAGCCACCCGGCGCTCCGCCTTCATCAGGAAATGAACAAGCGGCCCCCGAAAACGGGGGCCGCTTGCTGACAGTATGACCTGGTACGCCTCAGAGGTTTCGGGGCGTGCCCTTTCGGAGGACACGGCCTTCCCTCGCCATCTCCTTGACCTTCGCCGGCTGGACAGCGTTGCCCGAAAGGTCGACGAGGTCCTGTTTGGCAGCGGCTTCCTGCATGTCGGCAATTTCCGAGACCTCGCCCTTGAGGGGCACCGGAGGCGGAACCGGCTTGTTGATTTCGGGATGTTCATTGGGCCGGGCCGATTTCACGAGGGTGTTGACCTTCTGGCCGAGGTGGTAGTACTTCCCATCATCAGGGATACGGCGCGGGTAGCCCTCGCGGAAGGTGAACGCGGAGAACGAGGTGGGCATGATGCGGTTCGCGTCCTTGTAGCACCGGGGACACGGCACCGGCTCGGATGATTCGCGCATCGGCCGCAGCTCTTCGAAGATGCCGTTACACGGCTCGCAGTAGTACTCGTAAAGGGGCATCCAAACCTCAACCGGTGGGGGAGTTTGGCGTCATTGTACATCGTCGCCGGTAAGTGCCACGGATGGCCCGAGGCGTGCGACCTGGTCCACGAACCGGCCGCTGTTGACTTCACGTTCGAGCACGAACCGAATGACCTCGCCGAGCATCAATTGCAACTGCCGCCCGAGCCCGGGGTCGAGCCGAAGAGCGGCGAAGTCCGAGAAACTCGCACTTCGGGCATAGCGCAGCACCTTGATGGCCCGCACCGAGAGGATCCTGCCCCCACCAGCACGAGCCCGGCAGTCGGCGCAGACAAGTCCGCCCGAGGCCGGCGAGAGCAAGGTATCGTCCTCGATGATTCGCCGCCCGCAGATGGCGCATTGGTCGAGTTGCACCTCGTAGCCCATGAGGCGGAGAAGTTCGAGCTCGAAGATGCGAACGACGTGCGTTGGCATCGCACTATCGAGTGCTTCGAAGAGTGCGACAAGCAGACCATAGAGGTCGATGTTCTCCTGGCGATCCGCAGTGAAGCGGTCAGTAAGCTCGGCTACGTACATGGCGGCGGCTCCGAGTTCCAGGTCATCGCGGACCGCACGGTACGGCGAAATGGTCTCTGCCTGGGTGAAAACATCGAGGCTTCGGCCCCGGGCTACGAGGAACCGGCTGCGCGTAAGGGGCTCGAGGTGGCCGCGCATGTGACTTCGGGCTTTACGTACGCCTCGTGCCACCGCATCGAACTTCCCCTCAGATGCGCTGAAGATGGTGAAGACCGAATCCGCCTCACCGATGTTGCGGCGGCGAAGGACAATACCCTCGCACTTGTAGATACGGGGGCGGCCGGCCATCTCAGACAGCCTGCCGCCCTTCCAGGGCACGAGCCAGTGTCACGTCATCCGTATATTCGAGATCTGCGCCGCTTGGGAGGCCGCGCGCGAGCCTCGTGACCTTCACGCCGGCCGGCCCAACGAGCCGCTGGATGTACATCGCCGTCGCTTCGCCCTCGAGACTGGGGTTGGTTGCCATGATGATCTCCTGGACCTCGCCCTGCTTCAGCCGCTCAACGAGCTCGCGAACTCGGATCTCGTCGGGGCCGATGCCGTCCATCGGGTTTAGCACACCGTGGAGTACATGGTATTGGCCCCGGTAGCCGGTCCGTTCGATGGCGAGAATATCCAGCGCCTGTTCGACCACGCAGATCAGAGAGCGGTCTCGCCTGGGGTCCTGGCAGTACGAGCAGGGGTCGGCTTCAGTGATGTTCATGCACACGGTGCAGAGCACGATGCGGCGCTTCACGTCCATGATCGCGTTGGCTATTGCTGCGGCCTGTTCTTCCGGGATCCGCAGGATGTGATAGGCGAGCCGTTGCGCTGATTTGGGGCCAATACCGGGGAGCTTATGGAATGCCTCGATGAGGCGAACGATGGGCTCGGGTGTCCCGCCACCGGCCACGGCTCTCAGCCGATCCCGAGACCAGGAAGGTTCAGCCCACCCGTGATTGCCCCGAATGATTGCGATTGCAGTGCTGAGGCACGCTCGTTCGCGTCGGTGATTGCCGCCATGATGAGGTCTTGCAGCATCTCCACGTCATCCGGGTCGACGACATCTGGCTCGATAGCGATAGCCGTAATCTTCTGTTCGCCCGTCATCGTGACACGTACCGCACCACCGCCAGATGAGCCCTCAACCGTGGTGGCTGCGAGTTCGGCCTGTGCCTTGGCGAGCATCTCCTGGGCGGCTGCGAGGGCGTTCCCCTGTCCGCCGGCGCCGGGGCGGGCCATACTGCTTCCACCACCAGAGCGGCGAAGGTACCGGTTGTTTCCCGCGCCCTTTGCCATGTCTGTTACTCCTTCGCTACCGGTGTTGCTCCAAGGGCAACGGCTGCTTCTGCAAGGTGACCGCCACGCGGCCGTTTTGGCGTTCCCGCTGTCTTCTCTCGATCGATGCGTTTTGCCTCGAGACGCACAGGCCGCCCCAGGATTATCTCTGCCTGCTGCTCTATGATCGCGCGCCCATCGGTGGTTACCTTCTCCAGGTGGAAGTCGTGGTAGAACCCGAGTTCGATAGTGCTCTCCCCAATTTCGAGTACTTCACAGGACCCGTTGAGCCACGCACCGACCTTCACATTCGCCATGCTGCAGCGGTCGTACAGCTGGCGGAGGAATCGCTCCTCGGCGCTCGAAGATCCTGTGTCTCGAGACCCGGATGGTTCGCGCGAAGCTGGCCGGCCGGCACGTTGTTCGTGTGGCGCGCTGGCCTTCCCGGCCGTGACGTTTACAGGCGGAGCGCCAATAACGCCCACCGCCACCGGCTGCAGGATCGCGGCCGCACATGCCATCTCGAGAGGTACCGGGCTCGCCGGATCGAGGCGGAAATCGGCTTTCGCGAGCTCCTGGATGGCTACCGCGATCGCCTGGACGGGTATGCCACGGCTTCGCGCGAGCTCAACCAGAGCGGCGTCCTCGGGATTTTCCGCCCCATCGCTGGATGAGCCGCGAATAACCTGGGGGAGTAATCGCCGCAGTATGTCCAGCGTTGCCCGTGTGAAGCGAGCGATATCGATCCCGTCATCGGCGACTTCGCGGGAGATCTCGAGGGCTTCGGCGAGGTCTTCTTCGAGGATCGCACGGACGAGGCGTGGGCTGCGCTCGTCCTGGACGAGGCCCAGGGCGGACAGCACGTCCTGGAACGTCGGTGCCGGGCCGTAGCGTGCGACGACCTGCTCGAGGAGAGTGATGGCATCACGCATCCCGCCGCGCGACTGTATGCCAATCGCGGCAAGCCCTTCGCGGGGGACGCTGAAGCCTTCGCCCTCGCAGATGCGTTCGAGGCGGACAATGACCGCGTCGTTCGGCACACGGTGAAAGTCGTAGCGCTGGCAACGCGAAATGATCGTTGCCGGGACCTTGTGGAGGTCGGTGGTGGCGAGGATGAAGATGGCGTGCGGCGGTGGCTCCTCGAGCGTCTTGAGGAGCGCATTGAACGCCCCCTCGGTGAGCATGTGCACTTCGTCGAGGAGGTAGACCTTCTTCTGGAGATCGCTCGGGGCAAAGGCGATCTTGTCTCGGAGTTCGCGAATGTCATCGATACCGCGGTTGCTGGCCGCATCCATTTCGATCAGGTCCAGGGCGTTGCCGCGCTGGATGGCGAGGCATGGCTCGCAGGCGCCGCAGGGGTCACCGTTTCGCAGGTCACGGCAATTCACTGCCTTCGCGAGAATGCGGGCTGTTGTTGTCTTACCCGTGCCACGGGGTCCACTGAAAAGAAAGGCGTGGGCCATCGGGTCTTCGGAACCGGGTTTGCCGGTTGCCGCATGATCGTGCGAGGCGATGAGGGCGTTGCGAAGTGTGGTCACGATGTGATCCTGGCCCACAACTTCATCAAAGCCCTGGGGCCGCCATTTGCCGTAGAGCACACGTCACCTGCCCGCTGGAGTACTCCAAGTATAGAACAGATGTGTTCCCTTCACGAGCCAGGGGTAAACGGCCAATTAGTGGACGTGCCGATGGAGTGCGCCGAGGTCTCCGAGGTAGTGCTCCTCACGAGCACGCATCGTTGCCTCGTCTTCGGGGCTGTCCACGTGGTCGTAGCCGCAGAGATGCAGGATGCCGTGCGTCAGGAGATGCGCGAGCTCGGCGTCGATGGAGTGACCGGCCTGCTCGGCCTGTTTCCGCGCGGTTGGGAGCGAGATAGCGATATCGCCCAGGTACGGCTCGGTTGCTATTCCTTCGACGAAGCCGTCGGCCTCATCCGGGAACGAGAGGACATCGGTGGGCTCGTCGATCCCGAGGAACTGGTGATTCATCTGCCGGACTTCGTCGTCATCGGTCACGAGGACCGAGAGCCCGGTGCCTGGTCCGATATCCTCGCCTTCCATCACGCGCCGGGCGAGATCGCCAAGTGCCTCCACCGCGATATCGGTAGCTTCGACCGCGAGCTCGATCGAAATGTCGTACGGCATCGGCTAGCGCGGGCTGAAAACGTTGGCTGCATGCGTTGCCGCATCGAGGAGGGGCGCCGGCAGGATACCGAAGACGAAGACACCGGCGGCGGCTACGCTCATCGAGAGGCCGATACTTGGGCTCGTTCGGATACTGGTGCTGTCCTCGCTCTGGCCGAGGAAAACGATCCGCGCGACTGCGAGGTAGTAGTAGGCGGAGATGACACTGTTGAGAACGCCAATGACCACGAGCCAGGTGAGATCGGCACGAATACCAGCATTGAAGATATACATCTTCGCCCAGAAACCTGCAGTCGGAGGGATGCCGGTGAGTGAAACGAGGCAGAACGCCAGCCCAAGGCTGAGGAAGGGCGCGCGCTTCCACATCCCGGCGTAGTCGCGGATCTGGTCGCTGCCGGTTTTCTGGGAGATCGCGATGATGGCGATAAATGCGCCCAGGTTCGTGAACGCATAGGCAGCGAGGAAGAAGAGCACACCGCTCGCACCAAGCGTGAACTCGTGTCCCGACACGGAGATGGCGGCAAGCCCAACCATGAAGTTGCCCGCCTGGGCAATGGACGAATACCCGAGCATGCGCTTGATATCGGTCTGGACAATGGCGGCGAGGTTGCCGACGGACATCGTGACGGCGGCGAGGATGGCAAAGAGCATCGACCAATCGTCGCTCAGGAACCTGCTCCCAAGTGCCTCGAAGAAGATGCGCGTGACGACCGCGAAACCCGCTGCCTTTGAGCCCACCGAGAGGAAGGCGGTGACGGGAGTTGGAGCGCCCTGGTAGACGTCCGGCACCCACATCTGGAAGGGAACGATCGCCATCTTGAAGCCAAAGCCCGCGATGATCAGTGTCATCGCGACGACGAGGACGGAGCGGTTGGATTCACCGCCGGAAGCGACTACGTTCGCTATCTCGTCAAGCATCGTCGTTCCGGTGATGCCATAGAGGAGAGCCATACCGTAAAGCAGAAGCGATGAAGCAATTGCGGCGAGAAGCAGATACTTGATTCCTGCTTCGCTCGAGCGGTTGTCCTTGCCCCAGCCCGCGAGCGCCGCCTGCGGGATCGATGAGAGTTCGAGGCTGAGATAGATGGTGATCAGGTCGCGCGCGGCCGAGAGGAACATGAGCCCGGCGCAGGTAGTCAGAACGAGCGCGTAGTACTCGCCCTGGCCGCGGGCTTCCCGGTTCACCCAGTCGATCGAGGCGAGGACCACGGTTGCGGTAATGCCGGCGAAGAGGAAGTAGAAGAAGACCGCATACTTGTCGAGCGCAAGCGTGCCGTTGAACGCCGTCTGGTAGTCATCGCGTGCGATCCAACTCAGCGTCCACGCAGCCGAGATCGCCAGGCCAATGAGCGCGACGAACGGAAGGAGGCGGCGTTGCTGGGGGACGAGCGCATCGAGCAAGAGCACGACGCCCGCCGCTCCAAGCACGGCTACCTGTGGGCCAGCCAAGTCGATGCCGTTCACGAGCCGACCCTCATCACGATGGTGTTGATTGCGGGCTCCATCATATCCATGAGGAGCGCCGGGTAGACGCCGAGCAGAATCACGAGTGCCGCCAGGCCAACCACAACCGAATGTTCCCACCAGTGGTTCTGGTCGGTGAGGCTATCCCATTCGTGGCGGACGGGTCCAAAGACGACGCGCTGCATCGTCCAGAGGATATACCCGGCAGAGAGGACCACGCCGAAGATCGACATGAGCACCGCCCACTCGTAACGCTGGAAGGTGCCAAGGAAGACCGTGGCTTCCGCGATGAACCCGGCCATCGCCGGGAGGCCGAGGCCCCCGAAGCCGGCGAACACCATGCCGGTCGCGATCAGGGGCATCTGGCGGGCAAGTCCCCCGAGGCGCGCAATCTCACGTGTGTGTGTCCGGTCGTACAGGAGGCCAACCATGACGAAGAGGAGGCCCGTGATGAGCCCATGGGCGAGCATCTGGTAGGCCGCCCCCATGAGTCCTGTTGTGCCCAGGGCTCCGATCCCGAGCATGACGATACCCATGTGGCTAACCGATGAGTAGGCAACGAGCCGCTTGAGGTCCTTCTGGCGGAGGGTGATGAAGGCACCGTAGAGAATGCTGACTGCGCCGATAATTGCGAACCAGATTGAGTAGTCGTCCGCAACGCCAGGCATGATGGTGACGCACATCCGGATGATGCCGTAACCACCCATCTTGAGGAGCACGCCGGCGAGCATCACCGATACGGCAGTCGGTGCATCGCTATGTGCATCGGGCAGCCACGTGTGGAGCGGAACGATCGGCAGCTTCACACCGAAGCCAATGAAAAGGAAGAGGAAGACCCAACCAAGTGGAATGAGCGTGTTATGGAAGTCCGACTGCCCAAGCACTTCGATGTCGAATGTCCCAGCGTTGAACGCCAGAACAAGGATGCCGACGAGCATGAACGCCGAGCCAAAGACGGTGTAGAGCAGGAACTTCGTTGCCGAGTATTCCTTGCGGCCGGAGCCCCAGACCGCAATGAGCAGGAACATTGGGAAGAGCTCGAGTTCCCAGAAGAGAAAGAAGAGGAGGAAGTCGAGCGAGACAAACACGCCGAGGACTGAACTGGAAAGGACCATGAGCGATGCGTAGTACGCTCGCGGGCGCATCGTGATACCAAACGAGATCAGGACCGATGCCGTTGTGAGTGCCGTGGTGAGCACCACGAGAGGCATACTCAAGCCATCAACGCCCAGGAAGTACTGGAGGTTGAACGAGCCGAGGTCCACCCACTCTTTCCGAACTACGTACTGGAAGCCATGGTGGCCCTGGTCGAAGTCGAAGAACATCCAGACCGAGAGGGCGAGAACAGCAAGCGAAGCCGCCAGCGCGATCCAGCGGGCAAGCGACTCCTGTTTCTGAGGCAGGAGAAGGATGAGGCCCGCGGCGACCGCAGGGAGGAAGACGAGGACGGTCAGTTCCACGAGAGGCTCCCTACAGTGGGTTCGCCGTGAAAACGGCGACCACGATGATGATGACGCCCGCGGCAAGGCCGAGGCCGTAAGACTGCAGCTGTCCCGTCTGAATTGCACGTCCGCGTGAGCTGACTTCGCGGGCCAGCCTGGCCGATCCGTTCACGATGCCATCAATCACGTAGACATCGTTCAGTTCGAGCAGCCGGTTCCAGCCTTTCTGGAGGATGGTCCGGACGAACAGGTCTTCATAGAGCTTGTCCATGAAGTACTTGTTCTCGAAAACGATGGTGAGCGGTGCGAAGCCCTCGCGGATACTCTTCGACGTAACCCATTCCTTGATGTAAATGGCGTAAGCGGCGCCGATTCCAAGCACGGCGATCACCGTTGAACTGATCGCGATACCCCACTCGAAGGTACTGCCTTCATGCGGTGGCTCGGGGAGCGCGTGCATGATGAAGTCACCAAACGACCCGTTAATGTTCAGCCACCCGGCCCCGATAGCCGGAATGGCCAGGATGATCAGGGGGGCCGCCATCACCCATGGTGACTCGTGCGGATGCGCAGGGTCACCATGGAAGTGGGAGTCGGGATCATGGTGGTCGACAGGTTCGCCGCCCTTGTATTCGCCGTGGAAGGTCAGGAAGATTGCGCGGAACATGTAGAAAGCGGTCATGAAGGCGGCTGCGAGCGCGACAATCCAGAGCCCGCGGTTGTCACGCCAGGCGTCGAGCAGGATCTCGTCCTTCGACCAGAATCCTGCAAGGGGGAAGATCCCCGCGAGGCTCAGGGAGCCAATAACGAACGTCCAGTACGTGACAGGCATGTGTTTCTTGAGCCCGCCCATTTTCCGCATGTCGAACGTATTCGTGGAGTGGTTCACCGAGCCGCTGCCGAGGAAGAGAAGTGCCTTGAAGAATGCATGGGTGAAGAGGTGGAAGATGGCTGCAACGTATCCAAGCGTGCCGAGTGCCAGCATCATGTAACCGAGCTGGCTGATGGTCGAATAGGCCAGCACTCGCTTGAAGTCTGTCTGGACGAGGGCGATGGTGGCTGCCATGAGGGCTGTGACGCCGCCAATGACGGCGACGACCTGGCGCGCATCGGCGGACGCTTCGAACACCGGGAAGAAGCGTGCCACGAGGTAGACGCCCGCAGCGACCATCGTCGCGGCATGGATGAGGGCGGAAACTGGCGTCGGGCCTTCCATGGCGTCCGGGAGCCACACCTGGAGTGGGAATTGAGCGCTCTTCCCGGCGGCCCCGGCGAAGATCCCGAGTCCGAACCAGGTGATGACCCAGCCCGCTACTGCATGATTGGCAACGGCCTCGTGGATTCCATCAACCTGAAGCGTGCCTGTCCGCGTCCAGATGAGAAGCATCGCCGCGAGGAGACCAAGGTCGCCGAACCGGGTAACGATAAACGCCTTCTTCGCGGCTGCTGCAGCACTCGGTTTGTGGAACCAGAAGCCGATGAGCAGGTAGCTGCTGAGGCCCACGAGCTCCCAGAACACGAAGATCATGAAGAGGTTGTCGGCCAGCACCAGCCCGAGCATCGACGTGGTGAACAGGCACATGTGGGCGAAGTAGCGCCCATATCCGGGGTCGCCGGCCATGTATCCCTGCGAGTAAATCTGGACGAGGAGCGAGACCGACGTGACGACCACGAGCATGATGGCGGTCAGCCCATCAACACGCACACCGAGGTGGATCTGGAGATTGCCCGCCGTGTACCACTCATGCGTATGGATGGCCGCATGGCCATCGGCGTCGATTACGTTGAAGAGCGTGATATAGGCCAGGACGCAGGCAGCGCCTACCCCAAGGATGGCAAGGTAGCCTGCAACCGCTGGCAGCTTTCGCACGTAAAGGACGATGAGCACCCAGGCCACGAGCGGAGCGGCGATGATCGCCCAAAGCATCCCTTCGGCGATATCCGGTGCGGTAGTCGAAGCTTCGAGCAGCGGCATCGGCTAGATCTTCCTCAGGATTTCCCGGGCGATGTGAGCCTTCCCGGTTGGTACATAGAGTGTCCGCGGATCGCGCATCGAGGCCTTTTCACCCCGGCCAATGGGCGGGATGATGCGCGTGCTCAAACCCTCGGCAGCGAAGAGTTCGCGCCAGGTCTCAGCCACATAGGCATTTGGAACGGTCATGAATTCGACCCACATAGGCGTTACGACTTCAGCAAGTTGATGCGGTCAACATCAACGGTTTCGCGGTTACGGTAGACGGCGACGGCAAGGGCCAGCGCCACGGCAGCTTCGGCGGCGGCAACCGTGATCACAAAAACCACGAATACCTGGCCGGAGATAGGGCGGTCGCTTGGTGCGAATCGAGAGAACGTGATCAGCGTGAGGTTCACGGCGTTGAGCATCATCTCGACACCCATCAGTACACCGATCGCGTTTCGTTTCGTCAGTGCGACCATCAGTCCGAGGCAGAACAGCAGTGCGCCAACCGTTAGGAAGTGATCGATTCCAACACTCATGCGAGCGCATCCTCCGCTTCTTCCTGGGGTGTCCGGGCCAGCATAATCGCACCTACGAGTGCAGCTGTGAGCAGCACTGATGCAATTTCGAACGGCAGTACCCATGTTTGGAGCAGGGCATTACCGAGGTCCACGGAACTGAAACTCGGTGCCTCTCGCACCGCGTTCCAGTTGGCATCCTGGATGATGAAAAGGAGTACGGCCGCGAGGCAGACCGAAAGCAGTGCCCCCGGGAGGAACATGCGCGTCTCGGCGTTGTCCCGGCTCGCGCGCGGCGTCAACAGCACGGCAAAGAGGACAAGCACGGAGATTGCACCGACATAGATGATGACCTGCGCCATCGCAAGGAATTCGGCTGAGAGCAGCACGAAGAATCCCGCGATCCCAACGAAGGTCAGGATGAGGAAGAGTACCGCGTGAAACAGGCTGCGTGAGACCATCACGCCACCGGCAGCGACAAGCGTAACCAGGGCGAGTATCCAGAAGGCAGCACTGGGGCCGAATCCGTCCATTAGCGGCGCACCTCCTGTTTCGTTGTGGCACTCACCGGCACGTAGCCGCGCGCTTCCTTCACCAGCCGTGGTTTGGTTGGCGTGTCCTCAGGCCGGTAGCCCAGGAAGCGTGACCAGAAGTAGACGATCCCGGCAGCAGCAAAGATGTTGATGATCGCGAAGGCGAAGACCATGTCTTTGTCGCTGTTGAAGGTCTTGAGCCAGAGGATGCGCTCGGTGGCAACGAGCAAGAGGTTCGCGATCGCAACGGGCAGCATGAACTTCCAGCCAAACTCCATGAGCTGGTCGCTGCGAAGCCGTGGCAGGGTACCTCGTGTCCAGATGAAGAGGAAGTAGAAGAGGTGTGTCTTGCCGATAATGATGAGCCACGGCGGAACCCACTTATCGAGCCCGAAGAACGACCAGCCACCGAGGAAGACCGTTGCTGCAAAGGCCGAGGCCGCGAGTGCATAGCCGATATCCATGCCGTAGAAAAGGCCCCACTTCATACCTGAGTATTCCGTGAGATAGCCAGCGACGATCTCCGATTCCGCCTCGGCGATGTCTGTCGGGGTCCGGTTCAACTCGGCACTCACGGCGATGAAGTAGATAGCGAACGCGGCAGGCTGCAGGAATATCAGCCAGATGTGATAGTCCTTCTGCCAGAACACCATGTCGTTGAGGTTGAGGGTGCGCGTGAAAAGCACCACCCCGAGGAGCGAGAGGACCAGCGGCGCCTCGTAGCTGATCGACATCGCGACGATACGGATGGCGCCAAAGAGCGAGTACTTGTTGTTGTGGCTCCAGCCCGCCATGAACGCCACGATGACGGGGATAGATGAGAGGGCCAGGAAGTAGAGGAGCGAAGCCGAAACGTTCGCCAGCACCATGCGCGGGCCGAACGGGATGACCGCCATGAGCAGGACAACCGGCATGACGAACAGGATCGGGGCCAGGTACATGACCGCCTTGTCGGCCGTCGTCGGTGTGAGCGACTCTTTGGTCAGGAGCTTGATGGCATCAGCGATCGGCTGAAGCACTCCGAACTTGCCAGCACGGTTCGGGCCGTAGCGCGATTGCATGCGGCCGATGATCTTGCGTTCACCGAGGACGCCAACAAAGAGCTGCGACGGGAGGACAAAGATCACGAAACTGGCGAGGAAGCCAATGATTGGCGCGAGGATGTAGACGATGCCGTGGGGCGCGATCTTATCCACCCCTTCGAGAATGACTCGGGAGAGGTTGGAGAGATCACGGAGATCATACCAATTGTTCGTCGCCAGGAACGCACCCATTAGCGGTCGATCTCCCCAACTACGATGTCAATGGAACCAAGCACCACAATTGCATCGGCGACGGTGCCGCCGACGGTCATCTCCTTGAGCGCGCTGAGATTGATGAACGAGGGTGGGCGGATGTGGAAACGGTACGGCGACGGGCCCTCATCGCTCACCACGTAGTAGCCGAGTTCGCCACGGGGAGCTTCGACGCGCGCATAGGCCTCGCCCTTCGGTGGCCGCAGCGCGAGCGGAACCTGCGTGCTGTGGGGGCCGCCCGGAAGGCCGTCGAGCGCCTGCCGGATGATCTTGACACTCTGGCGCATCTCCTCGAGCCGCACGATGAAGCGGTCGAAGGCATCACCCTGGTAACCAATCGGGATATCAAAGTCGTACTGCTCATAGCCGCAGTAGGGATCGGCCTTACGGAGGTCCCAGGCGATGCCGCTCCCCCGAAGCATGGGCCCGGAGAGGCTGGCATTCGTCGCCATCTCGGGGGAAAGCACTCCGATGCCGCGTGTCCGGGCGAGGAAGATCTCATTCCCGACGAGCAGGCCTTCCATCTCATCAAGAAATGGCGGGAAGTCGTGGAGCACCTTCTCGACCATCTCGGTGAAGCCGGGGCGAAGGTCGAAGGCCACGCCACCGATGCGCATGTAGTTACAGGTGAGGCGCGCGCCGGAGGTCATCTCGAAGATATCCAGCACCTTCTCGCGTTCACGAAACGCCCACATCACGGGTGTTTGCCAGGCGCCGGCGTCGTTCGCAAAGGCGCCGACGGCCATGCAGTGGCTGGCGAGCCGTTGGAGTTCGGCCATGATCACGCGGATGGCGTTACCCCGGGCAGGAACTTCGATACCGGCCAGCTTCTCGACTGCGAGCACGTAGCCGAGGTTATTCGACATGCTGCTCAGGTAGTCGGTGCGGTCGGTGAAGGGGATGTTCTGGGTGTAGGTGCGCTCCTCGGCAAGTTTCTCCATCGCACGGTGGAGGTAACCCATGACCATCTCCGCGTCGATGACCTTTTCGCCATCAACGGTTGCGCGGATGCGGAATACACCGTGAGTTGAAGGGTGCTGGGGCCCGATATTGACGATGAACGGCTCACTCTTGAGGACGTTGCTCATTCCATCACCCTCATCGGTGGCTCGGGCCGGGGAGATATCCCGGCAAATTCACCGAGACCGGGCTGGAGACCACCCGGCATCGAGAGGAAGTCCTTGCGCAGAGGATAGCCCGGGTAGCCTTCCCAGAGCAGGATCCGGTAGAGGTTTGGGTGGCCTTCAAAGCGGATACCAAGAAGGTCGTACGCCTCGCACTCCTGCATCCATGCACCGTGGAAGACTGGCACGACGGAGGGAAGCACGGGCTTCTCATGATCGAGTGCCTCGCACTTGATGACCGCGATCTGGTTCTTGTCGAAAGACTGGATGTGGTAGACCACCTCGAAGCGATCCCACCAGTCAACGCCGCAGAGGTTCGTGAGGTGAACGAGGTCCGCATCGGCCGATGTGCGGAGTGCCTGCAGGGCCTCCACGAGCTTTTCAGGCTTGAGGTAGCAGGCAACGCCCTCAACGCGGTCGACTGAGCCTGGAACGAGCCCTTCCGCCCAATCGGCGACCTGCTGGCCGGTAAGCTGAAGGGTCACAGCCGCCACTCCAGGGCCCGTTTTCGCCAGGCGTAAAGGATACCGAGCGAGAGGATCCCGATGAATCCGATACCCTCGAAGTAGCCGGCCCAGCCGATGGAATCGAAGACAAGTGCCCACGGGAAGAGGAAGACGAGTTCGACGTCAAACAAGACGAAGAGCAGGGCAATCGTATAGAAGCGGAAGTTGAACTGGACGAGGCTGGAGCCCTCGGTGCGAAGGCCACACTCGTAAATGTCATCCTTGATCGGGTTATCCGGTGTTTCGGGGCGGATGCGGATGAAACCGAACGCCCACGACGTCACCAGCGCGCCCAGCGGGAAGACGAAGGCGATGAGAGCGAGGATGCCGATTTGGCCGTATTCGTAGAGCACGCGAACGCCGTTTGTGAAATTCGTCCCTAAGACGCTGCGGACTATAGCACGGAGCCCGTGCGCGAACAAAAGTGCCGCAGGTTTGGGGGCATAACAAGAGCCGCCTACGGAGGATGACACTTGCGCCCCCAGGTGCTGGTCTTCCGTAGGCGGCTCCGCCACCGCGAGTGCGGAACCCGGGTGGCCGGCCCAATGGCCTCACCGAAGTATCAGGGGCGGGCCACGGTCGTTCCGCCATATCTCGCAAGAACCGCGTAACCCGGCCGTAAATCGGGAACGCGTAGAATCCGGCCATCCCCTCGTGCGAGCGTACCCATGCCAGAACCTGTTATCGGCCTCATTGGCTGCGGTTTCATCGGCCGCTTTCATTCGCGCAATCTCCGGCTTGCGCTCCGCACAGAGCTCGTCCCAGGTGAGTACCCGGCAGTCTGCGACCGTGTCTTCGGCCGGGCAGAGTCGTTCGCCGGAATCACCGGAGCGAGAGTGGTGGCCGAGAACGCGGAGCAGGTCTTCTCCACGCCCGGTATCAATGCCATCTACGTCTGCACAGAGACGGCCGAGCACCCCTCGCTCGTGCAACGCGCTGCCAGCCTCGGGTTACACGTGTTCTGCGAGAAGCCGCTGGCTCGAACACTCGACGAGGTAGAAATGATGGTCGAGGCGGTCGAATCGGCGGGCGTCACGAACCAGGTCGGACTCGTCTTGCGTTACAGCCCTATCTACACCGTCTTGAAGGAGATGATCTCCGATCCTGCACTTGGCCCGTTCCTCACAGCCCATCTTCGCGACGATCAGTACTTCCCGACGACTGGCCAGTATGGCAGCCAATGGCGGGGCGACTTCGAGCGAGCGGGCGGAGGGACGCTCATCGAGCACTCCATCCACGATGTCGACCTCTTCCAGTGGCTCTTCGGACCTGTTACGAGCGTCCGCTGCAGGACACGCTACTCGAGCGGCCACGACCGGGTAGAAGACCTGGCTCTCGTAACCTTCGAACACGAAGGCGGCCATACCACGACGCTCTCGTCCATCTGGCACGCAATCGGCGACCGGCCGTCGACCCGGCGCCTCGAGGTCTTTTTCGAAGGCGGCTACTTTGCCACCGACGATGACTTCATCGGGCCGATCACCGTCCAGTTGCGTTCGGGTGAAGCGCGGGAGATCCCCGCGGATGAGGTGCTGGCACGGTACCGGCAGCTTGCCAGCCTAACCGAAGCGGAAATGGAACTCGCGACCAGGGGTGCACTCGAGGACTTTCGCTTCCTGGAGGCCGTTCACCAGGGGCGGCCATCATTCCCGAATTTCCGCACGGCACTCTCGGCCCATCGAGTGGTGGACGCGTGCTATAGGAGTGCGCAGGGGTCTGCCGAGGTTTCGGTCGAGAAGCTATAACAAGCGTCTATGGCTGTGGGGTAACTATGATTTACCCGTGAATACCAGCCGCGCTAGAATCGCTGCACGCGGCCACGCCCCGGGCGGGCCGACGCCATGGCGCCGGATGGGCAGCCCGAGGAGTTGGACGTGACCACCGAAATCGTGAAAGACCTCTACGACGTCGGGGAGCAGCCCCCCCTGGGGCACGTGCCCGCCAATATGCACGCACAGGTCATCCGCCAATCGCGCTTCGGGCAGCCTACGCAGGCGTTTCAGCCCGAGGTGTTGCCCGTGCCCGAGATCGGGCCAGACGATGCCCTCATCTACGTGATGGCGGCCGGGGTCAACTACAACAATGTCTGGGCTGGGCTCGGAATCCCGGTCGACGTGATCGGTGCACGCCAGAAGGGGGGAGAGCCGGAGGACTTCCATATCGGCGGCTCCGATGCCTCGGGCATCGTCTACAAGGTGGGTGCGAACGTCACCAACGTGAAGGTCGGCGACGAGGTGGTGGTCCACTGCGGTACCTGGGATATCCATGCACCGGAGGTAACCTCGGGTGACGACCCGATGTTTAGTCCCTCATTCCGAATCTGGGGCTACGAAACCAACTACGGCTCGTTCGCGCAGTTCACGAAGGTGCAGGCGCACCAGTGCATGCCCAAGGCTCCGCACCTCACGTGGGAAGAGGCGGCCGCTCCCACGCTCGTTGGTTGCACCGCCTACCGGATGCTGTTTGGCTGGCCCCCGCACACGGTGCGCGAGGGCGACGTTGTCCTGATCTGGGGTGGCGCCGGTGGCCTCGGCTCGATGGCAATCCAGCTCGCCGCCCAGGCCGGGGCGAAACCGAT
>WBZR01002100.1_pt2 | contig 19157 bp, 17 predicted proteins | sample 5204231 | NCBI WGS metagenome assembly WBZR01 (sample SAMN12412403, study PRJNA552823) | activated sludge metagenome | isolation source: activated sludge from anammox sidestream of wastewater treatment plant... | place: USA: Virginia | collected 2017-08 | reverse complement strand
CGAAGGGTCATCTCCTGAGCCAGGTACAGCGCCCTGTCCCGAGCGTGCCACAGAATCTGCGGCACGCCGGTTGAGGATCTTAGACCCCTGCTGCGGGCTGGGAGACCCGCTAAAGAGGATCGCCGCCCATACCGGCGCCGAATCCTGCGGGATCGAACTCGACCGCCAGCGGGCGGCCGCGGCAAAAGAAAAGCTCACCCGCGTGATCCCAACCGACGCGCTGTCAGCACGGATCTCATCATGCGCCTTCTCCCTGCTGTTTCTGAATCCCCCCTACGATCAGGATGAAAGGAGCCGCCTGGAACACCGCTTTCTTGTTCAGGCGACGGCGTGGCTTGCTCCCCGGGGTCTCCTGATCTATCTGATTCCAAAGACCCGTTACTACGCCAACACCTTACGATATCTCTCGGGCTGGTATGAGAATATCCGCGTCTACCGCTTTCCCGAGGAGGAGTATCGGCGGTTCAAACAGACCGTGCTCTTCGGGGTAAAGAGACAACGGGCCATGCTGGACCCTACCCTTCTGGAGCAGGTCAAGAAAGAGATCGCAGGGGAACTCCCTGAGATTCCTGCGGCACCGACAGCCATCTATCCCCTTCCACCGGTCTCCACTTCAAACGGACTTCTCTTTCGTCCGGCAGAGGTGAGCCCGGAAGAGGCAATCCCGGAGATCGAGACAAACGGGGCCTGGCATATCCCGGAGGTGAGAGAAAACATAGAGCCCTTAGGTACGACACACTCCGTTCACCCCCTCATGCCTCTTCGCCAGGGGCATCTCGCCCAGCTCATCGCAGCCGGATTCATCAATAACCAGGTATTGAAGAAGAATGGGAGGCATCTACTCATCAAGGGGAGAACGGTCAAGGGCGTCATGAAGCTATCCAGTGAAGACGAGGACACCACCATCGAGCGGGACGTGATCCATACCACCATCATGGCAATTGATGAAAAAGGGAGGATGATGGAGATCGGGGAGGGGAAATGAAGAAAATCGCGTTAAGCCGGTTTCTTGAAGACTATAAGGAGATGATCCGCCGCCATGTCATCGAGCAGTTCCAGCCGCTTTATACATCGGGAGAGCAAAGGACCTTCACCGAAAGGCTTTCTCATCTAAAGCGTAGGCCCTACCCTGCCCAGGTGGATGCCATCGCTGGGCTCACGCTGGCGCTCAAAGAAAAACTTGCCGCCTTTCTCGTAGGCGAGATGGGGGTGGGAAAGTCCCTCATATCAGTCGCCGTGGCATATCTCCTGAATGTCAAGAATACCCTGATCTTATGCCCGCCTCATCTGACCCAGAAGTGGGAGAAGGAGATCCGGAGCACCCTTCCCGCCTGCGAGGTGATCCATGTCCGGTCCATCACCGGGTTTTGTAAGAGCTATCGAAGCCCTACATCACACCCGCGCTTTTTTATATTAAGCCGCGAGAGAGCCAAGCTCTCCTACCGGTGGAAGCCGGCGGCCATCACCATCCGGAGACCCTTCTGTCAGGATGACGAAGATAAGGGAAAGTGGCTGCTATATCCGATCCTAGCCTGCCCGGCCTGTTTCAGGGAGATCAAGGACCGGGAAGGGATCCCTCTTTCCATCAGGCAACTGGAGAAGCGAAAGCATAAATGCCTCTACTGCGAAAGCCCGCTGTGGGAGGCCGATAGATCGGGGGTAAGACGATATGCCATCGCCGATTTCATTAAGGAGCGGATGAAGGGCTCCTTTGATCTCCTAATTTTAGACGAAGTCCATGAGCTAAAGGCGAGAGGTAGCGCCCAGGGGCTTGCCGCGGCATCCCTTGCCCGCTCAGCAAAGAATATCCTCGCCCTGACAGGTACCCTCTTCGGCGGGTATTCCACCACCCTCTTTCACCTCCTCTACCGCTTTACCCAAGATGTAAAGAGGCAGTTCGGGCATAACGAAGAGCAGCGCTGGGCCTCCCGCTACGGGATCCTCGAGCGGATCACCCGGGCAAGAGATGAGGAGTACGGAGAGGATGGGAGCACAAGCAGAAGACGAAGCTATTACACCCGCGTGGTCGAACGCCCCGGCGTCTCCCCGGAGGTGATGTTCCATCTGATCGATAAGGCCGTATTTGTTCGCCTGGGGGATCTCACGGTGCGGCTCCCATCCTATGAGGAGGAGGTCATCCTGGCGGAGATGGAGCAGGCCCAGGGGGAGGCCTACCGCCGGCTATCCTCCGATCTTGTGATGGCCTTACGAGAGCAACTCGCCCGCGGGAATAAATCGCTCCTCGGGGCATACCTCCAGTCGCTCCTCTCATACCCCGATCAACCCTTCCGTGAAGAGGTCGTGGTCAACAAAGCGACAGGCGAGGTGATAGCAAGGGCGACGGCCCTGGCGGAAGATATGATCTATCCGAAAGAGGAACGGCTTCTGGATCTTGTCCGGGCCGAGGTTTCCCTGGGGAGAAAGGTGTTAATCTATGTGACCCATACAGGGGAGAGGGATATCACCGGAAGGATCGAGGGGCTGCTCAAAAAGGCGTCAACTCATGCGGTTGTGCTCAAGAGCCACACCGTCTCACCGGAACAGCGGGAGGCATGGATACAGGAGAGACTCCGGAATGGGTGTCAGGTCCTGATCACCCAGCCCCGCATGGTCCAGACGGGACTCGACCTCCTAGACTTTCCAACGATCGTCTTCTATGAGCCCGAGTACAGCGTCTATACATTGCGTCAGGCATCGAGACGTTCATGGCGGATCGGCCAGCGTCAGCCCGTAAAGGTATACTTCATGGCCTATCAGGAGACGTTGCAGGAGAAGGGGCTCCACCTGATCGCAGCCAAGGTGCGCTCCGCACTGGCCGTGGAGGGAGAGCTTCTCGACACCGGGCTCTCTGCCTTCAACGAGGATCAGGACATTTTCCTGCAGCTTGCCCGCTCCATCGTGGAGCCGGAGGCCATCCGGGGCAACGGGCTTGAACAGGGTATTGCCCATTCCCATCAGGCCGAGCAAGATCTGGATCGCTATCTCTTGCCTGAAGAGGCCGCTATAGATGAAGAGGCGGTTCCAGAGGAAGAGTTGGTACTGGCAGGCATCAGTGGAAAGGCAACCCCACCCCCGTCACCGGCCACCCGTCCTATTCATGGGCCGGAAAGGCCACCAGCCTGCCGGCCCGATTACCGCACCCCTTCCGAGGTACTGGAACAACTGACACTATTTTAGATCCGTGCCAGATGTGGAAGGTTTCTGTCTTGATTCGGGCGTCTCCTGACGCACCGTTTTTTATAACCTTAAGTACATCTTTGAAAGGGGGAGGCGCTATGAAGATAGAATTTTCGGAAAAGCCTGTCTGGGGGCCGCTTGAGGCAACTGTCGGTTCCCGCTGCGAAGAGTTCATGTTTATGGGAAGGGTGGGTGCGATCTTTCTCTACAAGCACATCTGGACGCGGCACTACCTCAATCTCGATCATGACGGGCGGGCCTACAGGTTCACCGGGGAGGGATATGCGCCCATCCCGCTGGAGGAAGCCTTTGAGCATGTCTTTACCATGAACATACCGACTCATCCTTTCCTCACCCCTCAGGGGAGAGGATGAAAGGGGATAGGGCGGGGATGGGGTTATTCCAACATGAAAGATAGAACTCCAGCAAATGTTGCACGCTTTGCCTCTCTCTTTCAGGGGCGGCGGGATGCCTTCGGTCTGATGCAGGGAGGAAGAACCCTATCCTTGCGCCGCCCTCTTTCTCTTTTCCACTACCGACTGCACCTCCATGAAAGGGCTCGCCTCGGAATATATCCACTCCTACCAGATGGCTCCACTCGCTTCCTTGTTCTCGACTTTGATGGCCCGGATGCAGAGATGGCTGCCCGGAAGGTCTATGACTGTGCTCGGAATTACGGCCTCCCCTTTGCCTGGGAGATCAGCAAGTCCCGGGGCATACATCTCTGGCTCTTCTTTTCAGAACCCATATCCGCACGGAATGCTCGCCGCATTGCACGCACCGTGCTGAACGAGGCCAAGGTTCGATCAGAGATCTTCCCCAAACAGGATCGCCTGCCACAAAACGGACTGGGCAACTTCATATGGCTTCCGCTATCAGGAGAATCGGTAAAAAAGGGACGCACAATCTTTGTTGATCCGGTATCCCTCAAACCCTATCCGGACCAGTGGACTTACCTTACGGACATTCACAGACTTTCAGGCCAGGATGTCTCAGAAATTCTAAAGATGGAAGAGTTCAGCACAGAGACAATAGAAGGGAAGTTTTCGTGGAAAGGGAACAATGGCAGCCCAAAGATATATCAAGGGGACCTCCTTCCATGCTCCCGGAGGATGCTGGAAGGGGTTGCTGAAGGCTGCCGGGATGCGGTCACCTTCCGACTGGCCGTCCATCTGAAGTCCAGGGGATATACCCTGGAACAGGCAGAAAAACTTCTTCAGACATGGAATGTAACCAAGAACCGTCCGCCCCTCGAACCTTTAATTATTACAACCAAGGTCCGCTCAGCCTATAGCCACGGCTACACAGGCTACGGGTGCGAGGATCCCTTGATCATTCCGTTCTGTGAAGGGTCCTGCGTAATCAAAAAGAAGGGATTCATAGACCTGATGGTCGCGGAGAGAGGATCGGAGAGAGGATATGATGGAAAAGATAATAGTGAAGAAAAACCGTAAGAGATGGAAGAACAATGGGCACCCACTCGCCTGCCCCCACTGCGGCGCCGGGGCAAATGGCAATAAAGTGGGCATTTACTGGGACTTTTACGAGCACTGCTGGAAGTGCGTCATGTGTGGCTACCGGGAATATGAACATGCCAATCGAAGCAAAAGCAAGAAAGAGATGGAGCAGGAACGGCTGTTAGATCAGATTATGGATTCCCTTGATTGATTTGCAGGCTATTATTTAAATAACAACTTCCTAATCCTCTCCACCAGGATTATATCCTCGGCCTCCCCTACCGGATCATCTGGAATAGCGCCTGATAAGCGGAATGTTTCATACTGCTCATCGGTACACACATGACCCATTGCCCCCACTCGCTCCGTATTTTCAGGATATTCCTTGAACTCCCAAGGTTGGGATTTACAATATCTCCTTGATTTCGGCAATGAATTTTGGAAGTTCATCAATAAACTTCGGATCCCGATCCGTTGCCTTGACGGATTGTCCGGAGATCACTTAATTTTGTAATGTTAATCCTTGCTTAAAAGGATCCATAATATTTATAATTATTTCTCTGAGGATTGCGAAATGGATAAAGAGTATTCCAGAGTAATTGTTTTGGGGGCTGGAGCGTCGCGCTCATATAAGGAGTCACCAACTGGCTTAAGACCACCCTTAGCCCGAGAAATTCTAAACACATACTACAAGCTGGATATTTCAAGCAATCGATATGTTCTTATAGGGCATATTATCAACTATGTTAGAGACACAAGGCATATAGACCCAATTGACTTTTCAACCTGGGATGAAGATCTCGAGATTGTGTTATCTGAAATTGACGAAACTATTCGTACCTTAGCTGCACAGAAAAAGAAACGGCGTCTTAATCGGGAAGAGTTCTACATGTTTACATTGGCTGTAAATACGTATAATCAGCTAATTTTCCTTTTTACCACAATTTTTAATGAAATCCAGAACGGACCTATATCAATTCCTTATGCTCTTCTCGCAAATGAATTAACCTCTCGCGATACAGTAATCACATTTAATTGGGACACCCTAATGGATCGAGCCCTTTTGTCCACGCATAAGTGGTCTCCTCATAACGGATACTGTATTATGCCTGAGTCTATTTTCGATGATGGTTGGAAAACCCCTGATGCTTTTGAACCCGCAATGGGTGGTCCTGGATATATTAAACTTCACGGTTCGACAAATTGGCTCGCACCATATCACGGAGTGAATTTGACTACCGGAGAAAAATTTACTTTTAGCAGATATGGTATGGACAAACTATTTGTGTTTCTGGCAGCAACACAACCATATGAAACCTATGAAGACAGATATTGGGGACCATATGAACAATTTAGCTATTGTTATTATCCACCAAATCTTCCTTTATTAGAAGATAGCACTCCCAAGGGTCGGGTAAAGGTCAGAATGGTGAGCGCAATAGACCTTCCTGAACACGGCAAAGTGGTTATAGGCGACAATATAGTCTATTCCATGCCATTAATAATTCCTCCTGTAAGAAACAAGCAATATGGTAGATATGGGAAAATCTTTTCAAGATTGTGGTCCAGATCTGAGGTAGAGATTTCAAAATGTGAAGAGTTATACATAATAGGCTATTCATTCCCTGGTACTGATATGGCCTCTCGAAACTTGTTTAATAAAGCGATGAGAGCAAATTCGGTATTGCAACGAGTAGTAATTATAAATCCCGATCCAGAGAGGGTTCAGGCACTTTTGAGGAACGAGTTTGGAGTTTCCAAATCAAAAATTGTGTCGAGGACTGAATACTTTGACGTTCCTCTAACAGGATCAGCGAGAATTTTATAGCGCTTTTTATAGCGCGAAAACTGGTTCAGTAATCCAGCTTATCCTTGATTTATCTTTTGCTCCCGCATTTATACTTTTACCTTCGCTCTACCAAGGAATGTCAGATTAAGTCTCGTCTATTTCACATATTCTGCTACATCTTTCATATCCACAACTGTCCAATCATTATGTCGTATCTTTTTTCTTGTCTTCAGCTATTAGCTCTATTTCTTCATTTATTACTCTTATACACATCCACTGGAGCTTATAAAAGAGATCACGTTCCTCGTAGGTCAGTCGGCTCTTGCCACGATGAACAATCTTTGACCTCAAATCATAAATTTTCTCAAAATCCTTCAAGATTTCTTCCCTTTGACTATGGGTCTTTCCGATCAGGTACGCACATCTGTTGCGCAGCAGTTCACCAATCCCTATGACATCTGATTTTGATTCCTCACCAAGCATTATCTCCATCGCTACCGTTGTCTGTACAAACGACAATAATTCATTAGTTCCAACATAGCTATCTAATAACCACTGTGCAGCAAGAAGTACGTGTTCTGCCTTTTTAGGATTTTGAAAAGCAGTTGAAATCATCGATAGCCTGTTCAGTATCCATGCATTAACCTGTTCAGCCTTGATTCGTCCGTCTAAATCATCAATCACTATTTTATTAATAGTTGCTGATAGGCCAGTGGGGAGTTCATACGTGGACCATATTTGCCAGCCCTCAGTTAAATTGCGATGAATTATAAAGCGATATTTTGGTGGAGCACCATATGGCAGTGCTGTTCGCTCTTCTCCCACCTTCATTAATCTTGTAGCCAACGACAGCCCTATGAATGACTTCAACATCCCCAAGGCTTCCTCAATTGGCATCGTCTTGATGTTATTGCGCCCTATAAAGCCTTCTTTGTCCATCTGGATGTAAACGGTTTCTTTATTCCATGTTTCTGCTTTAGAAAGATAAGAGAGAAGTCCATAACCCATGAACAACCACTGATCTCTTTCTTTGATACCGGATTGCAAAGGATACAAAGAATCATATTCCTCGTTTGGAACAACTACTTTTAATGTGGAAGTCAGGGAATAAGAACTCAGTACACCGCTGAATGGTTCCCCAATACTCTTTGGAAGCTCAAAAGATATAAGATATGACCACGGCAAGCTCTCAAAATCATCAACAAGACAAGATGCAACTGACTTAAGGTCTGTATAATTGGGGAACTCCTGCAGGGGTGTTGCAGTTTTTTCAGGATCATAAGTGCCGTTTTCGTATAGATCTCTACTTAAAGTTTCGTATACAAAATCAAATAGCGGATTCTCTCCGATATAATTTTGCAGCTTATCATGAAGTGATCCCTTCCCTGGTAACACCTTATTTAAGGATGCCAACCCCAGAGTTGACTGATAATCAAGGAATACGTTCTTATCAACTCTAATTCGCACCAAGTTTTCTGCGAGTAACTGCTTCAACCTATTTTGGCATTCCAGATGTAGACCTATGGACATTATTTTTAGTTTATCCTAAAGTTCCCTGAATCCAGACTATCCTCAACGGGTCAGATACCACTTGCAAAGCCAGAGACTTGAAAATGTGAACCGCTCAAAGCGGTTGTAAATGAAGTATTCAACACCATCAGTAAGGAATGATTCTTCTACATTGAACGCACCTCGCTGAGTTAATCTCCGAGACGGAAATTGGATAACCATGAATTCTGTTAGTATCAGAGTGGAACACCACCTTAACCGCCTTCATGTTTCCGATAAATCGACCGCCTTGAAGGGCAATGCCTGTTGTCTCGGAGCCAATCCAGACAATATTTACTCTGTTCCTATTGTCTATCTGAACATGACCAGATGCCACCGCAGTAACAACATAATGTTGGTATCTCTCCGAGGAAACTCCAGTAAATACTGTTCTATAGTGACTACTCGAATTCGGGAACGTATGCTTTATATATTTTTCAAGTTTGTAAACATTGTCCGTGAGGGTTTCTCCTTTTGGGGGCGGCCTCAACATACCGTTGACCGCAGCGCAATCATGGCAGTAATACCTATTCATATTAAATTCGTCTAAATTTAGAAGTCTCCCTGACAGGACAGCCAACTCCAGTTAAGGTCGGTGTGTTTCACCATCACTCACTTCCCTATGCTCTTCTTTGCAGCCTCTTCTTGATCGATGCAGGCCTTCTTGATCTGATAACTACCACCGGCGGCCATGCCGATTTTTTCGAAGTATTATACATCACATGATGCAATGTTACAATTTGGGCATGAGTTACTTAGCAAAGTAATCTCATAGTCATCCCACAACACCAAATACATTACCCCCCTAATTCCCGCCCCCCTTGGTTCCTGCCAGAAATTCCTCCGTTCTGTCCTTCATGATGTACTCTTCTCTCTATGCCCCCTTGCTATGCTCTCCTCAAGATATACGTCATGCTCTTTGACAATTTCAGACCTTCTGATGGCGGACGAGGGATCTCTTCTCTCTGCTCTGTTTCCCCCGCCCCTCCTCCGGCTAGGCCCATTATCCGGAAAGCACGGTAAAACTCCTTTCCCCCGGCGCTTTCCGGGCCATGGATTCCCTGGCCGGAGGGAGGACGGGGGAAAGGAGAAAGCACATGAATGAGAACAATATTTCATCGCTGGGGCTTCCAGATGGCAAAATGCTGGAGGCCGGAGAAGAGACTAAATACGGGGAGCCTGGAGGATCTCTTAGATCCATGCAGGTTTCTCAGGAGTATCCTGAACCAAAGGTTCAGGCAAAATCAAATGGCCGTCATGGGAGGACGCATGATGTCGATGTCCAGGTGAAGGCCATTCCTGAAGAGGCTGTAGGTCAGCCTATCTGGGAGGTGTTTGAAGTCCCTGATGAACGTATCCTGGCAAGGGATCCGGAGACCGGACTGGGTTATCTGCGGGACGGATTTCAGGTGGTGGAGCTTGTGGAAGAGGCGGAGGAGCGTGCCGAGCGATGGCTCAAGGCCCAGAGGCATATCCTCTCGGCCTTCTACGCCCGGCGTAAAAACCCGCTGTACCGCAAGGCCGCTACCCGTGCCGTGTCCCAACCGGATATGCCTGAGCCAAGGCTCCTGCTTCTGTGGAACCTGCTGGGTGATGGTTTGCTTGAGGCCGATTCCGAGACAGAGGAGGAGGTCAACCTGTGGCTGGATAACCTGAGTGAGGAATATTACCTCTTCTTCACTCAGGATCCGGAGGGCGATCCTCAGCAGGTAATCCACTGCGGAATACTGCCAGGGGATCTCAGGCCCATGCCTCTCTTCAGGGGATACCGGCAAAGGCTCCTGCGGGCCATCGTCCGTGAGTCGGCCTTCTTTCACCCGGATGAGCGGGTGTTTGAGGAAAGGCTCTTGGTGAAGCTTCCGCAGATTGCCCGGACCTGGGATCTCGATGAGGATGGGCTTGCGAGTTTCGCCCGTGAGGAGCGTGCCCGCTACTTCCGGCTGCATTTGGACATCTGCAAGGCATCGGCCTGTTTTTCCCGTAGCAAACCGGCCCCGGCCAGTATACCGGAGGAAGTAGTAACAACGGTCGCAGCAGTGGCCTACAGCCGGATGGATCATCCGGACTATAAGGCCCGGGCGCTTGCCTTCGGCCGGATTCAGGTGGACAAGGCCAGGACGATCTTCGCACGGTTGGGACGGTTCATGGAGGAGTTCTATGCCTCCCGGCTCTTCAGTTTCCTCAAACGGGCAATGCAGAGTCGGCTCAGGAAAAGGGCCTATACCGCTCCTGTCATTGGACAGGTTGTGGAGGCCTTTGTCAAGACCTTTCAGACCGGCATCCGGCCTAAGAGTCTGGATCGGAACATGGGACGGCAGGTGGCAGCGCTGGCCCTCTTTGAGAGCTATTATGGAGGTTTTCATGGAAAGGGCGTCAGCTATGGCCGGCCGAACACCCGCTACCGTGTCCAGATCATGACCTGGGGAGGGTTCGAGAACCTGGCAGAGGCCAAACAGGTCTATCAGGCCATCCCGGACCGGACAACGCTTCGAAAGGTCCTATTCCCCACCATTGCAAAGATGGCCAGGGGAGCTAAGAAGACCTGATCAACCCACACCTTGGCGGCAACCTCGTCCGCCGCCAGAAGGGACTGAAGTTATTCTATAATGGTGTCAAAAGCAATGTTTCTCAGCATCAAGGACTTATCCCAATATTTGCAGATCAAACCCTCCACCCTTTACGCCTGGGCCTCAAAAGGAATTATCCCTCACTACAAGGTTCATGGGCTCTTACGGTTTAAGCAGGATGAAATCGATGCCTGGCTTGCCTCCTTTCACAAAGAGGGACCCGCCGTAAAGATACCTTCTTTCAAAATAAGGGGGCACGATGATGTTGATTCCATCATTGCCAGGGCAAAGAAAGAGGCATATAATCTCCCTCACGGGAGACCAGACCGGATCAGGGCCGGAAAGGAAGGTGATTAGTATGGCGCTGTATAAGCGAGGCCAGGTTTGGTGGATGTGTTTTACCTATAAAGGAAGACAGGTAAGGAGATCGACAGAGACCCCGGACAAAAGGCTTGCAGAGAAGATATGCCGCAAGGTGATGACCCAGATCGATGAGGGAAGGTGGTTTGAGAGGCCGCCGGACGACGACAGGAACTTTCAACAGATGATGGATAAATATCTCACAGAATACTCCATTTCAAAGACCCCGAGCAGTCAGGTCAGGGAGAAGGTTATTGCAGCTAATCTGAAGTTCTTCTTCGGTGACCGTCTTTTAAAGGAGATCACCCCTTCGCTCATCGTTGATTACAAATCATCGAGGAGAAAAAAAGGTATTCTGTCCTCAACCATTGAACGCGAGATTGACCTGTTAAGGCGGGCCTTCAACCTGGCGGTGCGAGAATGGGAATGGTGTAGTGACAACCCTGTATCCAGGATCACGAGAGAGCGGTTTAACAATCAGATAGACCGGTGGCTCTCTCCTGAAGAAGAGAAGAGGCTTCAGACCGAATGCCAGGAGTGGCTCAGAGAGATCGTTGTCTTTGCCTTAAATACCGGGATGAGGCAGGGTGAGATATTGGATCTCAAGTGGCCATCTGTAGACCTCTTCAGAAAAACCGCAACGATCATGAGGTCAAAGAACGGCGAGCGGAGGACGATCCCACTGAATCAGGCTGCCCTTGAGGTTCTAAAGTCAAAGGCAAAGGTAAGGCATATCAAAAGTGATTATGTATTTTCCAGCGGGAACGGCACCAGGATTATCGAAAGAAACCTTCAGAGGGCCTTCGGTAAGGCTCTTGAGAAGGCAGAGATCCAGGACTTCCGGTTTCACGACCTGCGGCATACCTTTGCCACAAGGCTCGTTCAGTCCGGGATCGATCTCTACACGGTGGCAAAGCTCCTGGGGCACAAGGATATCCGGATGACACAGAGATATGCCCATCATTGTCCGGAGAGTCTTCGGAGTGGAGTCGAGGTGCTGCAAAAGTTTATCACAATTTTATCACAATCGGAGGTTTTGCAAGAAACGCGTGCAACGTAACTCATTGAAAACATTGGTGGAGGGTACCGGGATCGAACCGGCGACCTTGGCGTTGCGAACGCCACGCTCTCCCAACTGAGCTAACCCCCCGTTAAGCATGCCATCAGAAGGAAGTGTCCCCGCCTGCCTACGGTTCCTGTTGCGGGATATGCTGGGACAGGACAGGGTAATTTTTCAGGTCAGCGGTCAGGAACTGGGCGCCAGCCTCGTAAATTCGGCTTATCTGCTTGACCCACTGTATCCTGCAGGGGATGTTTTCCATCACCTTTTGTTTGGATGGGTTCTCAAAATACATCCTGATGTCCACGTCCTGATTGGCTACTATCTCCTTTCCGGTGCAAAAACCGATCCCATTACGGCTCAGGTTTGTCGAGAAGGCGTTGATGTGCGACCCGTTGTCCTTAATCATTACCTCGAGATGCGAAACCATTCTAATCCTTCTGTTTCTTCTCCTGTCTTCCATAATGCACCTCCCCTTATGTTATGAGTACCCGTTTCCCTGCCCTTTTTAATCTTCCCTCTGAAAACAATTGGATTGCTTCAGGATAGATTATATGCTCCTTTTCAAGTATCCGGGCCGATAATGTCTCTTCTGTATCATTATCATAGACAGGCACTACGGCCTGCAGTATAACGGGGCCTCCATCAACATCTATCGTGACAAAATGCACTGTGCAGCCTGAATACCTGACTCCGTATTCTAACGCTTGTTGCTGCGCATGTAAACCCTTAAATGACGGGAGAAGCGCCGGATGTATGTTCATGATGTTTCCGTCAAATGCCGTAATCAGGACATCTGTTACAAGCCTCATGTATCCTGCCAATGCAACAAGACGCACATCATACTCTCTCAATTTGTTTACTATTGCCTGTTCGTATTCTTTTTTGTTCCTGAAATCCTTCGGGGTGATGTGGAAACCAGGTATACCGTACTTCTTTGCGCGTTCGAGGGCGTAGGCATCAGCCACATCGCTTATTACAACGACCACCCCGGCATTGATCCTGCCCTGTACTGATGCCTCTATGATGGCCTGAAGATTGGAACCCCTGCCGGAGGCGAGGACGCCAATCCTGAGTCTGTGCTGGTTCATATGCTCCTCAAAGGCGGCCGTACAGGCCGGCGCTATATGCTGTATTACTATCCCTTATGATATACTACCGACCTGTTCCCTTCGGCAATCTCACCGATTATGTACGGCTCTTCACCGCACTTCTCCAGCTCTCTGAAGGCGCCTTCCGCCTGTTCATCCGGCAGGATCAACACCATGCCGATGCCCATGTTGAAGTCCCTGTACATCTCATCCCTTTCGATGTTGCCCCATTTTTCGATCAGATAGAATATGGCATGGGCATTCCATCTGCCGGGATATAGTATGGCATCTGTGCCTTCCGGCAAGACCCTCGGTATGTTCTCTGTCAGCCCGCCGCCGGTGATGTGAGCTACTCCCTTAATATCGAAGTGTTTTGTCACATGGAGGACGGTCTTTACATAGATCCTGGTAGGCGTTAGAAGCTCTTCGCCTATGGACTTGCTCAATAAGTCCATTTTGTCAGTAACCCTGAATCCCATTTTATCGAAGACGGCCTTCCTTGCAAGTGAGTAGCCGTTGCTGTGCAGCCCTGAAGATGCAAGTCCGATAATCTTATCACCCGGCTTTATCCTGCTTCCGTCAATGATACCGCCCCTTTCAACGACACCTACGGCAAAGCCGGCAAGGTCGTACTCTGAGTCCTGATACATGGCGGGCATCTCTGCGGTCTCTCCGCCTAAGAGCGCGCACCCGGCGCTCCTGCAGCCCTCGCTGATGCCTATCATCACATCCACCATCATGGAGGGCACAAGTTTTCCAGTCGCAATATAATCGAGGAAGAATAACGGCTCGGCGCCGCTGACCACGATATCGTTCACACACATGGCCACGAGGTCTGTGCCTATGGTGTCATGCTTGTTCATCATGAATGCCAGTTTGAGTTTGGTGCCGACGCCATCGGTGCCGGAAACTAGAACAGGGTCTTTGTACTTCTTTGTGTCGAGTTGAAATAACCCGCCAAATCCGCCGATGCCGCCGAGGACGCCTTCTCTCTTAGTAGCCTCTGCAAGAGGTTTTATCAGACGGACAAATTCATTGCCGGCGTCTATGTCTACTCCGGCCTTCTTGTATGTCAGGCGATCTGTCATGTCGGGCAACTACTCCAGCTTTATGTGAAGTTCCTTCAACTGCTTCTGCTCTACCGGCGACGGGGCGTCCGTCATGGGACAAATCCCCTTCTGCGTCTTTGGAAATGCTATCACATCCCGAATTGACTCAGCTCCTGTAAGGAGCATGATGATCCTGTCAACGCCGAAGGCGATCCCGCCGTGAGGAGGGGCGCCATACTCAAGCGCCTCAAGGAGAAAGCCGAACTTTGCCTCCGCCTCATCCTCCCTGATGCCGAGCCTCTCAAACATCTTCTTCTGTAATTCCCTTGTGTGGATGCGGATGCTTCCGCCGCCGATCTCTGAGCCGTTCATCACTATGTCATATGCCTTTGCCCTCACTGACAGCGGGTCGTTGTCAAGATTCGGTATATCCTCAGTCACAGGTGATGTAAATGGATGGTGCATGGCAACATACCTTTTCTCTTCATCGTCGTATTCAAGGAGCGGGAAGTCAGTGACCCAGAGGAAGCTAAAATCATCTTTGTTAATCAGATTGAGGCGGTTACCCATGTGGAGACGTATCTGGGCCAGTGTATCATTGACAACCTTTGGTTTGTCAGCGACAAAGACCATGAGGTCGCCACTCCCGGCGGCCAGTCTGTCTGCTATATCCTTTAACTGCTCCTGCGTAAAGAACTTCGTGACAGGGGCTTCACAACCATTCTCTGTTACCTTTATCCATGCAAGCCCTTTTGCTCCATACCCTTTGGCAAACTCCGTCAGATCGTCAAGTTCCTTGCGTGAGGAACCTGCAAGACCTGGCAGTGAAATCCCTTTTACTATTCCATTCTGCTCTATAGTCTGTTTGAAGACTTTAAAATCAACACGTGCCGCAATGTCCGAGATGTCCTTTAATTCAAGACCAAAGCGGAGGTCAGGTTTGTCTATCCCGTACCTGTCCATCACCTCTTTGTATGGCATCCTCGTAAAGGGGGTCTTGACATCAATCCCCTTTGTCTCTTTTATCACCTTTACAAGCATCTCTTCCATCAGTGAGATGACATCCTCGCGGTCTACAAACGACATCTCAAGGTCAATCTGGGTAAACTCCGGCTGTCTGTCTGCCCTGAGGTCTTCATCCCGGAAGCACTTTACGACCTGATAGTAGCGGTCAAATCCTGCCACCATAAGGATCTGCTTAAAGAGCTGCGGTGACTGTGGAAGCGCATAGAATGTACGCGGGTTAAGCCTGCTCGGCACCAGATAATCCCTCGCACCTTCAGGAGTGCTCTTTGTCAGGAACGGGGTCTCTACATCTATGAAACCCTTCTTATGCAGAAAATCCCTGACCGAGTTGATGAATCTGTATCGAAACAACAGATTATTCCTGAGCGTCTCCCTCCTTAAATCGAGGTACCTGTACTTGAGCCGGAGGTTTTCTGCAACCTCTGTCTCCTCATCAATAGGGAAGGGCACAGTTTTTGATGTATTGAGTATAGTGAGGCTGTTTACCAGTATCTCTATCTCACCTGTAGGCAGTTTGCTGTTTTCAGTGCCCTGCGGTCTTGCAGAAACCTCGCCATCTATTGATATAACATATTCACTTCGCAGTTCATGGGCAGTCTTGTGGACATTGCTGTCACGTTCAGGATTAAAGACAACCTGGACAAGACCGGCACGGTCGCGGAGGTCAATGAATATCAGCCCGCCATGATCTCTTCGCCTGTTGACCCAGCCGGTAAGCGAAACCTTCGTGCCTGTATCGCCCCTTCTTAGTTCACCACAGTAGTGTGTACGTTGCACCTGAAAATCCCCGTTTCCGTCCATGCCGCAGGTTGGGCAATGCCCGCCATCACACTGCCGTATCAGTGGGCGGCACCACCCTCTACGGCTGACCAATTCCGCCTATCTGCCTCCTGCCGCCTTCCTTCTGACACTGCCTTCCGGCTCCCCCCTCAGGAGTTTCACCTCTTCTGAAGTCAGGTGCCTGTATTTTCCCGGAGGGACATTCCCGAGCGCTAAAGGGCCGCAGGTTACTCGTATCAGTTTTATCACAGGATAGCCGACCTCATCCAGCATCCTTCTGACCTGACGGTATCTCCCCTCATGCACCGTAATCTCAATCCATGAGTTGGCGTCAGTCTTCTTTAACTTGTTTACTTCAGCAGGCGCAGTCATCCCCTCTCTCAGCCTTACACCCCTTCTTAATTTTTCAACAGCGCTGTCCTCAATGACGCCTTTGACCTTTGCCAGGTATGTCTTGGGCATCTCGTGTGACGGGTGCATAAGGGCGTGCGCAAGCTCACCGTCGTTTGTCAGGATAAGGAGGCCCTCTGTATCATAATCAAGCCTTCCCACAGGGACCACCCTTGCCTTGACCCCTTTCAGAAGCTCCGTCACAACCGGTCTCCCCTCAGGGTCTCTCATGGATGTAATATAGCCCCTCGGCTTGTTCAAGACGATATATGTCTTTGTTTGCGGAATGCGGAGGAGCTTTCCGCTGACCTTTATGGCATCCTTTTCCGGGTCAGCCTTTGCGCCAAGTTCGGTAACTATACGGCCATTGACAGTCACGCACCCTTCCACTATAAGCTCTTCAGCCTTACGCCTCGATGCTACCCCTGCCGCTGATATGATCTTCTGTAATCTTTCCTGCATGATTATTCCCATTCTATTGTACCAGGAGGCTTGGAACTAATATCATAAACCACCCTGTTCACCCCTTTGACCTCGTTAATGATTCTGTTTGATATCCTTCCAAGAAGCTCGTAAGGGAGTTTAACCCAGTCCGCTGTCATCCCGTCCATACTTGTCACGGCCCTGAGCGCAATGACATTCTCATATGTCCTCTCGTCACCCATCACGCCTACTGTCTTGACAGGAAGGAGCACTGCGAAGGACTGCCATATATCTTTGTAAAGTCCCTCTCTCTTTATCTCCTCGATCACTATTGCATCAGCTTCCCTCAGTATGCTCAATCGCGCTTCTGTCACGTCTCCAAGCACCCTTATCGCCAGACCAGGCCCCGGGAAAGGTTGCCGCCACAGGATCTCATCCGGTATACCGAGCTCCCTGCCGAGGGCCCGCACCTCATCCTTGAATAACTCCCTCAACGGCTCGATAAGATCAAACTGCATCTTCGGAGGAAGACCACCGACATTGTGGTGTGTCTTAATAGTAGCCGAAGGCCCCTTGAATGATACGCTCTCTATGACATCCGGATAGAGAGTCCCCTGGGCAAGAAACTCCGCCTTTCCTGTCTTTTTTGCCTCTTTTTCAAATATCCTTATGAACTCTTTTCCGATAATCTTGCGTTTCTTCTCAGGATCAGAAACACCATCCAGTTTTTCCAGGAATGATGCAGATGCATCAACATATCTCAGGTTCAAGTGCAGCGTCTCGCTGAACATCTGCTGAACCTTCTCTGCCTCATCCTTCCTGAGCAGGCCATTATTGACAAATATGCTGGTAAGCTGTCCGCCGACCGCACGGCTTACGAGTGTGGCGACTACAGCAGAGTCAACGCCTCCGCTGAGGGCGCATATAACGTGTTTGCGGCCCACCTTCTTTTTTATATTTTCAATGGAATATTCAAGAAATGACTTCATCGTCCATGTGGCTGAACAGCCGCATATATTGTAGACGAAGTTGTGGAGGATCCTGGTCCCAAACTGTGTGTGTACTACCTCAGGGTGAAACTGAAGTCCGTAAAACCTCCTCCTGTCATCGCCCATTGCAGCGACAGGGGAATTTGCAGTATGCCCTATAGCAGAGAAACCTTCCGGCACTGTATCAATCCTGTCCCCATGGCTCATCCATACGACCGAACCATTGCCTATACCCTCAAGGAGGCTGGTATCGTCATCAATGTACAGCTCTGCCTTTCCGTATTCCCGTTTGAGCGCCCTGCCGACTTTACCCTTGAACAGGCGTGTCATTAGCTGCATGCCGTAGCATATCCCAAGCACCGGCACATTCAGATCAAATATCCTGTCTGAACATATGGGCGCCCCTTTCTCATAGACGCTCGAGGGCCCGCCGGAAAGGATAATCCCTTTGGGATTGAATTTCTTGATCTTTGCAAAGGAGACGTTGAAAGGCATTATCTCTGAATAGACCCTGGCCTCTCTCACGCGCCTGGCTATGAGCTGGGTATACTGGGAACCGAAATCAAGTACGAGTATCTTGTCTAAATGAATATTCTTCACACTTCTCCCTCAAGGTGATAGTTCGGCGCCTCTTTTGTTATTATCACATCATGGACGTGCCCTTCCCTGTAGCCCGCAGAGGTAACACGCACAAACCTTGCCTTTGCCTTTAACTCTTCGATGGACCCGCAACCGCAGTAGCCCATACCGGAACGCAGTCCACCGACAAGCTGGTATATCACTGCCGAGAGTGTGCCTTTATAAGGAACCCTGCCCTCTATGCCTTCAGGAACGAGTTTCTTTTCGCTTGTCTCACCCTCCTGGAAATAGCGGTCCCTGCCGCCGCGCTCCATAGCGCCAAGCGAACCCATCCCGCGATATACCTTGTAACTCCTCCCCTGAAGCAGGACGACCTCGCCGGGGCTCTCCTCTGTCCCTGCGAAAAGACCGCCGATCATGACAGCATCAGCACCTGCCGCGATAGCCTTCACTATATCGCCTGAGTACTTAATCCCGCCGTCAGCAATGACTGGGATGCCATGAGGTTTTGCAACACCTGAGCATTTAGAAATAGCCGTCAACTGAGGCATGCCTGCGCCTGACACGACCCGTGTCGTACAAATGGACCCAGGTCCGACCCCGACTTTGACCGCATCCACACCGGCGTTAATCAGATCCCTGGCGCCCTCTGCCGTAGCGATATTACCAGCCATGACACTCATATCAGGGAACCTCTTTTTGATATATTCAACCATCTCCAGCACCCTTATGGAATGACCATGCGCTGTATCAACTACAACGACATCAACACCGGCAGCTATGAGGGTTTCAACCCTGCGCCTCTCATCTTCGCCAACGCCAACAGCAGCACCGACCCTTAGCCTGCCCATTTCGTCTTTACAAGCGTTTGG
>WBZR01002426.1_pt1 | contig 19164 bp, 17 predicted proteins | sample 5204231 | NCBI WGS metagenome assembly WBZR01 (sample SAMN12412403, study PRJNA552823) | activated sludge metagenome | isolation source: activated sludge from anammox sidestream of wastewater treatment plant... | place: USA: Virginia | collected 2017-08 | reverse complement strand
TTTCAACTTATAATTGGACTGATATTTTCGGTGATTATTGCGATAGGTCTTTATTCAAGTAATAAAACACAATACAAAAAAAATATTGTTGAGGTTCTTGCCACAGGTTATTTTAGTAATTTTACTAATCCATTTACAAATCTTCTAAAAGGAAATACTCCTATTCGGTTCGAATTTCCAGACCATTCGATGGAAGAAATATTACCTCAAAATATAACATTATTGCTAGAATTGCCTCCTTCACTAAAGACTCTTGAGAAGTTTGACTCATGGGTGAAAGAAAATACTAAAATACTATATGTTCGCCATCAATTTATAAAAGAACCATATTGGGTTCGTGGCAAATACGATGACCAAACGAAAGAATTAAAAATTTATGAAATACCTAGACCTCTATATGCTTTAAACAGATATATGCCTATCGAATTTAGTCATGATAATAAAGAAGAGACCTCAAAAAAAATATATCCTTTATTTAATGAAATGATGTTGAATTTAAAAAGTCAGGAAGAAGGTAAAATTCCAAAAAATGTAATTTTTGATGAACTAGATGAAACAAAAAAATATGAAGTACCACTACCAAAATAAGATATACCTAACAATGTTACTTTGAAATTTGAGTAAATTACTATAAGCAATAATATCTACTAATAAAAAATAGGACAACATTTATATTGGTTGTCCTATTTTGCTTTCATATTCAGTGTCCTTTATCATAGACTTTATGGCAACAATTGTTGCAAATAACCTTGTGTAGTTTTTAAATTAGAATGACCTAACAAACTCATTATATCAAATAAAGGAATCCCCTCTTTACTCATTAAACTAGCTTTTCGGTGCCTTAAATTATGCCAAGACCAAGTTTTCTGTCTCAATTGTTTAACTTTGTCCTCTAGAAATCGAGGGTAAGTTTGCCATCGCTTAAATAGTAGTATGTCATTTTCCAAATTGAATCCTATTAAAAAATCTGGCTTAGGAACTTTTCTTGGGACTAAATCGGAGTTGCGGCTCTTTTTTGTATACAAAACAACATAATCCTTATGTATATCATTTCCGGTAATTTTCAGCGCTTCATTAATCCTACATGCCGTATCTCTTACAAATGTTATTAACAATTTTTCTTCAGAGTCGCAAATTTCTAATATAGCATTAATATCCTCATCCGGCGGTATATATTTTAATTTTCGTTTTACCGAAAATGGCTTTATCCCTATGCAAGGATTCTTCATATTCAGATCAAATTCATCTATAGAATGATTGAATAGAGCTTTAGTTATTCTAAGCATTGAATTGACCTTATAGTTATCAAATCCCAGAGACTTAGATTCTGCTGAAATTTCAAGAAATAGAGCATTAATTGCAGCTTTATTGATATTTTCTATAGGAATATCTCCGAAATGATCAATAAGAATTTTATAATAAGCTTTATTCTCAAAATAATATCTTTTGCTCTTTTTAACTTTGACATAATCCAACCTGTAATCAATTGCTTGGAAAAGGCTTAAAACGGGCTTCTGAACTGGATTTCGAGTTTGTGTGGATATTTCCTCATACTTAGAATTTTCGGCTTTCCTAGCCTCATTTTTGGACAAATAAATGCATTTAGAGATATAGGTCTTATTATCCAAGTCAAATTTATACCACCATCTAATCCCCTTTTTAAGTTTTCTCGGATATTGAGCCATTAATAAACTCCTTTCAATTTATTTTTTATTATTATAAAGTTATAAATTTAGTTTTCAATGCGCATTAAACTTCTTTGGAATATTCGAGAAAATAATATTCTATTTTCACTTTTTCCGTAAGAAAAATGAAAAACCCGAAATGGAGTTATCATATCGAGCTTATCTAAAAAGAAAAATGTACTACTTAATCATTGTAAAATATTTTCAGGGGTGGGTCAACTTATGAAGAAATTTCTTCCCACATAAATCATCGAGTTAACACATAATGAACATAAAAAACAAACCCCTGCATACAGGGGTTGTATATTGTTACGTGCATATAGAGGGGCAACGTAACAGACGGAAGCAATGTCCGTTTTTTGTTTTTTAAATGTTATTTATAATATGTATTCTTTAATTGCAATATATGCATTTACATTAAGCTTGGCTTCAAATTCCTTATTCTTTGTTACATTCATAAATCATGATCTATATTTTTAATTATGAAATACCAGAGTCCTAACATGCCTAAATCAATTTATAATTTCTAGTAAAGTAATATGATTTTTTTCAACTCAATTTTGTTTCATTCATTCTTTCGGTGCTTGATCTTGATGCTGCCAACAATAACCATTACTGTTGTTAGTTTTACGTTTACATCTGCTTCCTTTTTTTGTTACACCTTTGCACTGAACAGATTCTATATTTAAGAGTGATTCAACTCTTGATAATGGTTGTGCCCTTTCCGAATCAAAAGAAAAACTGTTTGTTAATACCTCTGTGTATAATACGGGAATTAATATCAGATTAATAATAATTAAAATTATTACTTTTTTAACTGTAAATGTAACTTTTTTCATTTTTCCTCTACTTTTTTACTATTACTAAATTATATTTTTTTGAATCTCAAATTTAAGTTTAATTTAAATCTAAAAATTTATATGTATATACATACAAGTTTTATTTTTCCACATTTTCACTCGGAGTATCGGTTGGCTCACTTGATTTAAAAATAGCCTTAGTGATGTCTTGAAGCCATCTAACAACATGACGCAAGCCATAACCAATAATGCCTCCGATGCCCAAAGAAAAGAAATTAGTAACTGAACTGTTCTGGACTGTTATAGTGCCGCCATTGAAAGCAGCTAAGCCGCTTTTCATTATACAAATTACAATTAATGCTAGAATTGCACCCTCTAAAGGACATAGCAAATGTTTCGGAATCCAACGTGCGTTATACGTCCCTAAAGCATAATAGCCGATAACTTTGTAAATATGATATAAAATGCTACCGAAAGCTCCACCAACCATTGTATAACCAAATGTTTTAAAAATTTCTAACCCTCGATTTTTTATATCAATATTCAATAGAGATGATATTATAGTCGCGTTATTCCAAAGATCTGCTAACAAAAAAAGTATAAACAATAGCCAGGTTGCCCAATAAATACTTGTCCAAGTTATAAGAAATCTATGTTGTAAATTAGACTTATTTTTGATAGCCATTAAATTATTAACATCGTTGGTACCTCCATTTCCTAAAGAAATTATTCGAGCTATATACCAACCATATGGGGAATTGGCTTTTCTAAATTGATCTTTTTTTATTACACGGCCGATAAAATCCAATTTATAATCATCATTATTTGGCTCATTTATTGGATTCAGTAGTTTCCACAGATCGTCAATTATTGGGTCTTTATCCGGAATATCATTTGCTATTTCAAAATTGTGCATTTTCAATTTTAATTAATATAATTTATGACTATTCATTGTAAAACATTAATGATGTATTACTTTCGAGAATTTATTTTATAATTAATAATTATTACTTCTAAAATTAGTAAACCAATGAAAATTAAAACTAAATAATGTCTCCAGGTCAAACGACTTGGATGTTCAGTATCTTTCTGTACTACTTCAGTTGAATCGAAAGCTGCATTATCTTGAATTGTAGTTAGTCCGCTTACATTCTCATTTATCTTTTCTGTTACTATTTTATTTCGATTCGTTATTACATAGCCTACTCCTCGAGACAACTGTAAAGAATAATCCATTGATTTAGAGCCTCCTGCCAATGGCTTAAATACTTCCCCAGATGAAATATTCCTAAAATAGAATCTAACATCATCATTATCCTTAAAATTGGGAAGAAATTTCTTAATCTCAGGTATCTGTGCTTGAGAATGGCACGAAATACATGATGACATTGGATTATCTACTGGTCCGTTCAGACGACCTTTATACCCCAAATGCATTACTTTTCCATCTGGAAAAGTAAAGAGCTGTAAAAATTCAGGGTTAATGTATGTTTCCAATAATTCTCCACCTGGAATTATTAGTTCGGGATCATTTCCCCAACTAATTCCTACCGGGACTAATTTTTCCCATAAAGATTTTCCAATTTTATTATTGTTGTAAACAAAGGTACCAAAAACCCAACCTGTTGTTGAACTGGCTCTAGAATCCTTGACTGCAATGTCTACCTGCAGGAGCCTCAATTTTTTAATTACTTTTCTTTGTTGTTTATCAAAAATATAAGCATCCCACTCATATGAACCATTAAGATAGGGTACTTGATCTATTGTCGCTTCTGTAAAAAGTAGTTTAGCTCCAACCGCCCCTTCAAGAAAAATACCTTCATTAAGCAATGGGTTAATGGTATCAGACCAAACTTTCCCCAAGGTATATCCTCCTTGAGGATTATAGAAGCCAACAGCCCAGTTTTGGAATGTATCTGACTGCAATGGATACAACTCAAAAGGTCTCGACTTCCTTTCACTGGTAAGTCCATGAATAAATTCTCTTCCATATGGCGGCCATGCCATTGAGGGAGCGTGATACCATTTACGAACTTTATTTTCTTGAATTTTCCAGTCGGTTTCTATGTTTCCTTCATAAACATAGCTTAAAACAGCCATTAAGTATTCAATCGATTGATTTTTAAAATCAAACTTTAACCATGGAAAATCTTTTTCATTAGGAGCACTTTTGGGATAATCTTTACTCAACTCAAATTTAGCCCCTTGCCAATATTTAGGAATCGTATCAAAAGAATTTATAAATATTTGACTATATTGGATATCAGACAATAAAAATAGAAGAAGCAATATTACTTTTTTGTAATAACTCATAATTACTTACTTTCAATGATTGTTTGTATTCTATTCTCGACATCGGAAAGAAAATCATAACCGGTTGATCTTTCTATTCTATCAATAGTAGTTTTGTAAGTTTCCCATTTAACCTTTTTTATCCCAGATTCATTCGGCATCATAACAGCAATTACTTCAGTATTTTCACTTACCGCCAATAAACTCTCATCACGACGTAAAATTATTATGATTTTATAGCAACTATCAGGTATAGCAATATTTTTATCTAGTTTATTATCAGAATTAAAAACACCGCCGGCTATCACATAAAGTTCTTTGTTATTATTTAAACATAAAGACCTACAATAATCTTCCAATTTTTTCCAAGGTCCCTGATTTAAATCTGGCTCTTGCGGGTATATGTTAGACATTAAGAATGTTGCCTTATTATTCGCGGTATTGTTCGACCGATCTTTGCTAGCAACTATATGTCCTCGGTCATATCCGGTATTTGTATAATCCCTAGTTGTAACCTTATAAAAGTTTTCTGGAAGTTCATTATCAGGCTTAAAACCTGATACTCGATTGTATTTTCCATACCATTTTTTGTTTAAATTCCAGCTTGCCCAATTGGCAACGTTTTTGTTCTTGTTGTAGCTAATTACATATTGCTTTCTTTTAATTAGATAATCATCGGACGGATTAGAATCTGTTGGAATACCTAGTTCAACGTTTACTTTCCAAGAATCGTTAGTTTGAGAAAAAGCAGGAGACAGTATAAGCAATAATCCTACAAAAATGATTTTTATTGAAACATGTGGATTAATCCTAATTTTATTTTTCATTGTATTTTTGATATTGTTGTTTAGTTTTCAAGCTTTTTGTTCAGGAATTTTAAATCCTAGATATGCTCCGGAGCTAATGCCCATCAAGGCTAGCAATGTGTCATCAAAATCAGGCAAAACTATATTCTTAAGAACCATAATTATGTAGACTACCCCAAGTGCCACTGTCCAACCAACTATTTGGAAGCGATGCAAGCTAACACCATTGCTATCTGATAAAATATCCTTAATAAAACTTTTATGTTTATCAATCGGTTTGACATTTTCTGCTTCAGAAATCAATAAATTTAGCTCTTTGATTCTGTCTTTACTCTTTAGAATATCATTATTAAGTTTTTCAGAATAATCAGGTGTATTTTCTTTTCCTAAAGTTAATTCCAAATCATTCAAACGTGATTCCAAAACTTGTTTTTCATTTTGATATTCAATTAGTTTATTTTCTCTTCTACCTTTTTATTTGTATTCATTGAATTCGCAACTACTCCTGTAATTGTACTAATCCCCATTAAAACAAGTGCGGTTTTATTTAAAGAAGGAGCTTCTTTATTTATCATATAAATAAATACAGTAGAAGACATTATAAGCACATACCAGAATGCCATTTGAGTCAAAGCTAAGCTATACGGCGGTTTATATTTTTTTTCTCCGGTTATTTGAGGTTCGCAAAGAATACTAGATTTCATGGCTAAGACAATAAGTGGTAACCAGAAAACTAATACTACAAAATTGTGAGGATCTCATTGTAGAAAATCTAAACCCAGTCACAATTGATTTCTGTTCTTTCTCCCCTTCTATTCCTACACTCAGTTTGAATGTATTTATACCGATTAATTTAAAGTTATTGCGATCAATGAGCTCTTTCCATGATGGATTTGTAAGTTCATTACGTTTTAACATAAAAATCAAAACCTCTTTGAAACCGCCTTTTTCATCAGGTATCATAGTTGTTTTGCCAACTATTCCCTTCATTTCTATGCTATTCAAGAATAGGTGTATCTGCTTATTAACTCTTCCTGAGAATTCGTTAAGTTTATTAAGACTATCCATTTCAACAATAATTTCATCACCATACACACTAAAATCATTATCCCGAAGAACATTATAGGCTTTTAGAACAATACTGTTAGATGTCCTTTCATTGCCACCTTTATTGGAAGTATCTGCATTAGATTTATTTAATTCAGATAATTTCGGGCTTTTCCCATCATTTTGAGATTCCTTTACTTTTTCGTCATTTAAAGGAGAAGTATCTTGAGCCAAAACTGATATCGTAAACAAGCAAAGAATTGTTCTTAAAATAGTTTTCATTCGTTAACCTATTTTGTGAATTCTTTATGAATTTTTCTTACCGGATTAGCTTTATTGTGTTTCTTTCTTGCTTTTTGCATTTCTTGAACTCTGGAATGCAATTGCTCAACAATTGACTGGCCCTTCTTTGGCAAATTCTCTTTCACCAAAGTAACTTCGATATCATTGAAGGTATCATCAAACTCTATAACGAAGCCTTGATTTGGTAATATCTCACTGTTTTTGAAATTTGCTGAAGAAATCTTTAAACTATCTGAAATCGTTTTTTTCAAATTTGTTTGTATAGATGGATACAGTACATTAATTTTAATAGATTTCTTAGAAGACTTAGATACAACTTCATACTCCCCGGGTTTTATAAGATTTAATGCATACAAATCACCTTTCTTGGGTGTTGACGAATCAAACTCAACATCTTTCCCTTTTCGGATAACAATTCTATTGGAGGAATATTCTTTTGAATTAAAAAACAGTACATAACAATGCTCATCATTCAGGGAATACGAAGCAGAAACTTTGCTTGAAGATAATAATGTTGAAAGATCAATATTTATACTCGTTGATTCAGAATCTTTTGTGCATACGATCACTGAAGAATTGATTACTTTTTTCTCTTCATAAATCTCCATTTGATAAGAACCTTCTCCGCTCAATTTGTGTATTAAATAAGCTAATGGTCCTACTGAGACATTGGAAAATGTTGTATTTTCTAATACTTTGTTGCTTATAAAATTAGTCATGATATTTATATTTAATTTTTTTAAATCGTAACACTTAAGACAAGCTCTGTATCCGTTATATCTGTAGTAACATTATTGATTGGCAATAATACAGGCGGATTGCCTTGTAAAATTGGGTACGGAGTGTCAAACTGATAAATCGGTCTCTGCGATAGAAAATAATTTGCTACTTGCTCAATTATAAAATCAAAAATTCCTAGACTGACACCTAATAAATCGGATAACCATTCATCAATATCATCTCCGATATCCAGAATCTCCCTTATAATATCTACTAAACCGTGCAATAACCAACTTAAAATATTTCTCGCCCAGCCAGGTAAACCACTGAAAATCGAATTAATAAAATTATCAACAATCGCATCTAAAATATTCCCGACCGTATCTGAAATATCAATAATATCTATATCAAGCCAACGAGCGTTGAAGAAGAATCTCCATTTATCCGCAACATTTGCAGCATATGCCTGATAGGGATTCATACCAGCTCCCGCCGGATTGTCATAAAACTGTGTTAGTAATTCAAATGCTCCCGAAATCTCAGATTGTATTAAACCATTTAAATTAATTGGAATGTTTATGTCGGGATTTGCAGAAAACAAACAGATTCTTGGAGCTCTCACAATACATCCACGAATTGGAATCCACACCAAACAGAATCCACCAACACACATTTCTGGGATGTCTACTCCAAGCGTTACATTCAAAGGGTCGTAAATAATATCCAATTCTTTAATTTCCACTTCATCAGGTGAATTTTGTAGATCTATTGTTCCACCTGCTAATCTGACACCAAGATTATAAGATGCCGAAAATGTTCCGCTCGAACTTCCCGATTTAGTCAAGTGGACACTGTCTCTAAGTGAATTGAACATTTGCTGAAAAGCAATTTCTGAAAATGCTAAATCGATAGTTGCCATTATTATTATATTAAATTTACAAAAATTGAAACGTAATCATTAGATATTGCCGGATTAAACGGAATAGAGCCAGAGATTGGAGCTAGTCCAATCGTAAAATACGAACTAGCATTAAACACTAGATCCTCTATTGCGATTTTCACTTGTGGGAAAATAACTTTATCTAATACTAGTCTTAGGTAACATTCAATTGAGTTTTCTAAACCAAGAGGAGAGATATCCTCAATTTCAATTCCTATTAACTTAAGTTTTAAATAATTTGCATCACGAACTAAAACTAATTTCGCATATATATTCAAACAGAAACACATCATGTTTAATGTTTCAAACGGCTTTAAAATTATTCCTGTTTTGAAATCATTTCTATCAGTTAATTTCTTATCAGCTTCAACCACTAATGTTTTCAAATCACCCTTTCGTTTTCCCGGAACACTAGGCTTTAAAACACTGCCACAACTAATACCAGCGCAAAAACGGCCTTTTAAAGAAAATTCTTGGACTCCTAAACTAGTTAATTCTGCAGGAAGAGTGATTTGGTTGCTTGGCTGAAAATCAATCTTTAATTCACTAACCTGCGCACAGAAATCAACGCCTTGAGATGGATCATTAAGACCAACAATTGGAAATCTATCAACAATTGTACACGTTTCAATCCCCATCGTTTCTAAAATCGGGTTAACAGCAATTGGAGAACACAAACTATTGTGTCCTAAAACTGACTGAGTAGCATAATTAAATACTTTGGGTCGTTGAAGCATTATTTCACGTAGAATTGTATTAAATCCATCTTCATGAAATCGAGCAAAAATTGGAGATTTATCGGTTAATGGCATGATGTACTTATAAATAAATTTTACCTACTCTATTATCAGCTTTTCGGTTTCCGCTGTCTTTACATTCTGTTTGATTTTAGGTGTAGATTATATTAGGTTGATTTATGCAATAAACCTTGCTCATCTAGCATTTTTCTTAATATGTCTTCAACACCAAGCATTTTGGCATTTTGCGAAATATCAACTTTTAATTTTTCTTTCAGGACTGGTTCCTTTACTTCGGAAATTTGATATGTTAACATCTTAGTCATTTTTAGATATTTTTGTTTTTGATACCATACATAACCTACAATTATGCAAACAATTACACCAATCAGAATTAGAATCTCAGTAATATATCTTTGTAAAAATCCCAAATCCTGCAATTCCGGTTTTAAATCCGATCTATAGCGATTAGCAATTGTAATCATCGCAGAATCTACTATAGTATTAATTCCTGATCTAGTTTCTTCCCCCAACAATACATTGCGAATCGTAGATAGCCTCTGCGAAGTAGTATCATTTAACAATTCATCTCTCAATTCAGAAATAATCAATTTTAATAATTCTCTAGTATTATACCCAATCAACTCATTACGTGCATTCATTAAATAAATTAATGTCCTATCACCTAATAATTCATCTCTAATTCTACCTAGTTGTTTTCTTGTAACATCACCGATAATATCGTTTTTGACTTCATTTATCCATTGACGTGTATACTCACTTAATAACGAATCGCGGATTCTCATCACTTCAGTATTAGTTGAAACGCCAACAATTTTAATCAATGAATCTAATTTTTGTCTTAGTTTTATTTGAGATTCTTCGGTAGTAAAACCATCGATAGCACCTAGAATTAAGTGCCTACCAACTGAGTCAGCTTTATTTTGGATCCCTTCTCCTAAATCTTCTCCTATTGATTTAAAATTAAAACAACTGCTGAAAGAAATCGTGCAACAGAGAAAAGAAACTAAATAATATATTTGAAGTTTATGATTTCTTCTTTTCATCTTTTATTAATTCAAATGGAGCATACCAACAACCTGATATTCCAGATTCGCCCTTATTTATATAATAATCATGCCACCATTTCGCTGTTTGCCAAATTGCTTCCGGACAACTACTGCTGCTTGATAAACCTGGTGTCAACTCAAAGCCTGTTGCATTAATAACTGACTCTATCATGGCAGCTGATGGTAAACCCATCCCTTCAAGCAATGGATTTCCGGTTTTTCCAACCCCCCAAACATAAGAAAGCCAAACAATAATTAACTCCAGGGCATCCAATGCTACACGTTGATACTGAAAAGTTTTTAAAGTTTTTTCAACTTTTTTGAAATCTAATTTAAAATAGAGTAAAGCTATATTAGGATATTTTTTATCATCCCCATATTTATCCAAAGTGCTTATTTGAAGACCATTTTTCGATACTGGATCATTAAAACCATCAAGCGGTTGTAAAGAAATTTCATACAGTTTTGTTTTTGCAATCTGTCTATTCCATTTCCCAATCATAACCACATGAGACCAATGACTTGGAGTAAAATCTGAACGAGCATGAGATTGGGCTTCTCTTAATCTGAAATCAATCGGATTATCACCGCCCAAAAGAAGCAATGACACTATGTCCTTCTGTTTTGGAATATTTCTTTCCAACCATTGCAAGTTATTCTCATTAACTCGTCTTGAAACTTCCTTAAGATCTGGATTATAAGTTGGTGCTTTTGATGGTAATATTTTTAACATTTAATTCTCCGTTTTACCTATTTAAATAATATGGCAAATCTATTTCTGTGATATTATTATTGATTTTTGTTTCTTCATGAATTGGAAAATAAATGACTTTGCAATCAAGTCCATCTCCATTTTTAGTAAATGAAAGTATGCATACTTGATTTCCCTTTTGACGATGTATAGTGGAACAATTCATTCCAAAAATCTTTTCCGGAACAATATCTCCATCCGAATGTCGTGGCCAAGAATCAGATATACCAAATATTCCCTTAGCAAACGATTTTAAACCAGACCATTGGTCTTTGCCTACTGTTTCAACCAAGCTAGATGGAGAAGTGATTATTTCTATGAAATTAGGCAATATTTCACCTGATTTATAAGCATGAACAATTCTACCCCAATGGACATCACCTGTAATGCAAGTAATTCGTTGACCATTTTCGGTAGCCCGTTGTAACGCTTCCATAATTCTATTGTAATCACCATAATTGGGTAATTCATAATCTTCAATAGCGCCTTTTAATTCACTAACTTTTTCGGTAAAAAGTGATTGCCCAGATACAAAAAATCCAAATAATTTTTTATCTATAACCCGATCTATCCAGGTATTAAGCATTGCAAATGATTGAGGATTTAATATATATTTTAAGTCAAAATCTCTTTGACTCCTAGTGTCAGCAATGAAAAAAGTTAAAGGGGGAATATCCACGATAGTTGGCATACCATAATTGTTCGGGTCATGCAATTGAAATCCTTTGTACATCATTTCAGCAGCTTTACTCCATCGATTTCGACTGGATATTTGATATGAATTTCCTACTACCGGGCTCTTATGTGGATAATTATTCCAATATTCGTGGTCATCTGGAATAGAAATAGAAGGAGCAACTGATAATATTTTTGCATAACCAGCTACATCATTCATATCAGTGACAGGAAAATAAGGTCCTAACCAATTTACGGAATAATCTTTTTCAAATTTTTCAGATAACCACTTTGAATTATCAGGGAAATTTTTTAAGGTAGGCAGATCAAGATATACTTGATCCCCCATTAAAATAGTTATATCTGGGGTATAAAATGGTTTAATTCTATCAATCACTTCTCCAGATATACCATTTGGGTCTTTTGATTTGTGATAACATGACACAAGTAATACATTAAAGGTTTTACCCTGCTTTATTTCATTTGGAAGTGTCTTTACCTGTCTTTTCAAAGTTGTATTACCATTAACAGTAAGTGTTATTTCGTATAAATTATCAGGTCTGCAATTTGAAAACTCATATAATCCGCTATAGGCTCTTAATGGATTACCTGTTAAAAAAGCTGGCGGACGTACACTATCTATAGCTTTAATAGCGTTTGGAGTCTGTTCTGGAATATCAGCATTATTTGAAAGGTTTTTAATTGTCCACTGAAGGTTTGGAATTTGATTAATATTTAAGACTCCAACCCAGAGAAGGATTTTCGTACTGTTCGTAATTTTGGGATAAATTAGGATATTCAATTTTGTTTGTAGTATACACCGCGTATGAAATATGAAGCTATCTTTAAAACAAATATCGATACAATGGGATAAAAACCGTCAACTAAGCTCATAATTATGATGTAAGCCATCTTGCTCTGAAAGAAGAGAAAAGAATCTCTTTCCCACGTGCCGAGTATTAAATATTCGCCAACTTTTATAATAAAACTGAAAACTGAGAATAGAATAAACTGTTCAATAATATTGCGACTTTTTATACTTGAATACAGAAAAGTGAGACAAAACCCTACCCATATAAAGGTATGCAAGAAATTATTAATCCATGGCAGGAAACTCATAATATTTATCATAGAAAATAAATAATTACCTATAAACATACCTATTGACCAAAAAAAATATAAAACTAGAAAATTTTTTCGGAAATTCAACTCAACCACCGGTTGCGGATATCTAATAATGATAAATACAGCAGCATATAAAATAAGCACGTATAAATATTGAATAATCGAATTCCCTTGTCCGAAAAATATTTCCATATATTATTGTATTAAATCAACAGCATAATCTGCTAACGACATTACTGTTATCTGAGGGTTCACTCCGATACTTGATGGGAAAACACTAGCATCACATACATATAAATTATCATATCCAAACACTTTAAAATCAGAATCAACGACTCCGATTTCTGAGTTTTTTGAAATTATATTGCCGCCCTGAGGGTGACCTGACCCTAAGGAAATATCTCGGGGTCCTTTAACATAATACTTTAATTTTTGAAGTTCCTCCTCGTTATTAAATTCATAGTACCTAAAAGTATTGGGAATAATCGACTTTGCTCCGGCATTCAGAAATATCCTTCCACTTAACTCTAATCCATCTAATAACTTTTTTAGGTCAGATTGAGTGGGTTTATAATGTATAATTCGGCCGGTTAAACCTGAACTTCTCACTTCAGCATTCGCTTCAGTTCCCACCAATATCCCGGCACACGCCAACTTATTATATCTTTTCATATTATTGAAATGATCTTCAAACCATCCCGGCATTGCAGTTGATTGGAACATCGGTGGATTATACCAGGTTTCTACGATGTAACCTTGACTTGGAGAAATATTTAAATAATGTGATATTTGAAGTCCATCAAAAGAGTTAACGGGATGTTCAAAAGCCGCTGTTATTTGAGAACCTAAATTAAAACTTAATCTTTTACCGGAATTTTTACTAATTGAAGATTGTTGCAACACAATGCTAGATGAAATTGCTCCCGCGGATAGAATAAATGTATTAGCTTTAATCTTAATTAATTTCCCACTACTAAATCTACAAAGAACGTAGTCTATCTTTTTCCCAGTTGATCTAAACTTTAAAGCTTCACATTCGCTTAATATTTCTAATGATTCATTACCATATTTTTCTTGAATATTTGGTAAAACGGTTTCCAACATTGACAATTTTTTCCCGTAAGCACAACCAATGTTACAATAACCACACCCAATACAATTCAAGGTATTTGCAGAAACCGAACCAAAGTAATGAGGGGGTTTGTTAAGATTCATATTTTTTATACCTTGTATAAATAGCTTTCCGGAAGGATTTAAAAATTCACTTTCTGCCATTTCAGGGACATTATTCACCCCCATAAAATTCTTAACTTTTACCTGAGATTCAAAATATCTTTTCTCATCGATCCCTGCATTTAATTCATTTTCATCATTCCACTTTTGTACGACTTCTTCAGGTAAATCAAAACAAACTGCATTATTAACTACTGTACTTCCTCCCACACAACTACCCTGAAAGACTTGTAGTCTAAAATCACTGGCCAACTGTAAGGCTCCATCAGCATATAACTTAGAAACCATCGATATTTCGTTCTCATTTAACTCATCTCGATATACATGCTTGCCGCGTTCAATCATTAAAACCTGACGTCCCTTTTCAACAAGCCCTTTCGCCAACACAGAAGCTGCCGCTCCTGAGCCTATTATAAGAACATCGCACTTTACAATATCGCCTACAATATCTGTCGCTGATTTAGATAATAAACGTTTTGGAGGTAAAATAGGATATTTTTGTAATTTACTTGTATAATCATTCCTGTTTTTAAAATTCAAATAACCAACTGATTCAAATGTCCGTGGGTCATTATAATATCCCATATAGCACAATTGTTTAGACATACGAATCATCGCTTGAATAAGTACAATAATAAAATCCGGCAATATTCTTAGTTGTACATCTTGGTAAAATCGTTTTTTTAAAAAATCTAGGCGTGCTGATTTATCCAAATATGATAAAGGGACTTTAAAACTTAGCAATGGGTAAAGCTGCATTCCGATTAATACAACTTTTGAAATCCACTTTGATTTTGCAGTAAATTCTTTAAGATAAAAGTCTACATTAATGGCAACTTCTGATGGTTTAATTACTAGTTCATTTGTTCCATTCAATACAACTTCAGCTATGGATTTTAAGGTGCGAAATTGCATAGGTGATAAATAAAAGAGTTTGTATCTAGATTTTTCTGCTGAAATAAATAGTATTAATAAGAGGACTCCGAGCAATCCATCAAATACAATAGAAACTATTAATAATTGCTTAATAGTTACTGCGTTACCATTGATAATCATTACATAATTATTTTTTGCAAATAGCACCAGTAAAATACTTGTTACTTCTGCTAATGCCATTGCGCTAATTGCAATGATGATTAAGACTCTATTTTTTCTAATATTGAATGCAGCTATGAAACATAATAAAAAGAATAAACCAATTTTTACCGTTGAATTATTTACAAAAGCTGGGTCATTAATAAATATTACTGGCTTCAAAATTTCGGGTAAAGAGATTATACCCGGTAACAGATAGCCTATAATTGCCAAACAATAAATTACCGATAAAATATGTAAATATTTTTTTAATCGTATTTCTTGATATTCAAGCAAATAAAAATCCTTTTCAAAGCTTTATTAAATCTATAATTTTATTGAGAGGTCAAAATTGAAGTAGAATATCGAAATTTCAAATATTTATTTCTCACTTTGTTGTTGAATATTGAGTGTTTATACCGTGAATTTGGTATATATTTGATGATTTTAAAAGCTTTTTGTAGATATTTAAGTAAGAGAATGTTGTGGATTAGACAATAATTATCCGCTTTAAAATATGGTCTGAAGCTTCTGAGGGGATTGTTGACAAAATATAGTTTTCAAGTGATCGGCATTCATCAAACTTGATTGAAATTAATCTGTTATTGTAATGAATGACTGTAAAGTTAAAACATATTATAAATTCATTTTCGTTTAATAATAATTTGATACCGTGATAACTTGATTCAAAATCTACCTTGCACATATCCAAAGTAGAATCTTGCAAAAGTTTAAGTCTTGTCACTATTTCTTTATTGTGTTTACTATTGATAAACCAATTATATGGTTCGATTGAAACTATTTCCGCATAATATTTTTTACTTTTAGGCATGAATAAATAATAGTGAGCCTGAGAATTATCCCAGGCTCATTATAAATAAATTATTTAACTAATACCATTTTTTTGCTTTGAACAAAATCACCTGCTTCAATTTTATAGAAGTAAACTCCAGATGATAAACCTGACCCATCAAAAGATACCGAGTAATTACCAGCTTCCTTAAATTCATTTACAATTGTTCTTACCAACTTACCAAGAATATCATAAACTTTCAAAGAAACCTTTGTATTACTAGGAATTGCATACTTAATCGTTGTTAATGGATTAAATGGGTTAGGATAGTTTTGAGACAAACTGAATTGTTTTGGAATTAAGTTTGTTACCGATTGGTTATTACTATGACCCATTTTTTCTCTAATCATTCTCATAGCATCTCTTAATCCGTTTGGTTTCAAACTAGAATATCTGCCGGTATAAGACATAGCATCACCTGATCCGGAATTCATCATCACATAAATTTCAATTATACTTATTTCAGCAGCTAAAATCTCTGAAGGATCATTACTATTTTCAACTACATCTTCATATGCATTAATTGCTGATATGTAATTTCTTTGCTTTACAAGGCATTTACGAGATAATTCATTTACTGTTTTAACAAAGAATGTATCAGTATTGTTTGAAGATGCTAAATTGTTGAAATAAGTAGTTAATGTATTATAGCTTGAAGAATCAGCATTCATCCTGTCATAACAATAGAATATTCTGTTTAATGAAACTAAGGCAGTTGTACTATCCTGATAATTTTGTACTACAGTTTTAAATATATCAATTGCATCCTGAAAGTTATTCAAGTACATTTCTTTATTTCCATCTCCCAGAAGCTCAACATCAGCTGTTACTTCAATTGATAAAGTTGCTACATTAAATGTATCAATTAACCCATTTCCGTAATCAACTATTAATGGCTGAGGTGGCATTTCAATGTTATTAATGTTATCTGTTTTTTCTCTTTCCGAGCCGCTTCTGGGTTCATTAGGTGAAAAAGGTCTTGAATCCGGAGGGGTACAATCTGTCGGGAGATATTCCATAGTAACACCAGTGTTAAAAACAGGTGGGTTGTTTTCCCAACTATTGCAACGAACATACCATGTTGAATATGGATAGTCTTCTTTAATATTAATATCTCCCACAATTGTATTATAACCGTAATCTAACTTAGGATCACCACCATTTGTAGTATTAAATAAACCAACACCATTTGTAGCATCATTTCTTAGATTGTTTAAGCCACCATCCCAAATAACTTCTGTTTTCGTTACAGTTGGGAACATTACCGGAGAAGATCCATCACAATAAATTGCAGATTTATTACCATTCGCATTTGAACCATCAGCTATATTTAATAATACACCAGGAGTGCTGTTAACCAATTGATAGCCCATTTGATATCCGCTTACTTCATTTGCAATCAAATGACCATTATTTACTCCATTAAGGTAAATTCCAGCTACAGATGTTGTAGCTGAATTAGTTGAAATATCGCTATAGCGAATATAATACGTTCCATTTGATACTGTTATCGGATAATCGCAATTTATAATAGTGCTTCTTGTAATTGTACTATTATCTGACTGTGATACCTGAATAGCATGTGACCCTGAAACTTGTGAAGTATAATTTATATCGTTATATAATAAATACAGATTCTCTGCTCCACTTGCAACTATAGCATCAGAGCCTGCTGTAGTATTCATTATCCAATCACTATATTTTATAGTCACATCTTTCCTGCCTGTAACCTCTACAGGGGCATTAGTAAAATGACAATCATCAATTATCACTCCATATTCAGGTGTAATTGGAACACCCATAGGAGGACTAGTACTTACAACAATTGGAGATGTTGTATTAGAAAAAGTGCAATTCTTTAAGACGCAATTTGAATAATTTCCATACACTTCAATACCATCCCAACTGCCTGAAGATGTCAAAGTAACCGCAACATTAGAATTTGCTAATAGCGTTCCTCCTTCTTCTACAATTATTTTAGCACCGTTATTAAATGTTATTCCCATTGAACTGTTTACTGAAGAATGTCCAATAATTAGCTTTCCTCCGTTAGTGACAACTATTGGTTTATCCAATACAACATTATCTGTTATAAATAATTTGTCCTGTACATATATTGTGTTATCATCAAGTTGGTATTCCCAAGCTCCTCTTCCCCATGTATTTGCTCTGAGTTTTCCTGATAATCTGTTGTAATCAAGATGAAATGCCGGAGTGTTTGGAAAATCAGATGCTAATTCTCTCCAATTTATGTCATTTGCATTTGTAACATATACACCGGCATCAGTTGCAACGATTAATTCTTTATCATCAGCATCGGAACCAGTATAATGAATCATTATGTCATTTACTGGGATATCTGGTAAAGAACCATTAATACTTTGCCAATTATAACCTCCATCTGTTGATTTAAAAACATGACCTTCATTTGTACTTGGATAATAATATCCTGAAACAGCAAGATATAGAAGATTGGGATCCTTAGGGTCAAATTCTACATCCATGAATGCTCGATTTGGAGTACCATGTGAACCTCCCACTACTATTGGGGGATTATAATCAATGCCTTCCCAACTTACCCCCCCATCGGTTGATTTTATTAACCAGCTTCTTGCATCATAGGCACTAAGCCAGAATTCATTACCATTTCCGAAACTCATAATCATATTTTCCGGATTAGACTGACTTATTGAAACGAAACAAGGAGCAGTGTGATTGTGATCAGAAGGTCTATCAAATGATCTAAATGGCGTTAAATCCCCGCCCCAAGTCATTCCATAATCAGTTGATTTACGAAATTGTACATTCATAGGATTACCCCATTGATTAAATCTAATTGTATAAACTTCCCCAGGATTTGATGGATGATTAGTAAAAGGACCAACTTCAATTGAATATGTAGATGATGAAGCATAATCTGTAGCATATCCAAAATTTGTTCCATTTGAAGAATAAAAAATTTCTTGATGACCAGTAAGAATATTACTTACAAAATGTTTTGATTTAAAAGGGGAAGCCATTACATTTCCGCAATCTCCTGAACCTCCACTAGC
>WBZR01002424.1_pt1 | contig 19175 bp, 14 predicted proteins | sample 5204231 | NCBI WGS metagenome assembly WBZR01 (sample SAMN12412403, study PRJNA552823) | activated sludge metagenome | isolation source: activated sludge from anammox sidestream of wastewater treatment plant... | place: USA: Virginia | collected 2017-08 | reverse complement strand
GACGTCCACCTCGGCCCGCATGTCGTCGAGGTTCGCCATCCGGATCAGATCGCCCGACCCCGAGAATCCGCCCGGCACCGCGATCTCTCCCACCTCCTTCAGCTTGGCGAGGATCACGCCGTCCCGGGGCGCCCGCAGCACCGTGTAGTCGAGCTCGACGCGCGCGAGCGCCGCCTCGGCCTCGAGCTCCCCGATGCGGGCGCGGTCCACCGCGACCAGGTTCTGCTTCTGCTCGAGCTCCTGCGTCGCGATGATGCCGCCTCGATGCAGGCGCTCCGCGCGCCCGAGCTCGCTCGCGTGCAGCACCAGGTTGGCGCGCGCGGTCGCGAGGGCGGCCTCCGCGCGGTCCAGACGCGCGCGATAGTCGCGGTCGTCGATCGCGACCAGCGCGTCGCCCGCCTTCACCGACTGACCCTCGTCGGCGTAGTAGCGCTCGATCCGTCCGGCGACCCGCACGCCGATGGCGATGTACTTCTCGCCCGTCACGACGTAGCCGGTGCCCGCGAGCACCGCCCCGCGCACCGCCTCGCCGCCGCGGTGCGCCACCGCCGGCGCCACCTGCACCTCGGCCACGCGTGGACCGAAGGCGCGCATCGCGAGCCACCCGGCGAGCGCGACGAGCAGGCCCGCCGCCACCCACCGCCACGGTCGCCGGCGCGGGCGCGCGGGCGCGTCGTCGCCGCGATCGATGCGGAGGGCGCGGAGGTCGGCGGCTTTGGTCGTCACGGGTCGTCGATCCTTTCCTCACGCCTTGCGCAGAGCCTCCACCGGCCGGAGCCGGGCGGCGCGCCACGCGGGCAGCAGCCCGCCGATGATGCCGATCGCGGCGGCGAAGAGGAAGGCCGCCGCGAGATCGCCCGCGCCGACCCGCAAGGCCACGAGGTTCGTGGTGAAGGTCGCCGCCGTGAACCCGATGTCGCCGAGAACGGCCCCGATCCCCGCGGCGAGCGCGAGCGTACCGACCGCGCCGACCGCGAAGCCCACCATCGCGACGCCGAACGACTCCAGCAGGAACGCCCGCAGAATCGTCGCGCGCGAGAATCCGAGCGCCCGGAGCGTACCGATCTCGACCGTCCGCGCCTGCACGGCGGCGAACATCGTGTTCGCGGCGCCGAGACCGGCGGCGATCCCGACCGGCACGGCCAGGACCACGAGCAGCACATAGAGTGAGCGCGAGCTCTTCGCCTGCTCGGCGTAGTAGTCGGTCTCGGGCTTCGCCTCGAGCGCGTAGCGCGGGTCGTCCTCGATCCGCCGGACGAGCGCGTCCCGGTCCGCGCCCGCGGCGACCCGCAACCGGATCCCCGAGTACGGAAAGGGCCGATTGGCGTCGCTCGCGAGCTCGCGCGCGTCCACCCACACCTCGCTCTCGAACGACGAGCCCGCGGCCTCCATGATCCCGACGACCCGCCACCGCCGCCGGCCGAACGCCAGCTCCTCGCCGAGCCGCGCTCCCTGGTAGCGGCCGACGGTGCCCGCGCCGAGCACCGCCTCGCCGCTGCTCGGCCGGAACATGCGTCCCGCGACGATGCGCACCCGGTCGTGCACCACGAGCGCCATCGGCTCGACCCCGCGCGCCAGCACGTTCTCGCGCGTTCCGCTCACCGCCCGTACGGTGGGCTGGACGACCATCTCCGGCGACACGATCGGCTGGCCCTCCGCGTTGCGGGCGATCCCGTCGAAGAATCGGATCGCCTGGTAGGCCTCGAGCGTCAGCATACTCGAGCCGTCGTTGTCGGAGCCCTTGCGCAGCACGACGAGGTTGGCCGGCGAGCCCGTAGAGACCAGCGTTCGCTGCAGGCTGGAGATGAGGGCGAGGAAGACCGCCGACGCCACGACCGCGAGCGCGATCACCGCGATCGTGAGCGAGGTGCGCCGCAGGCGCGCCCGCACGTTCCGGACGCTGTAGGAGATCGGCAGGCTCATTCAGAAGACCTCGCGCAGCGTCTCCGCCACCGGTCGGCGGGCGGCGCCCCAGGCCGGCGCGATCCCCGCGACCAGCCCGACCACGGCCGACAGCGCGATGCCCCGGGCGACGATCTCGCGCGTGACGAGGAACCCGGTGAGCGCACCGACCTCGGTGCCGCCCATGCTGGAGCCCGACAACGTCCGGATCATCGCGCTGAACGCGTAGGTGAGCAGCGCGCCGGCGCTCCCCGCCGCCGTCGCGAGGACGACCGACTCCGCGACGAGCATGCCGAAGATCACGCCGCGCCCGAAGCCGATCGCGCGCAGCACCGCGATCTCGCGGCTGCGCTCCCGCACCGCCATGCTCGCCGTGTTGGCCGCGATGCAGAGCACGCAGAGCGCCACGAGTCCGGTCACGACGAGGATGATCTGCACGAAGGACTGGAGCGAGCCGAAAAAGCTCGCGAAGAAGGACTTCTCGGTCTCGGCGTTCACCTCCGCGGGACTGTTGCGGAACATCGCGACCGCCCGGGTCATGACGTCGTGCACGAGCGTCGGATCGGCGACCCGCACCCAGATGGTTCCGACGGTGTCGAGCTGGCGGTCCTGCGCCTCCAGCGCCTGCGCCAGGTACTCGCGCTGCATCCAGAAATGCGGCGCGCGGTCGTTCGGGATCTCGCCGACGATCTTGAAGGCGAGCGTCACCGGCCAGATCGTGCTCACGAGGCTCACCTGCTGCCCGATCCGCCAGCGGTACTTCTTCATGGTCTCGCGCCCCACGATCACGGCGTCGCGCTGACGGCGGAACTTTTCGAGCACGAGCGGGTCGATGCCGTAGTCGGGCCAGACCGCGCCGACCGTGTCGGGATCGATGGCGAAGCTCGGGAACGTCACGATCCCCTCGTCCTCGTAGGCGCCGCCGAACCACACCTCGCCGTTCACCGCCGCCACGCCGGGGATGCCGCGCACCCGCTGCACGTAGGCGGAGGGCAGGTCGTACACGACCCCGCCCTTGTTGTGCACCGACACGCGGACGTTGCTGCTGATCTCGGAGAGGAGGCGGTCGATCCCCCCAGGCATGGTCATGAAGAAGCACACGAGCAGCATCGCGAGCCCGATCGCCCCGCCCGTGAGGGCGGTGCGGAGCTTGTTACGGAACAGGTTCCGGAAGACGAACGGCAGGTACTTCACGGGGGTCCCCCCGTCGCCGGCGCGCGGGCCTTCCCCGCCCCGCCCGCGTAGGTCTCCTTCAGGACGCCCTTCTCCAAGTGGAAGACGATGTCCACCCACTCGCTCGCGCGCGGGTCGTGCGTCACCATCACGACTGTCTTCTGCAGCTCGTGCGAAAGCTCGAGGAGCAGGCGCAGGATCTGGTCGGCGTTCCGCGCGTCGAGATCGCCGGTCGGCTCGTCGGCGATGATGAGGTCCGGATCGGTGACGATGGCGCGCGCGATCGCCACCCGCTGCTGCTCGCCGCCCGAGAGCTCCGCCGGGGCGTGCGCGGCGCGCGCGCCGAGCCCGACCACGTCGAGGGCGAGGCGCGCCCGCGCCAGGCGCTCGCGGCGATCGAGCGCGGTCAGCAGGAGCGGCAGCTCGACGTTCTCGAGAGCCGACAGCACCGGGATCAGGTTGTAGAACTGGAAGATCAGCCCCACGTGCCGCGAGCGCCAGCGCGCGAGCGCGTCCTCGGAGAGATCGTTCAGGCGCTTCCCGGCTACGACCACGTCGCCGCCGCTCGGCCGGTCGATGCCGGAGAGCAGGTTCAAGAGCGTCGACTTGCCCGAGCCCGACGGACCCATGAGCGCGGCGAAGAGGCCGCCCGCGATCGTCAGCGACACGTGCTCGAGGGCGTGCACGTCGTCGGCGCCGCGCCGGTACACGCGCGACACGTCGCGGAGGGCGATCAGGGGTTCCGGCATGCGCCCGGCCCTGATACACGAACGCCCGCCGTCATCGAAGACGGCGGGCGCGCGCGCGACCGGCGGCCTCGGTCGGGGATCAGAGCGCTTCGAACAGGCCGGCCATCCCCATGCCGCCGCCGACGCACATCGTGACGATGCCGAGCCGCTTGCCCTCGCGCCGCATGTAGCGGAGCAGCTGCCCGGTCATGCGCGAGCCGGTCATCCCGTACGGGTGGCCGATCGAGATCGAGCCGCCCATCGGGTTCAGCTTCGCGTCGGGGATGCCGAGCTCGCGCTGGCAGTAGAGGAGCTGCGAGGCGAAGGCCTCGTTCAACTCGACGATGTCGATGTCGGCGAGCGTGAGGCCGTGGCGCTTCAGGAGCTTCGGCACCGCGAAGACGGGGCCGATGCCCATCTCCTCCGGGCGGCAGCCCGCGACCGCAAAGCCGAGGAACTTCCCGAGCGGCTTGATGCCGAGCTGCTTGGCGCGGTCGCTCGACATGAGGACGGTCGCCGAGGCGCCGTCCGAGAGCTGCGAGGCGTTGCCGGCGGTGACGGTGCCGTCGTCTTTGAAGGACGGCTTCAGCTTGCGCAGGCCCTCGATCGTGGTGTCGGCGCGGTTGCACTCGTCGCGCTCGATCGTGACCTCCTCCATGGAGACGTTGCCGTCCGCGTCCTTCACGGCCTTCTTCGTCGTCATGGGGACGATCTCGTCCTTGTACCAGCCCTCGGCCTGCGCCTTCGCCACGCGCTGCTGGCTCTTGAGGGCGTACTGGTCCTGGTCCTCGCGCGAGACCTTGTAGCGCTCGGCCACGATCTCGGCGGTCTGGCCCATGCCCATGTAGATGCCCGGCCATTGTTCGTAGAGCTCGGGGTTCACGAGGTTGTTCATGTTCATCTGGCCCTGCACCATCGAGATCGACTCGGTGCCGGCGCCGATCGCGACGGTCGCGCCCTCGTGCAGGATGTGGTGCGACGCCATGGCGATCGCCTGCAGGCCCGACGAGCAGAAGCGATTGACCGTGGTGGCGGAGACGGTCTCCGGGAGGCCGGCGACCAGCGTCGCGACGCGGGCGACGTTCGTGCCCTGGGGCCCTTCCGGCACGCCGCAGCCGCAGATCACGTCCTCGATCTCCCTCGGATCGACCTGGGGCACCTGCGCCAGGGCCCCCTTGATGGCGTGCGCGGCCATGACATCGGGGCGCGTGGCGTTCAGCGACCCCCGGAACGACTTGCCGAGCGGGGTACGGGCATTGGCGACGATCCAGGCTTCGGGCATCGGACGATCTCCTCGTGGGTGGAATGGGGTGATTCGAACGCGCGAGGGTATGCGACCGGCGCACGTATTGGAAGAGCGCGCGATCAGAGGCAGGGATGCGTGTGGATCAGCACCAGCGCCGCCGTCGTGGCCGTCGCGAGGAAGACCAGCCACCCCGCCAGCAGGACGGGCCGCCCGGACACGCCGCCGAGCGCGCAGGTGACCGCCGCCCAGAGGGGCACGAGCGTCGGCAGGAGGTAGCGCCCCTGCGGCTGCGCGTCGACGGTCCAGCCGTTCCAGATCACGAGCGCGAGGTCGAGCGTCAGGGCGGCGGCGATCCACCAGGCCGCGCGCGCCCGCGGTGTGGACGCGCCCGCGACCGTCGACGCCGAGCGCGCTGCGCGTCCGGCGGCGGCGACGCCGACGGCGAGGAAGCAGGCCGCGCCGACGTAGAACGCGGCCGGCATCGGCAGGTCGGCGCGGCCGAACACGCCGAACGACGAGCGCGCGAGCTCGCGCAGGAACGGCAGCGCCGCCGTCGCCGGATGCGCCGCGTACTCGGTCGCGACGAGCGTGCGGTACTTCAGGAGACCGAGCCCATCGCCGCCGTTGCGGAGTCCATTCAGCGCGAGCGTGGGCCCCGCCACGACGGCGGCGGCGAGCGCGGCCCGCCCGAGCGCGCGCGCGTCCAGGCGTCCCCGTCGATGCGCGTCGAGCAGCCACAGCGCCGTCGGCGGAAGCGCCGCGGCGCCGGTCGGCTTCCCGAGCGCGACCGCCCCGGCGGCCGCGCCGACCCAGGCGAGACCGGCCCCGCCTTCGCCCGCCGCCGCCCAGCGCGCGAGGGCCGCCGCCAGCGCGGCGACGGCCGCGATCGTGAACGAGTCGGCGTTCACGTAGCCGTTCACGAACACGAGCTGCGGATAGAGCGCCACCGCGACGCCGCTCGCGATCGCGAGTCGGCGCGAGCCGCTCCAGGCCTCCGCCGCCAGGATCGCGAAGATCACCGTGAGGCATCCGAGCAGCACGCCGCCGAGGCGCGCCGTCGCGTAGTGGCGGAGGCGCGGCCACGAGGAAGGGAAGCGCTCCGTCGCGCACGCGTCCGGCAGGCGTCGGCCGAGCGCCAGCGCCGCCGCGTGCCACAGATACGGCGCCGGCGGATAGGCGCTGTAGATCGAGCCGCTCGCGGGCCAGGTGGCGACGTCGCCGTCGGCGTAGCGCATCACGGTCCAGTACTGCAGCCCTTCGTCGGGCGCGCATTCGGGCGCCGTCGGCGGTGCCCCGAGCGCCAGCTCCCAGGCGACGACGAGCCGCGGCGCCGCCGCGAGCGTCGCGACGAGACACACGGTCCGGGTCCAGCCGCGCATCGCCGCTACGACGGCCGGCCCGGGAACGCCGCGAGGCGCTCCTCGATCCGGCGATAGAGCGGCGCCGTGAACGGCAGGCCCGGCACGGGCGCGAGCCCGAGCCCGCCGCGCGGGTCGTACGGCGCCAGCACGACCTCGACCGAGAAGAGGCCGACGTCGGCGACGAGGACGAAGACGTTCTCGATGGCGCGGTCGCCGAGCGCGAGGCAGCCGATCGAGCGGGCGCCACCGTGGAGGAAGATGTCGCCGCCGAGGTCCAGCCGGCCGTCGACCGCCGCGACCGCGAGATCGTCGGCGTTCGGATAGTCGATCATCAGCGAGAGATGGAAGCGACTCCGCGGATTGAACGCCACGAGGCGATAGAGGCCCTCCGGCACCTGCAGGTCGCCCCGGCGGAGCTTCGGGCCGCCGAGGCCGCTTGCCGCGAGGATCGGCAGCGTGTCGATGCGCGCCCAGGGTCTGGCCGGATCGTCGCGCCCCCAGACCTCGAGGCGCCGCTCGCGCTTGAAGCCGAGGAGCGCGAGTTCGGCCGGCGGGTACGAGAGGCCCGCCGCCGCGAGGAGCGGCGTCCAGTGCGCCCGCACGCGCGGGCCGAGCGCGGCGACGACCGCGTCGACGGCGGGGTCGCGCGCTGCGGGCGGCGCCGGCGGCCCGTGCAGAACGACCGGCTCCGGGAGCGGCGGCAGCGGAGGAACCCGCGGCGGCGGCGTGCATCCGCCCGCGAGCGCGACGACCATGGCGGCGAGTCCCACCGCGAACCGGCCGGACCCCACGAGCAGCGGCGCGTGCCTCGTCACCCGTGCAGGAACGGACGACCGCCGCGCCCTACGCGATCAATTGCATCCGGCGCCGCCGCTGAAGCAGAGCGAAAAGTCGAACTTGCAGGTGACCGTACTACACGAGAGACTCCCTCCGGGCGGACTACACCCGCGCGTCCCGCACGTCTCATTGCCGACCCCCCCGTCGCACTCCTCCGTGCCCTCCACCGTCCCGTTCCCGCAGCTCTGCTGGACCGTCGCCGTCGGCGCGGGCGTCGGCGTGAACGTCGGCGCCGGACCGGGGGTGCCCCCGGGCCGCGAGCCGTCGCAGCGGAACTGGTAGTCGACGTCGGCGCCCCCCGGCGCGAGCGGGTAGCAGCGGCGCTGGCCCGAATCGACCTTCCGCCGGCAGGCGAGCTTGACGACGCAGGTTCCCGTGGCGGGATCGACGGCATCGGTGCACTGCGGCTGCCCCTCGCTCGGCACGATCGTGATGCTCGACGCGCACGGGCCATCGGGCCTTTCGCCGCATTGATCGCAGAGGTCGCCGTTGGAGCCGCCGCCGCCACCGCCGCCGCAGCTCGTGATCACCCCCACCGCCGACACCGCCATCACGAGCACCACCGCCCCGAGCGTGCGGTACGCCCCGATCCCCCTCGACGTGCGACCCATGCGGCTTCCTGGCACGAGGTCGGAGCGAAATCAAACCTGGGGCGACCGCCGCAACGCCGTCTCCTCGCAAGCGGAGTCCCGTTGGGTCCTCGGAACCCGTTCGGGATTCCGCGCTGCGTCGAACGGCGTCACCACGTCGGGGGGTGAAACTTCCGTGTCGAATTGCTATCACGTCCCAGTCGAATGCCGTCCGTCCAGGGCCGTACCGTCCTCGCCCTTCCAAGGATTCTCACTGACTCGCTGGGAGATCACATGCGCCCTCGTCTTACCTTCGTCCTCCCCGCCCTGGCCGTCCTCGCAACCACGACGGCCGCCCATGCCTCGGTCACCACGCTCACGGTCAACAAATGTCTCGCCGGAAAGCTCACGGGGACCGGCAAGGCTGCCGCGGCCCTCGCCGGCTGCGCGAGCAAGAACGCAGGGAAACCCGACCCGACGGCGCTCGCCGCGTGTCGCGGCAAGGTGAGCGACAAGTTCGACGGAGGCCCCAACCCGGCGAAAGGCGTCTTCGAGAAGCTCGAAACGAAGTACGCACCGGCTTCGGTCACGCCGTGTCTCACCTTCGACGACACCGCGGCGATTGCGGGAGATCTGGAGGCGGCTCTTTCCACGGTGGGCGCGACGGTCGGCGCCAACCCGACCGGGAGCGCGTGCGATGCGGCGAAGCTCGCGTGCGTCGGGAAGTATCTCCGGGGCGTGCTCGGGTGCTACGGCCGAGCCGCCGGCAAAGGCGGATCCATCTCCGGCGCGTGCGTCGCCAAGCTCGTCACCAAGCTCTCCGACGGGAGCAAGGGGTGCCTCGACAAGGCCGCGGCCAAAGCGGACTGCACCTCCTCCGGCAGCCAGTCGGCGGCGCTCGCAACGGCCGGCGACGCGTTCATCGAGGCCGCGACCTGCACGCTCGACCCGGGGAATCCGGGATGTCCGCCGCCGCCACCGTCCTGCCCGTTGCCGCCGCCGACCCTCCCTGCCGGACCGACGCCGCTGCATCGCCCGGCCGATCCGGTCGTGCTGACCGGCGCCGACGTCGCCCCGCGTCTCGTCGGAATCGCGCCGGGCGATCTCGTTGCGTTCCGCTGGGATGGCGCGTGGGTGCAGATTCCGGTGCAGGTCGACGAGCGCGCCGTGATCAACTTCAACGACGTCTACGACAACATGTCGTTTCCCTGGGGATCCGGCGGGGGTTTCACGGTGCTCGATTACACCGACGCCCAGACGTTCACGGGCGCCGACGCAGACGCGACGCTCGATTCCGACGACGAGATTGCGTTCATGGCCGCCGATGCGGGTACCCAACCTCCGGCGTTCAGCGAACCGACCGGAGTGGTCGCGAGCTCCGGCGTGCGCGTGACGATCACCGACCCCCTGAACGCCGACGCCGGCTACGTCTACCTCTTCCGACAGGACGGCTCGCTCGATCCGGGCGCCGGACAACAGTACGTCCGCTACGATTTCGTCCTCCTGTCCGGAAACTACAAAACGACCTACCAGATCGCGGACGGTCCGAACCCCGAAGCCAGCCGGGTGTGCACGACCGAGTACGCGCGCGGGTTCCATGATCGATGGCTGCAGGACGAGCTCCGCATCTTCAGTGGCGGTGCCACGGGCGTCGACATTCTCGATCGCAACAAGATCCTCTTCTCGCCGTCCTTTTGCGGCCGGAGCGAGGACACGTTCGACGGACTCACCGGCGACTCCGAGGCGAGCGAAGGCGCCTTCGTCGCGAACAGGAGCGGGCCCGTACGTGCCATCCGTTCGTTCATCGGCGCGAACAGCGGACCGCGTTCACAGCAAGAGCAGATTTTCTACCGCGGCCGCGAAGAGGCCACCGCGTTTCTGCGTGTCCATGCGATTCCGGGCATCATGACCTTCCGAGACTTCAGCGCCGCCGCCGCCGGCATGGTCTACGCCAACGTCGTCCATCCCGCCGGTGTGACGATAGACGGTGTCGCCGACGCCATGTCGCCGGGCACGCTCGGCTGGGAGCTCGCGACCGGCGCCCAGGGATCGATCGCGATCGTGAACGTGGTCGAAACCGACGTCCCCGGCATCATCCCGAGCTCGTACTATCTCGACGACGCGAGCCCCTTTCCGTCGGATCCGCAATGCACCGGTGACGCGTACGCGTACGGCGCGAGCGGTCCATGGATCAATCAATCCATCCCGAACACGGATCCGTCCTCGGGCGGGACGAACTTTCTGCGCGGGCGGCAGGTGCTGTACTACGACGCCCCCGGTCTGACGACGACCGCGGCGGCGGCGCGCCAGGCGTGGGTCGCGACCCCGCTCGCGCATGCGACGGCGAACTGGTAGGCCGCCGGCGCATCGAAGCCTCGGAAACGGAGGCGCGTGCCGGCTGGCGCGACCCGAGGGTTCTGCGCCGGCGCGCGGCGATGCCCACGGGGCTCGACAACGCCCCGTGGGCCCGTGGGTGGGTCGGTGGGCCCGCAGGCCCGCGAGCCGGCCCGCTCGGCTCAGTGCGGCCCGAGGTTCGTCCAGACCGTCTTGATCTGGGTGTAGAGCTCGAGGGCGGCCTTGCCCATCTCGCGGCCGAACCCGCTCTGCTTGTAGCCGCCGAACGGCGCGGCCGCGTCGAAGACGTTGTAGCAGTTGATCCACACCGTGCCGGCCTTGAGCGTCTGCGCGAGGCGGTTCGCCTTCGCGATGTCCTTGGTCCACACGGCGGCGGCGAGGCCGTAGGTGGTGTCGTTGCCGGCCTTCGCGACCTCGTCCACGTTCTTGAACGGGATCGTGCAGACGACCGGCCCGAAGATCTCCTCCCGCAGGATCTTCGCGTCGGCCTTCACGTCGGTGAAGACCGTCGGCTCGACGAAGTAGCCTTTGGCGAGGCTCTTCGGCCGCCCGCCGCCCGACGCGGCCTTGCCGCCGCCCTTCTTTCCGGAGTCCAGGAAGCCGGTGACGCGCTGGTACTGCTCCGACGAGACGAGCGGACCCATCTCGGTCGCGAGGTCCATGCCCGGGCCGAGCTTGATCTTCTCGGAGTACTCGACGAGCTTCGGCATGACCGTGTCGTAGGCCTTCGCCTCGATGTAGAGCCGCGACCCGGCGCAGCAGCACTGGCCGTGATTGAAGAAGATCGCGTTCGCCGCGCCGATCGCGGCGCTGTCGAGGTCGGCATCGGCGAAGATGATGTTCGGCGACTTGCCGCCGAGCTCGAGAGAGACCCGCTTCAGGTTCCCCGACGCCGCCCGCATGATGATCTTGCCGACCTCGGTCGAGCCGGTGAACGCGATCTTGTCGACGTCGGGGTGCTCGGCGAGCGCGGCGCCGGCGGTCTCGCCGTAGCCGGTCACGATGTTGACGACTCCGGGCGGGATGCCGGCTTCGTCGAGCAGCTCGCCGAGGCGGAGCGCCGAGAGCGGCGTCTGTTCGGCCGGCTTCAGGACTACCGTGTTGCCGCACGCGAGCGCGACGCCGAGCTTCCACGCGGCCATCAGGAGCGGGAAGTTCCAGGGGATGATCTGGCCGACGACGCCGACCGGCTCGCGCAGCGTGTACGTCAGCATCTGCTGCCCGGGGATCGAGACGGGAATCGTTTCGCCTTCGACCTTGGTCGCCCAACCGGCGTAGTAGCGGAAGTGGTCGACGACGAGGGGCACGTCGGCGGCGCGCGAAACCGCAAGCGGCTTCCCGTTGTCGAGGGTCTCGAGCTGCGCGAACTCCTCGCCGTGCCTCTCGACCAGGTCGGCGAGCTTCCAGATGGCGCGGCCGCGCTCGGACGCGGTCATCCGTCGCCAGGGGCCGGTCTCGAAGGCCTTGCGCGCCGCCTTCACGGCGCGGTCGATGTCCTCTTTCTCCCCCGCCGGCACCTCGGCGAGCGGCTCCTCGGTCGCCGGGTCGTAGCTGGTGAGCGTCTTGCCCGACGCCGCCTCGACCCACTTCCCGTCGATCAACATCTTGCGCGTCCGCCCGCCGATGAAGTCCCGGACGCCCGGGGCGACGGCGGGATACTCAGACTGTACTCTCGGTTGTGCCATTTCGTTCGCTCCTTTTCGTGCCGCGTTCGTGCTGCGCGGATAGGGAGATCGCGGGCGAATCTTAGTCGAGCCGCGCGCACACTTGCCACCGAAAAACGTCCGGCGCGGTGCCGGCCGGCCGCCTCAGCGTCCGGCGCGGGCGACCGAGAACGCCGGCACGCAGATGGCCCAGTACTCGCACTCCCCCTCGAACGGATTCGCGTACGTGACCGTGGCGCCGCGCGGCACCGTGAGGCTGTCGCCGGGCGCGAGCTCGGTGCGGCCTCCGCCGTGCTCGACGACGAGGCGTCCGCGCACCATCACCGTCACCTCGTCGAACTGCGGCGTCTGCGGCGGTTCGGACCAGCCGGCGGGCGCGATCATGCGCGCCACGCTGAAGGCGTCGCGCGCGTCGGAGGCGAGCCCGCAGTGCTCGGCGATGATCTTGCCGCCCGGGACGGGGATTCGCACGGGCGTATTCTTTGCGATCGTCATGCCCCCGGCGTAGCCCGGCCCGCGCCTAGCATGCAATGCGGCCGCCCGCGCCGGCCGCCGCCCCCTCTCCGACGCTCGACCCCGGCGGCGCGCTCGCGCTACAGAGGCGCCATGCTCTCCCGCATCGATCGCGTGCAGGTCGCGGTCGCGGACCGGCGCACCGCGGCCCTCCCCTTCGTCCGCCTCCTCGACGCCGCCGTCGCCGGCGAGGACGCCGTGGCGCCCCTCGCCGCCCGCCGCACGACGCTCGCCGCCGGCCGCGCCGTGGTCGAGCTGCTCGAGCCCGACGGCGCGGGCCCCGTCGCCGACCATCTCGCGACCGCCGGCCCGGGCCTCTTCGCGGCGGGCGTCGCGACCCACGACCTCGACGCGCTCCGCCACCGCTTCATCGACCGGCGCGTCGACTTCGCGGACACCGACCGCCAGGTCTTCCTCGCGCCCGCCGCGACCGGCATCGCGGGGCTGCGCTGCGTGGTGTCGGCGCTGCGCGACGCGCCGGCCGCGCCGGGCCTCGTCTCGCACCTCTACGAGGCCACGCTCCTGGTCGCCGAGTGGGAGGCCGCCGCCTGCCGCGTGGCCGAGCTCTTCGCTCTTGCGCCGGAGCGCTTCTGTCCGATCACTAGCGAAGAGTACGGCTATCGCGGCACGCTCACCATGTTCGACCCGCGCGATCGCCTCGATCGGATCGAGGTGATCACGCCCTACGACCGCGGCAAGACGATGGGCCGCTTCATGACCAAGCGCGGCCCGAGCCTCTACATGTGCTTCGCCGAGGCGCCCGATCTCGCGCTCGTCCGGGCGCGCCTGCGGGAACACGCGCCGCGGGACTGGACCGGCTCGGCCGACGCCCCGGCTCCCGACACGCTCTTCATCCACCCGAAGGCGCTCGGCGGCCTCATGATGGGAGTGAGCCGGACCAGTGTCGGCTGGACCTGGTCGGGCCACCCCGAGCGGGTCGTCCCGGGCTGACACGACGAGGCGCCCGGTGTGCCGTCGTGGCACGACGGCCGTGCCACCGGCGCGCACCGGGTCGGACGCGGCACGCGCAAGCGCCCGCGGGGCCGAGCGAACGCGCTGGCCCCCGCCTTGCTCTCCTCGCCCACGATGCCCGGAGGTCGCGCCATGCCGAACGCCCACGCCCATCCCGCCCCCGACACCGCCGCCCGGCTGTCGGCCGCCGCCTTCCTCGCGGCGGCCGTCGCCGCGACCGCGCTCACGGCGCTGGTGGCCGTCGGTGCGCGGAGCTGGATCGACCGGCCCTTCGCCGGCTTCTTCCTGCGCGCCGACCGGACGATCGCGGCGGTCGGGCGGAGCGCCTGGGGTGGCGTCGCCGCCCGCGACCTCTACGACCGGACGCTCCTCGCGATCGACGGCTTCCGGATCGACGACGCCGACGCGCTCCACCGCCGCGTCGGCGCCAAGCCGATCGGCAGCCCGCTCACCTATACCGTGACCGACGGCATCACGGTCGAGACCGTGACCGTCCGCTCGCGCCGCTTCTCGACGACCGACTACTGGGCGGTCTTCGGCGCCTACGCCGCCGGCGGTCTCTGCTGGACGCTCCTCGCCATCGCCGCCGCCTGGGCGCTCCCGCGCGGGCGCATCGGGCGGGCCCTCGTCGTGCTCGGCGGGATCGGCGGCATCTCCATGCTGACGGCGGCCGACCTCTATCCGCCGGCCGGATCGCTCCGCCTGCACGTGCTCGCGGCGGCGCTCCTTCCCGCGGCGCTTCTCCAGTTCGCGCTCGTGGTCGGCGACGCGCGCGGCCGCTTCGCCGCCGTCGCGCTGCCGGTCGTGTGGACCGCCGCGCTCGCATCCGCCGCGTCGATGCAGCTCGCGATCGGCGATCCGGCCGCGACCCGCATGACGCACGCGACCTGCGATGCCGCCCTCGGGCTCGCGCTCGCCTCCGCGACGATCGCCCTCGCGGCCCGCGTCCGCCCCGCGCCCGGCATGTCGCTCCGCGCCGGCACCGCGCTCCTCGGCCTCGGCGCGCCCGCGGCCGTCTTCCTGCTCGCGGGCATCGGCGGCGGCGTGCCGCACAACGCCAGCGCCACGCTCGCGTTCCTCTTTCCCCTCGGCATGAGCGTCGCGCTCGGCCGCGGCGCGCCGATTTTCGCGGCGGAGTTCGTTGCGCACGATCCTCGATCACTCTAGGGTCCGACGCCATGTCCGCTATCGTCCCTCCGCTCTTCCGCGAGCTCCGCGGCCTCGCCGACAACTACTGGTGGAGCTGGCAGCTCGACGGACCCGAGGTCTTCCGCGACATCTCGCGCAGCCTGTGGGAGACCTGCGGACACAATCCGAAGAAGCTGCTCGCCGAGACCCTCGCGACCCGCCGCACCGAGCTCGACATCGACCCGCACTACCGCGCCCGAGCGCAGGATCTGATCGCGCGCTTCCGCGCCGCCATGCAGCCGCCGCCCGCGCCGCCCCCCGGGATCGACCCGCGCGTGAGCGCCGCGCACCCGATCGCCTACTTTTCGGCGGAGTTCGCGATCCACGAGTCGCTGCCGATCTACGCGGGCGGCCTCGGGGTGCTCGCGGGCGACCACCTGAAATCGGCCTCCGACGTCGGCCTCCCGCTCGTCGGCGTCGGCCTCCTGTACCGCCAGGGCTATTTCCTCCAGGACATGGACCGCTCCAACTGGCAGAGCGAGCGATACGTCGACCTCGACGTCCCGTCCATGCCGATCGAGCGCGTCATGTCTCCGGACGGACGCCCGCTCTCGGTCACGGTGATCATCCATCGCCGTCCGGTGCACGTCAGCATCTGGCGCGTGTGGGTCGGCCGGGTCCCGCTCTACCTGCTCGACACCAACCGGGAGGACAACGAGGAGCGCGATCGCTGGATCACCGGCCATCTCTATGGCGGCAACCAGGACACGCGGCTCGTGCAGGAGATGACGCTCGGCTTCGGCGGCGTCCGGGCGCTGCGCGCGATCGGCCTCACGCCGAGCGTGTTTCACATGAACGAGGGCCACTCGGCGTTCCTCACGCTCGAGCTGCTGCGCGAGGGGCTCGCGCAGGGCGCCCCGCTCGAGGAGGCCACGAAGGCCGTGAAGGCGCAGTGCGTGTTCACGACCCACACGCCGGTCACCGCCGGGCACGACGTCTTCGGCGTCGAGTTCATGGACACCCATCTCGCCGCGTACTGGAACGAGCTCGGCCTCACCCGCGACCAGTTCTTCGCCTTCGGACGGCGCCGGCCGGACGACCACTGGGAGCCGTTCGGCATGACGCCGCTCGCGATGCGCTTCGCGCGCTCGGTAAACGGCGTGAGCCGCAGGCACGGCGAGGTGTGCCGCGAGATGTTCCGCGACTTCTCGCCCGAACGCGAGCCCGCCGCGGTGCCGATCCGCCACGTGACCAACGGCATCCACGTTCCGACCTGGGCCGCGCCCGTCGCGCGCTCCCTGCTCGCGCACTATCTCGGCGCGGGGTGGGAGGCCCGGCTCGGCGACCCCGGCACCATCGCGCGCATCGACGACGTCCCCGACGCCGAGCTCTGGGAGATGCGCAACCAGCTGCGCCGCTATCTCGTCGCCGCGGTCCGGGCGCGCGCCCACGAAAGCCGCACCCGCAACGGCGAAGACCCGGACTTCATCGCCGCCGCCGACCACCTGCTCGACCCCGACGTCCTGACGATCGGCTTCGCGCGCCGCATGGCGACGTACAAGCGCATGAGCCTCATCATCCACGACCAGGAGCGCACCGCGCGCCTCCTCACCGATGACGAGCGCCCCGTCCAGTTCGTGCTCGCCGGCAAGGCGCATCCGTTCGACAACGAGGCCAAGCGCAACTTCCAGGAGCTCGCGCGCTGGAAGCGGCCGATCGAGCACCTCGGCCGCATCGTCTACCTCGAAAACTACGACGTCTCGCTCGCGCGCTTCCTCGTCCAGGGCTGCGACGTGTGGCTGAACCTCCCGCGCCGGCCGCTCGAGGCGAGCGGGACGAGCGGCCAGAAGGTGATCGCCAACGGCGGCCTGAATTGCAGCATCCTCGACGGCTGGTGGTGCGAAGGCTTCGCGGACGGCAACGGCTGGGCGATCGGCGCCGAGCTCGACGACGGCAACGCCGACGCGCAGGACGACGCCGATGCCGAGGCGCTCTATCGGGTGCTCGAGAACGAGGTCGTCCCGCTCTTCTACGAGCGCGACGAGCGCGGCATCCCCGCCGGCTGGCTCGCGCGCGTGCGCGCGTCGATGCGATCGCTGCTGCCGACCTTCAACACCGACCGCATGGTGCTCCAGTACGCCCGCGAGGTGTACGGCCCGCCGGCCTGAGCGCCGGCGCGTTGCATGCCAGGGCGCACGCGTTCTGCCGTCGGATCTCCGTCGGCGGAAAGACGTTGTGCCGCACCCCTCCAACCGATAGATCTTTCGGCCGGAGGATCGTTCATGCACTGCCGTCTGCGCTCCCTCGCCCTAGGCATCGCCGCGCTCGCCGCGTCCACCGTCATCGCCGCCGATCATCCCGTCGGCGGCGACTACCTCTTGATGAAGGACCCCGCGGGGAAGCCCAGCAAGCGCTCGGTGAGCTTCAAGGCGCTGAAGGACCTCGCCATCGACCCGAGCCAGGCGGGCGACCCACGCACGCTCGGCGCGACGATCCAGTTCACCGGCGGCGGCGGCGGCGACGGCGCCACCGGCCCGATCGCGCTGGCGCCCGGCCTCTGGAAGGGTCTCGGCAATCCTCCCGGCAGCAAGGGCTACAAGTACTTCGACAAGACGCGCGCGACGGGCGTGAAGCAGGTGCTCTTCAAGCCCGGCAGCAAGGGCGGGCAGCTGCAAGTGACCGGCGGCGGGGTCGGCTGGCCCTACGCGATCACGCAACCGCAGACCGCGGTCGCGGTGCGGTTCCAGCTCGGCGGCGAAACCTATTGCGGCAACTTCACCTCCTTCACCAAGAACGAGGCCGGGCGCGTGCAGGCGAAGAACGCCGTCGCGCCCGCGAACTGCACGCCACCCGTCTGCGGCGACGGCATCGCGACGGGCACCGAGGAGTGTGACGACGGCGGCACGACCAGCGGCGACGGCTGCTCGGCGAGCTGCCAGCTCGAGAACACCTCGGCGCTCTGCGCCGGCGTGCCTGCCACGGGCGGCACCGACATCCACTCCGTGCGCGTCGCTTCGGGGCTGCAGGCGCCGGTCTTCGTGACCGCGCCGCCGCTCGATCCGAATCGCATCTTCGTGATCGAGCAGGCCGGACGCATCCGCATCGTCAAGAACGGCGTCCTCCTCCCGACCCCGTTCCTCGACGTCGACGGAATCGCCAACGGGGGCCCGGGCAGCGAGCAAGGCCTCCTCGGTCTGGCCTTCCACCCGGACTACGAACAGAACGGTCGCTTCTTCGTCAGCTACACGCGCAGCGGCGGCGGCCCCGCCGGCCACAGCGAGATCGCCGAGTACACGGTGAGCGGCAACCCCGACGTCGCGAACCCGACGGGCACGGTCATCCTGACCGGCGCCGACGATCCGTACGGCAACCACAACGGCGGCATGATCGCCTTCGGTCCCGACGGTTTCCTCTACTACGGGATGGGCGACAGCGGCAGTGGCGACGACCCGGGCGACGATGCACAGGACGACGCCAGCTTCTTCGGCAAGATGTACCGCATCGACGTCGACAACCCGCCGGCGAACCCGCTCGACGACGTGTTCGCCAAGGGCCTCCGCAACCCGTGGCGCTTCAGCTTCGACCGCTCGACCGGCGACCTCTACATCGGCGACGTCGGGCAGAACGCGTTCGAGGAGATCGACGTCCAGGAAGCCCCGCTCGCGGCGGGCGTGAACTGGGGCTGGGATTTCTTCGAGGGGCGCCATTGTCACGTCGAGTCCGGCGATCCCGCCTGCCCGCCCGGCGCTGCCGGCACCACGATGCCCGCGCTCGAGTACTGCCACGGGCTCGGCAACGACCCGTCCACGTGCGGCGCGCACGCCTTCGGCAACTCGGTGACCGGCGGCTACGTCTACCGCGGCTGCGCCATGTCCGGCATGCAGGGCGTCTACTTCTACGGCGACTTCGGCTCGGCCTTCATCAACACCTTCCAGGGCGTGAGCGGCGGCGACGCGCAGAACGTCCAGAACCGCACGGGCGACCTCGATCCGTCCACGGGCGGCTTCTCGATCGGCGGCATCTCGTCCTTCGGCGAGGACGCCCGCGGCGAGATCTACATCGCCGACTACGGCTCGGGCGGGTTCGACGGGGAGATCTTCAAGATCGTCCCGGGCCCGTAGCGTCGGTTCGACTTCCGCTCGGACCGGGCGCGGCGCCGACCTGCGTCGACGCGTCGCGCGTCGCGTCGGCGAGCGCCGCGGCGAGCTCCTCGCCGTCGAGCGTTTCCTTCTCGCGCAGGCGCACCGCCAGGCGCTCGAGGCCGTCGCGGTGGCTCCGCAGGAGGTCACCGGCGCGCTCATGGGCGCGACGGACGAACGCGGTCACCTCGCCGTCGAGGAGCTCCGCCGTCGCCTCGCTCACGGGGATGCCGCGGCCGCCGAAGGCGTCGTTCGGCATGAGGTAGCGGCCGCCGCCGGGCGCGAGGTAGCTCACCGGACCGAGGCGCTCGCTCATGCCGAGCTCGTAGGCCATGTGGCGCGCGATCTGCGACGCGCGCTCGATGTCGTTGTGCGCGCCGGTCGTGACCTGCCCGAACACCAGCTCCTCGGCGGCGCGGCCTCCCAGCAGTACCGCCAGGCGGTCCTCGAGCTCGGGCTTGCTCTGCAGAACCTTGTCCTCGAGCGGCAGCTGCATCGTGAAGCCGAGCGCGCCCATGGAGCGCGGGATGATCGTGATCTTGTGGACCGGATCGGCGTGCGCCACGAGCGCGGCGACGAGGGCGTGGC
>WBZR01001855.1_pt2 | contig 19175 bp, 19 predicted proteins | sample 5204231 | NCBI WGS metagenome assembly WBZR01 (sample SAMN12412403, study PRJNA552823) | activated sludge metagenome | isolation source: activated sludge from anammox sidestream of wastewater treatment plant... | place: USA: Virginia | collected 2017-08 | reverse complement strand
CCCGACGAACTCAGCCGGCGGGTCGTCGCCTTCCTCGGCTGAACGCACGCGAGTCGCCGGCGGGTGCAAACGCGGCGCCGTGCGTCAGCCTGCGGCCTGTCCGAGCGAGGCGAGCGGCCAGCGGGGACGAACGCCAAAGCCCGGGTCGCGGCTCCCATCGTGCGCGAGCCGCAAGGCGCCCACGAGCGCGATCATGGCGCCGTTGTCGGTGCAAAAGACGAGTTCGGGAAAATAGACCTCGCCACCCCGCTTCGCGGTCGCCGCGCGCAGTCGCTCGCGCAACTGCCGATTGGCACCGACGCCGCCCGCCACCACGAGGCGCTTGCGGTCGGTGGCGACGAGTGCGGCCATCGCCTTGCCGGCGAGCACATCGACGATGGCATCCTCGATCTCGCGGGCGATGTCGGCCTTGCGCGCGAGGGGCAGATCCTCGGTCGCGCCGCCACCGGCCTCGCGCCGCGCCAGGGTCAGCACCGCCGTCTTCAGTCCCGAGAAGCTGAAATCGAGATTGCCCGACGCCAGCATCGGCCGCGGCAGGCGCACCGCTCCCGCGGTTCCGCTCGCGGCAAGCTGCGCGAGCGCGGGCCCGCCCGGATACGGCAGTCCGAGGAGCTTCGCCGTCTTGTCGAAGGCCTCGCCCGCGGCGTCGTCCTGCGTATCGCCGAGCAGGCGGTATTGGCCCACGCCCGTCACGTCGAAGAGTTGGCTGTGCCCCCCAGACACCAGCAACGCCACGAAGGGAAAGTCGGGGCGCTCGGTGGCCAGCAGCGGCGACAGGAGGTGGCCTTCGAGGTGGTGCACCGGGACCACGGGAATGCGCAAGGCGTAGGCGAGCGCGGTCGCCACCCCCGCCCCCACCAGCAGCGCACCGGCCAACCCCGGTCCCTGCGTGTAGGCGATGCCGTCGAGGTCGCGCAGGGCAAGGCCTGCCCGGCCGAGGACGTCGTGGATGAGCGGGACGACGCGCCGGACATGATCGCGCGAAGCGAGTTCGGGGACGACGCCGCCGTAGTCGCGGTGCATCGCGACCTGCGAGTGCAGCGCATGCGCGAGCAGGCCCGCGCCGCTGTCGTAGACGGCGACGCCGGTTTCGTCGCAGGAGGTTTCGATGCCGAGGACGCGCATGATGGACGAGAGGTTGGGGCGTGCGGCGCGGAAACACAACGGTGGGCCCGTCGCCCCGCCGACGTCGCGGATGGCGGGAAGTCACGAAGGGCCCGAAGCTGGGCGCGCATTGCTGCGGCCGCAAAAACAGGGTAACATTGCGGGTTATGTCGCGTCGCCCTGCCGGGCGCCTGCCTGCCACGCAGTGACGTTCCCGTCGCCGATCGTCGCGGACACGCCGGCCATCACCGCACGTGGGACGACGCAGCCACTCCCCATTTCAGGAAAGCAGGAAAGCCGCCCATGCCGAGCGTTCGAGTTCGTGAGAACGAGCCTTTCGAGGCCGCCCTTCGCCGTTTCAAGCGCACCATCGAAAAGACCGGGCTGCTCACCGAGTTGCGCGCGCGCGAGTTCTACGAAAAGCCGACGGCCGAGCGCAAGCGCAAGAAGGCCGCTGCGGTCAAGCGGCACTACAAGCGCATTCGCAGCCAGCAACTGCCGCCGAAGCTCTTCTAGGTCTCTCCTGCCGCACGCGACAAGGGGCGAGCGGTTCGCCCCTTTTTCGTTGCGCGGACCGGTCGTGTGCCCTCGTCGGGCCATCCCACCGCGCCGTTCCCTGAAAACCCCACGCGCTTTGCGACCCATGACGCTCAAGGAACGCATCATCGCGGACATGAAGGACGCCATGCGCGCCAAGGATGCCGCGCGCCTTGCGCCCATCCGCCTCCTCCTCGCCGCCATCAAGCAGCGCGAGGTCGACGAGCGCCGGGAATTGACCGACGCCGACGTGCTCGCGGTGATCGAGAAGATGGTCAAGCAGCGGCGCGACTCGATCACGCAGTTCGAGGCGGGTCATCGACCCGATCTCGTCGCCGTCGAGCAAGGCGAACTCACCGTCCTGCAAGGGTATCAGCCGGCGCAGTTGACGGCCGGCGAGATCGACGCCGCCATCGCGGCCGCACTCGCCGAAACGGGCGCGGCGGGTCCGGCCGGCATCGGCAAGGTGATGGGCGTCCTCAAGACCACGCTTGCCGGCCGCGCCGACATGGCGGTCGTCTCGGCACGCGTGAAGGCCAAACTCGCGCCCTGACCGCGTCTCGCCTCGACCTGCGGCGAGGCGCCCTTTCGCTCCGGCGGGCGTTGCCTATAATTCGAGAACCCCCCGCTGCACGCACTCGTACGGACGGTCGACGGGCGCCGCCGGCGCCTGACCGTCGCGGCATGGCTTGGTCATGATCCCGAACGACTTCATCCAGACGCTTCTGTCCCGCACGGATGTCGTCGCCGTGATCGACCGCCACGTCCCGTTGCGCAAGGCCGGCGCCAACTACGTCGCCTGCTGCCCGTTCCACAACGAGAAGACCCCGTCGTTCTCGGTAAGCCCCACGAAGCAGTTCTACCACTGCTTCGGCTGCGGCGCCCACGGAACCGCGGTGGGCTTCCTGATGGACTACGCAGGCAAGTCGTTTCCGGAGGCGGTCGAGGAACTCGCCCGCGACGCCGGGCTCGAGGTGCCGCGGATCGCCGCCGGCAGCGCGCGTGCGCAGTCGGAGCCCGGTCCCGACCTGAACGAAATCCTCCTTGCGGCCGCACGCTTTTTCCGCGCGCGCCTGAAGGAGGCACCGGCGGCCATTGCCTACCTCAAGGCCCGCGGCCTCACCGGTGAGGTGGCGGCCCGTTTTGGCATCGGCTACGCGCCCGATGCCTGGCAGGGGCTCGCCGCCGCCTTCCCGCATTACGACGACCCCGCGCTCGAAGCCGCGGGGCTCGTCATCGCCGGTGATGACGACAAGCGCTACGACCGCTTTCGTGACCGCATCGTCTTTCCGATCCACGACGCGCGCGGACGCGTGATCGGATTCGGCGGTCGCGTGCTCGGCAGCGGAGAGCCAAAATATCTCAACTCCCCGGAAACTGCGCTCTTCTCGAAGGGAAGAGAGCTCTACGGCCTTTATCTCGCGCGATCGGCAATTCGCGACGCGGGCCAGGTCGTGGTCGTCGAGGGTTACCTCGACGTGGTGGCGCTGGCGCAGCACGGGATCGCGCACGCGGTCGCGACCTTGGGCACCGCGACGACGCCGGTGCACGCCCAGAAGCTCTTTCGCCTGACCGACAACGTCGTGTTCTGCTTCGACGGCGATGCGGCCGGACGCAAGGCCGCCTGGCGGGCCCTCGAAAATGCCTTGCCGATCCTAAGCGACGGCAAGAATGCGCGCTTCCTGTTCCTCCCCGACGGCGAGGATCCGGACGATTTCGTGCGCCGGCACGGCAAGGCTGCCTTCGACTCCGCCGTCGACGCCGCGCTCCCACTGTCGCAGTTCCTCGTCGAGGAACTCACGCGGCGCCACCCCCCCGACTCGACCGAAGGTCGGGCCGCGCTTGCCGCGGCGGCGCGCCCGTATCTGGCGCAGATCGCGGCGCCGGTTCTGGGCGCGCTCCTGCGCAAGCGGATCGCCGCGCTCGCGGGCCTTGGCGACGACGAGGCACGCGTGCTGCTCGCCACCGGCGCGCCGTCCGGGAGCAGCCAGGGTCCGTCGCACGACGCGACGAGAGTCGTGCTGCCGCGCGCCGCCCGGCCCGCCATGCCCCGCGCCCCCGCGCGGCGACCGCCCTCGCTCGAACGCCAACTCGTGCGTGGCCTCCTGCTGCTGCCGTCGCTCGCCCGGCGTCTCGATTTCCCCGTGGCCGACGCCGCCAACGCCGAAGCGGCGGCACTCGCGGCCCTGGTGCGCTTCTGCAGCGAGGGTGCCGAAGCGCCGACGACCGCAGGGGTGCTCCAGGCCTTTGCGGGCACGGCCCACGCCGACCTCTTCGCCGGGATTCTCGGCGACGAAGCGTTCGAGGCGATGGACGACGCGGCGCTCGAGATCGAGATCCGCGAAGGGGTCTCGCGCTGGGCGCTGCGCGCGCGCCGGGAGGGGCGCGCCGTCAGCGCCGACGCCGCCGCACTCCCGGCCTCCGAAGAGCGAAGGCTCGCCCAACTTGCCTACGTTCAGGCGGCGCAGCGCAGCGCCGGCCCCGCCCCCGCGCCCGAGCGCGCCGGGGGCGGGGGCACCCGACCCGAAGGAGGGGCGCATGATATGATTTGAGGTTTTCTTCCGCGACCCCATCTGCGCTCTTGCGTCGCGTCACGCCATGAGAGCGCCCGGCAGAATCCGGGATCGCGCGCAGAAAAGCGCCGAAAATCGACGATCGCACCGACATTGACGCCGAATCTCGGCGTTTGCTCGAGCAAACCTGCCCCTCGCCGACGGGGGCCGCACTGTTTTTCGCACAAGGATGATCATGGCCACCAAGCCCGTCAAACCCGCCCGCAAGACCCCACCGAAGACGAAGACGGCGGGTGCGACCGCGAAAACCCGTGGCGGGAGCAAGGCCGCGGCGCGCAAAGTCGCGCGCCCGGCGCCGGCGAAGCCGACGCCGCGTGCGGGTGGGTCGGCCGCACCAAAGAAGCCCGCCAAGGTGGCCAGCAGCACGAAGGCGGCGGCACGCAAGCCCGCCTCGGTTGCGAGCGGCAAGCTCGCCGCCCGGACGCAGGTGAAGACGCCGGCGAAGGCAACGGTCAAGACGCCGGCCAGGACGCCGGTGAAAACGCCGGCGCGCGCGCCCGTCGCGTCGGGCAAGGCGGCCGGCAAGGCCACCTCCAAGCCGGTCAAGGTCGCAAAGCCCGCCCGCACCCCGGTCAAGCCAGCCCCGGCGAAGGGCGCCGCAGTCAAGACGTCCGCGGCGAAGGTGGCCACGGCGAAGGTGGCCACGGCGAAGGCGCCCGCTGCCACCAAGGGGGCGCCAGCGCTCGCCGCAGCGGTGCAGGGCAACGGCGCGGGCAACGGAAACGGCAACGGCGCACGCAAGGCCACGGCGAGCGAGATCGCCGCGAAGCTTGCCGGCAAGCGTGCCGAGGACGCCGCGAGCAAGAAGGGAAAGAGCAACCGGCCAGTCGATACGCCGCGCGAACTCACCCCGGCCGACGTCGAGGCGCGCAAGCGGCGTCTCAAGACGCTGATCGTCCTCGGCAAGGAACGCAGCTATCTCACCTACGCCGAGATCAACGACCACCTCCCCGACGACATCCTCGACGCCGAGCAGATCGAGGGCGTGATCTCGATGATCAGCGACATGGGGATCCAGGTCTACGATGTCGCGCCGGACGCCGACACGCTGCTTATGGCCGAGACGCCGGCGAGCGTCCCGGCGGAGGACGTCGAGGAAGAGGCCGAGGCCGCAGCCTCGACGCTCGACAGCGAGTTTGGCCGCACCACCGATCCCGTGCGGATGTACATGCGCGAGATGGGCTCGGTCGAGCTCCTGACGCGCGAGGGCGAGATCGAGATCGCCAAGCGCATCGAAGAGGGCCTCAAGCACATGATCCACGCCATTTCGGCGTGCCCGATGACCGTGCAGCAGATCCTCGACATGGCCGAGCGCATCGCCAAGGACGAGCTCAAGATCGACGACCTCGTCGACGGCCTCATCGATTTCAACGAGGACCTCGCCACGATCGAGGAAGCCTCGCCGACGGAGTCCGACGAGGAAGCCGAGGAGGACGACACGGCGGACGCCGGCACGATCGCCTCGGAGAACCTCGAGCGCCTGAAGCTCGCCGCGATGGAGCACTTCGCGGTCATCCGCAAGCACTTCCAGCGCATGCTCACGGTGTTGCAGAAGGAAGGGCACAAGGCGCCCCGCTACGTGGAGCTGCAAAGGAAGGTCAGCACCGAGCTCATGCAGATCCGCTTCTCGGCGCGCCAGGTCGAGCGGCTGTGCGACAGCGTGCGCAGCGAGGTCGACACCATCCGCCAGATCGAGCGCAAGATCCAGGACCTCGTCGTGAACAAGGGCGGCATGCCGCGCCCCGACTTCATCAAGATGTTCCCGACCAACGAGACGTCGCTGCGCTGGATCGACCGCGAGGTCGGAGCGCACCACGCCTACAGCGAGCAGCTCGCGAAGTACCGGCAGGCGATCGTCGAGCAGCAGCAAAGGCTCATCGACCTGCAGGCACGGGTGATGATCCCGCTCAAGGATCTCAAGGAGATCAACAAGCAGATGTCGACCGGCGAGGCCCGCGCGCGCAAGGCGAAGCGCGAAATGACCGAGGCCAACCTGCGTCTCGTCATCTCGATCGCCAAGAAGTACACCAACCGCGGCCTGCAGTTCCTCGACTTGATCCAGGAAGGTAACATCGGCCTCATGAAGGCCGTCGACAAGTTCGAATACCGCCGCGGCTACAAGTTCTCGACGTACGCGACGTGGTGGATCCGCCAGGCGATCACGCGCAGCATCGCCGACCAGGCGCGCACCATCCGCATTCCGGTGCACATGATCGAGACGATCAACAAGATGAACCGCATCTCGCGGCAGATTCTGCAGGAGACCGGCCAGGAACCCGATCCGGCGACGCTCGCCGTCAAGATGGAGATGCCCGAGGACAAGATCCGCAAGATCCTCAAGATCTCCAAGGAACCGATCTCGATGGAGACGCCGATCGGCGACGACGACGATTCGCACCTGGGCGACTTCATAGAGGACCAGTCGACGGTGGCGCCGTCCGACGCGGCGGTGAATGCGAGCCTGCGCGACGTGTGCAAGGACATCCTCGACACGCTCACGCCGCGCGAGGCGAAGGTGTTGCGCATGCGCTTCGGCATCGAGATGAATACCGACCATACGCTCGAGGAAGTCGGCAAGCAGTTCGACGTCACGCGCGAGCGCATCCGCCAGATCGAGGCGAAGGCGCTGCGCAAGCTGCGTCACCCGTCGCGCTCGGAGAAGCTGCGCAGCTTTCTCGAAGGCGAGTGAAACGGCACCGGGGACCGCGCACCCCTCACGCAAAGGATCTGGCCATGCTCCTCCGCACCTCGCTCATCGTTGCCGTCGCCATCCTTGGCGCAAGCGGCTGCGCGACGCAGGACCCGAAGCCATTCGCCAACGCCGTGGAATGCTTCTACCCCGCGTGCTCGATCGACGTCACGGTGGTCGACGACGGGCGCGGCGGCAAGAAGCTCGCACTCACCGACGACGGCAACGTGCAGATGGGCACGCGCCACAAGGTCGTCGCGATCGTCTGGAACATGCGCACCCCGGGATACGAGTTTCGCGCCGACAGCATCGAACCGCACACGCGCCGCGCCGGACCCGGCAAGCCCGCCACCTCTGCCGGTGTCTGGGCGAACGAGATCATCGCGCACGGCGTCGCATTCGACAGCATCTCCGTGACGAACCTGAACAACGAGCGGCGCCTGCTGCACTACGACGTCACGGTCTATCCGAGCCGCGGCACGCCGGGGGCACCGCTCACCGTCGGCGCCGCGATCATGAACGACCCGTGCCCCGACGCGGGCACCGCTTGCCGGTAGCGCGTCGCGCGCAACGCCGGCCGCGCGCCCACGCGCCCATCCCCGCGCGTGGCCGGGCGCAACGCCCGACCACGGCAAGGCATCTCAGGCGAGGAGCAGGACGGGAATCGTGCTCGCTGCGACCACCTTCTGCGCGACCGACCCCAGCAGGAGCTTTTGCAGCGCGGTATGCCCGTGCCGGCCGATGGCGATGAGGTCACCCTTCCATTCGCTCGCGAACGCCACGATCTCCTGGGCAGGATCGCCGACGCGACGCACCTTCTCGAAGGTCACGCCCGCGGTCTCGAGCACGGCCGCACCCGGCGCGAGCGCCGCGTCGGATTCCTCGTCGTAGTACTTCTGCGCGGCATCCTTGCCGATCCATGCCACGGCGCGGGAGTACGGGATCTTCTCGTGCACGTGGACGAGCGCGAGCGTGACCGGTCGCGCGAACCACACGAACAGGGGCAACAACTCGTTGATCGCGGCAAGCGAGGCCTGGGAGCCGTCGGTGGGAACGACGATGCGCATGATCGAATCCTCGAAGTGACGTCCAAGAAATGGGGAACGCGAGGATCGATTATAGGTTCCCGCGGCGGCGGCGGCGCACCCTTCGGCAACGCGCGCCGTGACGCCCGCCGGCGCGCGCGCAGCACGCGCTACAGCACGAGCGTGGCGACGACCTGCTCCGCGTCGTCCGGGGCATCCGCGATCGTGAAGCCCAGGCCTTGCGTGAAGCGGATCATGCGCTGATTCGCCCGCAGCACTGCGCCTTCGAGACGCTTCAGGCCTCGCGCCCGGGCGCACGCGATGAGCGCCTGCATGAGTGCGCGTCCGACCCCACGGCCGTGCCACGCATCCGCGGTCACGATCGCGAACTCGGCGCTCTCGCGGTCGAGGTTGGCGATGAAGCGCGCGACGCCGACGATCGCCTCCCCGCCCGGAGTCGCCGGATCCGGGGTGAGCGCAAGGAGCGCGAGCTCGCGGTCGTAGTCGACCTGCGTGAAGCGACCGAGCATTGCCGGCGTCATCTCGTGCATCCGATAGAAGAACCGGAAATAGCGCGACTCGTCGGACAGACCCTCCACGAAGCGGCGCTCGATCTCGGCATCCTCCGGACGCACCGGCCGCAGCGCGAGTTCGGTGCCGTCGCGCAACCGCAGCGTCCCTTCGAGCTCGACCGGATACGGGTGGATCGCCATGTGCGCGTAACCCGGTGCGGGCCGCCGCGACGCATCGACCTCGACCCGGGCGCGCCCGACGCGCGCGGCGCCGCGAACCACGAGCACCGGATCGAGGGCGAGACCCCGCACCCACGGCAAGGCGCAGGCCAGGGCCGAGACCTGCAAGACGAGGTGCACCAGCGTCTCGTGCGGGGTGATCGCCGCTGCGGTGAGGAGATCACGGGCGAGGCGGCGGTTGAGCGGCGCGAGCATCACCGCGCGCTGCCGCGAGGCCGCCACGCCGCGGATGCTCGGGCCGGCGGCGATCACCGGGCCGAACGTCGCATCGGTGGCCAACGTGAGGGCACACGCGCCTGCCTCGCCGACGGGCGGGGCCGATTGCAGCACGATGCGCGACGCCAGCAAGGTGCCCGACGCCTCTTCGGCCGTGAGTTCCTTCCATGCCCGCGCGAGCGCGCGCCCATGGGCAATCCCGGTCCGTTCGCCCGCGCCCGTCCCGCCCTCGATCGTGAGGGCGACCGGATAGCCCACGGCCCGCGCCGCGGCCTGCGCCTCGGCGAGCGTGCGCACGACGGTCAACGGCGCGGTGGCGATCCCGAAGGCGGCAAGGAGGCGTTGCGCGGACGCGGGCGGAAGGACGCCGTGGCGCTCCTCTTGCGCGGTGCGCCGCACGTCCTCGGCGCCGGCCAGGTCCGGGGGTTTGGGATCGACGTGCGACGACGGCACTTCGAGCAACCATTCCTGGCTGCGACGGTAGGTGGCAAGAAACGAGAATGCCTCGACGGCAATCTCCGGCGTGTAGTAATTCGCCACACCGCCCACCTCGAGGGCCTCTTGCACCGGCGGCCGGGCGATCGCGCCGAGCCAGGCGCCCAGCACCGGTTTGTCGGCGCCGCGCGCGACGGCGGCAACCGCGCGCGCCGCTTCCACGGCGTTGGCCACCGGACGCGGCACGTGCAAGGCGACGAGAGCGTCGACACCGGGATCGGCGAGCACGACTTCGACCGCACCCGCAAAGCGCGCGGCGGACGCGTCACCGCGCACGTCGACCGGGTTGCGACGCGGCCTCCCCGGCGGGAGCATGCGATCGAGGGCGTCGACCGTCGCCGGCGCGAGGTCGGCGAGGAGCACGCCCGCGTCGCGTGCTGCATCGGCGGCGAGGACGCCCGGACCGTGGCCGTTCGACACGATCGCCAGGCGCTCGCCGCGGGGGGTGCGTCCCACCGAGAGGATGCGTGCCGCGGAGAAGAGTTGTGCGTACGTGCGCACGCGCACGGTCCCGGCGCGGCCGAGCGCCGCCTCGAACACCGTGTCGGGCGCAATCGCCGGCTCACCGAGCGCATCCCAGTCCCGCGCGGGCTCGGCGTAGCGGCCCGCCTTCAGCACGACGACCGGCTTGATGCGCGCCGCCTGGCGCAGCGCCGACATGAACAATCGCGCATCGTTCACGGATTCGACGTAGAGCAGGATCCCGTCGGTCTCGCGATCGTGCACGAGCGCCTCGAGGACCTCGCCGAAGCCGACGTCGATGCTCCCACCCAATGAAGTGACGGTGGAGAACCCGATCGGCAGCGGTGCCGCGAAGTCGAGGAGTGCCGTGCACACCGCACCCGATTGCGCCACCAGCGCGAGGCGGCCCGGCCGCGCGATCGGCGCGCAGAACGTCGCGTTGAGTCCGAGACCCGTGCGAATGACGCCGAACGCACCGGGACCGACGAGGCGCATGCCACCGGCACGTGCGGCGCGCAGGAGTTCGTCGTGCCAGGCTTCGGCGCGCGCGGGTTCGGCATCGATGAACGAGAGCAGCGCGACGGTGCGCACGCGGCCTTTCGCGTGCTCGAGAATGTCCGGCACGGCCGCGGCCGGGGCGGCGATGATCGCGAGGTCGACGGTCTCGCCGATGTCGGCCAACGCGCGCCAGCAACGCCGTCCGAGAACCGTACGATACTTGGGGTTGACGGGGTGGAGCGCACCCTCGAAGCGTCCGGCGATGAGGTTCTCGAGCACCGTGCGTCCCAGGGTGCCGGCGCGCTCCGACGCGCCGACGAGCGCGACCGAGCGGGGAGCGAGCAACGGAGCGAGGGCGTGATGCACGGATGCGCGATGTTCGTGGTCGGGAAGCGGCGCGGGCAGCCTAGCACGGCGCGGCGCGTCACCGGCGATCGGCGCGGCTTCGCTATACTGCGCGCCGGTATTCGTGCGGGCCTGTAGCTCAGTCGGTTAGAGCAGGGGACTCATAATCCCTGGGTCGCTGGTTCGAGTCCAGCCAGGCCCACTCCCAGCAACGCTCGTCTTGCAGCAGCCGGTATGCGCCCGTCCTTCGCCCCGACAATCCGGCAGCCGTCGCGACCCGCGACGCCACGCGCTCGCGCGCGGCGCGGCATCGTGCCGACGTTGTTGATCGTCGCCGTCCTTGGCGCCTGTGCGACGCCGGTGATCCTCCTGCGCAACGAGACCACCGGCGAGATCGCCCGCTGCGGTGGCAATACGATCGGGTCGATGCAGGGCCGCTCGACCGAACAGGCGAGCGACGAGGCCTGCGTGCGCGAATACGAAGCCAAGGGGTTTCGGCGCACGAACGAGGCCGAAGAGAAGCTGCGCCAGCGACGCAGCGCATCGTCGATGCCGCCGCCGAAGGTGACGGTGCCGGTGGCCTCTCGCTGGCTCCTCTCGGCCGAACAGCTCGCGCGCGCGAACGGCTGCGCGACACCGCTTGCGACGCTGACCGAGAAGACGGCGGGGCAGGAACGCTTTGCGATCGTCTGCGCCGACGCCACGCCGTGGTCGCCCGTCGTGTGTGATTTCGACGGGTGCCGCATCGGGCGTTGAACGCCGCTCCCGGATGGCGCACACCCCGCTCGCCTGGATTGGCCTCGCCGGGATCAGTCCGGACGACAATGCGCGCGCGCGCGCCTGGCAGCAGCGCCTGCACTGGAGCATGGTCGGTGTCGCGCTGCTCTCGGTCCCCGCGTACCTCCTGTCGACGTCCGAGTTGCATCCGCTGTGGCACACGACCGCCGCGTTGCTCGATCTCGCGATTCTCGTCGCCTTCCTGGGCGAGCTCGCATGGATGATGTGGCTGTCGAGCCACCCCATCCGCTACCTCCTCGAGAACTGGCTCAACGTGATCATCGTCCTGGGCGCCGCCGCAGCCGTGCTGGGCGCCGCGACCGAGTGGATCGCGGTCGTGCGGGCGATGCGCGCCGCGGTCGCCGTGCTCGTCGTCGTGCGCACCGCGACCGAGTTCCGCGTCCTCTTCACGCGACGGGGCGCGCCAATGCTGGTCGGCGTCGCCGTGCTCACCGTGCTGCTCCTCGGCGCGCTCTTCTTCTGGCTCGACCCACGCATCCACAGCTTTGCCGACGGACTGTGGCTCACGTTCATCACCGGCGCCACGGTGGGGTACGGCGACATCGTCCCGTCGACGAATGCGACGCGGCTCCTCGCCGCGCTCACGGTGCTCGTCGGCGTCGCGCTGATGACGCTGTTCACCGGCAACGTCGTCGCCTTCTTCCTCGGCGGTGAAGAGACCCGGGCGCGCGAAGCGCTGCAACGCGACCTGGTGGCGCTGCGTGACGAGATCCACGCCCTGCTCGACGCGCACGAAGCGCGGCGCAGCGCCGAACTCATCGACGAGCTGCGCCGCCTGCGGGGCGAGATCGACGGCCTGCGCGCGCAACTGCACGCGCTATCGGCGCCGGCGGCGCGCGACCCGCCGCCGTAGCCGCCACGGTGAACGCTTCGACCGCACCGGTCCGCGCGCGGCTCTGGACGCGCATCCGCCGTTCGTTTCACGCATCGTTCGGCGACATCGTCTTCGGCATGGAGGACGGCACGGTCTCGATCCTGGGCCTCGTCTTCGGTGTCGCGGCGAGCACGAACGACGCGCGCGTCGTCCTCGTCGCCGGCGTCACCGGCGCGGTGTCGGCCGCGATTTCGATGATGGCGGGTGCCTACCTCGACGCCGAGACCGCGCGCGACCAGGCGCGCGCCGCGCACGCGCGCAACGCCGTTCCCGATCCGACGCTGTTCGACGACGACGCGCCGCTGCGCGAACGGCTGCTCGAAGCGGGCGCCGCGCCGGCGGACATCGACGCCCTGTCCGACGTCGCACGCGCGCATCCGGGGTTGCCGCAGGCGTTGCGCACGGTGTACGCCGACCCGACCGGCAGCGACGGCGCGGGTCCGCTCGCGCACGCGCTGTGGATGTTCGCCGCCGACGTCGTCGCCGCGCTCGTCCCGGTCGTCCCGTTCGCGCTGTGGCCCATCGATGCGGCACGCTACATCTCGGTGGCGGCGACCGCGCTCGTCCTCATCCTGCTCGGCGTCGGGCGGGCGCGCATCGGCAAGCGCCGCGTGCTGGCAACGACGCTGCAAACGCTCGCCATCGCGGCCGCAGCAGGCGTCGCTGGTGTCCTCGTCGGCAAGCTATTCACCGGCTGACGGAGGTTGCGCCGCGCGACGGCGCGCGTGCCAGCGTCGCAGGTGCAGTGCGATCGCCACCGCCGCGACGATCGTGCCGACGGTGATGAAAAGCTCACGCTCGCCGCGCACGACATCGCCCAGGAGACGCGTGGCGGCCCTGCCGAACGCCCAACCGACCCCTGCCCAGCACGCGCTCCACGCGAACGCCCCGACGACGTTGAGCGGCACGAACGTCGACAACGGCAGACGGGTCGTGCCGATGATCGCGGGCCCCGCGGTGCGCACGCCGTACATGAAGCGCACGGCGACGACCGCGAAGGCGGGGTGCCGCTCGATCAGCGGGTGCACGCGCTGCGCCGCCAGCACGAAGCGCGGGAAGCGTGCAAGGAGCCGCGCGCCGTAGTGGCGGCCGAGGAGGAAGAACGCGAGATCGCCCACGGTCGCACCGAGCGCGCCGATGGCGACGACGACCGGCCACGCGAGATAGCCGTTGTGCGCAGCCACGCCCGACAAGACGAGCAGCGTCTCGCCTTCGAGCAGCGTTCCCACGAAGGTCGCGAGGTAGCCGTAGTGGGCGATCGACGCGACGTTTTCCATGACGCAAGGCTACGCTGCGCGCGGCACTTCCGCACGCGACACGGTGACGCGGATGCGAGCAATGGTACCGAGCGGACCGTGCCTGCCGGCGCCCGCGCCGACATCCACGACGCTGCGCTGGCGCTAGTGGTGCAGCGTCGCCTTCAGCGTGACCTCGGGGACCGCAGCGAGCGCCTTCGACAGAGGGCAGCCTTGCTTGGCCGCCTGCGCGAGTTCGGCGAAGCGGGCCTCGTCGATCCCCGGCACCCTGGCGTCGAGCGTCAGCGCGATGTGGTCGATCGCAAACCCCTCGCCTTGCGCGACGAGGCGCACCTGCGCCGTGGTATCGACGCTCGCCGTCTCGAAGCCCGCCTTGTCGCAAGCAAACGAGAACGCCATCGCGAGGCACGCCGCATGCGCCGCGCCCACGAGTTCTTCCGGATTCGTTCCCTTGCGATCGTCCGCGAAGCGGCTGGAAAAGCCGTAAGGATGGTTGGCGAGGGCGCCGGTCTCCGTGCTGATCGTGCCCTTGCCGGCCTTGCCGCGACCTTCCCAACGCGCCGACGCTTTTCTTCCATTGGCCATCTCGACCTCCGTCGTCGTTGGAGAAATTCAATTTAGCACGGTGCGGCCGAGGTCCTCGCTTACGGTCCGTCCGTGGGGTGCCCTTTCGTGCCGGGGCCGCGCTGGTGCGTGGCAAGGAAGCGCGTCACCGCGCGCAGCACCGTCTGCGGCTGGTCCTTGTGCGGCGAATGGCGGCACTGCGCGATCTCGACGCACTCGGTCTGCGGCACGCAGCGCGTGAGGTCGTGCAGCTGCGCGAGTGTGGCGTACTCGTCGTCGACACCCTGCATCGCCAGCACCGGGCAGGCGATCGCGGCGATCTCCGCCTCGATCGACCAGCGGCGAAACGCCGGGTGCAACCACGCGTCGTTCCAGCCGTAGAACGCCGAGTCCGGCGCGTCGTGGTAGCGCGCGAGGCGCGCGCGCAGTTCGGTCTCGCGATACGCGTGGCGCGTGCGCTCGATGCCGGCGAGTGCGACGTCCTCGACCATGATGTGCGGCGCCAGCACGACGATACCCGCGACGGCGTCGACGAAGTGCGCGGCGTACAGCAGCGCGATCGTCGCGCCGTCGCTGTGCCCGAAGAGCCACGGTCGCTCGCGGTGCGCATCGATTCCGACGCCCGCGAGGACTGCCGGCAGCACCTCGTGCGCCTGTCGATGCAGGTAGTCCACACCCCACGCCTCGTCTTCGGCGCGAGGCGTCGAGCGGCCGTATCCGGGCCGCGAGTAGACGAGTCCACGCGCTTGCGCCGCCGCGCACAGTTGCTCCGGGAAGTCGCGCCACATCGCAACCGACCCCAACCCCTCGTGCAGGAACACGATGACGGGGCGCTTCGTGTCGCCGTCGGCGCCGACCCAGCGGTACTCGATGCGTACGGGGCGGTCGCGCCAGGTGATGTCGAGGCATGCGGACATGGGCAACGGTGGCAACGGCGAGGCAGCGGATCCGACCGGCAATCAGTCGTCACCGGCCTCCGGCTTCAACTGCAACGCGCGCCGATAGACGACGTCGCGCGCGGCGCCGGTCACGGTCGCGACGATGCGCGCGGCGCGCGCGGGCGAGACCTCCGCGAGCAGCGCCGGCAACCAGCGACCGCACTCGGCATCGACGTCGGCCGCAAGACCGTCGTCCTCGCCCTCCTCGGCCCGATCGACGACGAGGACGAACTCGCCGCGCTCGCGCTGCGCATCGGCGCCGACCCACGCCGCGGCGTCGCCGAGCGGCATCGTGGCGATCGTCTCGTGGATCTTGGTGAGTTCGCGTGCAATCACGACGGTGCGCGACGCGCCCAGCGCCGGCGCGAGCTCGCGCAGCGTGGCACGCACGCGATGCGGCGCCTCGTAGAAGACGAGCGCGGCCGGCAACGCCGCAAGGCTTGCGAGCAGCGTGCGGCGCGCCTTCGTCTGCCCGGGCAGGAAGCCGACGAAGACGAACGCACCCGCGCGCACGCCGGCCGCCGAAATCGCCGCGGTCACCGCCGATGGTCCGGGAATGGGGATCACGGGGTGCCCCGCGGCGCGTACCGCGTGGACGAGACGCGCCCCTGGATCGCTCACGGCAGGGGTGCCGGCGTCGCTCACGAGAGCGACACTCTCGCCGCGGGCGAGGCGCGCGACGACGCCGGCACTGCGCTGCGCCTCGTTGTGCGCGTGCAGCGCAAGGACGTGCGTCGCGATGCCGTAGCGAGCAAGAAGGCGCGCCGTGGTTCGCGTATCCTCGGCGGCGACGACATCGGCGCTGCGCAGGACGTCGAGCGCACGCAGTGTCACGTCGCGCAGGTTACCCAGCGGCGTGGCCACCACATATAATGCCCCGGCCGCCGCGCGAAACGACGCGGACGTTGCCGGCAACTCCTCCACAGCGCCCGCCTCGCTCACTTCCGGTGCCCTCGTTACCCATGACGGCCTCACGCGCAGCGCGCCTCGCCGGCCTTCTTGCGGCCGGCGTCGTCGCCTGCGCCGCTGCATTGTCCGTCGCCCAAACACCGCCGGCAAGCGATGCCGCGGGCGGCCCCGCCCCGATGCTGCCCGTCACGCCGGTCGACATTGCGGTGGTGCTGCCGCTCGATGCCCCCGCGTACGCTCGCGCGGCTGACGCCGTGCGGGCGGGTGTGAGCGCCGCGGCGGAGGCCGCGCGATCGTCCGTGCGCGTGCGCGTATTTGCGCATGCCGAGGACGGCGCCCTCGACGCATTCGAGGCCGCGCAACGGGCCGGCGCCCGGGTCATCATCGGCCCGCTGCTGCGCGACGATCTCAAGGTCGTAGCGACGATGGCGCTCGAACTGCCGTACACGATCGCCTTGAACCAGCTCGAGGACGCGGCCAATCCTCCACCGCGCCTGTACACCTTCCCGCTGTCGATCGAGTCCGACGCGCGCCTCATCGCACGCCGGATTCGCGACACGCCGCCCACCCCGGGGGCCGGGCAGGGGCTCGCCGTGGTGTCGAGCGAGACACCGCTCATGCTCCGCTTCGCTTCGGCGCTCACGAGCGAGTGGCTCGCGCTGGGCGGCAGCGTCCCCACCGCCTACCGCTACGACGGTCGCGTCGAAACGCTCACGACCGTGCGCCGGGAATTGACGCGGCAGCCGCCGGCCGCCGTCGTCCTCGCTCTCGACGGTGTCGCGGTCGCGCGCGCCAAGCCGTACGTGGGCACGCTGCCCGCGTACGCGAGCGCGCTCGTCTTCGAGGGTCCGCTCACGGCCACGGTGCGCGACCTCGATGGGCTCGTCATCACCGAGATCCCGTGGATCGTCACGCCCACGGCCGCCGAGTTCACGGGCCTGCCGCGCCGCGATTTTCCGAGCGCCGCCCTCACCCGGCTCTACGCACTGGGGCTCGACGCCTTCCGCGTCGCGAGCGCCTTTCTCGACGGCCCCCCGGATCGGCTCGACTTCGACGGTGCGACCGGACGCGTCACGCTCGACGGCCAGCAACTCGTCCGCGCGGGTCGCTTCGCGGTCTTTCGCGACGGCGCGCTCGTTCCCGTCGATGGGCCCCGCTGACGCGACGCACCTCGTTCGCGGCGCCCAGGCGGAAGCACTCGCCGCGCAGTTCCTGCAGCGACACGGCCTTGCGATCGTGGCGCGCAATTTCCGCACGCGCCACGGCGAGATCGATCTCATTGCACGCGACGGCGACACGCTCGTCTTCGTCGAGGTGCGGCTGCGCGAGCACCGCGGCTTCGGGGGCGCCGCGGCAAGCGTCACCGCGCGCAAGCAGCAGCGCGTCGTCATGGCCGCGCGCGCGTACCTCGCGCGCTTCCCCGCGGAGCCCGCGTGCCGCTTCGACGCGATCCTCCTCGATCGCCTCGACGCCGCAGCGATCGTCTGGGAGCGCGACGTGATCGCGCGCGATTGAGCGCGGACGTCGCCCCTCACCCGCGACCCGCCCTCCCGGCGACGCCAGGCGCTATCCGCCGCACGGCAGGGCGACTGCTAGAATCCGCGCCATGATCGATCACGAAAAGCGCGTACACCAGCACTTTGCCGACAGCGCACGGCTCAAGCACGAGGCCGCGACCGTGCTCGCGCCGCACGTCGCCCGCGCCGGCGCGCTCATGGCCGAGTGCCTGCTCGGTGACGGCAAGATCCTGTCCTGCGGCAACGGTGGCTCCGCGGCCGATGCCCAACACTTCGCCGCCGAACTCGTCGGCCGCTTCGAGCGCGAGCGGCCCGAATTGCCGGCGATCGCACTGTCGACCGACACGTCGCTGCTCACCGCCGTTGCCAACGACTACACGTTCGAGCAGGTCTTCGCGAAGTCGGTGCGCGCGCTCGGCGCCAAGGGCGACGTGCTCCTCGCGATCTCCACGTCGGGCAACTCGGGCAACGTCATCGCGGCGATCGAGGCGGCGCACGCGCGCGAGATGCGCGTGGTGGCGATGACGGGCAAGGGCGGCGGGCGCATCGGCGAACTCCTCGCCTCGGGAGACGTCCACCTGTGCGTGCCGCATCCGCGCACGATGCGCATCCAGGAAGTGCACCTGCTCATGCTCCACTGCCTGTGCGACATCATCGATGCCACACTCCTCGGCGACGCCGAGGACGAGGCGTGACGATGCGCGCGGCGGGACGCGCGATCGGCGCCGTCGTCGTGGCGGCGGCGATCGGCGCCGGCACGCTCGCGCTCTCCGGCTGTGTCCCCGTCGTCGTCGCCGCCGGCGCCGGCGGTGCGGCGCTGGTCGCAAGCGACCGGCGCACCGCCGGTGCGCAGCTCGAGGACGAGAACATCGAGCTCAAGATCCTCGACCAGGTCATGAAGGTGTATGGCGACAAGGTGCACGTGAACGTCACGAGTTACAACGGCATCGTGCTGCTCACCGGCGAGGTCCCCGATACCGGCACCGCTGCCAGCATCGGTGGCTTCGCCAAGGGCACGCCGAAGGTCACGAGCGTGCACAACGAACTCGTGGTCGCGCCGCTGTCGACGCTCGGCCAGCGCACCAACGACACCTACATCACGTCGAAGGTGAAGGCGCGCTTCGTCGAGGTCAATCGCTTCCCGCCCAACGCGGTCAAGGTGGTCACCGAGCGCGGTGTGGTGTACCTCATGGGGATCGTCACCCGCGCCGAAGGCGAGGCTGCCGGCGACATCGCGGGCACCACCGCCGGCGTCTCGCGGGTGGTGAAGATCTTCGACTATCGCTAGCGCATTCGGGCGCCGAGCGTGCTACCGGCCCGCGCGCAAGACAAGGTCGCGACGTATGCGGACGCGCTCGCGCGCATCGCGCGACTGCCGCGCCCGCTCGTGCTCACCAACGGCGTCTTCGATCTGCTGCATCGCGGCCACGTCGCCTACCTCGAAGCCGCTCGCGCGGAAGGCGCGAGCCTCGTCGTCGCCGTCAATTCGGATGCAAGCGTGCGCCGGCTGGGCAAGGGCGAGGACCGGCCGCTCAATCCCCTCGCCGACCGCATGGCCGTGCTCGCCGCGCTGGCGGCCGTCGATCTCGTCGTGCCCTTCGACGAGGACACCCCGCGCGACCT
>WBZR01002420.1_pt1 | contig 19191 bp, 12 predicted proteins | sample 5204231 | NCBI WGS metagenome assembly WBZR01 (sample SAMN12412403, study PRJNA552823) | activated sludge metagenome | isolation source: activated sludge from anammox sidestream of wastewater treatment plant... | place: USA: Virginia | collected 2017-08 | reverse complement strand
CGGTGCAATTTCAGGTGAAGAACACAAAAAACCTGGACATAAAATCAGGAATGTTTGGTAAAGTGAATATCAAAGGGAAAGAACCGCTGAAAGGAATAATTATCCCTTCATCAGCGATCATGGGAGAAGGAGGGAAAGCACAGGTTTATTTAATAAAAAGCGGGAAAGCTGTTTTACAAAATATTGAAGTATCAAAAGCCATTGAAAATAAATCAGTGATATCCGCAGGGCTGCAACCCGGAGACATCCTGGTAACAAATGGCTTTATCAACCTCTATGATGGGGCGAACATTGCCATAGTAAATGATCATTAAACAAGAATGAAAAAATTATCAGAAAAATAGATTCCGAAAGAAAAGCTTTTTACGATCCGAGATCCGAAACTCATTTTATTATGAACATTACAGAAATATCCATCAAACGCCCCTCACTGATCATTGTGCTTTTCAGTGTGTTTGCCTTACTGGGAATTATTGGTTACAGGAACCTGAGTTATGAACTGATGCCCGACTTCAACCAGCCTGTTGTGGTCATCAGAACCGGGTATCCCGGTGCAGAACCCAATGAAGTCGAGACGTCAGTTTCCCGTAAAATTGAAGATGCGCTTTCCAATTTAGAAGGCGTGGATTACCTGGTGACGAAATCACTGCCCAATGCATCCATCATCATTGCTAATCTGAAATATGGAACAAACCTGGACAAGACCATGCAGGATGCACAGCGCTATATTGATAATATCCGTAAAGATCTGCCAAAAGATATTTCCAACCCGGTGATGAGCAAGGTCTCTCCAAACGATTTGCCGATCATGTCGGTCAGTGCAACAAGTAATCTGCCGCCGACATCATTTTATCAGAAAATGAAAGATGATTACCTGCCGCAAATCCAGCAACTGAAGGGTGTGGCAGAGATTACCGTGTTAGGCGGTGAAGAAAGAGAATTTCATGTACAGGTGGACAAAGAAAAATTAAAGCTGTACAAAATCTCCTTGTACCAGGTGGTAGAAGCGGTTAACCGGTCAGGAATTGACTTGCCCGCGGGGAAAATTCAAACCGATACAGAAAGTAATTCGGTAAGGCTGGTGGGCAAGTTCACGGCAATTAATGATATAAAAAATGTTCAACTTGTTATGCCGTACCCGGGAAGCCCGGTATATGTGAAAGATGTAGCTGACGTAAGCGACGGAATAAAAGAATTGAGTTCAGTCAGCCGTTACAATGGCAAAAACGGGATCGGGCTTTTGATCAAAAAACAAGGTGACGCCAATGCAGTGGATGTTTCTAAACAAATCCGGGAAAAATTTCAATCCATTGAAAAGCAAAATAACAATGCAGGAATAAAATTTGTCATAACTGATGATAGCACCGATAAAACAATTGCCGCCGTTCATTCCGTAGTATTTGACCTGCTGTTAGCCGTAGCTTTGGTTTCTCTCGTGATGCTTCTATTTTTAAGAAGTTTCCGGAATTCACTGATCGTATTGGTGGCTATACCTACTTCTCTTATTACAGCTTTTGCTGTAATGTGGCTGCTGGGTTATACTCTTAACCTGATGACTTTATTAGCCATGTCATTGATTATAGGAATCCTGGTTGACGATGCTACGGTAGTCCTGGAAAACATACAACGCCATCTGGATATGGGCAAGGATAAAAGATCTGCAGCAATGGATGGCCGTATGGAAATAGGATTTTCCGCAATGTCTATCACTATGGTAGATGTCGTAGTGTTTTTACCGATTCTTTTCTTACAGGTATTTGTTGCGGATATGCTGAAACAATTTTCAGTAGTGGTGATCACCTCTACCTTAACGAGTTTACTGGTTGGCTTTACCCTTACTCCCTGGTTGGCTTCACGTATCGGCAAAAAAGAAAATCTGCAGCCAAAAAATATATTTAACCGGTTCCTGTTATGGTTCGAAGGCGGACTAAGTAATTTCATTAACTGGTATGGCAGGTCTCTTGATTGGGTGCTGAAACACAAATTGATCTTTACCGTCCTTATTGTCCTGCTTTTTGCAGGAACACTTGCTATGATGAAACAAGGTATCATTGGTAAAGAACTGATAGCAACCGGCGACCAGGGAAAATTTCAGTTAGCGCTGGAATTTGACAAGAGCACATCCATTCAAAAAAATAACTCTATTTCGGAAAAGATTGAAAATTACATCCTGCATCAGCCTGAAGTGGCAACACTATTCAGCAATGTAGGAGGGCCAAGTACCGGCATCGGAAGTTTAGGTATCGGCATGGCAAATAAAACTGAATTTACTATTCAATTAAAACCAAAAAAGGAAATCAATAACCTCTCCACCGTGGATTTCATGAGGAAACTCAGGAGTAGCTTACAAAAGGACTATGCCGGTATCAATTTTTCAATAATGGAACTTGGATTGGTTCCCCGTTCAGCGCCTATTGAAATTACTTTAAGCGGCATCAGCCAGGAGCAGGTAATGCAAGCCGCTGAAAATTTAAAATCAGTTATAGAAAAAATTCCCGGGGCAGATAATGTGCGTCTTTCTGTAGAAGCAGGAAGCCCGGAGTTAAAAGTAATCCCGGATAAGGACAGAATGCAGCGTTTAGGATTAAGTACCGCTTATGTAGGAACAAATTTGCGAACCGCTTTTACCGGGAATGATGATGCAACACTTACTGAAAAGGGAACCGAATATCCTGTAAGGATCCGGCTGGATAAATTTGACCGGAAAAATCTCAGCGATGTGAAGCAACTGACAATGGTCAACCCAATGGGAATTCCGGTTGAGGTTGCCCAGTTTGCAAACATTGAACGTGATAATTCGCCATCCCTTTTAGAACGAAAAGACCGGCAACCGGCAGTAACACTCACCGCAGATGCTTTAGGAAGGCCCTCAGGAACTGTTGCGGATGATGTTGTTTCCTATATTAAAAACAATCCTTTCCCTGAAGGAATACAAATGACATGGGGAAGCGATATCAAAAGACAGAACGATAGTTTCGGAGCATTAGGTTCCGTATTGATTATTTCTTTCATATTGATTTACCTGATCATGGTGGCATTATATGACAGTTTTATTTACCCGTTTGTTGCCTTGTTTGCAATCCCGGTAGCAGCAATCGGAGCTTTCCTGGCTCTAAATTTATCACTGAGTAATTTAAGCTTGTTCGCATTACTTGGATTAATAATGTTAATGGGATTAGTAACCAAAAATTCTATTTTGATCGTGGACTTTACCAACCAGTTAAAAGCAAGCGGGAAATATTATAAAGATGCCCTCATTATTGCGGGGAAGGAACGCATGCGCCCGATCCTGATGACCACTTTTTCCATGGCCATCGGGATGTTACCCATCGCAATGGCTACCGGAACTGCAGCTGAATGGAAAAACGGACTAGCCTGGGTCATTATAGGAGGTCTTCTTTCCTCACTTGCACTTACAGTCTTTTTAGTGCCTATGGTGTATTACCTGGTTGACAGAACAAAAGAGAAGTTCGGGAAAAAAATTATGAGTCATAAGCACAATAATAGCCACTCACCTTCCGTCAAAAGTATTTAATAACTACCTTTGCAATGTGAGAAAAGTATTATCCTTATTATTTCTTTTTATTTTCCTGAGTGCTTATACCGCATTTGGGGAAGTATTGAAATTGCCCCTGTTGATCCACCATTATATAGAACATGTTCAGGAAGATAATGATTTATCCGTAGTTGATTTTTTGGTTAAGCATTATGCCGGAAAAATTCAACATCATCACAAAGGAAATAATCACGAACACGAAAAGCTTCCCTTTAAATCTTCTGACAGCCACTTTACACAAATTGTTTCCACTATCCCTCAACCGGCTTTCTCTCAATCCTTAGTCGTAACATCAGATCTAAAAAAGACAATTCATTCACAGCAAGACTATTCAAATGCCTGTCTGAATAATATCTGGCAGCCACCCCGTTTTCGCTGATCTTTCCCGTCTTTTAATGTCATTACTTCAGAGCGCTTGCCGCTCTATGCATTTAGTATGCTGTCATCATCAGATGATTCATGCCGTTTTTTAATGATCAATTTAAATATCATGCTGAATAAAATAATTGCGTTCTCTATAAAGAACAAACTCATCATCGGGCTTTTTATAATCGCCCTGATCGGTTTTGGAACTTACGAATTAAAACGCCTGCCCATTGATGCTGTCCCTGATATCACTAACAACCAGGTACAAGTCATAACAATAGCTCCGGCACTAGGCGCTCCTGATGTAGAAAGACTGATAACCTTTCCCATTGAACAGGTAAACAATAACATCCCCGGTCTTATTGAACAGCGAAGTTTCTCCCGTTTTGGTTTATCCGTAGTTACTATTGTCTTTAATGACAAAACGGATATTTATTGGGCGAGACAGCAAGTTGCGGAACGCCTGCAACAAGTCCAGGAACAGATTCCCAAAGGATTTGGAATACCGGTTCTGGCACCGGTTACTACCGGGTTAGGAGAAATTTATCAATATACAGTACGCCCTAAAGAAGGATATGAAAATAAATATAATGCAATGGATTTACGAACTATCCAGGATTGGATTGTTCGCAGACAGTTACTGGGCGTAAAAGGAGTTGCTGAAGTCAGCAGCTTTGGCGGCCTGCTGAAGCAATACGAAATAGCTGTAGTCCCCGAAAAACTTTTAGCTTATAATATCACTATTGCCGATGTATTCAATGCACTTGAAAAAAATAATCAGAATACCGGCGGTTCTTACATTGAAAAAGGACCAACAATTCTTTTTATACGCAGCGAAGGGTTAGTTGGAAATATGGATGACATAAAAAGTATCGTTGTTAAGAATCTTCCAAACGGAATACCACTTCTTATCCGTGATGTTGGCGAGGTGCGCTATGGCAATGCTCCACGATATGGCGCAATGACCTACAACGGGCAACAACAGGTATCAGGCGCAGTAGTGATGATGCTGAAAGGCGCCAATAGTAATGAAGTCATCAAAAACATAAAAAACCGCATCGCACAAATTCAAAAAACATTACCTGAAGGTGTGGTGATCGATCCCTTTTTGGATCGTACCAAAATGGTGAACAATGCAATTCAAACAGTATCAAAAAACCTGATGGAGGGTGCACTGATAGTTGTATTCGTACTGGTCCTGTTCTTAGGTAATCTCCGTGCCGGCATGTTAGTAGCCTCGGTTATTCCATTGTCCATGCTTTTTGCTGTGATCCTGATGAACATGTTCGGCGTAAGTGGCAACCTGATGAGCTTAGGTGCATTGGATTTCGGATTGATCGTGGACGGGGCTGTAATCATCGTAGAAGCCGTGATGCACCGGCTAACACACAGCAAGCACTTTAAAAATATTAATAAGTTGTCACAGGACGAAATGGACTCAGAAGTGAACCACTCGGCATCCCGTATGATGAACAGCGCTGTTTTCGGTCAGATCATCATCCTTATCGTTTATCTGCCCATTTTCACCCTGCAGGGTATAGAAGGGAAAATGTTTAAACCTATGGCGCAAACAGTTGCCTTTGCACTGGCAGGCGCTTTTGTGTTATCACTCACGTATATCCCCATGATGAGTACTTTATTTTTAAGCAGGAAAATATCGCATAAAAAAACTTTATCTGACAAAATGATGAATTTCCTGGAGCGCATTTATCAAAAAGGCCTGATAAAAGTTCTGAGCTACAAGAAAACGGTTCTGGCATCGGTACTTGTACTATTTGCATTCGCGGTTCTTATATTAACAAGATTGGGTGGTGAATTTATCCCTTCCTTACCCGAAGGAGACTTTGCTGTGGATACAAGAGTATTGCCGGGAAGCAATTTAAATACATCCATAACTGCAGTATCCAAAGCGTCAAAAATAATCCTTGAAAAATTTCCTGAAGTTGAGAAAATCGTCGGAAAAACAGGTAGCAGTGAAGTGCCCACCGATCCTATGGCCGTTGATGCCTCGGATATGATGATAATTTTAAAAAACCGCAGCAAATGGACTTCGGCAAAAACTTATCCTGAATTGGAAGCAAAAATTTCAAAAGAATTAGATGCTGTGCCCGGTGTAACCTTCGGATTTCAATACCCGGTTGCTATGCGTTTTAATGAATTGATCTCAGGTGCCAGGCAGGATGTAGTTTGCAAAATTTTTGGCGAAAACCTGGACACTCTGGCCTTGTATGCTGAAAAGTTAGGGCATATCTGTAATTCAGTCAGAGGCAGCAGTGCATTGTATGTAGAAGCAGTAACAGGACTTCCTCAGATTGTAGTGCAATTCAACAGGGCAGCTATTGCACAGTTTGGTTTAAACATCAGCGATGTTAACCGGGTGGTAAATGCAGCTTTTGCCGGCGAAAGCAGCGGTATGGTATATGAAGGAGAGAAAAGATTTGATCTTGTGGTAAGACTGGCAGGCGACAAGAGAAAAAACCTTACCGACGTTCAGAATCTTTTAATAGCAACACCACATGGAACACAAATTCCGCTAAGTACTGTTGCCAATGTGGACATAATAGAAGGGCCTAATCAAATTCAGCGTGAAAACTCCCAGCGCAGAATCATCGTTGGTTTCAATGTGCGTGGCCGGGATATACAAAGTACTGTGGACGAACTGCAGCATAAAGTGGAACAGCAAATAAAATTACCCCCGGGATATTTCATTACGTATGGAGGGGCTTTTGAAAATTTAGTAGCGGCTAAACAAAGATTATTTGTAGCTGTTCCCCTTTCGCTTGCTCTTATTTTTCTATTGTTATATTTCGCTTTTCAATCGGTGAAACAAGGGTTGTTGATCTATACTGCAATTCCGCTTTCTGCAATAGGTGGTATTCTGGCGCTGGCAGTGCGGGGAATTTCATTCAGTGTCAGTGCAGGTGTGGGCTTTATAGCTTTGTTCGGCGTAGCTGTGCTGAACGGGATTGTACTGATAGCAGAATTTAACCGCCTGAAAGAAGAAGGCGTAACTGATCTGAAGCGAATTGTCATCCAGGGTACAAAAATCCGGTTACGCCCCGTGCTGATGACTGCTTTCGTGGCATCACTGGGTTTTTTTCCCATGGCACTTAGTACCGGTGAGGGAGCAGAAGTACAACGCCCCCTGGCCACCGTTGTAATTGGCGGATTACTTATTGCGACATTTCTCACCCTTTTCGTTTTACCAATTTTATATGTTATGTTTCATAAAGGAATTTCATTCAACAAAAAAGCTGCCGGCACAACTGCCGTAATGCTTCTGAGTATATTCTTTGCCGTATCAAATAGCAATGCTCAAACTTCCATCACCTTACAAAATGCCATTGACACGGCTATGAAAAATAATCTTTCAGTAAAGAATGAACGGTTGCAGTCCGAATACCGGAAAAAATTAATACAATCAAATGCACTCTTACCAGCAACGAATTTTATTGGTGATGTGGGGCAAATAAACAGTATTTACCTGGATAAAAAAGCAGGGATATCGCAAACCCTCAGCTTTCCAAAAGTTTATTCTGCAAACAAAAATCTTCTTACCGAAGAATGGAAAAGCAGTGTATTGAATACCGGGGTAAAAGAGTTGCAGCTAACAAAACAGGTGACCCTGGCCTATTATAACCTAATATACCTGCAACAAAAAAAAGAACTACTGCAAAAAAATGACAGCCTGTTTGCTGAGTTCCTTGACAAAGCTATGCTCCGGTTTCAAAAAGGTGAGAGTACTATACTGGAAAAAACAACAGCGGAAAATCAGCGGGGACAAATTTCGGTTCAGTTAGCACAACTACTGCAGGACATGGACATATTACAATTGCAATTTCAGCTGCTGTTAAATACATCTACCCGGTTTACCCCTGCAGGAAAGAAAGCTATCCTTAAAACTTTTAATGGTAATGACACTTCTCTATTATCATCTCATCCTGAAATGCAATACCTGAAGCAACAACAACAGATCGCTGCAGCAACGACAAAAGCGGAACGCACAAAATTGCTTCCTGATATTGTCATTGGTTACACAGTCATGAGCATGAAAGGAATGGGCGCTGATAACAAAGAATATAACAGCGCACCCCGGTTTCAATCAGTGCAGGTGGGGCTGGGGATTCCAATTTTTTCAGGTGGACAAAAAGCGAAAATCAATGCAGCCAGAATAAATGAAATAATAACAGCCAATGATTATGAAATAAATTTGAAATCTTTTGAGACACAATTTCATTCCCTCCTGGCTCAATACAGGAAGTATGAAGATGCTGTTCAGTATTTCGAACGCACTGCACTGAAAAATTCTGAAATAATATCTGCAACGGCCAACCAACAGTTCCGGGATGGCGAAATCAATTACCTGGAATGGGTATTACTGATCAACCAGGCAATCAGTATCCAAAATGATTATATTGACGTATTGAAAAACAGGAACAATACGGTAGCTGAACTGAATTTCTTTTTGAACCAATAAACATCTGAAACATGAAAAAACATATTTTAATTATCCTCATAACGCTTGTGCTATTTTCCTGCGGAAACAGGCAAACAGCGGAAAAACAAAATACGGCAGGTATAAAAGGGAATATTGTTACCCTGAATAATGATCAATACAAAAATGCAGGAATTGATACCGGTAAACTTGAAATAAAAAATATTTCTTCTGTTTTAAAGTTAAACGGAAAAATTGACGTGCCTCCTCAAAATATGATATCGGTCAGTGTACCCCTGGGCGGATATTTAAAATCCTCGCAGCTATTGCCGGGAATGCACATCAATAAAGGTGAAGTGCTGGCCGTAATGGAAGATCCGCAATATGTACAGCTCCAGCAGGATTTTCTTACTGCAAAGGCCCAATTTGCCTTCTCTGAAAGCGAATACAACAGGCAAAAAGAACTCAATCAAAGTAAAGCGTCAAGTGATAAGGTCTATGAGCAGGCAAAAGCAACATATCAAACACAGTATGTCTTAATAAAATCGCTGGAACAAAAGTTGAAACTGATCGGCATTAATCCTGATAAACTGACAGCCGAAAATATTTCAAAAAGCATCAATGTATATTCACCCATTACCGGCTTTGTATCAGCAGTCAATGTGAATATCGGTAAATATGTAAATCCCAGCGACGTACTTTTTGAACTGGTAAACCCGGCAGATATACATTTAGCCCTGACGGTATTTGATAAAGACCTGAATAAATTAGCCATAGGGCAAAAGCTTTTTGCCTATACAAATATTCATCCGGAGAAAAAATATCTGTGCGAGATCATCTTAATCAGTAAAAACCTTTCCACCGATAATGCAACACTGGTCCATTGCCATTTCAGGCAATATGACAACACGCTATTGCCGGGAATGTTTATGAATGCAGACATAGAACTATCCGGGATGAACACTAAAGCATTGCCCGATGATGCCGTAATACGGTTTGAAAACAAGTATTACGTTTTCCTTACAAAAGGCATTAATCAATTTGAAATGACGGAAGTGCAAACAGGGAATTCAGAAAACGGATTTACCGAAATCATTGATGCAGATAAATTGCCGGGCCAGGTTTTTGTAACAAAAGGCGCTTATAATCTTTTAATGGCACTAAAAAATACCAATACAGAGTAACGGGATCCGTCAGAAATAATTATTGAGTGGATGCAAATCCTTTGTAAGAAGATGTATACTGAAACAAATGCAGATTGCACTGCTTAGCGGTTTTCCGGAATTTAAATTTTTTTGTCAGGCTGCAAAAATAATGCGGCCAGGCGTTTGCTATTTTTGCATTATGGAAATGTATTTCATTGCATTGGTAGCGCCGGAGCCAATTCATTCGCAGGTGTTAAAATGGAAATTGTGGATGCAGGAAAAATATCAATGCAGTACAGCTTTGAAGTCGCCGGCGCATATCACCCTGGTCCCCCCATTCTGGATGAATCCTGCCCTGGAAAATGACCTGTTGATATCCGTAAAGGACTTTTCTTCCCTGCAGGATCCGTTTGCAATACACCTTCATAACTTTTCAAACTTTAAACCAGGAGTGTTGTTTGTGGCAGTTGAAAAAAATGAATTACTGGGCAACCTGAGAAGTAAACTGGAATCATTCCTGATACAGAAAGAAAAATTTCCCATTCGTAAAGAAGAACGGCCCTTTCATCCACATCTCACCATAGCAACAAGGGATCTGCACAAAAAATCTTTTTATGAAGCCTGGGATCATTTTAAAGAAATGGAATATGCTGCAGAATGGCGTACAGAAAATATTTCGGTATTGAAGCACAACAAAAAAAACTGGGATGTATTGTTTACATCCCGTTTCAATCCGGTAAGTGGTTAATTCATCCGACTGAAATAAAATGGAAAGGAGACGGCTTCAGATCCAGGTCGCTGCTTTCTATCATTTCAACATACATATCCGGTATATCATCCTGTTTTACGATCACTTTCTCTTTTGTGATCCGGCGAAAACCTGTTTTCTCAAAAATAAATTTATACGTACCGGGTTTAAGTTCATCAAATGAAAAATTACCCGCTTCATCCGTTACTGTTACTTTTTCCTTTTTGGCGGAGCTGTAAGCCGTTACATTTACATCTTTGAGAGGTTTCTTATTTTCGGAATTGATGACAACTCCTGAAAGGTCATCTTTCCTGTTTTGTTGCCGGCCCGGATCATTGGCATGGGCACCCGCCATGGCACACCCGGAGAAGCAAACCGTAAGCAGCAGAATCTTTTGTTTCATGTGACATTTTTTCATTGTCCTGAAAAGCTTATTGACACTTCAAAATCACTGCGGAAGATAAAATTAAAGCATTTTAACCGGAACAGACAAACCTTCCTGAAACTCTTTCCACACATTTTTTACAATTTCTTCTGCCGGCTGTATCTGATCTACTATAGCGCTTACTTCGCCTATTTCCAGTTCACCCTCGTCCAGGTTGCCTTCAAAAATTCCCCTTTTGGCCCTTGCCCGTCCCAATATTTCCTTCAGCTCACCAACACCTGCCCCTCTCATTTCAGCTTCATGCACCTGCTGGTAAAATTTATTTTTTATCAACCTTACAGGAACAAGTTGTTTTAAAGTAAGAACAGTATCCCCTTCTTTTGCATTTACCACGGCATTTTTAAATTCTATATGCGATGAAGCTTCTTCACTGGCTACAAACCTGGTTCCCATTTGCACCCCTTCTGCACCCATCACCATTGCTGCGAGCATTTGCCTGCCCGTTGCAATTCCCCCGGCGGCAATAACAGGAACCGGTACTGCCCGGACAACTGCAGGGACCAGTACCATCGTGGTTGTTTCTTCTCTTCCGTTATGGCCGGCTGCCTCAAAACCTTCTGCAACTACTGCATCACAGCCTGCATCCACGGCTTTTATCGCAAACTTTGATGAACTGACTACATGCACTACTTTAATTCCATGTTCTTTTAAAATGCCGGTCCATATTTTTGGATTCCCGGCAGAAGTGAATACGATTTTTACTCCTTCTTCTATGATAATCTGTATATGCTTGTCTATATCCGGGTAAAGTAGCGGAACGTTTACACCAAAAGGCTTTGAAGTAGCAGACCTGCATTTTTTAATATGTTCTCTTAAAATTTCCGGATACATTGATCCGCTGCCCATCAGGCCCAATCCGCCAGCATTGCTGACCGCACTGGCCAGCCGCCATCCGCTTGTCCAGATCATGCCTGCCTGGATTATAGGATATTCAATATTGAACAGCCCGGTAACACGATTTTTAAACGGAGCCATGAGTTTACTATCAATTAATAAGAGTAAAGATAAGTGAGAAGAGCCAAGGGTCAAGCCCGCCTGGAACAACCTATTGCACGTACAATTTACCTGTTTAAACTTCCGGAATTTTAAAAGGGCTGTAAATGAAGCTTTGTGTTTCCTGCTAATTACCCCAGGTCAATATTTGTATTATCCCCGATATTCAACGTCCTTGTTTCGCCATGCAGACCGGTATCGCTTCCAATGATGGAATGATCCAGTACGATATCAAAAAGATTAGAGAATGAGCCGATGATCGAATCTTTAATAATTGCTGATTCTATTGTGGTACTGTCGCCTATGGCAACATTAGGACCAATGATCGAGTTTTTGATATTACATCCCTCGCCGATACGGACGGGATGAATGATCACTGTATTCTCAAATTTTTTTTCATTTTCAATGTGTGTACCGTATTTTTTTAATAAAGTGGCATTGGACTCCAGTAATGTTTCTTTCCTGCCGCAATCAAACCAGTTTTCCACTTTGAATGGTTTGAACTTTGCACCCATCTGCAACATACAATCCAATGCATCGGTGAGGTTATATTCGCCGTGGCTCTTCAATCCCTGCCCGATATTTTTTTCAAGGCACTGAAACATCAGTTTGCTTTCTTTTATCCTGTAAATACCCACTAATGCCATATTCGATTTCGGGATATGAGGCTTTTCAACCACATGCTGAACATAACCGTCATCTCCAATTTCGGCAACTCCAAATTCCCTGGGGTCATCTACTTTCTTAACTCCCAGCATGGAATTTTCGCTTTTTAATACTTCATTGATGTCATATTCACAGATCGTGTCACCAAGTACCACAAACATCTCATCGTCGTTTACAATATTTTTTGTCAACCGTATGGCATGCCCAATACCCTGCCTGTCTGTCTGCCGTACAAAATGCGCTTTTATACCCGGGTACCTGGCTGTGACATAATCCTCGATCTTATCGCCCAGGTATCCTACAATAAAGATCAATTCATTGATTCCGGCGCCAATAAGAGGATCTATTATAAAACTCAAAACGGTTTTACCGGCAAGTGGGATCAGTGCCTTTGGTTGTGTATATGTGTGCGGCCGCAGCTTGGTGCCTGCTCCCGCTACTGGAATAACCGCCTTCATGCTGTTTAAAAAACCAACGAATGTAACGAATTTAAAATAAACAAAAACTTAGGTACAGAATGCAAAAGCAGCAAAGCCTCTCGTAATTTTGCAAAGGAAGATGTGAAGCCCGATTGCAGTTCAATGAAAGTGCCCGTGGCCGGTATCCGGTTTCTTATCGCCGGCGTTAACAGAACTACTGCTGCGGTACTCCTTTCCGTATTGATAACTTCATTCAGCAATAATAAAATCTCCGTAAGAGGCGGATCTAACAATAATATGCAAAAAGATACCCAGGTTTTCGATTTGATCCACCAGGAACTGGAACGCCAGCGCAACGGTATTGAACTCATAGCATCCGAAAACTTCGCTTCTCTCCAGGTAATCCAGGCAATGGGCAATGTAATGACCAACAAATACGCCGAAGGTTATCCGGGCAGGCGTTATTACGGAGGCTGCGAGATCGTAGATCAGACCGAGCAGTTAGCTATTGATCGTATTAAAAAAGTTTTTGATTGCGAATATGCAAATGTGCAGCCACACAGCGGCGCACAGGCAAATGCTTCAGTATATCTCTGTGCATTAAAAGCTGGTGATAAAATTTTAGGCCTTGACCTGAGCATGGGCGGACACCTCACTCATGGTTCGCCGGTAAATTTCAGCGGCAAGTTATATCAGCCTTCATTTTACGGAGTAAAAAAAGAAACCGGTACAATAGATTATGACCACATGGAAGCGGTAGCTCACAAAGAGAAACCGAAATTGATTGTTTGCGGAGCTTCTGCATACAGCCGTGACTGGGATTATAAGCGGATAAGAGCCATTGCAGATTCTGCAGGTGCCTTTGTAATGGCAGACATTGCACACCCGGCAGGGCTCATTGCGAAAAAGCTCTTAAATGATCCTTTTGAATACTGCCATTTCGTTACTTCCACCACACATAAAACACTGCGTGGGCCAAGAGGCGGGATCATCCTGATGCGGCATGATTTTGAAAACCCTTTCGGTATCAAAGATCCGAAAGGAAATATCCGTATGATGAGTCACCTGATGGATATGGCTGTTTTTCCGGGTACGCAGGGTGGACCGTTGGAGCATATCATAGCAGCTAAAGCAGTTGCTTTCGGCGAGTTGCTCACCGAAGACTATTCTGCTTATGCAAAACAAATAAAATCAAATGCCCGGGCGATGGCCGATGCATTCGTTCACCGGGGATATGATATCATCAGCGGCGGTACCGATTCTCACCTGATGCTGATAGACCTCAGAAATAAAAATCTTACCGGGAAAAAAGCGCAGGAGACATTGGACAAAGCGCATATCACACTTAATAAAAATGCCGTACCATTTGATGATAAATCACCTTTTGTAACCTCAGGCATCCGTGTAGGTGTGCCCGCCGTTACCACCAGGGGCATGAAAGAACAACACATGGGAACAGTCGTCGGCTTAATAGATAAAGTTTTATCCCATATAAATGACGAAAAAATAATTGCCGCTGTAAGCGGAGATGTAAAAGAATTGATGAAACAGTTTCCTTTATACCCGGAGTTGGGTTAAGGTAAATTCAAAAGTCAACAATCAAAAACTTTAGTTATGATCCAACGCAAGCAGAGCCTTTGGTTGCTTCTTTCAACTGTTTGTGCATTTTTATCGTACATCCTTCCGTTCTTTTCCGGTACAAAGCAGGGAGCTAACGGGATCGAAAAAGCCTTAGTTGATGCAACCAGTACAATTCCTGTTATGATCCTAACGGGCCTCTCCTTGCTTCTTTCCCTGGTCACCATTTTTCTTTTTAAGGACAGGAAACTTCAGTTTCGGTTGTGTATCGGGGGAGTTTTATTATCCATATTGATCATTGCCCTTTACTTTTTAGAAATTAGAAAACTCTCAGGATCCATTTCCTTATCTGCCATATTTGTTTTTGCCGTTCTCATCGGGTATATCATGGCTGCAGCGGGTGTTCATAAAGATGAAAAACTGGTGAAGACATTGGACAGGCTGAGATAAATCATACAGCCTTCATTAATTCTATTCGCCCAAGAAAATCTTCCGGCTAAGTGAGAGAAAGATCATTTCTCAGATAAATTTTCCTGTCTGGCTTGCTTTTATTTTTTTGATCCCGCCAGGCTTACCGGTATAAACAATATTACCTCCTTCATCGCCGGCACCAGGTCCCAAGTCAATGAGCCAGTCTGCACTGCGGATCACTTCCATGTTATGTTCGATGACAATGATTGAATGACCCTGCCCGATCAGGAAATTAAACGAAGTCAGTAATTTTTTGATATCATGAAAATGAAGCCCGGTAGTAGGCTCATCAAAAATGAAGAGTACCTTATCAGAATTTCTTCCCTTACCAAGAAAGGAGGCAAGCTTTACCCGTTGTGCTTCCCCTCCGGATAACGTATCGGATGATTGCCCCAGTTTGATATAACCCAATCCGACATCACTCAGGGGCTGCAATGCTTTCACCAGGTGTTTTTCTTCATGGAAAAACTCTATAGCCTGATCCACGCTCAATTCCAGAACATCGTGAATGCTTTTTCCTTTATACTGCACTTCCAGCACTTCTTCTTTGAAGCGCTTACCGCCGCACACTTCACAGGTAAGATGTACATCGGCAAGAAACTGCATCTCCACCACCTGCTCTCCTTCTCCTTTGCAGGTATCACATCGCCCTCCATCCACATTAAATGAAAAATGTTTGGGTTGAAATCCTCTTATCGTACTCAAAGGCTGGCTTGCAAAAATATCCCTGATCTCATCATACGCTTTTATATACGTGACCGGATTACTCCTCGATGATCTGCCGATAGGATTCTGATCCACCATTTCAATCGAAGTAATATGATCAATGTCTCCCGAAATGGTTTTATGCATTCCCAGCTTATCCACGAACTCTCCTTTGATTTTTTGCAGCGCCGGGTAAAGAATTTGTTTTACCAGTGTCGTTTTGCCGCTGCCGCTTACACCCGAGACCACACATAAAACATTCAATGGAAATTCTACGTCAATATTTTTCAAATTATTCTGTCTTGCGCCCAGTACCTTAATTGCTGCATTCCATTTGCGGGGAGATTCCGGATAATCTATTTTTAATTCGCCGCTTAAATATTTCCCGGTCAGGCTCTCCGGGTTTGAAACAATATCATCATAATTGCCTTCTGCCACCACTTCTCCGCCGAGATGAGATGCCAGCGGGCCCATATCAATGATATGATCGGCTTCCCGCATTATCATTTCATCATGTTCCACCACCACTACCGTATTTCCGAGATCACGCAGTTCTTTTAAAACCCTGATAAGATTTTTCGTATCCCTTGAATGAAGCCCGATGGATGGTTCATCCAGTATATAAAGAGAATTGGTGAGATTGCTTCCCAGGCTCCTGGTCAGTTGTATCCTTTGACTTTCACCACCACTCAATGAGTTTGCAAGACGACTCAAAGTGAGATAACCAAGCCCCACATTCAACAATGTATTTAAACGGTTGTGTATCTCAATAAGCACTCTCACAGATACCTGCCTTTCATAAGCAGTAAGGCCTTTTCCCAGTTCATCGAACCACAGCGCCAGGTCTTTTACAGGCATTTCACTTAATTCCCCGATGTGTTTGCCATTGATCTTTACATAAAGCGCTTCTTTGCGGAGACGATATCCTTTGCAGTCGGGGCACAGTGTCCTGCCACGGTAACGGCTCAGCAGCACACGGAACTGCACTTTATACAAATGCTTCTCCACATCTTCAAAAAATTCATTGATGCCATAAACATTATCATCGCCTTCCCAAAGTACCTTATACTGCTTGTCAGAAAGATCGGCAACAGGTTTATGAACAGGAAAACCGGAATGCTTTGCTCCTTTGATGAATTGCTGCCTCCACCAATCCAGTTTTTCTCCTTTCCAGGGAGCCACTGCGCCATCATACACACTCAGCCGGCGATCAGGAATCACTAAATCATTATCAATACCCAACACCTGTGAAAATCCTTCGCAGGTGGGGCAGGCGCCATAAGGATTATTAAAAGAAAATAAATTGGGCACCGGTTCTTCAAAACGCATCCCATCCAGTTCAAACCGGTTATTGAAATGATGTCTTTTACTTCCATTCACTTCAATATAAACATCTCCTTCTCCTTCATAAAATGCAGTGCCGATGGAATCGGCAAGCCGGTGTTTATCTTCCTCATCAAACTTTTTGACGACAATCCTGTCCACCAGTACGGAGCAATCTTTGTCCACAACAGAATATTGATCTTTAGTCTGGATGTCCTCAATACGCAGCGTTTCTCCTTTTTTATATAACCTGCTGAAACCTTTTTGTAACAGGATGTTCAACTCTTCTTTTACATCACGGTTTTTATTTTTTTTAAAAGCGATCAGAATAAAAACCTTATCACCTTCATCCAGCCCCGTGATCATATTCAAAACATCAGCAATGTCATCTTTCTTCACTTCTCTTCCTGAGACAGGTGAAAATGTTTTCCCGATTCGTGCAAATAACAAACGCAGGTAATCATAGATCTCTGTCATGCTGCCCACCGTGCTGCGGGGTGTCCTCGTGATCACCTTTTGCTCAATGGCAATAGCGGGGCATAGACCTTTTATATAATCCACATCCGGTTTGTTCATCCGGGTCAGGAACTGGCGGGCATAAGCGCTCAGGCTTTCTGCATAGCGCCGCTGGCCTTCTGCATATAAAGTGTCTATAGTCAGGGAAGATTTTCCCGATCCGGAAACACCGGTTACTACAATAAATTTATTCCGGGGTATTGGCACACTGATGTTCTTCAGGTTGTGCACTCTTGCCCCTTTTATGTATATATTTCTTGTGGAATTTACGGTCGTAGTTTTATCGGAGTTTTTCTCTTTTATTAACTTTTCCATCGTATGTATTGCAAATGTAAACCCTTAATCCTTTTGAACTTCGGCTTATGATTAACAGTTTTTTTGGAGAAATGGTTTAAATTTGTGGCATACAAATATTTGGTCATGTCATAAAATGACCTATTTTTAAAGTCCAATATCAAAAAATATGAATAACCAAAATCTTAACTCGCCTATCGCATAAACTTCTACACGTTCATTTTTACCGGATTTATTTTTTTAACCAATATCTATTGAATCGCCCTGAGCGAATTAAACCAAACCTGTAGGAGTTTATGAAAGCAATCAACAAAAAAACCGACCATGAACTGATCCATCTTTTTACAGATGGGAACCTGGAAGCATTGGAAGCCCTGGTGCTCCGCCACAAAGACAAGCTGTACACATCCATTCTATTTCTTGTAAAAGACAAATACCTGGCAGAGGATATATTCCAGGATGTCTTTATCCGCATCATTGATACCATGCGCAGCGGACGCTACACTGAGGAAGGAAAATTCCTTCCCTGGGCCATGCGTATAGCACACAATCTTTGTGTAGATCATTTCCGTAAAGTTAAAAGGACGCCCACGATCCGTAACGGCGAAGACAAAGACATCTTTGAAGTGCTGAATTTTCTGGAAGACAGCGCTGAAACAAGAATGATGCGCCGCCAAAGCCATGACCGTGTTCGTGAAATGCTGGAAAGGCTGCCTGAAGACCAGCGTGAAGTGATCATTTTGCGCCATTACGCCGACATGAGTTTTAAAGAAATTGCAGCAGCCACTAATTGCAGCATCAACACAGCGCTGGGACGTATGCGTTATGGCCTCATCAACCTGAGAAAGCTGATGATGCAAAAACAAATTGCCCTCTAACTACTTTTCCTTTAAGGGAGCCGTTAGAGTCCGTTCTTGTCATTCTGTATCTCCAACTCCGCAGGGAAAGTTCTTAATTCGAAAAAGAAATTTCCCGGATTGTTTGCCAGGTGTAGGCTGCTACAGAATGACACCTAATTGAAAGAGGCTGTCTTACAATTTAAGATAGCCTCTTTTTTATTTGTATTCCCCTACGAATAGGTCATCGCTTATACGATCGTAGAAGTGAATTTTTTTCTTCTGATAAAGCCCTCTTCACTTATGCCGCGTTGGTCATCGCAAGGAGCGCAGCGGCGAAGCGATCTGCCTTAAGTGCAGTTTGCTTCGGCAATTTTTGTATCTTGGGTCATCGCGAGGAACGAAGCGATCTTCTTTCTTTTATTGCCTCGCAAAGACCTGCAGTCTTTTTTGGCGCCCGGATCATCGCTTATGCGATCGTAGAAGTGAATTTTTTTCTTCTGATAAAGCCCTCTTCACTTATGCCGCGTTGGTCATCGCGAGGAGCGCAGCGACGAAGCGATCTGCCTTAAGTGGTATAATACTCAAAAATAGTTGGTAAAATCCTTTGTAATTGAGTGCTGGCAAGGGATTGAAGGAAGTTTAGTGAAACCGGTTTCACTAAACTTTTTTTGTATATGAAAAAGTTTAAAAAA
>WBZR01002417.1_pt1 | contig 19198 bp, 29 predicted proteins | sample 5204231 | NCBI WGS metagenome assembly WBZR01 (sample SAMN12412403, study PRJNA552823) | activated sludge metagenome | isolation source: activated sludge from anammox sidestream of wastewater treatment plant... | place: USA: Virginia | collected 2017-08 | reverse complement strand
GCGATGGCCTTGACGTATTGTACACCCGTAGTCGGGCGGGCGGCAATCGCCGTTTCTGCCCCAGCGTGCGCCCCCCACACAGCGCACGCTGCCCCTGCCCTCCCTCGGGTCGCTTGGCGGCGTCGCCGGCGCGATGGACGGCTGCTCCGCGTTCACCTTCCTCACAGCGATCGCGACGCTTCGCGGACCGCCGTGCCTGTGCCACCCGTGTTCCGGTCCGGACATCACGCTGCCGATGGGCACGGAGTAACGCGGTGTCCGGACCCGAGCGCGGGCGGCAGCTCGTGCTCGGCCTCCTTGCACGCCGGCGGGGTGGGGGTGTTCGGCCCCCACCCCGCCGGTCGGGGAGCACCAGCATGAACGGGATGCTCTTCGTGCTCGGGATCCTGGCCGTCGCCTACTTGGTAGTGTGGGCTGTCGACGTAGTCGCTGCCCGATGCCGGCGGCGCGGCCGCCCACAGGTGCTGCACTACGACGTCGCCCGCGGGTGGCACGTCGTGCGGCGTGGGCGAGGCGGATGATGTGCATAGACAGCATCGTCGGGAAGCGCTTCGGGCGGCTGGTGGTGGCCGGCGTTGATCCCCATGTGGTCAACAAGACCCGTCGTGTGTTTGTGCGATGCGACTGTGGCACCGAGAAGTCAGTGCATCGGTACCACCTCACCGCGGGGAAGATAGTCTCCTGCGGATGCTACATGCGCGAGATGGTCTCACGGACGAAGCGGGTACACGGCATGAAGAACTCGCCGGAGTACCAGGCGTGGCGGTCGATGATCAATCGATGCGAGCGCCCGCAAACCAGGGAGTACGCGAACTACGGTGCGCGCGGCATCACCGTCTGTCCGCGCTGGAGGTCGAGCTTCGTGGCGTTCTACGCCGACATGGGGCCACGACCGACACCGACGCATTCACTCGATCGGATCGACAACGACGGGAACTACGAGCCGGACAACTGTCGATGGTCAACGATCCGTGATCAGGCCCGGAACAAGAGGTCGAATCATCGGATTGCCTACAGCGGCGAGGACCTGACCGTCACCGAGTGGGCGGAACGGACCGGCATCAAGGACTACACGATTCTACGGCGGCTTCAGAAGGGCTGGACCCCTGAGGCGGCGCTGACGACGCGGAATCAGCGGCCGGGGTCGCCGGCGAAGGCGGATCGGTCATGATCACCTGTCCATGTCGCCACCGCAACCGGATTCTCTGTGCCCGGTTGACGCGGCCTCTGGCGCCGCACCTTGGGCCCGGCGCGGCGTGTGGGTGCGTGTGCCATCGACGCATGGGAGACGCCGGCCCACCGCGGCCGGCGTCTCACATGGGCCACGAGATTACAGGTAGATCAACGGTCGTTCTTCAGTGCCAAGAACTCCGGCCTGATGGAGTCCATTTCGGTACCCACTTCGCCGATCAATTGGACAGCCTGCCCCAGCGTGTTGGCGTCGACGTTGTCGAGACCCTGGGCGTACAGCGTTGCCGCGCGATCCAACTTCGCGGCAACACCAGTGATCCTGGCATGGATATCGGCAGCCTCTGGCGGGACATCCTCTCGTTGCTGAAGTTCCTGAGCATAGACCTTGAGGACGCCAAGCATGACCCCTGTCTGCAGTCGCCAGTCCTTATCGAGGAGAACCGTTGGGTCCTCCCCGAGCTCGCCGAAGCGCTCACCCAGGGTCCCCGCAGCTTCGCCGATTCCCGTGAACTGCTCGCTCGCCCAGTCAACATAGCCATCGACGGCTTTGCGCGATGCCTCGGCCGTGGGGTCTTCGGTCGGCGCCTCCGTTGGTGTGGGCCTCGGCTCTTCGGTGGGCGGCACCGCCGTATCGGTTGGGATCGCCGTCGCCGTTGGAGTCGGCGGTGGCTTGATGATTCCGGTCGCCTGCAACGCCGCGCTGCACGCCCAGCAGACCATGCAGAGCAGAAGAAGCGCTCCGCACCCGATGGCCCAGGTCTTGGGGGTAGCGTTCTTCCGATCGCGCGCGATCGTGTTCAGGGCCGATGTCGCCGTGCGCACCGCGTTCATGGCCTGCGCTTGCGGCAGCGGTGTCGCCGGCGCGCCGTCGGCATCAACAGGTGGTGGGGCGGGTTCGATTGTCAAAGCAGTCCTCCTTGCGTGGAAGCGCTTCTCCCTGGTGCGCTGGGCGGATATGAATCTCACGCGCGGCCGGCCGGTTGTATCACGGTCGATGCGTGGCGTCAAACTGCGAATGACGTGCAGAATGGTGCGGCCAAGCGTGAGTTTCGTGCGGCGGGAGCGGATGGGCCGGTATTCTCCTATTTCCACTGTAAAATCGCCAGCCATGCCACAGCGAACAAAAGCGCCCAAGGCCAGAGGCGAGGCGGTGCGGCTGGCGATTCTCAAAGAACTGCGCCGGCGGGAGTTGGCGTTGCAGCCGACGCCGACGATCAGAGAAGTCGGGGAGGCCATCGGCGTTGGTCACAGCCTCCTGGGATACCACGTCAGAGTCCTGAAACGTGCCGGGCTATTGTCTCCGTCGCGTCGCCTGCACCTGACTCCCGAGGGGAGAGACCTCGTCGCCTAGGGTACCGAGCCCAAGGTCCAAATCTGGTCCAAATCGGTGGATGTGACCCATCGTGCGCACGGTTCTACTTGACAGGATTGGACAGAACATGTAAAATAAGCGGGCTTCAGTCAAATAGAACGCCCGCGGCGATGGTTGCACATCCCGCGGGCCGGCCACCGAAGGAGTTAGCTTCAATGGCAAGCCCGATTCTATCACAGCCCCCGGTCCTGGCGCCAATCGCGCCCGCGGCCACCAGCTCCAAGACGCCCGGCCGGCGTGTCGTAAACGGAGGCCATCCGCCGGCCCGAACCCAAGCGGACGTTGCCGAGCCCACCCCGGGCGACCAGGCGACGTCCGCTTTTCGTATCGCGCCGCAGCCGACGCGGGTCGACACGCGCTACCACGGCCCCCTCAGCTTCGGTGTGAGCGCCACCGGCGGCGACTTCCACGACGTCTGTGGCGCCATCGTCAACCAACTGCGCCAGTGGAGCGAGGCGGGCCTGATCGGCCCGGCCGCGCTCACGGACGCCGGCCATGCGCTCCTGGACGCGGCGCAGGATCGGGAGACGGCGGCATGAGCGCCAAGGCGATCGTCGTCCCCGAGGAGGTCATCCGGGCCTATGACGTGATCCGGAACGTGCGCGCCGCGGGCCGGGTCAACACCAGCGACCACAGCCACGCGGTCCTCCTGGAGTGCATCGAACGCCAGCAGGAAGCGATGCAGGCACTGTTCCGCTTGATCGCCGACTTGCAGCGCGCAGAGCGACGCCGGCAAGCAGCGGAAGAACCAATCATCGCCGCAAGCGACGACGTGCCCGGATTTCTCCGCGACCGGGTGAAGGCGGGGCCGGCATGACCACGCTGATCACCTTCACGAACTCCGCCGGCACCCAGCGTTGCGACGCACATTGCCACAACGCCACCCATCCAGAGTGCACCTGCATCTGCGGCGGGATGAACCACGGGTGTGGACACGAGAAGGCGGTGGAGAACACGCGCGAACACGCGATCGACTTGTGCGAGCGCTACGGCAACGACGCCCTGGCGGAGGCGATCCGCCAGGCCACGTTCCTGGAGGCGGCATCATGAGCTTCCAGCCTACGCAGGAGCAACTCGCCGCCCTCGAGGCATACGCTTCCGGCGAGGACCTCATCATCGAGGCGGGCGCCGGCACCGGCAAGACCGCCACGCTCAAGCTTCTGGCCGAGTCGGACTCGACGCGCCGCGGCCAGTACATCGCCTTCAACCGCGCGATCGTCACCGAGGCCCAGGAGCGGATGCCCGGCCACGTGAAGGCCTCCACCGCCCACAGCCTGGCGTTCCGCGCCCTCGGCCATCGCTACAGCCACCGCCTCAACGGGCGCCGCATGCGCTCGGACGAGATCGCGATCCGGCTGCGGATCGACCCCATCGTGATCAAGGTCGGCGACCACCAGAAGACGCTCGCGGCGGGCTACCTCGCGGGGCTGGTGATGCGGACAATTACCCAGTTCTGCCAGTCCGCCGCCGAGACCCCGGGCGAGCAGCACGTGCCCTACATCGAAGGCATCGACATGCCGGGCGATGATGGCGCGCGCGGCTGGGCCAACAACCGCATGGTGAGGAACGCGATCCTTCCCTACGTCCTGCGCGCTTGGCTGGATCTTCAGCGGACGGATGGCCAACTGACCTACAAGCACGAGCACTACCTGAAGGCATGGCAGCTCGCCGGGCCGCACATCTGCGCGGACGTCGTGTTCTTCGACGAGGCGCAGGACGTAAGCCCGGTGCTGGCGGCCATCGTCGCCGCCCAAACCCACGCGCAGCGGGTGTACGTCGGCGACTCGAACCAGGCCATCTACGCCTGGCTCGGCGCCGTCGACGCCCTCGCGCAGCTCAGCGCGGCGCGCCGGACCACGCTCACCCAGAGCTTCCGGTTCGGGGATGCGGTGGCCGACGTCGCTAACCGCGTGCTCGAGTCCCTGCCGACCGACATGCGACTCCGAGGGACGCCGAGCATCGCGAGCATGGTCGCCCCGGTGGCCGAGCCCGACGCGATCCTGTGCCGCTCGAACGCCTGCGCGGTGCGCACGCTGATGGACGAAGCGGACGCCGGGCGTCGCGCCCACCTGGTGGGCGGCGGCGAGGACGTCGCAGCTTTCGCTCGCGCGGCCGACGAGCTGCAGACGCGCGGCAGCACCCAGCATCCGGACCTCGCCTGCTTCCTCTCCTGGGGCCAGGTGCAGGAGTACGTTCGCCAGGACGCCCAGGGCGACGAGCTGAAGCTCCTGGTGGACCTGGTGGATCGGTTCGGCTCGCCGGCGATCATCCACGCCTTGGACGTCATGCCGCGCGAGGCGGACGCAGACGTGGTGGTCTCGACCGCGCACAAGGCCAAAGGGCGCCAATGGCCGGCGGTTCAGCTCGCCAGCGACTTCCCGGACGATCCGGAGAAGACAAGCGACGACGAGCGGCGGCTGCTCTACGTGGCCGTCACTCGGGCCCGGACGGAGCTCGACGCGACGTCGGTGCCATGGGTCGTCGCGGAACCGAACGTTGAACCACAGCCCACAATGGAACTGGAGGTAGTAGCATGAGCACGAACATCGTGAAGGCCTCGCCTTCCGGCGGAGCGATCATGCCGCAATCTGTGGATGACCTGATTCGTCTCGGCAAGATTCTGGCGGCCAGCGGCTACTTCGCGGACGCCCGCTCGGAGGCCCAGGCTGTAACGAAGGTCCTCGCCGGCCTGGAGCTTGGTCTCTCGCCGATGGTTAGCATGACCGGGATCCACGTGATTGAAGGCAAACCTGCTGTCGGCGCAGGCCTCATGGCGTCGCTGGTGCGGCGGTCGGGCCGCTACGACTACGCGGTCATCGAGAACACCGACGTGGCATGCGAGATCGAGTTCTTCCGAGACGGGCAGGCCATCGGCCACTCGCGGTTCACGATCGACGACGCGAAGCAGGCGAAGGTTCAGTTCACCAGCTCGAACGGCAAGCCGACGAGCTGGACCAAGTTCCCACGTAACATGCTGTTCGCCCGGGCGATGTCCAACGGCGTCCGATGGTACTGCCCGGACGTGACGACTGCGCCGCTCTATACGCCCGAGGAACTGGGCGCGACGGTCGACGGGGCGACGGGTGAGGTGATCGACGCGTCGGCCCGCGCGGCGCCGCAGAAGCAGGTCCTACGGGCTGCCACAAACGGCCACGCAGCGCCGGCCGACGAACCACACTACTCCGCCGAGGTCGAGGCGATAGGGTCCACCGACGCCGGCCTCGTACTCTGCGAGGTCATCATGGCGAACACCACCGGCTTCCATCGGAGCGGCGCCCTCAAGAAGTGCCTGATCCGGATGGCCGAGCTCGTCCGCGATGGATACGACATCGAGCTTCTGCGCGGCGCCGTCGAGGCCCATCTCCCGCATCTGTTGAACGGCGACAAGGCCGAGGTGTACGCCGCCGGCGTGGTTGCCAAGAGTCGCATCGATGACACCGAGCATGAGTCAGCCGAGGAGGCAAGCTGATGCCCGGCGTGACCGTGCTCTTGGAACGGTACCTGGCCAAGCTCGCGCGCGAGGGCGCGCGAGCGACCGCCCTCGCGCGACGAGACGCTGATACCGTGCCGGCGATGATGCGATGGGGGAACGCGGCGCCGGTCGCACTGGCGACCGACCTCCGGCTCACATGCGAAAGGACGACGAGCGATGATGCGCGGCCCCATGCTACTTGACCGCCACGTCGTGGGCCGGCGCCGCCGCACTGCCATGCAGCGAGCACGGGTAGCGCTCGACCGCCGACTGTGGGACCTGGAGGAGATTACTGAGATCCTGAACCGCGGGATCATCGAGGGCAGGCGGCCGCGGTACAGCATCGAGACGATCCGCGGATGGATCGCGCGCGGCGAGCTGCCGGCAATCGTCCTGCCTGCGGCGTGGGCATCCGACAAGAGCCGCCCGGGGTGGCGAACGTATCGCGTGCCCGACATCTGGGTGTCGGACTGGTTCGCCATGCGCGACCGATCCGAGCCCGTCTTCACGGCTCGCGAGGAGATCGGCGAAGCAGGGGATCCCCCTTGGGTCACGCTCAATGACGCCGGGCTCGCCGTCGGCGTGAGCCACGAGACGATGGCCGAGTTCGTGCGCCTCGGCATCGTCGAGGCGCACTCCGAACCATCGGGAACGAGCGTCATCAGCACGCGCACGCTCGACGATTGGGTGTTCAGGATGGTGCGACTCGCCGAAGAGGAGTGGTACGGCACCGTCCAGGAGGCGGTCAATGCCTAGAGGAAGTCCGGACGGGAGGGCCACCAGCGCGCCTACGGTTGGGAGCCAGGAGCGCGCTGGTGGCCAGGCCCGGTCCGAAGACCAGACCCGCGATTCTACCACGTCGCTCGCCCGCCTCGGCCCGACCAACGGGAGATGGCGCGGCGGCGAGCGGATCACGCATCACGGCTACGTGATGATCTACGTCGGCGTCGAACACCCGCTCGCCGACGTCCGAGGCTACGCCTACCTCCACGCCCTGGTGTGGGCTGCAGCAGGCCGGCCTCTCCCATGCCGCGGCGAGGAGCTGCACCATCGGGACGACCGGAAGACCTACAACCGCCTCTCCAACCTGGAAGTGATCACCACCGCGGAGCACGCACGCAGGCACGCGGCGACGAAGCCGCGCGACGGGCGCGGGCGGTTCGCCGAGGCGGTGAGAGAGGCGGCGACGGCATGAGCCTCGCGACTTACTCGGCCATGATCGACTGGCTCCAAGCCAGCGACGTCAGCCAGCTCTCCAGCCGTGATGTCCTGGATCTGATCGTATGGGCCAACGGATACTCGTTCGAACTGGAGCACGCCGCCGACCTGACCCCCGAGAACGTGGCGGCCGCTGGTTGGCACATCGTGCTTGGGGCAGATGCTCCAACATGGTTCAATGAACGGCCACGGCGACAGGGACGACCACCTACGGAGCTTGATCGGCGGCGCTCGCAGTGGGAGGCAAAACGCCATCAGCTTGCACCGCAGGTGTTCGCTCGTGACGAGTATCGCTGTTGTTCCTGCGGCCTCGGCCAAAGCGATGCCGTGGAGCTGACTACTGACCACATCGTTCCCATGGTGCGTGGTGGATCGGACGATGTCGACAACCTGCAGACGCTCTGCAAGTCATGCAACAGCAGGAAGCGCGATCGATGACCGCCGGCGCTACGACCACCCGCGTTCGAGATCCCGGTTGCCTGCGAAAGTACAGAACCGAGATCCCCAACCTGGTTCTGTTCAGGCTGGCCGAAGGGAGGATTGGGGTGTACGACCTGGCGTTGTACGCTGTCTACAAGCGCACCGCCGGCGAGGACGGCGAGTGCTTCAAGTCGACAACTACCCTCGCCCGCGAGGCCGCCATGAGCATGGGGCAGGTGGTGAAGTCTCGCACCAAGCTGGTCGGCGAGGGGCTGATTGAGGTCACCGAGGTACAGCGCGGCGGCGGGCGCCCGGAAATGCATGTCACCATCTGCGACGTCTGGGCCGAGAACATGGCCTTGTTTTCGGGCGCCCGAACTTCACGCGGTGAACAACGAACTTCATCGGGTGAAGTTCAAAGTTCAGGTGGTGAAGTTCAAAGTTCACCAGGTGAACAACGAACTTCACCCAGTGAACCTAAGAAGGAACACCTTAAGAAGAAACCCCAGAAGAAAGAACCCCAGAAGAGAGGGGAGGAGACATCGGTAGTTGGTACACCGGGCGCGACGACGCCCCCTCCCGACGCTGACGCGCTCGCGCCGGCGCAGCTCGCCGAAGGCAAGCGCATCCGAGCGGCGCTCGCCACTTGGCTCGGCCTCGACCTGCGAACGCTGTCCGGGAAGCCGCTCGAGCGCCTGAACGCCGAAGCGAAGGCGCTCACGCGCGCCGACGTCACGGCCGAAGACCTGGCCGCCTGTCGCGATCGGTGGTTCCGCGAGCATTGGGCCGGCGGCAATCGAGACAAGTCCGATCGCGATCGGCGGCCGAGCCTCGATCAGGCGATCGAATGGGTTTCCTGGTGCCGCGGGCAGGGCGCCCAATCGGACGGTGCCGCGATCCAGGCAGCGATCACCAATGGCCACGTGCTCGCCGACGGCGCTTTGGGCTACGCCGCTCAGGAGATGGCCGAGGCCGAGCGCCAGATCGAGGCCGACGTGGCAGGCCTCGCGGATGTGTGGACGCAGGTCCTCGCCTCCCTTCGCCTGCAGACGCTTCGCTCGACCTTCGACCACTGGTACGCCAGGACCCAGCTGCAAGCGATCACGGTCGAAGGGCTGGCAATCGTCGTGGCCCACAGCCGCCACGCGAAGGCCTGGCTCACGGATCGCGACGGCGGCGTGGTAGCTCGCCACCTCGCCGAGATGGGGATGGACGTGCATCAGGTCGTTTTCATCGAAGCTGACGAGCTCGCCGCGGCGGCGCATGGGAGGGCAGCATGAACGGCGAAGACCCGAGCCCCCGGCGCAGCTCGATCGTCGGCCAAGCGGTGATCGTCGTCACCGAAGGGCCCCAAGGAATCTTCCACCTCCGGTCATTCGCGTCGCCGGATGGGAGCGCAGACGCAGGCGAGTTCGCGGACCGCTTGGCGCATTTGGCACATGCGATCGTACAGGTGCACGAGATGCCGGAGGGCCACGCCGTGGTCGACGTCGCCGGCGTCACGCGCCTGCGCTCCATCGAGACCGCCGCGCGCGCCGTCCTGACGTACGGGCAGGCGCGCTACGAAGGCGAGGAGCTATGGATCGGCGACCTCGTGCCCGCCGCGGTGCTCCAGGCCTTGCGGACGGCGGTGCACGGCGATCCGGCCGCCGTCGTCGCCGGCGACGAGGAGCGTGACCAGTGACCGCCCTCACTGACGCCGACCGCGCCCTCGGCCTCGCCGCTGTCGTCGCCAGCCAAGCGGACACGATCCGCCGGCTGGCTACGTCGAACGACGCGGCGCACGAAGACCTGCGGCTGGCCATTCGTCGGCTTGGCGAATCACGCGCCGAGGTCCTGCGCCTGGCGGACTACCGCCAGCGCGCAGAGGCAACCGAGGCCGAGCTGGCTGAGCTGCGCGAGCTGATCAACCAGCAACAGGAGCTCATCGCCGCGCACCAGCACGCGTCCGTGCTGGCGCATCATGCCTACCGCGCTCTGGCCCTCGAAGCGGACCGTCTGCGCGGGATGATCATGGGCGGGATCATCGTCCTCGCGCCGCCGCCGGGCGGCTGGAGGAACTGATGGCCGCCACCGCCGCCGCCGCCCGCTGCCCGTACTGCGGCGCGCCGATGCAGCTCGTTGTCAGCGAGCGCTACCACACCTGCCTTCGGTGCCCGACCGCCCTCGGCTTTCTTGTCTACGTGCCGATCGGCGACGCGCCACCACATCCGATGCACGGCACGCGGACCAACGCGCGGCCCGTTTACAGCCAACCACCCAAGCCGCGGCCGGCCGCGAGGCGGCCAGTTCGCCGGCGACAACCGCAAGGAGCACGACGATGACGCAGGGAAACGGGAGCGGCGCCGCGCAGCCGCGGACGACGTTGCGGTTCTTCGGACAGGCCCAAGGCGTGAAGGTCAATGTGCCGAAGGGCGGCTACAACGACGATTCGGGATCCATCGACATCACCTTCCGCGTCACGGCGCCAAAGCGCCCCAGCGACCCGCGGCGCTACCGCAACACATGGGAGATCGACAAGGCGAGGACCGTAGTCGCCGAGTACGGAGGTGTGCGGCCCGATCCGAAGGAGGACAAGAAGGCCGCGACGGCGTTCGACAACGCCCAGAAGACGATCGAGACCGTGACGAACCGCCACCGCGTAGACGACGAGCGCTACGCCCGCGAGCTCGCCACCCATGGACCCGCGCTCATGGCCTACGCCCAGCTCGTCGGACTCGTGGCCATGTTCGGCGACCAGCGCCTGGAGATCACGCTCGCGCCTGCCGATCAGGACTTGCTCCCGGGCATGGGCATCACGCTCGCGCTGCCGGATGGCCAGGCCGCGCCGAACTACCGAGCCCAGCGCGAGCGGATGGTGGCCCTCGGCCGCCATCCGACTGGCTTCGCCCTGGCCGGGGCTGACCACCCCGGCCAGGGCCACACCTGCGGCGACTGCGCGCACCACTACGTCCGGCAGTTCGCCGGCCGCTACCACAAGTGTGATTTGATCCGAGCAACAGGCGGCCCGGCGTCCGACATTCGGGTGCGCTGGACCGCGTGTGAGAACTGGGAAGCAGAGGCGCAGGATGGATGACGACCTCGACCTCCATTGGACTTGGTTCATCGCCGGCGCCGTCGTTGCGCTGGTGCTTTCAAACCAGCGCATCCGATTCTGGACCGCCGATCTCCTAATCGATCTCGGGATCTGGATCCAAACCGACGACGACACGCGCACGGTCGAACGCATGCTGCAGGCGTGGGGGCGCGAGCAGCGGCAACGGCGGCGGCGGCGAAACGGGAAGCCGCCGGCCCGGGGCGGTGGGCTGTAGCGTGGTGAGCGCGACGCGATGGGGGAAGGTCGGATGCGTCGCGCCCACCACGGTGCAGCTCACCTGGGATCGAGCGGCACCTCGCCGGACCCGGGGGCGGGAGATAGGGCCCCGCCCCCGGGACTTGTTCAAACCGAGTGGGAGGTTTGTGTGGTACAATTGTTCGCCAAGGAAGCGTCAGAGAAAGCCGGCGCATCGGTCTCAGGGGACACTTTGACTGACATCGTCCGATGCCCAGACTGTAATCACATGCTGGGGAAAGTCGCGCCAACGCCGGGTGTGCGGGTGTCGTTCCAGTGTGCGCGCTGCAAGCGCCTCGTATGGTACGTCATCCCTCCGCTCAAGGTGTTGGAGGATGTGATCAAGCGCGCCAAGGTGGCGTGATCGACAGCCGCACTGGTTGAGTGCAGGCGAATACAGGCCTTCGAGCCAAGAACGGGCCATCGAGCCCCGCCAGGGAGCCCCTCTGGTTGGGGCTCGTTTTCTATTCAACAGGGCAATGTTCATGAACGAACCAACCTACCGCCGCCTCGCCGACCTCGATCTGTGGGAGGGCAACTACAACAAGGGAGACGTGCCCGCCGTCGCCAGGTCCGTCCAAGCCTTCGGCTTCAACGGTCGCGTCGCCGTGCACCAAGGCACCGTCATGGCGGGCAACACGGCAACCAAGGCGCTCCGGGTGCTCCGCGAGAACGACGGCGCCTTCCCGGGCGGCAGCGGCCTCCGGCTCGACGACGACGGCGAGTGGCTGGTCCTGGTCACGCCGCTCGACCATCTCACGCGCCAGCAAGCCGAGGCCTTCGGCATCGCGGACAACAGGACGCGCGACTTGGCCACATCCGACGAGGAGAAGCTCGCCGCGCTCTTGCGCGGGATCGCCGAGGCCGACGACGCCCTATTCCAGGCCACCGGCTACGACGACGATGATCTGGCCAAGCTGCTCGCTCAAACGTTCGAGGGCCATCGGACCGACATCGACGCCGAGCCGCAGATGGACCGGGCCGACGAGATGCAGGCGAAATGGCAGGTCAAGCCCGGCGACCTCTGGCTGCTCGGCGATCACCGATTGCTCTGCGGCGACTCGACGAACCCGGAGCACGTGCAGCGGCTCATGGATGGCGCGCGCGCGCGCCTCTTCGCGACCGACCCGCCGTACCTCGTGGACTACACGGGGCGCGACCGACCAGCCAACAGCGCCGGCCGCAAGGGCGCCAAGGACTGGTCGGGCACCTACAAGGACTGGGATCGGTCGGAGCAGGGCGACGGCCTCTACCGCGGCTTCATCCGCGCCGCCATCGACCACGCCATCACCGAGGACGCCGCTTGGTACTGCTGGCACGCGTCGCGCCGCCAGGCCATGCTGGAGTCGGTCTGGGAGGAGGCCGGCGCCTTCGTCCACCAGCAGATCATCTGGGTGAAGGACCGTCCGATCCTCGGCCACTCGTGGTACGCCTGGCAGCACGAGCCCTGCTTCTTCGGGTGGGTTCGCGGGCAGAAGCCCGTTCGGACCGGCGCAAACATGCCGGACGCCGAGGCGTGCCCGACGTCGATCTGGCAGTTCGCGACTACAAAAGTTGGCGAGGACACCGGCCATCCCACGTCCAAGCCCGTGCAGCTCTTTGAGCTGCCCATGGTCCAGCACACGGCGCCGAGCGACATCTGCTACGAACCGTTCAGCGGATCGGGATCCCAAATCATCGCCGGCGAGCGCACCGGCAGGCGTGTGTTTGCGATGGAGATCGCCGAGCCGTTTGTGGCAGTCGCCCTCGAGCGATGGAGCGAGGCGACGGGCAAGACGCCGGTGCGCGTCGACGCCACCGAATCCATAGCCGAACCATAGCAAGCCCTTAGCAGTGTGTTAGCTCTCTCCTGGTAATATGCGTCACAAGACGGGCAACCAATTACCACCAAGGAGATGAAGAAAATGACGAACGAAGAGCGGATCGACACCTTGACGGAGGCGCAGGAGAAGTTGTTCGAGGCGATCGAACTGATCGAGGCGGCGGTGAAGGGCACGGGCCGCGAAGCGTACGCCGATGCCTACACGCTGGCGCACCTGAAGATCATGGCCAGCTCGGGCCACGGATACCTGAGCCGCGACACGAACCTCGACGACATGATGGAGTGGTTCAGGAACGACGACAGCGACGAAGCGGACTACGAGGACTGAAGACCGAGGTTGCCCGGAAGGGGCGGCGGGCCCTGCCCGTCGCCCCTGAGGCGCGACACCGGAGACACGACCATGACGAACTCAGATATCACCCTCAAGAACGGACACAGGATCGGCACCCAGTCGCACGCCGGCGACTTCGACAAGAATGTGCGGATCATGATCGACGACCGCGATGTGTGCCTGGTCAATCGCGGGATGCACTTCAGCACGGACGGCTGGCGGCCTGCAGAGGTCAACTGGAGCGCATGCGGCGACCGCGACATCGGCTACGCCGAGACGATGGCGGCGGTGCTGCGCCTCGCGGTGCGGATCGCCCGCGATCTCGACGCCGTCGGCGATGGGGTCGCGGAAGTGGAGGACGACGAGCTGGAGGCGGTTGTGATCGACCACCTGGCGCAGGTGGCGCGCAACAATCGATGAGTCAATTGGCCCGGCGGGCGGCGCCACGTGCGCGCTGCCCGCCGGGCAATCCATAGCACACCCTTAGCAATAACTTAGCACAAGGACCTTGATATGTTCTCCGTCAATATGGTAATATGCGAAACAGAAGGGTCGTACAAACAACACCACAAAAACACGGAGAAAGATCATGATGCTCAAGACAAACCCCGCCACGCACGCCGAAGAAATCGAGATCGACGGCCAGTGGTTCACCAGCGACGACGACCTCGGGCACGTGTCGATGATGTCGAGCGCCTTCCTGGCGGCGATCGCCCAGGGGAAGATCGACATGCCACAGCTCGCCCGCGAGATGCTCAGCTTCCGCGGCCACGACGAAACGGGCAAGTGGGTGGGGTTCGCCGCCGCGAAGGCGGCGCTCGATCGGCCGAAGACGCGCACGCGGTACAACCGCAATGGGCGCGCGGTCAAGGCCACGATTCCGGAGGCCTGAGGTGAAGCCGACCTGGATGATGGACGCGGGCGAGCTCAGGGAGTACGTGGTGGAGCGCCACGGGCAGACGCTCCTCGTAGGCGGCACGCGCTACCACGAGGCCCGGCGGTGGGTGACGAGGCTGGCCAGGCGGGCCGGCCTCCCGCCCGACGTGGTGCTCGCCGACGTGCTGGCGGACGCCGAAGCGAGGTTCGACTGATGGGAGCCGAGCTCTTCCGAACACGCGCGACCGGCGACGACCTCGCCACCGCCTTCGCCGACGCCCAGGCACAGTCACGCCACGAGGACGGGCACGGCGGCTACACGGGCACCATCGCCGAGAAGTACGACGTGGTCGAAGTGGCGGTGCCCGACGGCGTGGAGCCCGCCACCTTTGCCGCGATGGTCTACGCGGCGCTCGACTACTTCGACGGCTGGCAGGAAGCGCGCGAGGATTGGCGCGACCTGCCGGCGGCGGTGGTCGCCGCGGTGAAGCGGGCGGCCGTCGCCGGCGACGACAAGTGGGGACCGGCGGTCGCGATCCAACTCGCGCCAGGTCGGTGGACGATCATGGGGTGGGCCAGCGGTTGACGAGGATTCATGGCGGATTGCAGAGGGAGTGATGGCGGAAACGACCACAGAAGCCCGGCGACAGATCGTCGCCGGGCTGGTCCGTCAGCGCGTCGACGTGCCACTTGCCGCGGTGCGTCGCGCGGTGCTGGCCGCCGGTCACCAGGCCAGCGACAACACCCTGCGCAAGGACGTGGCCTTGGTGCGTGGCGAGTTGGAGCAGGAGCAGATCGAACGCCGGCAGGAACTGGTGGCGACGTTCATGGCCCGCAAGCTGACGCACAGGGAGATGCTGCGCGTCCTGGCGGGGGCGGGCTTCGATGTCTCTCGGCGGACGCTCGAACGCGACGTGCAGGCGGTCAAGCGCCTGCGGCTCGACCTTCTGACCGCCAGCGTCGAGGAATGGACCGCCCAGGAGGTTGCCGAGCTCGAGGAGATGGAGCGCCAGGCCGCACAGAAGGAGGACCTCGGCCTGCGCCTGAAGATCAAGGTGCGCAAGCACGCGGTGCTCGGCATCGACAAGCCTGCCAAGATCGCGCCCACGACGCCGGACGGCGAGGCGCCGTATGACCCGTTCCACCTTAGCGACGAGGAGGCGGCTGCTCGAATTGCTGCCCTACTTGACGCCGCAAGAACGCGCCGAGGTAAACGGCCTGCTCGATCGACCGAGCCGGAGGCCCCAGACGGACGATGAGCTCCATGCATGGGTCGCGCGCTACCTCAGCGTCACCATCCCGCGGCGTGCATGTTGCGACGGGCACCGAGCACCCTTCGACGCCTTCGCCGATGCGTACTTCGCGAGGCACCCGATGACGGTGTGGAAAGCGAGCCGTGGGTTCGGGGGCAAGTCCATGATGCTCGCGGTCCTGGCCCTCACCGAGGCTGCCACCCTTGGCGCCGAGGTGCGCGTGCTTGGCGGCTCGGCCGACCAGTCCGAGAACGTGGTTCGCTACACCGACGACATGGTCGATTCGCCTGCCTTCCCTGCTCCGCTCCTCAAGCCGGAGAGCCACCACCGGTTCGGGCGACGCGTATCCGGCCTCACCAAGTCGCGCGTGAGCCTTGCGACCGGTGGGTCGCTCTTGGCTACCGCCGCGAGCACGCGCGCGGCGCGCGGCCCGCACCCGTCGCGCCTGCGTATCGATGAGGCCGACGAACTGTCCGTGACGATCTTCAACGCGGCGCTCGGCCAGACCATGGCAAAGCGAGGAGTGCCTGCCCAAACGGTGGTCAGCTCCACCCACCACTACCCGGATGCCACGATGACGGAGGTCCTCACCCGGGCCAGGAAGCGCCGCTGGCCCGTCTACGAATGGTGCTGGCGGGAAACGCTGCGCACCGCGGACAACCCTGAAGGCTGGCTCGATCCGGGCGAGGTCGAGCGCAAGCGTGGCGAGGTGCCCGACGAGATGTGGCTCACGGAGTACGACCTCCAGGAGCCGAGCGTGGAAGGGCGCGCCATCAATACCGACGCCGTGGAGGCTGCGTTCAGCGCCGACCGTGGGCAGTTCGCCGGCGCTGCCGGTGAGGTCATCGTCCTGGAGAACCCGGATCCTGAGTCGCTCTACGTGACCGGCGCGGACTGGGGACGCAAGCGGGACTGGACGATCATCGCCACCTTCAAGATCGTCTCGCGGTCGCCGCTGCGCCTGCGCTGCGTCGCGTGGCAGCGGGAGGGCCGCACGGCGTGGCCGGAGATGATCGCCTGGTACAACCGGCGCCTGGCGACCTACGGGGGTGGCGGTGCGCACGACGGCACGGGCTTAGGCGATGTGATCGAAGGCTACGTCGACGCCCCGGCCTCGGTGCAGAACCAGGGGGTCGTTCTGGTCGGCCAACGCCGGCGCGAAATCTTCAGCGCCTACACGGTCGGCATGGAGAAGGGTGAGGTCGAGTACCCGCGCATCGACTACGCCTACCGCGAACACCTGTACTGCCGGGTGGATGACCTGTATCGAGAGGGGGAGACGTTCCACCCACCGGACACCTTCGTTGCCGGCGCCCTGGCCTACCACGCCGCGCGCGAGGGGTTCGGCGATCGCTGGATCGTCTACGACGACGAGGACTGAGGGAGACGAACATGGACGCCAAGAACCTGACAAGAGCGGAACGCCTCGAGCTCGTGCGGCGCGCCGAGGAGCGACTCGGCGTCAAGGGGACGCCGCCGCAGAACGTAGTAGACGTGTCCGGCTGGTACTCCATCGGCGGCGGCGAGTTCAACATGCACCCCACCGGCATGCTCGTGCATGGGCCGGGTGCGACCGAGGTCATCGCCGAGGCCCAACGGAGCGGCCGGGGCAACAGCGTGCTGTGGAATGTCCTCACCGCCTACCTGCGCGCGTTCAAGGAACCCCAGCTCTACCACTGGCGAGGACCCTGGTTCGACCTCGAAGCATCCGAGCGCCTGGACGACAGCCCGGCGGCGGCGTTCCTGCGCAACCCCAACGCGCAGCTCACCATGAACCAGATCAAGACGGCGGTCCGCTGGATGGTGCTCTTCGAGGGCAACGGATACCTCGTCAAGCAGCGGACGGGCGGCGGCACCATCCAGAACAACACGACGGGCGCCCTCGCCGCCGTGTGGCCGGTGTCGCCGGCGAGGATGTGGCCGGCGGTGTACGACCGGTCCGACCCTCGCTTCCCCCTTTCCAACGGGTGGATCGACTACTACGCCTACAAGACCGGCAAGGGACGGCCGCGCGAGATCCCGCCTGAGAACGTGGTCCACTTCAGGCACATCCCCAACCCGGACGATCCGCGGCTCGGGATGAAGACCGTACGGGAGATCGTTCGGGAGATCGCCACCGACAACGAGGCGACCGCACTCATGAATGCCGTGCTCTCCAACCTGGGGGTTCCTGGCATCCTGGTTACGCCAAGGGACAACGCGACGATCCCGAAGGAAGACCGCGGCGATCTGAAGGCCTCGATCCAGAGCCGGACGACTGGTGGTCGCCGCGGCGAGCCGATCGTGATGTCGAAGCCAGTGGACGTTGAGCAGTTCAACATCAACCTGCGCCAGTACGACCTCGCACACGTCTGGGGCCACGTCGAGACCCGCATCGCCGGCGCCATCGGCTGGCCGGCGATCCTGGCCGGCCTCAGCGCCGGCCTCGACGCGGCCACCTACAACAACACGGGCGGCCTCCGGGAGTATGCCACCGAGGACATCCTGATCGCGGCGTGGGTGGACGACGGCGAGACCTGGACGCTCGGTCTTCGGCGCGACTTCGGTCTCCGCGACGACGAATGGATCGGGTACGCCTACAACCGGGTGCGCGCGCTGCAGGAGGATCAGAACGCCCTGTGGGAACGAACCGGCTCGGCGTGGGGGAGGAACGAGATCACGCTCGGCCAGCACCACGGCATGCTGAATCTCGAGCTGCCCGCCGGCGTGAACCCGGACGCCCGGAAGGTGGACATCGAAGGCGGGGCCGACGGAGGTGCGCCACCCGTATCCTCGTCGGCGTCGTCCTCGGATGTGGCCGAGGCCCAGGCCATCGTCCGCCCCGACACGGTACTCAACGGGGCGCAAGTCGAGGCGGCCAAGGCGATCATCATGGACGCCGCCGCTGGGGTACTTCCGAAGACGGCCGCCTCTACCATGCTCGAGGTGTTCTTCAACCTCCCGCGGCCGATCGTCGACGAGCTGATGGCGAGCCTCGATGATGTGGACACAAGCGCCCTGGGCGCCGCGGCCGCGGCGCTCATCGGCGGCAAGGCGCGCCGGCTGCCGATCGTCAAGCGGGCCGCCCTGCCGGCGCCGGAAGTGACGGAGGACGACGTGCTGGATGCCGTCGAGGCCTGGGACGCGTGGGCGAAGGACAACGCCCCTGAGTTCGAGGGCATCCTCGGATGAGCACCGCGGCCGCCGCCCTCCTTCCCTTCAAGGCGCGCCCGTCGCCGCCGGCGACGTGGTCGTGGGACGCCGACACCCAGAGATACCGCTGGCCGAAGACCGGCAAAGCAGTGCCGCCGGCGCGCATCTGGAAGGTGTTCGACAAGCGGCGCGAGGCCATCAAGGGCGAGCTCCAGGGCCATTCCAGGGCCCTGGCCGCCGGCGAGATCGACGCGCGCACGTTCGAAGCACGCATGCGGGCCACGTTGAAGCAGGCCCACGTGCAGGCGCGCCTCCTGGGGATCGGCGGCAAGGACGCCGTGAAGCAGGCTGACTACGGGAAGATGGGGGCCGGCCTGAAGAAGGAATACAAGTTCCTGGCCCGCTTCGCCGCCGGCGCGGACGACATGAGCGAGGCCGCCCTCGTCAACCGGGCCGGCTACTACGCCGGCTCGAACCTCGGCAACGCCCTGGTCGCCGGCCAACGCGACAGCGCGAAGCGGGCGGGGTGGACGAAGAAGAAGCGCCTCGGCCCGAACGATGACCACACCTGCCCTACCTGCAGGAGCGAGATCGCCGAGGGAGTGGTGGACATCGACCGCAAGGGGTGGTTCCTCGGGCACCAGGGTAACACCGAGTGCCGAACGAACGACCGATGCCAGATCATCTTCATGAAGTAGGAGGAACGACGGATGCCATCCAACAAGATCGACGACGTGGCCGAAGCGGTCAGGCAGATCGCCGAGGTCTTCTCGAAGTGGA
>WBZR01002416.1_pt1 | contig 19200 bp, 14 predicted proteins | sample 5204231 | NCBI WGS metagenome assembly WBZR01 (sample SAMN12412403, study PRJNA552823) | activated sludge metagenome | isolation source: activated sludge from anammox sidestream of wastewater treatment plant... | place: USA: Virginia | collected 2017-08 | reverse complement strand
TCAATGTCGTTTAGTTAAGCGAAAATACGGATAAAAATCTTAAATTTGTGATGCAAAATAAGTACACAGTATTATAGGGGTAAATTATTAAAACATATAAACAAGAATCTACATGAAGAAGATTTTAAAAGCCGTAATACTTACGGCTGTACAGGATTTGTTCGGAATAGGATTTTAACATTTCAAATTACATTTTTATTTATCACACAACTATTGCAAAGGTCGATACAACGGGAATTAAATAGCTTTTTCGGAAAGATATCGGATTCAGATTATAGCATTCAAAAGGTAACAAAAGGTGCATTAACACAAGCACGGGCCAAATTAAAGTATAATGGTTTTATAGAACTTAGTGACTCATCTGTTGAAATATTTTATACAGATGCCCCTTATTTGGCGTGGGACAAACATCGTGTATTAGCCTGTGATGGTTCTACTTTACAATTGCCCAATAGCAAAAGCATCGCAGAGGAGTTTGGTGTTTCTGGATTTGGTCCCAAAGCAGATGTCAAACATTCTCTTGCACGTATTTCATTGGTGTATGATGTCTTTAATTTAGTTACCCTAAATGCAAAAATAGCTCCGTTCAAAACACATGAGACCACTCTATTAAAGGAACAATTATCAGAAATAAAATTCAAAGAAAATGATCTTTTATTGTTAGACAGAGGTTATCCAAGCATTGCTTTGTTGTATGAATTACAACAACGAGAGATTGATTTTTGTGTACGACTAAAAGATGACTGGTGGAACGAAGTGAATCAGATGTTACAAGCAGGTGAAACCGATAAAATAATCACCTTTACACTACCGAAAAAAGACATTGAGCTACAAGAAAAATTTAATGCTTCACACCATACAGTAATAGTACGATTAGTAGTCATAGAATTAGAAAACGGGAGCAAAGAAATACTATGTACATCGTTGGTGGACGATAGTTATACCTTAGAGGATTTAAAATGGCTATATCACAAGAGATGGAATATAGAAGAAGCCTACAAATTATTTAAGCAAAGAGCCAACATCGAATCCTTCTCTGGCAAAACGGCTTTATCTGTAAATCAAGATTTTTATGCAGCCATATTTATGATGAATATGTGTGCTGTTATGAGTTTTCCTATAGAACAAAAAGTACGTGCACAAAGTAAACAAAACACCCACCAGCATCCCAAACAAATCAATAGAACAAATGCCTTAGCATTGATGAATGAATCTATAGTTGGAGTTTTTGTAAAGAAAAAGATAAAAAACTTCTTAAAAACATTGGACCATATCTTACATAAAACTATAGAAATTGTACGACCCAATAGAAAAGAACCCAGAAACCACAAAATTAAAAAACCAAAATCAATGAATTACAAAGTTTTATAAATACTTTCGCTTAACTAAACGACATTGGGTATATAATATCAATTTTTTAAGCGCTGCTCCAATTCTATTTTTACAAAAATTTCGACAAAAAATGAATGAGTGAAAAAAAATTTAAAAATTTTCACAAAAAATTCAGGTTTTTTTCCATAAAACAATAAATTAATTCTTCACATTATTTATAAAATAAGAATAAGATATATTATTTATAATGCTGATTATCTGATATTTAAACTACTTATAATAATTAATTTATATAATATTACATATCACATAGGTATATTTTTGTATTTGTTCAAGCATAGATAAGTTTGAATATTTGTATCGTAATCACAACTGAAGTTAATTCGAAACGAAAATTTCAAAAGTGATTCTCCGAAATTTGGATATGTTCATGGGATTATAATTTGTAGTAACAGGCTGACTTCCTAAAGTCGGCCTGTTTTCTTTTTACGCGGTATCATTTGGTAAATTTATTCAGAATGCCTACCTTACACGGTGGGTTTCAGACTCAAATTCCTGATTATTATATATTTACAGCTTGATTCAGCATTTTTTTGTACTTTTGCAACTTATTTCAACTAAATGGGAAGTATTGTAGCAATAGTCGGAAGGCCGAATGTCGGTAAATCAACACTGTTCAACCGCTTGCATGGTGAGCGTAAAGCCATTATTGACGATATAAGTGGTGTCACACGTGACAGAATATACGGAGTGGCCGACTGGAACGGCAAGAATTTTACTGTAATCGATACAGGTGGGTTCGTACATGGCTCGGATGAAATATTCGAAACTGCCATCCGCTCGCAAGTAGAGATAGCCATAGAAGAAGCTACTGCCATTATTTTTATGGTGGATGTCACTACCGGTATCACCGACCTTGACGAGTATGTTGCCGGAATGCTTCGCAAGACGAAAAAGAGTGTTTTTCTGGCAGTCAACAAAGTGGACAATGGCCAACGTATGCTGCAGGCTAATGAATTCTGGAGTCTTGGATTTGCCGATACGTTTTTTCTGTCATCTATCACAGGTAGCGGCACCGGCGAACTCCTGGATGCTGTAGCAGAAGTGGTAGAAGACGACCCACTCATTGACCCGGGCATACCCAAAATAGCCATCGTAGGGCAACCAAATGTAGGAAAATCATCCCTCACCAATGCCTTGCTCGGCGAATCGCGCAACATCGTTACAGACATAGCCGGCACTACACGAGACTCTATCCATTCAGAATACAACAAGTTTGGGAAACATTTTATATTAATAGATACAGCCGGCATCAGAAAGAAAAACCGTGTACACGAAGACCTGGAGTTTTACTCTGTAATGCGTGCCATCCGTGCCATCGAAGAAGCAGATGTGTGCATACTGATGATAGATGCCGTAGCAGGTGTAGAAGCCCAGGACCTCAACATATTTGGCCTCATCAAACAGCGCAACAAAGGTGTGGTCATACTTGTAAACAAATGGGACCTTGTCGAAAAGGAAACCAATACGGCACGTGACATGGAAGCTACCATCAAGAAAAAAATAGCACCTTTCGATGATGTGCCGGTCATATTCACCTCAGTAACCGAGCAACAACGAATATTCAAGGCGATAGAAGCAGCACTTGAAGTACAGGAAAACAGAACAAGACGTATCAAAACTTCTGTGTTGAACGAGTTTCTTGAAGAAGCGACGACCAAATATGCACCACCGTCGCACAGAGGAAAATTTAACTCAATCAAGTATGTAAGTCAGTTACCTACTTATTATCCTGCATTTGCTTTTTTCTGCAACCATCCAAAATACATGAAGGACAGTTACCGCAACTACCTTGAAAATCAACTCCGTGAGAAGTTTAATTTCAAAGGTGTGCCTGTCGGTATCTATTTCCGCGAAAAGTAGTTTTGCCTTTTAGCATGAATTTATAGTATATTTGAGCCAATATTATTTGTAAAAATGCCCCTGATTAAAACAGATTTTGACGGATTGCTGATCTTCGAACCAAAAGTGATAGAAGACGATCGAGGTTATTTTTATGAGAGCTACAACCGACGAATGTATGAAGATGAAGGCTATCAGTACGATTGGGTGCAGGATAATCAGGCTTTCTCCTCAAGAGGTGTGGTACGAGGCCTGCACTACCAGACAGGTGACATGGCACAGGCAAAACTGGTAAGGGTGATAGAAGGTGAAGTATTGGACGTTGTAGTGGACATACGCCCCGGGTCGCCTACCTACGGTAAAAGCTACAGCATCATCCTGAATGCCGAAAATAAAAAACAACTGCTGGTACCACGCGGATTCGCACACGGTTATGCTGTGCTGAGCGATACAGCCATTTTCTTCTACAAATGCGACAACCACTACAGCAAGGAACACGAGGGCGGTATCCTCTTCAACGATCCACAGCTCAAGATTGACTGGTTGCTCACAGAAAGCGAAATTCAATTATCAGAAAAAGATAAGGTTCAGCCTGTATTTAACAAACACAGGCCATTTTTCACCGAAACTAAATAAATGTCACAGCCTATCATTATTGTCACCGGAGCTAACGGCCAGCTTGGAAATGAATGCCTGGATGCTGCATCCAGAGAACCACAATGGAACATAACAGGAATAGGCCGCGAAGAACTCGATCTTGAACATCTTGGCGACATTGAAGAAATAATGGATGATTATAAACCGGATATCATCATCAACTGTGCTGCCTATACTGCTGTTGACAAGGCAGAGACAGAGCGTAAAAAAGCATCATTAATCAACAGTGAGGCCCCGGCACACTTGGCTGCATGGTGCAGCAAAAACAAAGCCCTTCTTATACACATTTCGACAGATTATGTTTTCTCGGGTGCATCAAATATACCATACTCCGAAAACGATACAACTGATCCGGTTAATTATTACGGACAATCGAAGCTGCAGGGCGAAAAAAATATTCTGGAAGAAGACAAAAATGCCGTTATACTTCGCACTTCTTGGGTTTACTCCGAGTATGGTCACAATTTCGTTAAAACCATGCTACGCCTGGCTGCTGAAAATGGTAGTGTAAAAGTGGTCAAAGATCAGTACGGCTCACCGACCTATGCACACGATCTTGCAGAAGGCATTTTTAATGTTATTAGAAAATACATTTCAAACGATTTTGATAAAACTTCTGTAGGCGGCACCTATCATTTCACCAACAGCGGTATTACCAACTGGCATGATTTCGCAAAAAAGATTTTTGAACTGAGTGAAACCAATTGCGTACTTACACCGATACCGACTGCCGCTTTCCCTACTCCGGCAAAACGACCTGAATATTCTTCTCTTGACACCAGCAAATACCGTAGTACCTTCAACTGGGAAATACCCCACTGGGAAGACGCTCTAAGAAGATGCCTTCGGAATATGAATATGTCTTGATATAAATTTCTTTCAGTATAAAACCGGATGAAAAATAACCTTGCCCTGTGACGTAAATTCTACGCCAGGCAGTGGGATTTTGATATGTCTTAAAATACCAAAAACTGTTTTTAAATACGGATTTCTAACAAGAATTCTGCCAAGATCAACATCGAGCCCAATGTAATATTGATTGTAACGCGACAACACATTGTCGGGAACAATGAAATGCTCCTCACCTTTTATCCACTTATTCGAATACCCACCCAGCATATTCTGCGCCCCTATACCTACTGCTACATTAAGCCATGCTGGTACTTTACTATTAGGTAAAAATGAATGAATATTAGCCGACAGCCAAAAGATGGATGCATTATAATCTTTTGCTACTCTTTCTGCCAGCGTTGTGCCAAACAAGTCTTCTGCCCTCATCCTGATATTCATAGGTACGCCATTGTCAGAATAAACCACAAGATCTGGGTAAGCAGCCGGATAACTCGTCCATTTGGGTATTATACGTTGATCGTGCCACAATGCCTGCTGTATCGCAAATGTGCCTACGCCAATAGTATTAAATGCAAGATCTGATACAGAAAATCCCCATTCGGCCGAAAAACCATCCAGTATCTCCAATGTAAGCAGTCCACCAAAGGACACTCCGGTGGCTGACCAGATGGCAGTCTTTTCCGGTACTCCAGCCCATTTTGCACCATTGTATAGCAGATTTGCCGTCACATGGCCTGAAAAAGCATGGCCGTATTTGTCCATGTTCCACCATTCGCCGGCATCATTGAAGAGATGAAATCCACTCTTCGGATATTGTGAATACCAGACAATACCGAGCCCTGCAAAGGTAGCGGCATAAGAGGCACCTGTCAGCCCGGACAGCAACACAAAGCGTTTGTTGCTGAATGTATCAGACGGATGAATGAACCCCTTACCCTGAGCGGAAACATCGGATGTACATAGCAACAGAAGCATCCCACTCAAAGCTACAACCAAGTATTTTATTGAAAATAAGTTGATTCGCTTCATGCTTACAAAGTTAGGATAATATTCGCAAGTAATAAATAGACTATCATCAAAGCCTCAGAAAGATGATGTCCTATTGATAAAAATTTAACTTTTTAGAAAATAACAAGATTGGTTTCCATTAAATCCTTACTTGCCACTACCTTTCAGGATGACAAGTACGGTATAGAAAAGGATTTTGAAATCGAGTGCAAGTGACATATTTTCAATATAGAGTATATCGAATTTGAGCCTTTGAAGCATTTCATCAATATTGGAAGCATATCCGTATTTCACCTGGCCCCATGAAGTGATGCCCGGCCTAACCTTGAGCAGATGTTTGTAGTGTGGTGCTGTCTTTACTATCTGGTCAATAAAAAACTGCCTCTCGGGTCTTGGCCCTACGAGTGACATCTCGCCTACCAGCACATTGTAAAAATTGGGTAATTCGTCAAGCCGGTACTTGCGCATAATAAGCCCCCAAGGAGTACAGCGTTCGTCCCCTTCTTTTGACAATTGCGGGCCATTAGACTCAGCATTGGTAAACATCGAGCGGAACTTAACGATATAGAAAGGAATACCATGCTGACCAATACGTTCTTGTCTGTAAAATATAGGTCCGGGTGAAGACAACTTTACCCGGATGATGATGTACAGTATAAGTGGAGACAATATCAACAACCCAAGGAAACTGAGCACAACATCCATGAGGCGTTTGATGATTCGTTGCCAACCCGGCATCAGGTCTTGCCGTATCTCTATCAATACCGCACCAAATACATGATTCATCTTTACATTTCCTAACAGTATATCGTACATATCCGGTATGATCTTCACCAGAACATGATCGCCAAAATCAAACAAAATGTCAAGAATTTCTCTCAGGCGATTGTGTTCGGAGGTTTCAATGGCTACAATTACTTCTTCTATCTCAAACTCTTTGATGATGCGGCTGATATCTTCAATTTTACCAAGACAAGGAAGAAAATTGGCCAGTTCGTTGCGACTCTGTCCATTGGTATCAATAAATCCTATGAATTTATTGCCCAGACCATACTTCAATCCGCTTACATCCTTGTACAGATCTACAGCATTCTGATCGCCGCCTATGAGTATTGTATTATATGTTACAAGGCCTTTCTTGAGCCTTTTGCTTGCCTTGGTGAGAATGATCATCCTGGACAGAACCGTAAGGCCGAACTGCAAACCGAACAAGGTTAGGAATGACTGATAATAACCGGTATATTTCTTTACAAAATCATCCAGAATAAGTGTAAAAAACAAAAATGTAACGCCTATGAGCGACAGGAAGAATGTTCTGGCAAAAACCGAGAGTCGAGATAGCCGGTAAAGATCTTTGTATCCGTCAAATATAGAAAAAAACAAGACCCATGCCAGTGGTATAAGTATGATACCTCTGAAAAAATTCTGGTCGTCAAGCATTGCGATAGAAAAATCATTTCCTTCGGCCAGTTTCCTGAAAACAAAAAAGAACGCCCATGCCAAGGCAGCCATGACATAGTCAAAGATAATATAATAGAAAATAGCATTCTTTCGTTCCTTGTGCAACATCAATACATCAATTTGACATTATCAATCAGTACACGTGCTTCGGTTTTCAAAAATTGTTTGCCGTCGTGTGGCAACCCTGCCTCAATGAGTAGTTTGTAGTTCGGAAAATCTGAAGCCAGAACCTCGTCCGTCAGATCTATATAAACTTTCTTCCATGTATCGCATGGTCGCAGGCCTACGATGTATTGAGTGGCTGCATCTATTGATGAAAACCCTTTTAAACCAATCAGCAGATCTACTTCATTTTTATAGCTGATCTCTACATAAATTTTAGTGCCGTCATGCGGCAATGTGGTCAGATTTACAGAACCCACCTCGTTGAGTGGTTTGATGGTATCCATGAGCATAATGCCGCTTTTAAAACCCTCAAAAGCTTCATTGGCCGTAAATCCTATTCCGTAGCCGTTGAGTATGGTCGGAAAAAGATGTGCCGATGTTTCAAAGTCTTCTACTATCTGCGGTACAACATCATCGCGGTAGCTGAAAACCGGCCAGATGGTATCGACTTTGCCGGGCGTGAGCTTGATGTTCTTGACATACCTGTCAACAAGAGGATAGGCTTCGGCGGTTTCTTTGATCCCGTTCTTTATAATACCTGCAAAAACAGTAATCTCCGAATCACCGGCTTTGATGAGTGGAATGGTCGCAGGAATAGAGAATGCTCCCATCAATGTGCCGTCAAGATATACAAATGCCAACGGGAAATCCTGCTGTACAGAACCGTAACCCGGTTTGGCCTTCATAGACATCGAAGGTATATGCACGTAGGATGCCACTGGGTCGGGCTGGTCAAAACTGTTACACCCAAATAACCCGACGATAATCAGTAAAACAAAATATATTCTAAGCATTTGTATTCATTTTTGTTGCCCGCAATGTGTGTTCTTCTATTTCATCCAATACTTTTAATGCCAGTTTTAATGCATGGTAGCCCTGCTCACCGGATACAATTGGCTGTGTATCATTGACAATGGCTTCGCAAAATTTTTCGAGCTCCATCTGTATGGCATTTACCGGTGCCGATTCCGGCATTTCTATTTCAATAAACCGTGAGCCTGCGGGTGTGTCAAGTGACAGCATGGTACCTTCTCTTCCTTCAGGTTCCTCATTATACAACCTGATTATCTGTGAACTTTTCTCAAGAAAATCGAGGCTGATATAGGCGTCAGGTTGAAATATCCGGAGTTTGCGCATCTGCTTCATTGATATTCGGCTGGCAGTAAGGTTGGCGACGGCACCATTTTCAAACTCCAGACGTACGTTGCTTATGTCGGGTGTATTGCTGATGATTGAAACACCGGAAGCCCGAATTTCCTTTACTTCCGACTTCACACATGCAAGTATAATGTCTATATCGTGTATCATCAAGTCTAGTACGACCGACACATCAGTACCTCTCGGGTTGAAGGCTGCCAGGCGGTGTGCTTCAATAAACATCGGGTTGAGTGCCAGGTGGCTGATGGCAAGAAAAGCAGGATTGAATCGTTCGACATGCCCAACCTGTATTTTCAGCTTCTTTTGTTTTGCTATATCAAGCAGTTCTTCTGCCTCAGCTAATGTATGTGTTATTGGTTTTTCAATAAAAATATGTTTGCCGGCTTCAATAGCCTTTTTTGCTATTTTATGATGAAAAATAGTAGGAACCACAATATCAACTGCATCACAATGTCTAAGCATTTCATCATAATCGTCAAATGCTTTTATACCGAACTCGGCTGCTACCTTTTCTCTTACACCGGCATCCGTGTCATAAAATCCCACCAGTGACAATCCTTGTGCACTTTGGATGCATTTTATGTGAATTTTGCCCAGATGTCCGGCACCTGCTACGCCTATCTTAACCATATATTATTATTAACAGCAAAGCTAATGAAATAGCTGCCTATTATCAAAACCGAAATGCCTGAATCATCCTTTTCTGTAATACATCAGTATTGCCCCGAACACCGTAATGAGACCTATAAGCACCGATGCCATATTGATGGAATATTTCATGTGACGAACAAACGTGCGAATTTCTTCAGCCTGCTTCGGATATTTGGGTATCACTTCTTCTTCCATCAAACGGGTATTGAACAAATGTTTTGCCCCAAACTCTACCCTGTTTTGTACCAGCACTTTATACACCTTCAGCACTTTTACTCTGAAATACACATTCAGGAAGAGCATAGCTACAAACAATCCGATGACCAGAGATATAAGTATTGCATACATAAGACAATCATTTGCTGCCCAAAAGTAAGCATTATTAGTGAATTGAGTGAAATTGGTTTTTTACCACTCTTCCGGCGCCTTGCATATTCATATCAATATTGTTGATGATTGCTTGCAGTAAAGAATTAAACCTCAAGGTAACATTCGCTGATGAGAGGCCAACCGCTAACTTATACTTTATATCCATAAATATACCAGCCTTCTGTAATTGATATAATACCAAAAAATCAGATGATTCATAGGGTGAATTTCATTCTGGCTGATTCTACTGATCCTCCCAAATTTATTTCCTGCATCCTGTATTTTTACTTTTTTTGTTGAAATGTAAATTAAATTTACTTAGTTTTATGCTGAAAATAATGGGAATCCGAAAAAACGTTTAACTGCCAATGAAGAAAATTTTACTGTCTGCCCTTTTGCTTGTGGGTTTTATCTACAATATATCTGCACAGTCATGTTGCCCGGAAATTACCAAAAGTTCTGTAAATACCGGAAATTGTATTGTCACCAATGGTGGCTCATGTGGAATGTGCAAAGATGCAACTGTAAGTTTGTCGTTAGATGATGGCAAAAATCTACCGGTAGGTGGTCAGTTATCCTGGTATTACGGTACCAGCCCTACATTTAACCCTGCCATTGGACAAGGCACCCTGATAGGCACAATAAGTATTCCTTCATCTGACTGTGACAACGCAAGTGGTGTCAAATTTAATGAAGTGATGGTAAAACCAGCCAATAATGATGACGACATGAGCTCACCTACCACAGGAGAATGGATTGAACTCATCGGGCCTCCGGGCACTGATATCAGCTGTTATATTATCTCTGACGGTGACTGGGCCATTACCATTCCACCCGGCTATTCTATACCATCCGACGGACTATTTGTTATCGGTTTTACAGCTACTGCAGGCCCTGAGGTGGACCTCGATGTGGCAGGCTGCGGGTGCACCACAGGCAACCCGAACAAGGTTTTGACCCTCGACAACAATGGTGAGTGGCTGGCTATGTTTGACGGCACCAATACCATTGATGCTTTTCAGTATGGGTCACCAAGCCTGCTCAATACCTTTCCGTTCGGCGATCTGATATCGGGCGGAACCATTCCGGGCGCTATGCTTATAGGTTGTGTACAAAACTATTCGCCCGGGTTTCCTTCATTTACCAATTATTCACCAACTACACCTACCGGACAGACTTATTCGCGCAAGCCGGATTTCTCAGGAGCTTGGGCAGTGAGTTGTCCTACCATTGGCAAATGTAATACAAACGGTAACAGCTTCCCGCTTACACTACAGGCCAGCTTTTCCGGGTTGAACTGCAATCAGACCATTTATCTGAAAGCTCTGCTTACACCTACACCGGGCGGGTGCAATACGGTTATCTCTCCTACTTATTCTCTTTTCATTTCATGCCCTGAGTCGGAGTTCAAAAAATCGCTTTGCGCCAAAGAAACCATAAATATCAATGGCACTATCTACGACAGCAGCAACCCAAGCGGTACCGAAATAATACCGGGAGGAAGCTACCTGGGCTGTGACAGTATTATTCATGTCAATCTCAATTTCAATCCTGAAGTAACGGCCACCATCAGCGGCGATTTTCAGATATGCCTCGGGCAATCGGTTTCCATACCAGTAACTTTTACGGGCACACCTCCCTTTACATTTACCTACAAACTCAACGGTCTGCCACTCAATACCGTCACTACCTCTTCCAACCCTTACATTTTGAAATTCAATCCGCCCACGTCGGGTGAAATAAGCCTTTCTGACCTGATTGACAAGGCAAATTGTGAAGGAGAAACATTTGGCACAGTCAATGTAGATGTAGATGCCCCTACCGCCACTCTGTCCGGCAAAAAATACAAGGTATGTGAAGGTGACACGGTTTATATTCCGGTGAATTTGTTTGGTTATCCTGATTTCAAGCTCAGCTATGCACTTAATGGAAAATTGCAAAACGAAATTACCACGAGCCAACTCCTTTATAACATTCCGGTAGTGGTCAATGCCAATACGATTATTACCATCAAGGAAATGACGGACGATCAGGGTTGTCAGGCAAAAATTTCAGGACAGGATACCATCATTGTCACACCAAAAATTAAAATCAAAGACCTGACCGAGACCTGCTACCCGGGCAACACTTTTGACGTCACCATCATTCTTTCAGGAGGTGATTCGGCTACATGGAAGGTCATCGGGCCTGGCACACTCAAGGACTCGATTTTTACCAGCAGCAGCTTCACCGGTGGCTCTACATACAAATTCATTATAAAAGATACTACAGGCTGCAGTATTGATACAATAAGCAATACCGTCAAGTGCAATTGCCTGAACGCTGTAGGCACAATGGACCAAACTACCTTGAATGCCTGTGTTGATGGAACAGTTAATGCCATCTATAACACAGCCGGACAAAATCTCGGGCCGGGCGATATACTGATGTACATACTGCACGAAAATCCGGGTAACTCTCCCGGAAAAATATGGGCACAAAATGCTACTCCCGATTTCGGCTTCGTAGCCGGTATGACACCCGGTATAGTTTACTACATCTCGGCAGTCATCGGCAAGGAAAATCCTCCGGGACAGATAGACCTGTCGGACGAATGCCTACAGACAGCTAAGGGCACACCGGTTATCTTTCACGATTTCCCTTCTGTAGTGCTCTCGCCTGATACCAGCGTATGTGTCGGTAACTGTGTTGACTTATCATCTGTCATCAGCGGAAATGAACCATTTGACATAAGCTATGACATTACTACCAACCTCGGAACCAATACGTTCAATTCTGCCAATCAAGCTTCAAATATTAGTTACACGTACTGCCCACCCACGAGCAACGGTCAAGGCACAACCACTTTCACTATTACCACTATCAAGGACAAATACTGCACTGCCACCTTTACCGAATCAATAAAAATATCCGTAGGTACACCCACTACCTTTAACCTCAGCAAGGACCTCTGTTATGGCCAGACCATCATCGTCAACGGAAATGTGTATTCTGAAACCAATCCGACCGGAACAGAATTATTACCGGCGGCTAACCAGTTCGGCTGCGACAGTACAGTTTTTGTCAGCCTAAGTTTTGTAAATACTGTCATTGAAAATCTCGACAAAACAATCTGTGAAGGCTCGAGCATAACCATCAATGGTACCATTTTTGACAAAAACAATCCTACAGGCAGTTTTACTTTTCCGGGTGGTAGCGTTTCGGGATGTGATTCGGTACTTAATGTGAACTTGTTTTTCTACCCACAAAGCAAGGGCAAACTCGAACAAACTCTCTGCGCCGGTGAAAGCCTTATCATAAACGGAAAAATATACGATGTCGCCAATCCTTCGGGATTTGAAAATCTGGCAGGAAAGGCATGGAACGGCTGCGATTCATTATTGGAGGTCAACCTGATCTTTCTGCCACCTGTATTCAAACTGTACCGCGACACCCTCTGTAAGGGTGAAAGCGTTGTGGTGAACGGCACCAATTATGATGTAAACAAACCAGCCGGTCTCGAAATATTCAAGAATGCAAGTGCTGCAGGCTGCGATAGCACGGTTCAGGTGCAGCTCGTGTTTGTTGATGAACTAACAGCTACACTTACAGGCCCTGACACCATCTGTACCGGGCAGGAGCCTGAGATAACAATTCATTTCAGTCAACCGGGCAGCTATGATGTGGTCATCAGTGATGGTAAAGGTCAAAATTTTAGTTTTACCGGCATCACAGACGGATTTACCCTTAAACCTGGCATCTTGACGACTTCTACCAGTATTGGGTTTGCTTCTGTTGTTGCCCTGACGGGAAATTGCAGCGTCACCCTCGGACAGTCTCTTGACATATTTGTCGGTTCACTTCCTGCCGACATACTGGCTATGAGCGACTACAATGGCTACAACATCAGTTGCAATGGCTTGGCTGATGGCTCTGTACAGGCTATTACAACGGGTGGTACGGCACCATTCAGCTATCTTTGGTCAGGAGGCCAGACTACGAACATTATTACCGGTGTACTTGCCGGAACTTATACCGTCACCATTACGGATGCCGGTGCTTGTACTGTTGAAAAGTCGATTACACTTACGGAACCACAGACATTATCAGCAGAATTTAAAGCCAACCCGGTGGCATGCAACGGCACTTCAGGAGGCAGCATTACAATTATTCAAGTATCCGGCGGCACAGGTAGTTACACTTATCGTTTGAATGGAGCAAACCAGCCATTGCCTGTAAAGGACGGAGATGTGATACCGAATCTGGCAGAAGGAACATACCTGTTAAGCATCGAGGATAAAAATGGCTGCAGCATAAATGACAATATCATAATCGAACCTACCAGTTCGGCAGGATTGTTCGTCGATGCCGGAGCAGATGTAACGATTGAAGCCAATAAACAGTGGGGGCTTGAAGTAGAAACGAACCTCGTCCCTTTTGAAATAAATTGGAATCCGGCCCGGGGACTTGACTGTATCAATTGTCTCAATCCGGTAGTTAAAACGGATTCTACCACTACTTATACGGTTGTCATTACCGACAAAAACAGCTGCACAGCTACCGACAGCATCACAGTGTTCATATTATCGCCCGACATTGTCTATATCCCTAATGTATTCAGCCCTGACGGCGACGGCATCAACGATCGCCTTACCGTTTTTGCGGGAAACAGGGTCAAGGCCATCCGGAAATTTGAAATTTTTGACCGCTGGGGCGAAAAGGTGTTCAGCCGAACCGACATGCCTGCCAACGAACCAGAGGCAGGATGGGACGGAAAACACAGAGGGCAAAAAGTCCAGGAAAGTGTATATGTTTATTACCTGCTAATAGAACTAACCGACGGCAAGAAACGTTTACTGAAAGGTGATATAAGTCTTATTCAGTAATTTTTGAAAAATATATCGAAAACAACTATCAGTACAAATAGTATGTATCTTGTATTTTCATCTTAGCTGATTTTATGGATCTTTACAAATTTATTCTCTCCACCCGGCACGATTATCCTGAAGATTGATTTCAGCATAAAAAACGAAGCCCTCCACAGGCTGCTTTTCGCCGGTATGTTTGCCAGCCTTATTTATACTTTACATCCTTAACCTTTCCCCATGTCATGTCTTTGCAATAATCAGGAAGAGGGGTAAGAAACATAGTGTCTAACTTGGGAATATTGAATTTGTAATCTCCCCTGCCGGCCAGCTCTACGGTTAATTCAATCTCGTTTGAGGTCTTATTAAATACCTTTAGAGCCTTTGTTTCAAGACACACCGGGTCAGGACAACATTTGTGGCAATTGCCGTAATACGATAACAATTTATACCATGGCTGGAATACTAAAACCGTGTCCTGGTAATAAAGACTCTGTTCATTCGGATCTACATATATGATATTCCAGTAAGCAGTATGTACCATTTTCTTACAATAATCCTCTTTGTTGCAAGCCCACACAACTATCAGGGCCAATAATATATATAATGGATTTTTCATCTTATCTGATTTTATGGATCTTTACAAATTTAGTTTCTCGACCCGGCAACTTTATCCTGAAGCTTGATTTCAGTATAAGAAACGAAGCCCTCCACAGGCTGCTTTTCACCGGTATTTTTCCGGCCGTTTATTTATACTTTACATCCTTAACCTCTCCCCATGTCCTATCTTTGCAATAATCAGGAAGAGGGGTAAGAAACATAGTGTCTAACTTGGGAATATTAAATTTGTAATCCCCTCTGCCGGCCAGCTCTACGGTTAATTCAATCTCGTTTGGGGTCTTATTAAAAACCTTCAGGGCCTTTGTCTCAAGACACTCCGGATCAGGGCAACATTTGAGGCAATTGCCGTGATATGTTTTTAGTTTAATCCAGTGTTCAAAGATTAAAACTGTGTCCTGGTAATAAAGACTGTTTTCATTCTGATCTACATATACTCTATGTCCGTAATAAGTTGAGATGTCTTTCTTACAATAATCCTCTTTGTTGCAAGCCCAAAAAACTATCAGGGCCAATAATATGTATAATGTATTTTTCATCTTAGTTGATTTTATGGATCTTTACAAATTTGGTTGCTCCGCCAGGCAACTTTATTGACATTATATAAAATCCGGGAGGTAATTTCGTTGTATCAATTGAATCAGCACCGCTGACACGGTCGCGGATATACATTTTCCCGCAGATATCGTACACGCTGATTTCCAAGGGTTCATTAGAAGTATTTTCTGCAAAATCTATATTTTTTACAGCAATATGATCTTTTACCGGGTTAGGATATACGATCACTTTATCGCCTTCAATATTGTTATCTAAAAATGCCGGGTCATTATTATTGGGCTTAGGAAGTGTCTTACACAATTTTTCTGATACTCCGTTACAATTTCTTGTCCTCACACAAAGTTTCGCTCCTTTATTATACAAAAAGCTGTAATACGTCCCATAATTATTCCATGTCAGGCCATCGTCCCAGCTCCATTCATAAATATTGGGTGCCGGACAATTACACCCTGCCTGGGATTCTAATATTTCTGCAGTGCATATCGACTTAAAGCATGTAACAGATAATTCTGCGGGCGGTAAGACACCTCCGTCACCTGCCAGGAAGAAGGATCTTGATAAAAGCTCTGTGTGGCCGTCAGGAAATGTTGAGTTCAGGATTACAGGGTAGCTCTGACCCGGTACCGCACCAGCCTTGGATCTTATTTTTACAAAAGAGTCGGGAGAACCGCTCCATTCCTTCTCTATGTCAAAACCGGTTGAACTCCAGGCATACTCTACCCCGGCTATATAAGTAGCCTTGATTATTTCCTGCTGACCTTCGCATATTACCGTTTTATTGTCAAACCAGCTTATCGCTTTTTGGCTATCGGGCAAAAACACCCGCACATAATCAACTTCCATTTGTGACGGGCAGGGAACTGAGCACGCTGTATTGCCGCCTCCTGTCAGCTGACCGGTGCTCAGGCGAATAACTTTTGAGCGCATATCAACAATCTTCCCGTCCTTGAAATCATAATCATCTATATTATACGAAAAAAATTCCTGGTCGTTTATATAAAACTTCATCCCTTCTTTTGTCAGATGAACGCCGTAGGTAATAAACATATCACTCGGCTTGATGTGCGGGCCCGCTTTCAGCTGAGTGAAAGTTTGTTCAGTCCATTTTTGATTCACATCATCCCAAACTAATAAGGTTTTAGTCACTTCAATCTGCCTGTTCATGGTAAAGCCGAGGCTGATGATTTTAGGCTCTTTGCCCTCCAGGCCCCAGAGCTTATCCCACCAGTTTCTATAGCGTTCGTATTCCGTATATTCCTTACCGTTTATAATTCTGGAGGAAAAGAATCCCGATGTAAAATCATCTTCATCCCCACTTGTTTCAAAGACATCTATTTCCTGATTACCGCCGGTTAGCCAAAAGGCGCTGCCAGCATTACAGTCCGCATCCGTTGTTTTTGCCCTAATCTCTATATACGAACCGACCGGAAAATCATAGTTCTGAAAGCATACACCCGGAAAATCAGGTTCTATACAATAGGGGTCACGCCACGACGTGTTTTTGATTTCCCCGGATACGCCTCTTTCACAATTTGCTTTAACTTCACAATTTGTGTTGACATCCTGTTGAGCTTTTTCTGTTTTCAAGACACATACACCATTCTTAACAGACACCTGCCCGAGCATAAAATCATATAAGTATTTTCCACATTCAACATCATCAGGCTTGTTGCTGGTGCTGATATCCCAGTTTTGCAAATCAAGATTGTTGCCGTTGAATTCGTCCCGGAAAATCAGCTTATAGTCATTTTTTGTCGCAGGACTAATATAATATGGATCAATCAGAATCTGTGCCTTGCCATACCATGCACATGTCACCGGAATCATGAAAACAGAAAGCTTTAATAACCGGCTGATCACATTCTTTTTCATGTTGTTATTTTTAAATTGTTAAAAAAATTAATTGCGCCAGTTTTGAAATCTAAAAAATGTTCCCACACACACAACACTTCTGCAAATATAAATATTTGCACTGAATAAAAAATAGATTTGTTCACAAACTAAATATTTTTTTAAATTAGACTGAACAAATCTAGTAATCTTTACAGGAACAGACGTCATTCTCCAAACCAACGAACCCGAGGCAAGATGGGACGGAAAACACAGAGGACAAAAAGTCCAGGAAGTTGTGTATGTTTATTACCTGCTAATAGAACTAACCGACGGCAAGGAACCTTTACTAAAAGGTGATGTGAGCATCATCCGCTGATTTTCAGAAAAATAAAACAAAAAATTCTTTACATTATCAAGAATAGTTTTTATCTTTGCACACTCTTAAAGTAAAATAATATGAAAAAAGATATCCATCCATCTAATTACAGATACGTAGTATTCAAAGATGTGTCAACAGACGATGCGTTCCTCACTCGTTCATGTATGAACTCAAGAGAAACCACCACTTGGACAGACGGCAAGGAATACCCACTCATCAAGCTTGAGATTACTGCTCACTCTCACCCGTTCTTTACCGGTAAGATGAAGTTCGTTGACACCGCAGGTCGAATTGATAAATTCAACAAGAAATACGCTAAATTTATGTAATCTCCTGGTGAGAATATACATAAAAGTCCTGTGGCGATTTGCTTCAGGACTTTTTTATTGCCTTTTAGTCAGACAAATTTTCACCATAAGAAAGACAAAAACATTCCACCACACAACATTCACTCCAAATATTTTACTATACAAACTATTCATTCTAACTTTGGTCATCAAAGACCACTCATGCTTAATATTATATTAACCGATACAACTGCCTGGAATGACCTGCTTCCGCTCAGCTACACACGCCCGATAGCTCTCTTGCGTACAGGCATACTCACCATTGCCGAAAAATGGCAAAAAATATCAGGTGCAGATGTTTCCTATTTGACACAATCACATCTTAAGAACAAATTTCCGGCTTGCCTGGCAGATGACAGTATCGTAGTGGATGGATCAATTTTGCCAAATAAGCATCTGCTTGTCGAACTCCAAAACCTTCCTACCGACACAAGCCTCATCCACAACAACCAGTGGATTGCATCAAGGCTCAGCCGGAGTTTGACAGAGGAATTTCCTTCCTGTACCGGGCATTTAGCGCAAAAAGAATCTGTAGCAGCGGTATTGAGAATCGAAACATTAGCCGATATCATAAGGCTGCACGGTACACAGATGAAGCTCGATTTTGATCTGCTCACCTTGGGGCGGACATCAGAAAAACTGTCTGAAACAAACCGGATAATAGGCCCACCGAATAATATTTTCGTCGAGAAGGGCGCAAAAGTAGAATGTGCGACATTCAATACCGAAGCCGGACCGATCTACATCGGTGAAGATGCGGAAGTGATGGAAGGCAGCATCATACGAGGGCCGTTTGGCATGGGAGCACATGCGGTCGTAAAAATGGGTGCCAAGATTTATCCGAACGTGAGCATCGGGCCGCATTGCAAACTCGGAGGAGAAGCAGGTAACAGCATCCTATATGCTTATTCCAACAAAGGCCATGACGGCTACCTCGGCGACTCTTACATCGGCGAATGGTGCAATCTCGGTGCAGACACCAACACCTCCAACCTGAAGAACAACTACGCCGAAGTAAAACTCTGGAACTACCCGAAAGGGCGTTTTGCACCCACCGGCCTTCAGT
>WBZR01002415.1_pt1 | contig 19205 bp, 16 predicted proteins | sample 5204231 | NCBI WGS metagenome assembly WBZR01 (sample SAMN12412403, study PRJNA552823) | activated sludge metagenome | isolation source: activated sludge from anammox sidestream of wastewater treatment plant... | place: USA: Virginia | collected 2017-08 | reverse complement strand
GACGACCACCCAGACGACGACGGCATCCCCGTCGTTCAAGGGGTCGTCTTCGGATCGGATCCCACCGTCGTGCCGGTTCGCCGCCTCGTGGGTGTGCGGACACCGCGACCGCTCCACAGCTCGGTGACGTCGAGCTCCGGAGCGATCGCGATCAGCGCGGCCCGGCCCCTCTCGGCGCGCAGTCGCCAGCCCCTGCCGCGCGCGAGGGCTTCTCGCCAGACCGCGTTGAATGCCGCCGCTTGGGCGCTGGCGAGAAAGTACGCGGCCAGGCTACCGACCTGGAGGAGGTCTTTGCGTGCCTTCGTTCGTTCCCGCATCGGCCGTTCGCCGTGCACGATTAACTTGTGTACGGCGAAGCGTTCCGGTGCGGGTACGTTGACGACGCAGGCGCCGGTGCGGGCGATCAGGCATGCCTGGGTCGTATCTTCGAGGATGAACTCCATGAACTTGAGCGGCTCGAGCGCCAAATTCAGATTGGGCATGACGACTGGGCCACTGCGGCGCACCATGCTCGTCACGAAGTCGATGCGGAGCTCCTCGTCCTCGGGGTTCCGGTACTGTGCGCCAACCCGTCCATCGAACTGCGTGATCGGCAGCAGTCCCATCTCGAGGGATTCGAGGGCGCCATGCACGTCGATCCGAACCGTCGCGGGCAGCGCAATCGAGACATTACGGCCGGCGTGGGCGAAGTCCACGTCCAGCGTCGTCGAGCCATCGGTCCAGCGCACGCCGAGCAGATTCCCGAGCGCAATGAACGCATGGATCCCGATCAAGACGCCACCGGCGCGAAAGAAGCCGTACTCTGCCAGGCGCTTTATCACCCGGAAATGTTTCGGCGCGGTCCGTGTACATCCGAGCGCAAGCGCCGACTGCGCGGAGGCGGCGAGGGGCTTCACCCGGCGAACCGCGGCAAAGCGCTCGACCAAGTCGCGCACCCGCGGTTCGTCGGGGCCGACGTAGGCCATTCGAACCCGTTGATCGAGATCGCGGTAGGCAAAATACCAGTAGCTCGTCTTCTTGCGATTCATCCGTTGAAACGAGCCTCTGAGGCCCGCGAGCGCATTGGACAGCTCGAGCGCCCGTGCCTGCTCGGCGAGCTCGGCGTAGGCGGTCTGGGCCGCGAGAGGCAGCTCGACGAAGCGGACCATGGCGTCGCCAGTTGCTAAACATTTTCTCGTGCTGTTTAGCAACCCCTCCGGGCGAGCCGACAGCCGGCCTCGATCGACCGGGTACCATCGTATGCGTCCGCGGGATGGACGACCGCCCACACGACGGGCGGCGATGGCGACTGGTAGGCCCCCGAAGGCGCATGCTACGACGCCAGGAGGGTGCCGATGCTCTCGGGAACGCGCGTGCCGGCCGACGGAATACCGCTCTGCGTCGACCTGGACGGGACGTTGCTGCGCACCGATTCCTTGTTCGAGGTCACGCTCCTCCTCCTCAAGGGAAGCCCTTCGGTCGTGCTGCGCCTGCCGTTCTGGTTGCTGCGCGGCAAGGCGGCGCTCAAGGACGAGATCGCGAAACGCGTCACCGTCGACCCCGCCGCGCTGCCGTACCGCGACGAGCTGCTCGAGTTCCTGCGCGCCGAGCGCGCCAAGGGGCGCCGGCTGCTCCTCGTCTCGGCCGCCCACGAGTCGATCGTGCGCGGGGTCGCTCGGCACCTCGGGATCTTCGACGACGTGATCGCGACCGATGGGGCAACGAACCTGAAGGGACCGAACAAACGGGCTGCGCTCGCCGAGCGCTTCGGCACCGGAGGCTTCGACTACGTCGGCGACAGCCGCGCCGATCTGCCCGTCTGGGAAGCCGCGCGCGGCGCGATCGTCGTCAGCAACGACGCCCGCCTCGCGCGCCGCGCCGGGGCGCGCGTCGAGCGCGTCTTCACGTCGCCGGTGCGGCGCATGGCGGCGCTCGCCGGAGCGCTCCGTGTGCAGCAGTGGGTGAAGAACTTCCTGGTCTTCGTCCCACTCCTCATGGCGCCCGAGGCGCGCGAGCTGCCACTCTTCCTCGACGCCGCCCTGGCCTTCGTCGCGTTCAGCCTCTGCGCGTCCGCCGTCTACGTGGCGAACGACCTCCTCGATCTCGCCGCCGATCGTCGCCACCGCACCAAGAGCCGTCGGCCGTTCGCCGCCGGCGACCTGCCGCTCGCGAGCGGGCTCGCGCTCATTCCGGCGTGTGTCGCGACGGGCTTCGCGATCGCGTACCTGTTCCTGCCGTCGGTGTTCCTCGGGGTGCTCGCGGTCTACCTCGCGGTCACGACGGCGTACTCGGTCCGTCTGAAGCACGTGCCGCTCGTCGACGTCATCGTGCTCGCGATGCTCTACACCGGGCGCGTGATCGCGGGCGCCGCGGCGACGCATGTCTGGCCCTCGCCGTGGATCCTCGGCTTCTCCATGTTCTTCTTCCTGAGCCTGGCCTTCGTGAAGCGCTACGCGGAGCTCTACGCGCTGCGCGGCGAGCCGCCGGAGCTCCGCGTCCGCGGGTACTACCCGACCGACCTCCAGCTCGTCGCCGTCAACGGGGCGGTGAGCGGCTACATCTCGGTGCTGGTCGCGGCGCTCTACATCAACAGCGACCGCGTCGTCGGCCTGTACGCGCGCCCCGAGCTGCTCTGGCTGATCTGCCCGCTGCTTCTCTACTGGATCAGCCGCATCTGGATGCTCGCGTTCCGCGGCCAGCTGCACGACGACCCGGTGCTGTTCGCGATCACCGACCGCGAGAGCTGGGTCGTCGGCTCGCTCATCGCGGTGGTGCTGCTGCTCGCGCGCCTCCTATGATCGGAAACGAGCGGGCTCGGACCGAGTTGGCGAAGAAAAACAGTGCGATAGGCGACTTTCGATAATCATGATAATCGAAAGCAATGATTTCGCGGGTATTGCAGCTGGATCCGCGGCCCCTCGATTCCTTCTTCCTTTGGGGGCCACGTCAGACGGGGAAGAGCTCGCTCCTGCGCGCGACGTACCCGGACGCCCTTCGCATCGACCTCCTGAGCTCGGACGAGTTCGTGCGCTATACGCGGCGACCGTCGGTGCTCCGCGACGAGCTCGCCGCGCGTCCGGCCGACCTCGTGGTGATCGACGAGATCCAGAAGGTCCCCGCGCTGCTCGATGAAGCGCACTGGTTGATCGAGAACCGGGGCACGCGCTTCGTGCTCTGCGGGTCGAGCGCGCGGAAGCTCCGTCGTGGCCACGCCAATCTCCTCGGCGGACGCGCGCTTCGCCGCGAGCTTTGCGGTTTCGTCTCGACCGAGCTCGGACGGGAGTTCGACCTCGTACGAGCGTTGAACCACGGCGGCCTGCCCCGTCACTACCTGCGTGACGCGGCCACGCCTCTCCTCCGTGCCTACGTGAACGACTACCTGAAGGAAGAGATCGCCGCCGAAGGCCTCGTGCGCAATCTTCCGGTGTTCTCCACGTTTCTCGGGGCTGCGGCGTTGGCGGACGCCGAGCAAGTGAGCTACGCGACGATCGCGCGCGACTGCGGCGTGTCGGCACCGACGGTACGCGGCTACTTCGAGATCCTGGTCGACACGCTGCTCGGTCGCTTCCTCCCCGCCTTCACCCGTCGTCCCAAGCGACGGGTGGCGCAGACCCCGAAATTCTACTTTGCAGACGTCGGCGTGGCTGGGATTCTCGCCAAGCGCGGGCGGATCGAGCCGGGCTCGCCGCTGTTCGGCAAGGCGCTCGAAAGCTGGATCTTCCATGAGCTTCACGCCTATTGCGCCTATCGCGAGCTGGACGTCGAGCTGTCGTACTGGCGTCTCGCCGGCGGAACGGAGGTCGATTTCATCCTCGGTGAGGGCCGGTGCGCGATCGAGGTCAAGGCCACGGCCCACGCCCACGTCGACCATCTGAAGGGACTGCGTGAGCTCCGGGTCGACCACCCGCGCATCGGCCGCCGGATTCTCGTGTCCCTCGATCCGCGCCCACGACGCACGGATGACGGCATCGAGATCCTTCCGGCAACCGAGTTCCTCCGGCGGCTCTGGGCGGACGAAATCATCGACTACTCGTAGCGTAGCGCGCGAGCGGCCTGGCTCGTACCTGGAACGCCGTGGTACCGTCCGAGATCGTGAGCCAGGAACCGCGCGGGCACGAGCCGGACGAAGGCCGGATGTCGATCGCCGAGTGGGCAGACCTCCCCGAGGACGAATCGGGCGAGCTCGTCGACGGGCGCCTCGTGGAGGAAGAAGTGCCCGACATGGTGCACGAGATCGTGGTGACGTGGCTCGTCTGGACGTTCCGCTCGTGGCTGGCGGGCCGGGGCGGATTCGTTGCCGGCTCGGAGGCGAAGTTCGCGGTGGCTCCGCGGCGCGGGCGGAAACCCGACGTCAGCGTGTACGTGCCCGGTGGGGCGGTGCCGGAAGCTCGCGGCGCCGTGTACACCCCTCCCGATCTCGTGGTCGAAATCGTCTCGCCGACGCCCCGGGACGCGCGGCGCGATCGCGTCGAGAAGGTATCCGACTACGCAGCGTTCGGTATCCGGTTCTACTGGATCGTCGATCCGGTGGAGCGAACCGTCGAGATGCTCGAACTCGGCGCGGACGGGCGATACGCAGGGGCGCTTGCCGCCGGCCAAGGACGCCTCGAGACGGTCCCCGGCTGCGACGGGCTCGTGCTCGACCTCGACGCGCTGTGGACCGAAATCGACCGGCTCGGACCGCCAGTAGCCGACGAAGGCCCACGACGTTGACCATGCGGGATCGGACGAGCGCGGGCGGCGGCACGACGGGCGCGCGCCCCCGATGAGCGAAGGCGCGCGACGTTTCCCGCGTGTCGGTGCCTTCGGGCTGATCGCTGCCGGCGCGGCCGCGTTCTGGTGGTTCCGCATCATCCGTCCCGCCTGGGACCACCCGTTCGTTCCGGGGTTCGGAAACGCCGATTTCTTCATGCAGATCTACCCGATGTCGTTTCGGGCAGCGGCGTGGATCCGCGACGGCGTCTTCCCGCTCTGGAACCCGTATCAGTTCGCGGGTCATCCGTTCCTCGCGGCGACGCTGTACGGCGTCTGCTACCCGCCGAACCTTTTGTATCTCTTCCTACCGACGGCGGTTGCGATCGAGGCGGTGGTCGTGCTGCACCTGGCGCTCGCTGGGTGGTTCACCTATCGCTACGCGGCCGAGATCGGGCTTGCGCCCGTCGCATGTTTCGGTGCGGCGGCCGTCTACATGTTCTGCGGCTTCATGGCGAGCCTGATCAACTGGTTCCCGCCCGCCGTTGCGTCGTCCACGTGGCTGCCGCTCGCTCTCATCGGCATCGAACGGATCGTCGTGTCGGGTCGTCCATCGCATGCTGCGCTGCTCGCGGCGCCGATCGCATTCACGCTGCTCGGCGGCTGGACGCAGTTCTGGCTCTACACGACGTACGTCGTAGTGCTCTACGCGGGGCTGCGGATCGGCGCGCGCGCGTGGGCGGGCGCGCCGAGAGGGGAGCTCGTGAGAATGGTCGCCCTGCTCGGCCTCGGCCTCGGCCTCGGCCTTGCCGCGGCGGCGGTGCAGCTCCTGCCGGCGCGCGAGCTCCAGATGCTCGGGCCGCGGCGGACGGGCGGGCTCACGCTGCAACAGCTCACCCCGTTCTTGTCGTTGTCGCCGCAAGGATTGTTCGACGAGACGCTCGCGTGGAGCACCACGAAGCCGTTCATCGGTCCGTTCTACCTGGGACCGATCGTGGTCACGCTCATCGCGACGTCGCTCGTGGCGACCGGGCCACGTGTGCCGCGCGCCGTCTTCTGGATCGTGCTCGTCGCGGGCTGGCTGATCAGCCTCGGGCCGCACACGCCGTTCTTCGAACACGTGTACTTGCACTTGCCCGGCGCTCGCTTGTTCCGTGAGCCGCGGCGAATCGCGTTTCTCGTCGCGTTCTCGGCCGCGCTCCTCGCGGCCTTCGGGCTGGACGCGCTCTCGGGCGATCGGCCCGCGCGCCGCGTGCCGAAGCTCGTGTCGGGATGGGGATTGCTCGCGGTGGGGGCGATACTGTCATGGCGTCGATCGTCCCTGGGGACCGCGGATCTCATATTCGTGGTCGGCGCGGGGTGCGCGACCGGTGCGGCGGTCTTCGTGTCCGATGCGCGCCGACGTCGCGCGTTCGTGATCCTCGCCGCCGGCTTCGCGGTCGCCGATCTCGTGCACGGGTCGACCAACGTATTTCGGCACCCGTTCCACGGTGTCGAGATCCTTCATCGGCAGGACCGGATCTTCGAGTACATCCGCGCCAACCAGGGGCTCGGTCGAACCTATCTCCATGATCCCATCGGTTTCGATTACTCGGTGACGGAGAAGCAGGGGACGCTCCGCGAGATCTACTCGATCACCGACTACGAGCCGCTGAGTCTCGTGCGCTTCGAGGGGCTCTTCGATTCCGTGACGAGGACGCCGCGGGTCATGCCCTTCACGGGATTCGTGGACGTCGATCCGGGAAGCCCGCGGCGCAAGGTGCTCGACGTGCTGAGCCTACGGTACTGGGTGGAGCACAAGGCGAGCGGCGGACACGGGGCGCTCGGCGCGCCGCGCTCGCCGTGGCGCCTGGTGCCCGAGGCGGCGGGTCGGGACTACCTCCTGTACGAGCACGCGGCGCCGTTGCCGCGTGCGTACGTGGCCACCGATGTCGTGTACGTCGCCGACGCGGCGGCGAGCCTCGCGGCCGTGCTCGCGCCCACGTTCGATCCGCGGAGCACCGTGATCGTCGAACGCGCGCCTGAGCCGGTGGCGTCGGTTCCCGCGGGGGCGGGCGCAACGCCGGTGGTGCCCGCGCGCGTCGTCCGCTACGAGCCGCGAGAGGTGGAGATCGAGGCGGACGTCGGCGCCCCGGGATACCTCGTACTGACGGACACGCACTATCCGGGATGGCGGGCGGCCGTCGACGGGATACCGGCCCCGATCTACGCGGCGAACCACGTCGTTCGCGCCGTGCCTGTCGGAGCCGGTCGCCACGTCGTGACGTTTCGCTACGAACCGACGAGCGTGCGCCTCGGGATGCTCATCAGTTTCGTGGCGTGGTGCGCGGTCGGTACGCTCGTGGTCGCCGACCGAGGGGGGTGGATCTCTCGGGCGGGGCGCTTCGCCCCCCCTCGTGCGCTGCGATGAGAGCGCGACGCTCGAGATCGATCGAAGCGTGGATGTTGGTGGTGGTCGTCGTGATCGCCACCAACGGACTCGCGGCTTCCCGCCTCACCGATCTGCTGCTCCGGCCGACATACGAGCACCCGAACGATCCCCTGCGAGACCGCACGGGCGGGCAGCACATGCAGTACGTGTTCGACATACTCGATGCGACGTACCAGCCGGACGCGCCGTACTTCTTCATCGTCGGCGACTCGACCGTCGCTCACGCAATGCCGAAGCCGGGGGCGAACCTGCCGTTCCAATGGCAGCGCGCGCTACGCCGCGCCGGATTGCCTTCGGCCAAGGTCGTCGATCTCAGTCATATCGGGCTGCATGCCGAGGACGCACTCGTCCTCGCCGCGGAAGCCCTCGCATACGCGCCCGCCCTGGTCGTCTATGCGGTCAATCCGCGCATTTTCAACACGAAGGATGGCGGGGCCATGCTCACCGCCGATCGGGCCGCGTCCCTGGCGGGCTCCGTGGGGAGCTTGCGGTACCTGCCACTCGTGTATCTGGTCCGCCGATACGGGCTCGAAGAAGTCGCGGCCAGCTTTTCGACGTCCCATCTGGTGATCGCGCGGTTCGCGCCACGGATCCGCGAGCTGCTGTGGGAATACTGCCAAGAGGCGCGGCCGGGGAGGCCGCTTGCCTATCTCTGCGAGAAGCTCGTTCGACCTCCCGTCGTCCAACCGCCGGTCCAGCCTCCGGCGGTCGTCCGGCCGTATGTGTTCGATCGAGCGCAGATCGCCTTCGACGACGCCAACGCGCGTGCGTTCGAGATGCTGGTAGCTCTCTGCGAAGAGACTGGGCGCTGCCTCTTCTACGAAACGCCCCTGAATCCCGCCTGTCCGGTACAGTTCGAGCCCGGCATCGTCGAGGATGCCAAGGCGTATGTGGCGCGCGTCGTTGCCGGGCGCGTCCCGCTGATCGACCTGTCGCATGCGGCCGGGCCGGAGGCTTTTCTTCCGGGGGTGTATCGCGAGTGTGATGGGCTGCACCTCGACGAGCACGGAAGCGATCTGCTGGCCGGACGGCTCGCCGCCGAGGCCATTCGCGCGCTCGCAGCTCGATCGAGCGGACTCGGCGCTTCGCCTCCGTCTCCCAGCGCGGGCGGTCGGTCGTGAATCGTCCGATCGTCATCGTCGTTCCGTGCTTCAACGAGGCCGCGCGTCTGGACGGCGAGGCGTTCCTCGCCTACGCGTGCGGGCATCCCGACGTAGGATTCCTCTTCGTCGACGACGGCAGCCGGGATCGCACCGCGGACCGGCTGGAGCAGCTCCGTGCGCGGGAGCCGGGCGCGATCGCGGTCCACGGCATGACGGAGAACTCCGGCAAGGCCGAGGCGGTGCGCGCCGGGGTGCTCGCCGCGTTGGGCGCGGGCTGCGAATCCGTCGGCTACTGGGACGCCGATCTCTCCACCCCGCTCGACGAGATCACGCGATTCCGCGACGTCCTGCGCGACAATCCGGCAATCCTCGCCGTGCTCGGATGTCGGGTGCGGCGGCTGGGAGCCGACGTCCGACGACGGAACGCGCGCCACTATCTGGGGCGCATCTTCGCCACCGGAGCGTCGCTCGTGCTCCGGCTTCCCGTCTACGACACGCAATGCGGCGCGAAGCTCTTCCGGGCGGATACCCGTGTCCGCGAGGCGTTTACCGCTCCCTTCGCGAGTCGCTGGGCCTTCGATGTGGAGGTGCTCGCCCGGCTGCGGTCCGGACTCGACGACGCCCGAGCGGAGGGGCTGTTCCACGAGGAGCCGCTCCGCCGCTGGACCGACATCCCCGGCTCGAAGCTCGGGGCGCGCCACATGCTCGTCGCCCTGCTCGACCTGTTGCGTCTCTGGGGGAGCCGCCGCTGATTTCGCGTGTTGTCGGCCGACTACGCAACGCATTACATTAGGCGATCGCCATGCTCTCTCGCTCGCGGGTCGAGGTCGTGCTGGTCGCCGTCCTGGCCACCGCGGCGCAGTTGCCGACGTACGCCCTGAGCCACGTCCCGCTCGACGAGGGACAGATCGTCCAGATCGGATCCCGGCTCCTGAACGGCGAACGTCTTTACGGCGACATCTATACCGGGATCTTTCCGGGCATCTATTGGCTCGCCGCCGCGCTCCTGCGCTGCTTGGGAACGGACGTCGTCGTCACGCGATGGGCGGCGGTCTTCGTCAATACGGCGACGATGGTGGTCGTCTGGGACCTCACCCGCGCGCTCGCCGGCAGGAGCTGGGCGTGGCTGACGACGGTGCTGTACCTCGCGCTGGCGGTGGTGAGCTTCCCCGCGTTCACGATGCTTGCCTATTCGTCCGTCTCGCTGCTCTGCGCGCTCGGGGCCTTGTGGTTCCTTCTGCGCTACCTCGAATGGGGACGCGTCCGCGACGGCGCGGCGCTCGGGGCGCTCGTGGTGCTGTGCGGCGTCTTCAAGCAGAACTACGGGGGGCTCGTATTGGTTTCCGGCTTCGTGTCGCTGCTGTGGAGCCGCCGGGATAGCGCGCTGGCCGGGCGTTCCATGCGCGACGTGATGGCGGCGCCGGTGGCCGCCGGGCTCGCCGTCGGTCTTCCCGTCGTCGGATATCTGGCCTGGGTCGGCACGTTCGGAGCGTTTCTCTTCGACACGATCTTCGTGATCGCGCGGTCACAGCTCGACGCATACCGCCAGCCCGTTCCTTCGATATTCGGTCGGAATCCCATGGAGGATGGTCGCTTCATTTTTCTGTACGCGCCTCCGCTGCTCTTCAACTACCTCCTCCGCGGGACGTCCTACGCCAGGCCCGAGATCCTCCTCGTGCTCATCGGATCGAGCATCCGCGTCGGCTACGGGGTGGCGTTCCTGGCGTTGGTCGCTGCGCCAGTGCTGCTCGCGGATCGTCTGCGGTCGGTCGACCAGGGAGCGCGCCACGCCGGCCGCGTCGTGCTGCCCTTCGCGTGCGTGTTCTTCGTGGGGCTGTTTCCGTCGGCGATCTGGTCGCACCTCGCCGTCGTCCTGGTGCCGTTGCTGATCGTCCTCGCTCTCCTGGCCAGACGCATTGCCGATTTCACGGACCGAATCGGGGCGGCGAGCCTCTGGCTGCGGCGCGCGGCGGTCGCTGCGATCGCGTGCGGGGCGCTGGCCGTGCTGATCAAGGGATCGAAGAACCTTCGCGACTGGCATGCGGAACCGATGAACCTCGCGGGCGCCTCCGTTCGGGTCGACCCGCACCAGGCGGAGCTGTGGCGCGAAGCCATGGAGTTCCTGGATGCGTGCGCCGAGGGTGACCGGACGATCTTCGTGGCGCCGGACATGCCGCTCCTCTACGTGCTGACGGGGAAGCGCAACCCGACGCCGTTCGACCTCATCATTCCGGGAAACGTCGAGGACGACGTCATCGTGGCCAGGCTGCGAGCCGCGGGAACGCGGTGCGTGGTCTACAACCCGGCCATGTACGCGCAGTTCAGCGCCTTCGATCGCCTGTTTCCGGAAACGGCGGCCTATTTCATGAGCGCGTTCGAAGTGAAGCGACGCATCGGTTCGGGATCCCACGAATGGCTGGGCCTGGAGCGCAAGGAGGCGGACGATGGCGCGTGACGCGCGCACCGGCCGACGCTGGGATCTCCTCATGTCGGCGGCGACGACGCTCGTCGTTCTCATCAGTACGGCGATCGTGTTCCGTCGCGGCCTCTTGCTCGGCGACGAGGGCTACATCCTCGGCCAATCGCTCGCGATCGCCGACGGGAAGGTTCCGTACCGCGACCTCGACATGTTCGTCGCTCCGGGCATCTGGCTGGTGAACGCCGCGCTCTTCAAGGCCTTCGGTCCGTCCGTGCTGTTGTCGCGCGTCCCGGTCGCCGTGTCGTACCTGCTCACCGTCGGGACCGCGTTCTGGATCGTGCGGACCACGAGCGGGCGAACGTGGGCGCTCGCGGTGGTGGCGCTCTTCGTCGCGTTTCTCCTGTGGGCGTTCCCGGCGTGGTCGTTTTCGTTCTACTCGCCCGTCGCCGCCTTGTGCGTGGTGGTGGCGATGGCGCTGCAGCTCGCGTGGGCGCGACGTCCGACCGCCGCGAAGCTGATCGCCACCGGAATGGCTGTCGGCGCCGGCGTCGCGTTCAAGCAGAACTACGGCGCCTACGGCGCCGCGGCGGCGGTCGTGGTCGTCGTCGCCGTGACGATCGGGGGCGCCGGCGCGACCCGCGCCTCGGGACGCCGCGTGCTGGGTCGGCTCGCCCTCCTGGCCCTGGGCGGCCTGTGTGTCGTCCTGCCGCTCGTGGCGTACCTGTCCGCGCGCGGCGCCGGATGGGCGATGGTCGACTCGCTGCTGATTCGCCCCTTCCATGGGTTTGCGGACCAGCACACCATCGACTACCTGCCGTTCGGCGATCTCTGGCGTCAACAGCGGATCATGGCGTCGGGAGGACTCGTGTACCTGCCGCCGCTGCTGTTCGTGACGGGGGGCCTGCTGGCGTGGCCGGCGTGGATCCTCACGACGGTGAGAGCCCTCGACGTCCTGCTCTACTGGCTGCCGGTGGCGCCGTGGCGGCGAGCTCGATCGGCCCCTCCTCGTCATCGTCACCTTCGCCGCGTTCCTCTTCCTGGGGGTCTTTCCGCGGGCCGACTTCAATCACCTCGTCAATGTCTATCAGCCGCTCTTGATCCTGGCCGTCGTCCTGGTCCAGCGGCTCGCCGCGCGTGTGGAACGACCGATGCGATCCATGGTGATCGCGCCGACGGCGCTGCTCTTCGCATGCTACTGCGCCTGCGGCGCGGTCTGGCTTCGCGACGTCCGTCGTATGCTCGGCGCTCCGCTCGCCTCCGTGCGCGGCGGCGTATTGCTCGATCCCGTGGCGGCGCTGCTGGTGAACCACCAAGTCGGCGTCATACGCGCGCTCACGGCCCCCGGGGATGCGGTGCTCGCCATGCCCGGGCTCGCGGCGCTTCCGTTTCTCGCGGCACGGACCATGGCCACCGGCTACTACAACTACTACGCGGTGCACGTCGGCCACGACGGCGGCGAACGGGCCGCATCCGAGGCGGAAGCCGATCGGACGAAGCTCGTCGTCGCCGACTACAGCAACTTCTTCTCTGATCCCGTCGGCATGCTGACCTATGCGCCGCGACTGACGGAATACGTGCGCCGCAACTTCCGCGAGGTCTTCTCTGCGCCTCCCCGTCAGCAATCGTTTCTCGTCCGCCGCCCGGAACCGTTGCCGGTCCGCAGGAAGATCGATCTCCTGGCGGACTGTCGGACGGCGTCGCTTCCGACGGACGCGGCGTTCGTGGTCGAACACGTGCTGTTCCGTTCCCTCTACCAGAGCATCGCGCCGGATGAGCCCGCCGTTGACACGTTTTGCGGAGCGACGGTGCCGGAAGACGGCGACCTTCGCTTCGCGCTCGGGATGAGGACGCCGGACACCGCGTCGCCGGATGCGCGCGTCGTCGCGGAGATCTGGGTGCTCCCGGAGACCGGCACACCGTTGCCGGCTGCCCGCGTGTTCCACGCGGAGCGGCCCGTGGTGCCGATAAGCGCTTCGGTAGGCCCACCGGCGGCCGAGAGCACGGTGGATCTGCGCCGCTACGCGGGACAACGGGTGGTCTTGGTCTTTCGCTCGCGACTTCTCGGGGGGGAGGTGGCGATGAATCCGCTTGCGCCCTGGAAGTTCGGCGTGGGGTGGGACGGACCGCTCCTCGAGACTCCGGCGCTCGCGGCGCCGGCCTCCGGGGGGCCGGCGATCGGCGGCCCCTCGCAGGATCGTCCGACCTCGTAGATCATCGAACGTAGCCGAGCGCGCGTAGCTTCTCCTCCCGTTCGGGATCCACGGGCGCCGGCCTCGGCTCCTCGGTTCTGGCGCCGTCGGCAAGGAGGAGTTGCGCGCGGTGCCGGGCGGCCACCTCCTGGTACGCGTCGAGCGTTGCCGCGAGATCGGTGGGTTCCGACGTGGCGCCCGCGCACAGGTTCGCTCGCTCCGCGGGGTCATTGGCGAGGTCGTAGCACTCGGAGCGCGCCGACCCGTCCCCGTTCCGGTAACGCGCCGCCTTTCGCTCGCCCTGGCGGACGGAGAAGGCGGGCGCGAAGAACGCGATCGGCGCGCCGCCGGGACCGTTCGCGACGGCGCCCCAGGACTCGGTGAAGTAGAAGGCGCCGTCGAGAGGAGAGTTGCCCTCGCGCAACGTTCGTCGCAGATCGACGCCGCGCGCGCCGCGCGGAGGATCGACGTCGAAGAACGATGCGACCGTACGCGCGAGATCGACGTGCCCGACGGGGAAACTCACGCGAAGGCCATGCGGGATTCCGGGACCCCGCATCAGCAGGGGGACGTGGGTGACTTCTTCGTAGGCGAAGGTGCTGTGGCGGAGGAAGCCGTGCTCGAGAAACGCCTCCCCGTGATCGGACGCCACGATGAAGACGGTGTTCTCGTCCAGGGCGAGCTCGCCCATCGCGGCGAGCAGCGACCCGAGCTCATCGTCCACGTAGCGGATCTCGCGATCGTAGTTCGCGGCTTCCCGGACGTGCGACGGCGCGTCCGCGCCGAGCGCGCGGCCCTGATCGTCCGTCGGGAACAGGCTCGCGTACTTCGCCGGCGGCGCATAGGGGTCGTGGACCTGGAAGGTGTGGAGGAACAAGAAGAACCGCTGGTCGGCATGACGCGTCAGCCATGCCTTCGCCGCCCGGAACGTCTTGTCGACCTGACCCGCGGGTTCCATGACGTCGGCGCTCTTGTTCTCGCGGTATTCGTCGAAGCCTCTCCCGAAGCCCGCCTCCGCGCCGAGCCAGCCGTCCTCGGTGACGGCGCCGGTGGCGACGCCCGCGGCGCGGACCTGCTCGGCGATCGTGAGGATCGCCGGGTCGAGCACTTCCGTACCGGCGGTGATTCCGTGCTCGAGCGGGTACAGTCCGGTGAAGATCGACATGTGCGCTTGCGGCGTCGATGTCGCGGCAGCGACGCAGTTGTCGAACACCGTGCCGCCGAGCTCGAACGCCCGGGCGAGCACGGGGGCGGTGTCGCGGAAATATCCGTAGGTCGGAAGATGCCCTGCGCTCAACGTGTCGATCGACAGCAGGACGACGTTGGGCGCCGATCGATCCGACTTCCCGGGCACCAGGATCGTCGGATTCGCCCACACCGGGAGCGAGAACTCCTCGGCGGCGGCCGATGACAGCTCCGACCGGAAGCGGAGGCTGACGGTCTCGCCGGCGTATGAATCCAAGGCGACGGACGCGTCTCGCCAGCGTCGATCCGACTCCCGCGCCGGATCCATGAGGGTTTCGTAGAGGGGCGCGCACGCCTGGCCTTCGCAGGCTTCCACAACGAAGCGCACCGGCCCCTGACGCCAGCCCGGCTCGAGGATGCCGGTGGCGAGCTCGAGCCGCGCGTTCTTCGGGAGCGCCAAGGGCGCCGTACGAAGCGAGATCCGCGGTCCCCAGTCGATTGCCGTCGCCCTGACCACGAGCTGCTCGACCTGCCGGCCGGCCATGGCCTGCGGGAACTGGAGATCGACGGTGACCCGGGGCTCGCCTCCGCGGTCATCCACCTGCGCGATGCGAGCCGGGAGCTCCGTCCATGCGGCGCCGAGCCGGGCTCGCGGCGTCAGCAGGACGCGCGAAGCTCCGGCCAGCGCCTCATCGACGGGCACGGTGTCGCGCAACGCGCCGGTCGGCGCGATCGCGAGCTGCCTGCGCATCATCACGAGCGCGCTTGGCGGCGCCGCCAGGACGAGGCGGGTGTCGTCGTCGATCTGGGCGCGCGGATGATCGAAGGTCCCGGCGCGGGTCGCCGGCACCGGCGAGGGTAGGGGCGGCCGAAGGGGAGCGGGCCCTCGCCCGAAGTCGGCGACCATGCGCGCGCGATGGTCCGGATCGACGAGTCGCTCGACAGGGCCGCGCGGCGCCGCGGATCGACAGCCGAGCGCGGACACCAGGAGGATCAGCGCTGCCGTGCTCGAGCGGCGGGAGCTCGTTCGACATCGCAACGCACCGTCAGGTCGCGCGTCGTCACGTGCGCTGGCGGCGGCGTGCATCCGACGCTTCTGCCGACAACCTCCGGTCACTGCAACCTGACTCCCGCGCCATTCGAGCCCGCGGACGGCGCTGGATTTCGAGCGCGGTCGAGGTTACTCGGGGGCTCCGTCCCCCCGCGCGGAACGCCCATGCAACCGGATGACATCGAGGACATGTACGTCACGGAAGCCTCCCATTGGTGGTTTGCGGGCAAACGTCTTCTCATGCGCCGCCTACTCGGGGAGCGGCTGGGACGACCGGGACTGCGGATCCTGGACGTCGGCTGCGGCGCCGGAGCCACAGCCGCCGACTTCAGCGTCAACGGATGGGTGTGCGCCTGCGATCGGAGTCTCCACGCGCTGCGCTTCGTCGGCAAGCGCGGCATCGCCACCCGGGTCGCAGCGGATGCGGGCGGGCTTCCGTTCCGCGACGGCGCCTTCGATATCGTGCTCGCCTTCGACGTGCTGGAGCACGTGGCCGACGACGCGAGGTTTCTGCGGGAGCTTGCGCGCGTGCTCGCTCCCGGCGGGGCGCTCGCGATCCACGTTCCCGCCTGGCCCTCGCTCTGGAGCCGTCACGACGAGGTGCTGGAGCACAAGCGCCGCTACACGAGGCGGAGCTTGAAGGCGCTGCTCGCCGCGTCGCCGCTGCGGATCGCCTATCTGGGCTGGGCAAGCTGCGCGATCTTCCCCGTCACCCTCGCGATTCGCTGGGCGCGACGCTTCTTTGGCGAACGGACGGAGGGCGCGGATCTCGGCGTGGTTCCGGCATGGCTCAACCGCCTGCTCGGGTCGGTGTATCGCGTCGAATCGGCAGTGGCCGTCCGGACCGGACTGCCGTTCGGAGTTTCGCTCGCGGCGATCGTTACCCGTCCCGAGTGAAGGCGTGCGGTCGAGCTTTCCACGTCAGGGGTGGGCGTGTACAAGCCCCCGATCGAGCAACGCGGTAGCGACTACTGAAGGCGAGACGATCTTCTGGCGCCCCCTATCCTGAATCGACGGCTCGTGTGGTCGGTCTTCGCCCGGCTGTGCATCGGAGCGATGGGGGCGAGCATCGCGGTCGCGGCGATTCTGGCTTCGCTCACGGCCGCGGCCATCCCGCAGCCTGCCATCACGCTGGACATCGCCCGCGACATGCCCGCACGCATCTCCCGTGTGGCGCGCGGATTCACCGCCGGCGGCGCGCGCATCGTCGTCTTGGGCGACTCGACCGTGGTGGCGTACGAGCAAGGTCGAACCGTGATCGATCGCCTGGATCAGACCCTGCGCGCCTCGAGCGAGCGTCCCGTTCGTGTCGATAGTCTCGCGGCGCTCGGCATGTCGATGCTCGAGTACTACCCGATCGCGAGGCGCATTGCCGACGCTCGGCCTGACGCGGCGGTGCTCGCGTTCAACTTGCAGTGGCTTTCGGAGCGGTGGCGGGACAGTCTGGCGAGACCGGAAATGCTCGCGCTGCTCCGGCCGCGAGACCTGCCGCAAGCGATCGGAGAGCCGCTGTACTGGTGGGGCATCACCTTCGATCGACTGCTGCTCTATGTGGCGCTTTGGCAGGGCGGTGCGGTGGAGCCGTGGCGCGACTATCGCATCGAACAAGTGCGCACCGGCAATGGCCTGGACGCGCTGCGAGGCGCGGCCCAGAGACGCTGGGAAGGGCTCCCGGCCGATGCGAAGGCCGCCGGGATGCCGCCGATTCCGTTGTCCCTCGCCGAAGGGCGACCCGATCGACTCAACGCGCGAGTGCTTCGCGACTTGTACGGGCCGGCGCTCGAAGGCGTTTCGGCCGACCACCCGACCCTCGCGCTGCTCGCGGCGTTCCTGGATCGGTTCTCCCGCGAGAAGGTCCCGATCCTCGTCTACCTGATTCCGGCGAACATCGAGTACATGCGCGTGGTCGGCATTCTGGACGAACGGGGACTCGCGCGAACGATCGGAACCCTGCGGGCGATATGCGATGCCAATGGCGCCGTGTTGCTGGATCTCCACGCGCTGTTGCCGGACGCCGGCTTTCGCGACGGCGGTGGACATTTCGCTGCCGACGACCTCCACGACGGTCCGCTGATGGTCGCGCAGAAGGTCGCGCCCGCTCTCCGGAATCGCCTCTCGGCGGCGGGAGTTCCTGCGAATGCTGTTCAATAGCTTCACGTTCGCGCTCTTCTTCATCGTGGTCGCCGTCGTCCTCTGGACGGCGCCCGCGCGCATGCGCAACGGGTGGCTGCTCATCGCGAGCCTGGTGTTCTACGCGAGTTGGATCCCGCAATATGTTCTGCTGCTCCTCCTGGAGGTCGGCGTAAGCTACGTCCTGCTCCTCGGCATCGTACACACCGCTCGCTCGAAGCTCTTCCTCGCGATCTCCGTGATCTTCAGCCTTGGAATGCTCGCGTATTTCAAGTACGCGGACCTGCTGGTCTCGTCCTCGGCTCCCATCCTCGAGCGGATGGGCGTCGCCGCGCCGCAGCCGCCGCATGTCCTGCTCCCTCTCGGGATATCGTTCGTCACTTTCATGATCATGGGATTGGCGATCGACGCCTATCGGCAGCGCGGCTCATGCGCACGCTCGCTTTCCGAGTACGCACTGTTCGTCACGTTCTTCCCGCACTTGATCGCCGGACCCATCCTCCGCGGTCCCGACTTGATTCCCCAGTTGCGCAGCGGGGGCCGTCTCGACGTGGTGCGCGCACGGAGAGCGCTCTGGCTCATCACGTCGGGGATGACGAAGAAGATCGTGTTCGCCGACACGCTGCTCGCCCCGTATGCGAACCTGGTGTTCGCTTCGCCAGGCTTTGCCGGCGCTCCGGACCATCTGCTCGCGATGTATTCGTTCGCGTTCCAGATCTACTTCGATTTCTCCGGCTATACGGACATGGGTCGCGGATGCGCCCTTCTTCTCGGATTCGACCTTCCGATGAACTTCCGCGAGCCGTATCTGTCGCGCGATCCGAGCGAGTTCTGGCGTCGCTGGCACATCACGCTTTCGGAATGGCTCCGCGACTATCTGTACGTTGCGCTCGGGGGCAACCGTGTCCGTCCGCTTCGCGTGTACGTCAATCTCTTCCTCACCATGCTGCTGGGCGGCCTCTGGCACGGCGCGGGCTGGAACTTCCTGATCTGGGGGGGATTGCACGGACTGCTGCTGGTCGGTCACCGTGTGGCGGGCGGGCGCCGCCGTGATCCCGAGCGCCCGCTCGCGGCGACCGATCTCCCGCGCATCGTCGTGCTCTTCCACGCCGTCTGCGTCCTGTGGGTCTTCTTCCGCGCGCCGACGTTCGAGGGCGCGGTGGCGTTCCTGTCGCGGCTGGCCTCCGGTCCATGGGACGGCCCCTGGCCCGCCGTGCAGTGCGGGGTGATCGCGGCGTGCGTCGCGCTCCATTGGATCGAGCGCGTGCTCAGAGAGCACCGGGGGCGTCTGCAGGCATGGACCGCGACTGGGCTGCCGGCCGTGGCCGAGAGCTTCGCGATCGGGATCGCTGTGGGTGTCGTGCTGCTCTTCGGGGGCTTCGGCGGCGAGTTCATCTACTTCCAGTTCTAGAACTCCGTGTAGATGAACTGCACGGGAACGTCCGGCGAGAACAGGAAGCAGAGGAGTATCAGCGAAATGTACACGATGGCCTTGAGGCAGATACGAGTGAAGGTCATGGGTGGCTCGCTACGGTATGGGGAGAAGAAGCATCCTGCCGATCACCCTCGTCGCGGTGGCGGCGCTGAGAACGAAGTACATCCATCCGATCACGACGATGTGGAACGTGAACAATGTGGCGATCACCTGGCGAGTCCGCGGAAGCACGTTCCGCATGCCGGGGAACGTGCGATCCCGCCATTGGCTGTATGTCCGCTGAATGCAGATGGCGGCGCCGTGGTAGAAGCCCCAGACGACGAAATGCAGGGCGGCGCCGTGCCATAGTCCGCAGAGACTCATGGAGACCACGGTGTTGATGGTGGTCCTCCGGGCCCCGTGACGGTTCCCCCCGAGGGGGATGTACAGATAGTCGGTGATCCACGACGTCAGAGACATGTGCCAGCTCCGCGAGGTCAAGTCAATTGGTGGGTAAATAGGGATCAGGCGGCGAGCCTCCGCGGTGTCGGTTTGATCGTTGGTTTCACAGCCACCCCATCGACGAACTTCTTCCCGGCATAGACGTCCTTC
>WBZR01002414.1_pt1 | contig 19215 bp, 17 predicted proteins | sample 5204231 | NCBI WGS metagenome assembly WBZR01 (sample SAMN12412403, study PRJNA552823) | activated sludge metagenome | isolation source: activated sludge from anammox sidestream of wastewater treatment plant... | place: USA: Virginia | collected 2017-08 | reverse complement strand
ATTATGGGGCAAGGATGTATGATAACCAAATAGGAAGGTGGAACCATATAGACCCATTGAGCGAAAAGATGAGGCGGTATTCTCCTTACAATTATGCATTTGATAATCCGATAAGATTTATTGACCCGGATGGGATGGCTCCATCTGACGATTATAAGTTAAAAAAAGATGGTCGCATTGAGTTGATAAAGAAAACTGAAGACAAAAATGATAAATTATATGCTTCTAACGATAAAGGAGAAGTTGATAAAACTAATAGTATTACTGTTGAGAAATCGGTTACTAACAGTATGGTATCAAAACCTGATGCAACTGGAAATAATCTAGACTACACCGCATTAACTATGAATTCAAACACAGGTGCAGCGAAGGAATTGTTTGAATTTCTTAGCAATAACACAAATGTAGAGTTTGCATTAACTAATAAAAATGATTTTTGGGGTCAAGCTTCAAGTGTAATAACTACGTCTAACAAAAAGGATGTTGAAGTTGGTGGTAAAAACGAGTTCTTGATTACATCTAAGGTTGTAGGGAGCGAAGTTACAGAACTTGATCACAGCCATCCAGGAAATGGGAAATTCGTATCAACTCCATCTGGATTTAATCCAAAGACCAAGCAACCTGTTGGCCGTGATGATGGTGATAGAACAGTTGCGGAAGAAGTTAATGCTAAGTATCCTAATGCAATTCTAAAACTATACATACCCACTCTCAAAACTTATGTGCAGTATGATTCAAAAAAAATATATTAAGGTATGCTAAAATTATTTTCGCTACTTATATGTGCAACATTTAGCTATTGCGCAGAGTCACAAATTAATTTCAGGAATAAAGATTTAAAAAATGAGGTTGATACATTTCTACATGATTTGAAAAAAAATAACACTGAAATTATTTCGATAATTTGTGAGACTACTAAAAAGGAAGATTCCGTTTTTATCTCAATGTCAAATGGACACCCAGACATAAAGCGAATAAAAGCTTACGCTAAGTACAAGGGGATTTATTTTTGTCTTGGGGGAGATTTTCCAACAAAAGAGTATTTTGTGGTAAAAAATCCTGAACCAGTACCCCCGGAATTAAAAAAGGCGTATGAAAAAAGAAAGAAGGAATCTACAGCTGTTTTTTACGAACCATTTACAATATACCTGACTTTCTACAAATGCAAACTTGTTGAGTCTGTAGTTGCAAATGGAGAGTAATTACACGGCCGTTGTGCGGAGTCTGTTACCTTCCAAATTCTCCTCCGCCACCATTCCAGCCCATGTCTGCCGTGTGCAGGTAAGTGAGCGGCAAGCGACATTGAACACTATGTAACATAATCTTACTTCGCAGCCCAGTGTCAAAGTCCATGTGTGCCGGACTTATGGCTCTTTCCAATTAATTTGAATGAGAAGTTGTTAGTTAAACCATACCCGTAAAACACTAAATAATGGAACCGGATAAAGTAATTTTTATCAATCATTCCATGCCATGTTATATGTGAATTATATCTTTATTACAAAATCTTTCTGATTACTGAATTTTCTGAATTTCAGATTTAAAACGTCTCATAACATTATTTTTGTTTCTTTTGTATCTATTTATGAAGCATGTAGTCGTTACAGGTGGGGCCGGTTTTATTGGCAGCACATTAATCAGAAAATTGTTTCTGCAATTTGAAGGAATTCATATTACTTGTATCGACAATTTTGATGATTTTTATCCGGCTGATTTGAAACAACTCAATATTCGTGATTTTAAAGCGAATCCTCATTTTCATTTCCTGTACCTTGATATTTCAGAAATAACAGTTGAGGAACTTCAATCAGCTATTCAATTGCCGGTTGATGCCATTATTCATATTGCGGCAAAGGCAGGTGTACGACCAAGTATTGAAAATCCATTGGCCTATCAGCGCACCAATATTATTGGTTTGCAGCTTATGCTTGATTTTGCAAAAGTCAGCAATATTAAGACTTTTGTTTTTGCTTCCAGTAGCAGTGTTTATGGAATTAATAACCATTTTCCCTGGAAGGAAGACGAACAATTGATGCCCATCAGCCCTTATGCTATGACAAAGTTGTCGGGCGAAATGCTAGGTCATGTTTATAGTAAATTGTTTGACATTCGCTTTCTGGCACTTCGCTTTTTTACAGTGTATGGCCCGGCACAAAGACCCGATCTTGCCATTCACAAGTTTACTAAATCAATCATACAAGGAATTCCAATCAATATGTATGGTGATGGTAGCACCAGCAGAGATTATACTTATGTAGATGATATCGTTCAGGGAATCATTGCGGCAACACAGTATGATCAATCTGACTTTGAGATTATAAATATTGGCAATAATTATGCTATTACACTTTCGGAGTTAATTAGTGCTATTGAAAAGATAACCGGGAAAAAAGCCATCATCAATCCCTTGCCCGAGCAGGCGGGCGATGTACCCAAAACTTTTGCTGATATTTCTAAAGCAAAGCGTTTGTTGAATTATGAGCCCAAAACAAATCTGGCGACAGGCCTTCAAAAATTTTATGATTGGTTTCGGGAAAATGAAACGATTTTGCTGGACTGATTATAGAACCACATCTTTATCATGCACAATCTCTTTTTTTGCATAATAAATTTTTCTGACATTATAAGTTTTCTTGTTTTGCGATTCAAAATAGGTGCGGGTATTAATGTCGGCTATAATGCCAATGGTAATAAACTGAATTCCTCCGAGTAATAAAATAAGTCCAAGTATCAGCAAAGGTTTGCCCCAAATGTCGTGCCCCATTATTTTTAATATCAATAAGTAAATATTAATAGCTGCGCCAAGCCCCACACTTATAAATCCGATTGGACCAAAAAGGTGCATAGGCTTTTGCAAGTACTTCCTCATAAAAACCATCAACACCAAATCGCTCATTACTTTAAATGTTCGGTTGATTCCATATTTACTCTTGCCGTGTATGCGGGCATGATGTTTTACATCTACCTGGGTGATTCTGGCTCCTTGCAGTTTTGCCAATACCGGAATAAATCGATGCAGCTCGCCATACAACCCCAATTCTTCCGCAATCTCTCTTCTGAAAACTTTCAATGTACAGCCATAGTCTTTTATATAAACCCCCGTCATACGGCGAATGAGCGCATTGGCTATTCGGCTGGGTATTTTGCGAAGGATAAATCCATCCTTCCTGTTTTTGCGATTGCCGGCCACTACATCCCAATCTTCTTTTTTTAAAAGTTCAAGCATCGCCGGAATATCTGTGGGATCGTTTTGCAAATCTCCATCCAGCAGGGCAATATATCTGCCTCGGGAATAATCAATACCGGCTGTCATGGCAGTACTTTGACCATAGTTTTTTCGCAATTCTACCAGTGTCGTTCTTTCGTCCGAATGTTCCAGTACTTGTTGCTTGGTTTTGTCGGTAGAGCCGTCATCTACCAATATTACTTCAAAGTCGATACCTATTAATGCCTGACGTACAGCATCTAAAAGAGGTTTGATATTATCCTCTTCATTCATAACTGTAATTACTACTGAAAGTTCCCGCATGTGTTTATTATTGGCACGAAGTTAAGCTCCTTATTTTAATAAAAAGAAAGACCCGCCGGGTAGCAGGTCTTCTTTACCAAATAACAAACAACAAAGACTTATTAAAGTATTCCGGCTAATTCGAGGCTTTTCTTTTTTATTTTTTTTGAAGCTACTTCCTCAATTACCGGATCGGGCAACAGGATAAGTGAAATGCCATTTTCTTTCCACCAGTTGCTAGATTTTAATTTACTGAATGCAATAACACCCGATAAATATTTTCTTCCCTCTTGAGCATGCCATTCTTCTATCCATTCAAATTTTTCTTTGGGCACGGCTTCAATATCGTCAAAACTGATGTACACATTCAAAAAGAAATCGTCAGTAAGTTCATGTGGCTGATGATGATACAGTTTTTTATACTCGTACTTATAACCATACCTTAAAGCCGATATATCGCTTAGCACTGCTGAGGCTGTAGGGAAGCTGCCGGCTCCTTTGCCATAGAAAAACTGTTTGTCGGCAAATCCACTTTCTATTACCACACCATTATATTCATTTTTTACAAATGCCAAATGATCGTCTTGATTGATAAACTGCGGCAATACAAAGGCTGCTACATTTCCGTTTTTTAATTTCTTTGCTTGTGCTACCAATTTGATTTCCTGTTTGCGGGCTGCAGCGGTTTCGGCATCTCTTGAATGAATGTTTTGAATGCCATTAAATAAAATGTTTTCCGGCGATTCGGTAATGCCATAAGCATGAGTTAATAAAAAAGTCCATTTGTTTACGGCATCATACCCTTCAACATCCAGTTTGGGATTGCTTTCTGCAAAGCCCGACTGTTGTGCCAGCAATAAAGCCTGTTTAAAGTCTAGTCCTTCTTCAAAAATCTTGGTGAGAATAAAATTGGTAGAACCGTTTACAATGGCTTTGATAGAATGTAGCAAGTCATTATCATAGTATTCCTCAAGATTTCGAATAACCGGTATTGAAGCACAGGCCGCAGATTCATATAAAAGCGATCGTCCGGTTTGTTGTTGCAATGCTAATAATGCAGTCAGATTTTCCGCAATCATTTTTTTGCTGGCACTTACTACATCTTTTCCGTTTTGCAAAGCTGTGGTTACAATTTCAAAAGCCGCTGTAGCGTCATCAATTACTTCTACAATTACATTGATGTCTCTGTCGTTGAGCAGGTCGTCTTTATCAGTTGTAAATAAAGATGCAGGTGCATTTCGCTTCTTTTCAAAATGCTTGATACATACTTTTTTAATACTTGCATTGAGCGATGGCGTTTGTTGTAGCACTTTGTACAGTCCTTCGCCTACCACACCAAAACCGAAAAGACCAATAGTTAATTTATTATGTGTTATCATTAGATTGTATTTTGAAGTTTGTTAAGTTGAATGGGTTTGTTGTTTAAAAATTGAATAATGGCAGTTTCTATTTGCTCATATTCTAATAAAAAGCCATCGTGTCCATAACCGGAATGGATAGATTGAAAAACTGCACCGGGAATATTTTCAGAAAGAAATAATTGTTCTTCCGGTGGAAACAAAATGTCGGAACTTATACTTAATATCAAAGTATTTGCCTGAATGTTGCTTAGTGCTGCTTCAGCGCTATTTCTGTGTCTTCCCAGGTGGTGGCTGTCCATACTTCTGCTTAGAAAATAATAGCTGAATGCATTAAACCGCAAAGCCAGTTTTTCTCCCTGATATTGTTGATATGTTTCACTTTTGAATCCTGAAATTTTATCAGAGAGTACCTCAGTTTGAGATCGCTGATAAGTTTCATAGTTTCTATAAGATAGCAGCGCTATTGATCTTGCGGTTTTCATTCCATTGATGCCAGCTTTGCTGTCATTTTGTTTCCATGTACTATCATTTTCTATGGCCAATCTTTGCGAAGCATTAAATGCAATGCCCCATGCAGAATGAAATGCATTGGTAGCAAGGGCTATTACATTTTCAAACAGATGTGGTTCAGTAGCCGCCCACTCCAATAGTTGTTGGCCACCCATAGAACCTCCAATACCAATTTGAATTTTCTGTATGCCAAGTTCTTTTCTTAGCAGCTGATAGCTTTTTACCATATCCTTGATGGTAAAAAATGGGAATTGATGAAAGTATGAGGCATCCGTATCCGGATTTTTATCAAGTGGGCTGATGCTGCCATAGCAGCTTCCCGGCATATTTACACAAATGATAAAATATTCTCTTGGATCAAATACTTTGTCTTTTCCTATAAGGCCGGGCCACCATTCGGCAGGGTCGCTATTGGCTGTCAATGCATGAAAAACCCAAACTACATTATTTCGTTCTTCATTCAATTGCCCATAACTCGTATAGCCAAGATGCAGCGATGCTAACTGATGTCCCGACTCTAATTCAAAAGGTTGATGATATGTGTAAGTTGAAAACATTTAAGCTACCAGTTCTTTTGCAAATACTTTTTCAAATGCTTGTTCAAAATCTGCTTTGATATCTTCTATGTGTTCAATGCCTACGCTGATGCGAACCTGATTGGGCAATACACCGGCAGCAGCTTGTTCAGCCTCACTGAGTTGTTCATGTGTTGTAGATGCAGGATGAATAGCCAGTGTTTTAGCATCTCCCACATTGGCAAGGTGACTTACCAGTTTCAAGGCATCAATAAACTTACTTGCATTTTCTTTTGACCCTTTGATTCCTACATTGAGTACACTGCCATATCCATGTTTCAGATATTTTTTTGCAAGATCATGATAAGGGCTGCTTTGCAGACCCGGATAAATTACATATTCAACAGCCGGATGTGTTTCCAGCCATTGAGCTAAAGCTAAAGTGTTATCAACATGCCTTTGTACACGCAGACTTAAAGTCTCTATGCCTTGCAACAATAAAAATGAGTTGAATGGACTTTGTGAAGCGCCAAAATCTCTAAGACCTTCCACTCTTGCTCTTATTGCAAAGGCAATATTGGGCAGACCCAAAGGATTGCCTTCTCCAAACACATCCCAAAATTTCAATCCGTGATAACCTTCGGAAGGTTCTGTAAACTGAGGAAACTTGCCATTGCCCCAGTTATAGTTGCCGCCATCAATTATTACGCCGCCAATCGTGGTGCCATGTCCGCCAATCCATTTCGTTGCGGATTCAACTACCACATTAGCGCCATTTTCTAAAGGGCGAAACAGGTATCCACCTGCACCAAATGTATTATCAACAATCAATGGCAAGTCATATTCCTTGGCAAGTGCTGCAAATTTTTCAAAATCGGGAATATTCAATCTTGGATTACCAATGGTTTCCAGATAGAATGCTTTTGTGTTTTTATCAATGAGTTTTACAAAACTTTCTGCATCATCGCTATTTGCAAACCGGGCTTCAATCCCCAGTCTTTTAATTGCTACTTTAAATTGATTGTAAGTGCCGCCATATAAATAAGAACTGGTGATGAAATTATCTCCGGCCTGCAAAATATTGTTTAATGCAAGAAACTGTGCCGACTGTCCTGAGCTGGTGGCCAATGCAGCCACACCACCTTCCAAAGCGGCAATGCGTTGTTCAAACACATCTGTTGTTGGATTCATAATTCGGGTATAGATATTTCCAAATTCTTTTAGCCCAAACAGATTGGCGGCATGTGCTGCGTTATTAAACCCGTAAGAGGTAGTTTGATAAATGGGAACCGCTCTTGATTTTGTGGTAGGGTCAATCTGCTGTCCGGCATGTAATTGTAATGTATCGAAATGAAGTTGTGTGCTCATAAAAATGATTTTATTGATTTGAAATAATTATTAATGCTTAAGTAGAGAAACATAAAGAGCGCAGGCTCTTTGCGGAACTATAGTGTATGCCTTACGGCATACAACAACAAATGCACATACAATGCTGAGAAGTGAAGGAGCTATTTGTTGTAGGGAGGTTCATAATACTCTACCAAAATAATGGACTAAAAAATGATCTGCCAAATTTATTTTGATTTTTTATTTAAATTAAATGTTAACGGTTTGATTTACGGTTGTCTTGTTTGCTGCTTTTGCCTTCTCAAATGCTTGTTCTAAATCTGCAATCAGGTCAGCGGCTTCTTCCAATCCTACTGAAAGCCGAATTAAACTATCAGCTACACCTGATGCCCTTCTTTTTTCAGTCGGAATTGATTTGTGAGTCATTTGTGCCGGATGACACAAAAGGCTTTTCACTCCGCCGAGGCTTTCGGCAAGCTTGAAATATTTTGTTGAAGTAACAAATGAAGTGGCCGCTGCTTCTGTATCATCTTTTAATGTGAAAGAAACAATTCCGCCAAATCCTTTTGCCTGACTTGCGGCAATATCATGATTGAAATGAGATTTTAATCCGGGATAATATACATTGTCAACTGCAGGGTGTGTTTCCAGATATTCGGCAATTGCCTGCGCATTGATACAATGTTGCTTTATACGAAGCGGCAGAGTTTCAATGCCTCTGATCACCAGCCAGCTGTCAAAAGGGGAGAGGATAGCACCACTTGCATTCTGAATAAACTTAATTTTCTCACCCAGTTCTTTTTCCTTAGTTACTACCAGTCCCGCTATCAAATCGCTATGGCCTCCCAGATATTTTGTAGCAGAATGAATTACAATATCAGCTCCCAGCGAAAGAGGTTGTTGTAAGGCGGGTGAAGCAAAAGTGTTATCCACGCAAAACCAACACCCCGAAGCCCTTGCGATTTTTGCAATAGCTTCTATATCAGAAATTTTTAAAGTAGGATTTGTGGGTGATTCTATCCATATCAGTTTTGTTTTGGGTGTGATAGCATGAAATACGTTTTCCGCTTTTGTAGTATCAACATAATTTACGGTGATTCCGAATTTTTGATAGACATGTGTAAACAAACGGAAAGCACCGCCATAGATATCATCCACGGCTACAATTTCATCACCGGCTTGCAATAGTTTTAAAACTGCATCAATAGCTGCAAGACCGCTGCCAAATGCAATGCCTGTGCTACCGTTCTCCAGTTTTGCAACAATGGTTTCTAATGTAGCACGGGTAGGATTGCCGGTGCGGGCATAGTCGTAGCCCTTGTTTACACCCGGTGCTTCTTGTACAAAGGTTGAGGTTTGATAAATAGGAACTGAGATGGCACCGGTAAGTTCATCTACCGGAATGCTGTGAATCAGGTTTGTTGCGTTGTTACTCATCTTTTTTGCTTTTTAAACATCCGTTTTTTACGGAATGGGTGATTGAATTGTTTATACATTTTCACATCACTTTTCAAAAAAGACTATCGGGCAACTTTATTTCCACTTACTTTAATTAGTAGAAATAAAAAAGCTCACCCGATAAATCAGATGAGCTTTTAATATTTTAGTTAGATATTTTGAAGCTTTTAATCTGACTTATCTATCCCTACTTATTCAGTAGGGGTGGAATTGGCACCTTGCAGTAAACATTTTTTAAATGCTTATGCAGGTTGTCAAGGCTTCATTGGGCCATTACCCTCAGCCTTTCTTGATAAGTGTTGTAATAAAGAACTGCTGCAAATATATAGTTCAGGTTTTGATATTACCAAACATTTCCTAAAAAATTATGATGAACGGTTGTTTGCTTTTATGGTGAAATCTGCTACCGGTAAGGGTTCTGTACTGTAATATATTTTTATAAATTCAACCCGTTTGTCGTTTCATTGCCTTCCTTTCAATTTGGTATCTTCGTTTTTCTCCTCTTATGATACAGCAACAAAAAAATAATCTTCTGCCCGACAATGAAATGATTGAAGTTTCCGGCGCCCGGGTTCACAATCTCAAAAACATTGATATTTCTATTCCAAAAAATCAATTGGTTGTGATTACCGGTATCAGCGGAAGCGGAAAATCTTCTTTAGCATTTGATACGATCTACAACGAAGGTCAACGTCGTTATATGGAAACATTTGGTGCCTATGCTCGTCAGTTTATTGGTGATATGGAGCGGCCCGATGTAGATAAGATAACAGGACTATCTCCGGTTATTTCCATTGAGCAAAAAACAACAAATAAAAATCCACGATCAACGGTAGGCACGGTTACAGAGATTTATGATTTTCTGCGATTACTGTTTGCCCGAATTGGCGAAGCCTATTCTTACAATACCGGAAAGCGAATGGCGAAATGGAGCGAAGAAGAAATTGTTGAAAATATATCTCAGAAGTATGCTCAAAAAAAAATAATGCTGCTGGCGCCATTGGTAAGAGGCAGAAAAGGACATTATCGTGAGTTGTTTGAAGAAATGCGAAAAAAAGGTTTTTTGAAAGTGAGAATTGATGGAGTGATTCAAGATATTGTACCCAAGATGCAAACCGACAGATACGCCATTCATGATATTGAACTGGTAGTGGATAGACTGGAGGTAAATGAAGAATCAAAGGCAAGACTGAGCCAGAGCGTGGCACAAACGATGAAGCTGGGAAAAGATTTGATGTTCGTTGCTACAGTTACTAATGAAAAGAACGGCAACGGTGAAGTAAGTAATAAAAAATCCAAATCACTTTTTGATGATATAAATATAAAGCAGAATGATAGTGATGTGTCAGCATATTCCAGGCTATTGATGTGTGAAGATACAGGCATCAGCTACGAAGAACCTTCGCCCAATTCATTTTCATTTAATTCGCCTTATGGTGCTTGTCCGGTTTGCAAGGGATTGGGTAATGTTTATACGATTAATTTGGATTTGGTATTGCCCGATAAAAATTTATCGGTGAAAGAAGGCGGTATTGCCCCTTTGGGTATAGAGCGGGAGGCCAGTGTATTTTATCAGGTAGTGGATTTTGCAAAGAAAAATAAAATTAATCTTGACAAGCCTATAAAAGATTTAACAGCCAGTCAACTTGATTTATTATTGTATGGCGACAAAGGAATTAATCCAGCGCTTACGGTTGATGCTGACGATGAAACGGTGCCCAATGTATATAGCGGAAGTTATGAAGGCATCATTCCAATGCTGAAACGCTGGTTTACATCATCAGGTAGTTCCGATTATTTGCGGGAGTGGGTAGAAAAATATATGGAGCTGGCAACCTGCCATACTTGTAATGGACAACGATTAAAAAAAGAAAGCCTTCATTTTAAAATAAATGGACGAAATATTGCCGAACTGGGTAATATGAATCTGGATAATCTGGCAGCATGGTTTGATGGTATAGAGCTGATGCTTGATAATAAACAAAAAGCCATTGCCAAAGATGTGTTGAAAGAAATTAGAGAGCGGTTACAGTTTTTACTGAATGTGGGACTTACATATTTATCATTGTTCAGGCCTTCAAAATCATTGAGCGGAGGCGAATCGCAACGTATAAGACTGGCTACACAAATAGGTTCACAGTTGCAAGGCATTACTTATATTTTAGATGAACCTTCCATTGGACTTCATCAGCGGGATAATCATCGCTTAATTGAAGCCTTACAACATTTAAGAGATATAGGAAATAGTGTGATTGTGGTAGAGCATGATAAAGACATTATGTTGGCGGCAGATCATTTGGTGGATATTGGTCCCAGGGCCGGTTATCACGGCGGAAAAATTGTAGCGCAGGGAACTCCTGCTGATATTTTAAAATTAGAAACGATAACGGCTGCTTATCTAAACGGACACCGTAAAATAGCCGTTCCCAAAGAAAGAAGAGCAGGCAATGGAAAATTGCTGGAAATAAAAGGTGCGAGTGGAAACAATTTGCAAAAGGTAGATGTAAAATTTCCGCTTGGAAAATTTATTTGTGTAACGGGTGTAAGCGGCAGCGGAAAATCCACGCTTATAAACGAAACATTGTATCCCATTCTTTCCAAACATGCGTATGGTTCAAAAATGAATCCATTGGCTTACAAATCAATAAAAGGACTGGAGCATATTGATAAAGTAATAGAAATAGATCAAAGCCCCATAGGTCGCACACCGCGAAGCAATCCGGCAACCTATTGTGGATTTTTTACTGAGATCAGAACCTTGTTTGCTGCTATACCTGAAGCGAAAATAAGAGGTTACAATGCCGGGAGGTTTTCATTTAATGTAAAAAGCGGAAGATGCGAAGTGTGTGAAGGTGGCGGTATGCGGGTTATTGAAATGAATTTTTTGCCTGATGTATATGTATTGTGCGAAAAATGCAATGGCAAAAGGTATAACAGGGAAACATTGGAAATACGATACAAAGGAAAATCAATTGCCGATGTATTGGCCATGACGGTGGAAGAAGCGGTTTCTTTTTTTCAAAATGTTCCTTATTTATATCGCAAAATAAAAGTGTTGGAAGAAGTAGGTTTAGGCTACATCACACTGGGCCAATCGGCTGTAACATTGAGTGGGGGCGAGGCGCAAAGGGTGAAACTCTCAACCGAGCTTGTCAAAAAAGATACCGGCAAAACTTTTTATATATTAGACGAGCCCACTACCGGTTTGCATTTTGAGGATATACAGCAATTGCTCAAGGTGTTACAGAAGTTGGTTGACCGAGGCAATACGGTATTGGTAATAGAGCATAATTTGGATGTGATAAAGGTGGCCGATCATATCATTGATTTGGGCCCCGAGGGCGGTGATGGGGGAGGTCTCATACTATTTGAAGGAACGCCGGAGCAATTAGTGAAAGTAAAGAATAGCTATACAGGTCAGTTTTTGAAAGCGGAATTATAAAATTTGAAATATGTCACTCGATAATTTAAGCGGAATGCCCGATTGGGATGATCAATTTTTTGAGGATGACAATGAGGGCGAAGAATGGAAACCCAGGCCTACAAGAGATGCTGCCAAAGCTATGTACGAGCAATGGAAGCAGGTTATGATTTTATTGAAAGGCGCAGTGGGTGATATGGGTTTAAAAAAAGCAGACGAAAATGATGATGCAATTGAAAGTGAGTTGGATGCAGATTATAGGGATGACATGAAGGGAATGTTGCTGAGCAATGCGCACATGGTTGCTGTAAAAATCAGAAGCTCTGAAGCGGGGCTTTATATGATGCGAATGGAAAATGCCTGCCTTATCCGCATGTATGCTCAGTCCATTCAATCTTCTATGTTTACAAAAATTGCAGAGGGTTTTATTGAAGAAGCCCATGGAATGGTAATAAGAGAAGAAATAGATAAGTTCAAGTTACTCTTCAAATACTGGGTGAGCACTTTTGAAAGAGATGAGTTTGAAGACGAATGGGGATTGTTTTGATAATTGAGGATAATTCAATTTTTACTTATTGTACATAAAAAAGCCCACATATTCTGTGGGACTTTTTTATAAAATATGTTTTATTTTTTAGCTTAATTTATCTACTTTCTCATCAATTGATTTTGGTGGTTTAATAATACCTAATAAGAGCAGTAGGCCAATAGCACCGGCAGCCAATCCAATAAACAAACCAAAGCCAGGTGAAGGCTTAATTCCGTATGCACCACCTACGGAAATTATTCTGATAAGGTAAATAACTGCCCCACCGGCAATAGCGCCAAATCCTCCAAGTGCGACTTTTTTACTCATATCATCATAAGCTTTCGTTTTATCACCCATAAAGCATGATGCAATAGCCGCTGCAACTCCTAAAAGAGCAAGATATCCCCATCCGCCAAAACCGTTATGAGAATAGCCCACTCCAAAACCTCTGGCACTAACTGTGATCCATGGAAGTAGCAATGAAACCAAGGCAAGCCCTGCTAATATTAAAGAATACATTTTTGACTTGTGAAGTCCGGCAACTGGATTTGATGAATTTTGTGACATGTTATAAAGTTGATTTTGGTTGGGCCTACTCATATGGCTTTTCGGCATTCGCCCCTGTTTTTGGGTTTCAGGTCTCCCTTTGCAGGACTAATATATGACAGTTTTTGATTATAAAACCGTCAAACGGCGATTTTTTTTAAACCGAGAATCAACATTTTGCTAAAAAACTGAAAATCCTAAACAAAAAGCAGGAAGTGATTGTCACAAAATTTGAAGCTTAATAAGGCAAAAATCTTTTTCGGCAGCCAGAAATACTGGGTTTTTCACCGGATCTGGATTTTTACAATTTTCCTGCTTATCATTGTCATTATTAAGATTAATATTGGCAATAATGTTAAGGGCTTTCTTATTTATGACGTGAAAAAGAACGCTTGAAGTAAGTTGCCCGTGAGCAGAGAGTGGTTAATAAAATTTTAATACAATGAGAGTACCAATAGAGAACGGATCAGGTTTTTGCAACCAGGTATCAGATTTTATTAAGCTCTCTGCAGCACTAAGGCAATTTGATAAAAAGATTTTTCAACGAATTTCAAACTGGCCTGAAGCCGTTTCAATATCTCCACTAAAAGCACGGTAGATGTATTTGCCCCTTGCCAATCCTGCAATTTTATAATGGTCTTTAGTATTCAATTTGTGATGCTGTACTAAAGTGCCTTGTACATCAAATACAAAAAAATCAAGTTGTTCTTTATCCTCTTTTGAAATGACATGCATTTCCCTTTTTAATATGTCGGGATAAATTTTTACTGAGTTGTTGTTTAAGCTGCCAAAATTTTTGGATTTAGCAGTCTTGGACTTATTCTTTTTCAATGGCTTGTCCTCAGCGGGCCTGTTGTTTGCCAGCAAGGACTGTGTTATTAAAAGTCCACCCGCAAGGATAAAGGTGATTACTCGCATTTTTCCATTGTTAAAAAATGGTTTCATAGTGGTTTGATTTTTTTTTTAATAGAATACGGGACATTTCAATTGTTTTAATCGGGCATCTGATTTACCCAATCTCCAGCCAAAACGCAACATACTGGTGAAGTAAGCGTCATTTTGTTTTGGATCGCCTCGTTGTGCAAATTCCTGATAAGGTCTGGTAGTTGGAAAAGTATAAATGCCACGATAATATAAACTTCTGGCAGTAACTGCATCAGCCGGCGATAAATAGCTGTCAAAATGTATAGGATCAATATAATAGTTGTGACTTACGTCGTCAACATAGTCAGTAAATAATTTGCGATGCAGAATTTCTAAACCGATATACATATTCTCTTTGAGATAGTATTTGAAACCAAATCCAATCATTAGATTTTTCTGTGTCAGTTTGTAAGGTTTGCTCTCAGGATATTCGGCAAAGCCCTGCCCTTCTAATTTCAATGGTGCCAGTGCAACCAGATTACCATTATTATCTTTTGCTTTTGGATTAAAATGATAGATACCTGCGCCACCTAAAACATAAGGGCGAAGTTTTCCCTGCAATCCATCATATTTTTCAAAAAAAACAGTGGGATAAAATTCCAGTGCAGCATAAGCTTCATTGATTTTTGATTGGAAACTTAAATTTCTGTATTTGCGATCTTCTTCATCACCACCTTTTGCAGGAGCTTCGGCATCATTGCCCTCTACAAAGCCCATTGTGCCTGAAATGCGCAGTCCCACCCATTCTGTAGGATAAAAATTTAAATAAGCACTTTTTGAAAGTTTTGTAAGTGGAAGGTCTAGGTCTTTAATAAAAGTTTTTCCAACCCCTGCACTACCTCCCAAATCTCCGAGGAAAAACATAGGGCCTAAGCCAATTCCTAATTCTAATTTTCCATTTGCAGAGCTGATTGATTGTGCGCTGGTATGAATTGAAAATAAAGAGAGAAAAAAGATAAGTACGGACAGCCGTACAAGGTGTAAACTTGTTCTCATTGATATCGGATTTCTGGTTTTTCGATCTATTGGTTACCAGCACAAAATAGAAACAGAAAAATGTTATAGAAGAATGTTCGACTGAAATTTTTCTTTTTGTAAGTAATAAATGGAGATAACGCTAAGGGATTCTACGTTACCAACTGTAAAATTTTACCATTTCAATATGTTCAATACCATCTTCTAAATAAATATTGCCTTGCTCTCTAAATCCGAAATCTGCATAAAATTTTCGGAGGTAACATTGAGCGCCAATACGGATATTTTGTTGCGGATATAATAAATACAGTTGTTCAATTGATTTTTCCATCAACATCTTGCCCAGTCCTGTGCGTCTGGTTTTTGGTGCTGTTACTACTCGGCCTATACTGGGTTCTGTAAAAGCAATGCCCGGTGGTATTATTCTTGAATAAGCTAATAATTGTTCATTTTGCCAGTACATTAAATGATAGGAGGTCTGATCTTTATTATCCATATCCTGATAAACACAGTTTTGCTCTACAGCAAAAACAATATTGCGAAGTTGCAAAATGGCATACAATTCATGCGGACCAAGATTTTCAAATTTTTTTACAGACCACATACATTTTGAATTTGAAAAATAAAAATAGGGTTTTGACTGACATGAAAATGAAATGCATAACTTTAAATCAAACTGCCGGCTATGCAAAAGGATTTGAGTACTATTCACCAATTGATTAGTAATATGTTTGTCTGGCCACAATCTGCAAAAGAGTGGGAACCTTACAAATTGAGTAATGAACAAGTCCAATCATTTCGTGAAAATGGCTTTCTTTCGGGTGTAAAGATGTTGGATGAACAGCAGATGGATGCCATAAGAAAAGCACTGGAAGAAATTGCCGACCCCATGCATCCGGGGCATCATCTGTTTTATGAATTTAATTCTAATGAATCCACCGATCCCAACACCATACTTTTTCATGCATTAGGTGCATGGCGTATTGCACCTGCCTTGCATGATGTTTTGTGGAATCCCCGATTTGTAATGGCCGCAAGTCAATTATTGGGCAATGCACCCGTTCGTTTCTGGCACGATCAGATTTTTTGGAAACCGCCCAAACAAGGAGGTGTAGTAGCCTGGCATCAGGATTATTCTTACTGGACCAGAACAAAACCAATAGCGCATCTTACTTGCTGGTGTGCATTAGATGATGCTACTTTGGAAAACGGTTGTCTGCAATATGTTTCCGAAAGTCATCGATGGGGATTGTTGCCCAAACCTGAAATTGCAGGAACTTTCAATCGAATTGAAGATTTTTTGGATGAGAATCAAAAACAGCAATTCCAAAAGCCGGTATTTGCAACAGTAAAGGCAGGCGAAGCTATTTTTCATCATTCATTAACCTTGCATGGATCAGGTGCTAATGCTTCATCAAAACCAAGAAGGGCATTAGTGCTAAATGTGTTTGCCGATGGAGTGGTTTCTGATGCAGATGAGCCATTATTGGAAGGTGTACCTATAATACCCAAAGGAAATAAAATGGAAGGACGGTTTTTCCCATTATTATTTGACCCGAAGAATCAATAATGATATTTTTCTTTCCATAGTGTCTTTAAAAATTTTCTAATATCTTCCTCTCTCGCATTGTTGCCGGGATTGTAAAATTTTGTTCCCGAAATTTTTTCGGGCAGATACTCCTGCGATGAAAAATTATTAAAGAAGTTGTGGGCATATTCATATCCCTTCCCGTATCCCAAATTTTTCATCATACCGGTAGGAGCGTTGCGAATATGCATAGGTACAGGCAAGTCACCGTATTTTTTCACGGCTTGCTGTGCTTCATTAATGGCAACAATAGCTGCATTACTTTTGGGTGATGAGGCCAGGTAGGTTGCGCATTGAGAAAGAATAATTCTCGATTCAGGGTAACCGATTTTATGAACCGCATCAAAGCAGGTATTGGCCAGCACCAATGCGGTAGGGTTGGCATTGCCAATATCTTCGCTGGCTAAAATCACCATTCTACGTGCAATAAATTTTACATCTTCACCGCCTTCAATCATTCTGGCAAGCCAGTACACAGCGGCATTGGGGTCGCTGCCACGAATGGATTTTATAAAGGCTGAAATAATATCGTAATGCTGCTCTCCGCTTTTGTCGTACAGTGCCATTTTCTTTTGTGCGGTTTCAAGCACCAATTTATCGGTAATGATGACATCTTTGCCCGAAGCATCAATTACAATTTCAAACAGATTCAATAACATTCTGGCATCGCCACCGGAAATATTGAGTAATGCTGCTGTTTCTTTAATCTGAATTTTTTTATTTTTCAGTATTTCATCTTTTTGCAATGCAGCATGCAATAATCCTGTGAGTGCATCATTGTCCAATGGCTTTAAAACATAAACCTGACATCTGCTGAGTAAGGCGCTGTTTACTTCAAAAGATGGATTTTCAGTAGTTGCGCCTATTAGGGTTATGATACCTTTTTCTACTGCACCCAGCAGCGCATCTTGTTGGCCTTTGTTAAAACGATGTATTTCATCAATGAATAAAATAGAGCCGAGTTTTGTTTTTGCTTGTTCGATGACCTCTCTTACTTCTTTTACACCTGCACTGATGGCGCTTAGTTGGAAAAAGGGAACTTGAAGTGAATGTGCTATGATATTTGCTAGTGTAGTTTTGCCTGTACCTGGCGGCCCCCAAAAAATAAGAGAGGGCACTTTCCCATTTGCAATAGCTTTTCGCAATATACTTCCATTGCCTGCCAAATGTTCTTGTCCGGCCAATTCATCCAAGGTATGGGGTCTGATGCGTTCTGCAAGAGGCACATGTGTATTCATAAGTTCAAGGTAATGAAAAAAGCATCCGTTACACTACTCGGATGCTTTTGAAAATATAAAATTGATTAATTAGTTCACGTAGGCATTCAAAAAGGCAGCTATTTTGTCAAATGAATCGGTCATCGTTGCGCCACCCCATCCATGATTTTCGGATGGATAGAAAACATATTGATTGGTAACTCCAAAACTGTTCAGTTTGTTTTTTAATAAAACTGATTGTGATGGCAGTACAACAATATCGACACCGCCATGTAATATGATGGTAGGTGGACTTTGCGCAGTAATATAGTTTAAGGGGTTTGCTTCAGCATATATAGTGGGTACAGAAGTAGGCGTGCCCCCTGTTACACTCATGAGTTGAAAAGGTACCAGAAAATTTGCAGGATTGTTAAACATATCAACCAAATCTGTTGGCCCAAAAAAATCTACAACCGCCTTTATTTTTACAGGTGTATTGTATTTATAAGCATATAAGCAAGATAAATGACCACCTGCACTGGCGCCTAGTAAAACAAATTTGTCGCTGATGCCATATTCACTTCTTTTGGAATAAATGAATTCGATTGCTTTTTTTACATCCATTTCCTGTGTGGGAAAAAGATTGGGTGCACCGGTTGCTAACCGGTAATTAATATTAAAAACTGCCCAATCAGGCATTCTTTTCTTTAAAGTATCTACATAAGGCGTCATTTCGGTTTTATCTCCGCCCGACCATCCGCCACCATGTATATAAATAATTACTTTGGTAGTTGTGGTTTTTCTTCCTGCCGGCAAATAAGCATCATAGGTTTGTTTTGGGTCTGTGCCATAAGCTACATTCAATTCTGTTTTACTGGGCTCGGGTGGGGGTGGGGGAGGTGTTTCATCATTGTCTTTTTGACAAGCCGCAAATAAAAAGGAAGTACATAGAATTAAAAACAGTTTTTGCATAAGGTCAATTTAATTGGCAATATTGAAAATTATAATTCAGATACAAATTAACGGATTAAAAGTTAGGAATATTGCCGTTGAAAACTAGTTCAAAAATCATTTGGCGGACAAATTTCTCACTGCTATCTTTGCCGCCCGTTCATAAAAGGGTAACGGCCCGTTCGTCTAAGGGCTAGGACACCACCCTTTCACGGTGGTGATACGGGTTCGAATCCCGTACGGGCTACAAAGCTTTTCAGCATTCGCTGAGAGGCTTTTTTATTTTGAGCCGTTGCAGATTTATCTGCATAAGGTGAAAAATAAAAAAGCCGGGCAGCCGCGAGAGCGGATGCAGAGGCTTTGTGTAAATCAAATACGATGGGGAT
>WBZR01001322.1_pt2 | contig 19218 bp, 12 predicted proteins | sample 5204231 | NCBI WGS metagenome assembly WBZR01 (sample SAMN12412403, study PRJNA552823) | activated sludge metagenome | isolation source: activated sludge from anammox sidestream of wastewater treatment plant... | place: USA: Virginia | collected 2017-08 | reverse complement strand
ACCTTAGCGGTGACCTGCTGGCCATCGACATCCACGAGTGCCTCCGCTACATAGGAGAGCTGACCGGACGAGTGGATATCGACCGGGATGTATTGGGGACTATATTCAGTAAGTTTTGTATCGGAAAGTAATTTACTTTCTTTTGTTTGTTAAGTGCCTGTCTTTGTTGAGTTTCAGTACACTTTTCTTTTTCTTTTTTGTTGCCCAACTCTACTTTCTTACTTATATTTGTTGCCCAGTTGTTGCCCAATTGGCTATTTTGTTGCCCACATATCAGTTTGATGGAAGTCAGGCGAAATAATGCACCAAATAGCACCACCCAGCAACACACTGCAACAAGTAGCAACAAATGAGTAGTACAATTAAACTTCCTAAATTCTGTAATCATTGTGGTAAGGCATTCATAGCCCAAAAGACAACAACGCAGTTCTGCGGCCATCCCTGTGCAAGCAGAGCATACAAGAAACGCAAACGAGAAGAAAAGGTAAACGCTGAATTTAAGAACCAACAAAGCAAAATTGTTTCCGCTTCTCCAGTAGTTGCTACTGAAACCCTATCCAATCCGATAGCAGGTAATCACACTAATTTAAGAGACAAAGAATTTTTAAGCATACTGGAAGTTGCTACCCTTTTGGGTGCAAGCAGATGGACCATTCAACGGATGATAAAAAGTAATCGTTTGCCGGTGGCAAAGCTGGGCAGTCGTACCATCATCAAAAGGGCTTCAATTGATAATTTATTTAACTGATAAGAATATGAAAGTAACATTAAGACAACGGCTCAAAGGCGAAAAAATAAGCCTTTATTTAGAGTACTACTCTAATGGTAAACGCCAATATGAGTATTTGAATTTATACCTAACACCTGACCCCGAAAAAGGGAAGCTCACCAATGCAGTAAAAGAGGAAAACAAAAAGATATTCGCATTGGCTGAAACCATCCGCAGTAAAAGGCATTTGGAGATACAAAACAGCACTTATGATTTCCACGATAAGGAGAAGCTAAAAACGTACTTCATTATGTATATGGAGGCATTGGCTGAAAAAAGAAAAGACAGCAAAGGAAATTATGGCAATTGGGATAGTACTATAAAGCACTTGAAAAAGTATTGCCCAAGAGATATTCAATTCAGCCAAATTAATAAAGCGTTTGTTGATGGCTTCAGGGATTATCTATTGAAGGAAGCCAGTACAAAAACCAAAAAGGCAATTTCAACCAATACCAAATACAGCTACTTTAATAAGTTCAGAGCAGCACTCAAACAAGCTGTGAGGGATGGCATACTAAAAACCAACCCTGCCGAAATGGTGGAAGGCTTGCCACAAGGCGAACCAGTAAGAGAGTTTTTAACCCTTGATGAATTAAAGACCTTAGCCAAAACCGAATGTAAAAATGAGTTGATGAAAAGGGCTTTTATTTTTGCTTGTCTTACAGGCTTGCGTTTTAGTGATATTCAGAAATTGAAATGGAGTGAAATGCAACAGTCGGCAGAATTAGGGCATTACATCCGTTTCGTACAGCAAAAAACAAAAGGATCTGAAACCTTGCCCATATCTGATGAAGCCTATAATTTGTTGGGAGAAAGAGGAAAGCCAACCGACCCGGTATTTCCCGATTTAATTTATTCCGATAGTCGTAATGCTGATTTATACCGTTGGATGGTAAAGGCAGGTATTGAAAAGCACATCACATTCCACTGTGCAAGGCACACATACGCCACATTGCAGCTTACTTTAGGTACTGATATTTTCACAGTATCAAAATTGCTTGGACACAGGCATTTAAAAACAACACAGATTTATGCTAATGTAATTGATGAAAAGAAAACAGTAGCAGCTAACAAAATAAATATTGGCTTATAATGGAAATAAAAATATTGAATAGCATTTTGTTCAAAGAACTTATGCCCTGGACTTTTGATGCCAAAGGCACAAAAGCCATCACCGAGAAAATAAAAAAGGTAGGCAGCAAAGAACCCACCACAGAAGCAGAGTTGGTGCAACAGCTTCAAATATTGTTGGCTGATTATTCCGACCTCTCCAAATGGCTTACAAAGCAAAATACAAAGGGTACAAGCACTTTGAAAAACCATTGCTACGCAATAGATTTTCCAGCTTACAGCGATGCAGTAAGCAAGTTTTATAATGCAGTTATCAGCCTTGAAACACTTCGTGTTTACAATGCTTTTAATACCAAGATGCAGAAGTACAGCAAAAAGGTGGATATAGTGTACCACACCACCATTGCATTAAAGAACATCAAAGCACTTACAGTAAACACAGTTAAGGAGATTAAGGAAAGAGGTTTTGAGGAAGCACCTACCGAGCAAAGCTCGTTACCTCATTTTGTATTGCAGTTATTAAGACAACACCTTACTATTTTATTTTTTGATATACAGGAATTGAGCAAAGCCAGTATTGACAGCCCCATCAGTGTTGAAGATTTTTATTTGTTGGATTTGAATTTACCAAAGGCACAGTTTAGTGAATTGCAGAAAGTTGAAATTGAAACAGAGAAAGCAGAGAAGCCAACCACCAAAGAGAAACTATCATTTGGCTTTAAAGGAACAGAAGCAAAACTGAAATCAGTAATAACACAGCTAAACAATCAAGTTGAGTTTTTGAATGAGGAAAAATGCACCACAGACCATTTAGTAACTATTCTAACATCAAAGGCACTCACTACCAAAATGCACAAAGTGTATTTCGGTTGCGAAACAGTGCAGCTTAGATACATCATTGATAAAATTAGTGCCAGCTTCAATAATCTAACTCCAACAGCACTTGAAAAATCAGGCTTGTTTTATACAAAGACCAACAAACTTTTAAAGGCTCAAAATCTGTATTCAAACAAAATTGAAAGCCCAAAAAATCAGTCAACCATTGACAACATAATCAACCAAATGAAATAAAAAATAGTGAGATTAGGGAGTTATCTCAATGAGATATAACACTCTAATCCTTTTCCCCTACTGCATTATAGAGTTTTGTTCCATCAATTTTAAAATATAAAAAGATGGCAACAGAAAATTTAATTCTCGACAAGCTCACAGAAATTGCAAACAAATTAGATGAGCAAAACTTACTGCAAAAAACAGTATTAAACTTCAACGAGGCTTGCAAGTACCTTGATGTAAGCCCCTCACATTTGTACAAACTTACAAGTACAAAGAGTATTCCCCATTTCTGTCCCCAGGGAAAGAAACTCTATTTCAAGCGTTCCGAGTTGGACGACTGGTTGCAGCGTAACCGTCAATCATCAACCGATGAAATTGATGCTATGGCTACCGAGTACATACTCAAGAACAAACGCAAATAGAATTTTTTAACCGATAAGAAAGAAAAGAAATGGCATCAAGTACCATATTTAGAAACTTTACTATCCCGGTAGAAAAAAAATCTCTACTGCTGATAGGTAAAGACATTATTTCCGACAAGTACAAATCGGAAGTAGAAGAAATCCGCAATCTTATTGCACAAGGCAATAAGGAGGCAGCTAATGAAAAAAAGAAAACTTTATTAGCTTTTACGCCCTCGGCTGTATTCACCGAAAAAAGGCAAATGCCTTTTCTTGATATGTACAGTGGCTTTGTGCATTTAGATTTTGACAAACTAACACCAGAGCAATTGCAAACTGCGTTTGCAATCATTAGCAAAATCTCCTACACATCACTTTGCTTCATTAGTCCAAGTGGCAATGGCTTAAAAGTATTTGTAGAGGTAAGCACAGAACTTGAATACCACGACATTGCTTATTTGCAAGTGCAGAAGTATTATGAAGATGCCACAGGACTAAAGGCAGACCCAAGCTGCAAAGATGTTACAAGGCTTTGTTTTATGAGCCACGACCCCTACGCATACCGAACCATCCAAAACGAGAAATTCATTGTGGCTTTGCCCCAATTCATTCAAGAACAACAATCGCAAACGCCTTCGGCTATTGCTCCAGTTGTTCCAATAGAACAGGCAGAACCCGAAGACCTCAACATTACATTTTTATTCAATCAACAAATTCAATTCACTAACCAAAAAGCATCATACACCGATGGAAACAGAAACAATTTTATTTATCTGCTTGCTTCTAATTGCAACAGAGTTGGTTTATCGCAATCCGATACTGAAATACTATGTACACAGCATTTTGATTTATCTGAAAGAGAAATTAAGACTGCCGTAAATAGTGCCTATTCACACCACACCCAAGAACACAAAAAGTTTGAACCCAAGCAAAAGGCAACGGATCAAGAAGAAGCACAGCCCGAAGAACAAATGCCTACTTTGCCCGATGCAGTATTTGACACAATACCAGAGTTTTTAAAACACATCACAGGAGTAGCCACCACCAAAGAGGAAAGGGATATTTTATTGTTAGGTTCATTGGTTACGTTGAGTGTGGCATTTCCTAAACTCATTGGTAAGTATGGCGACAATCCAGTAAATACAAACTTGTTCATTTTCATTTCTGCCAAAGCATCAGCAGGGAAAGGCATTTTAATTCATTGCAGAAAATTGGTTGAACCCATACACTTAGCATTAAGAAACCAAGCCAAGATAATGAAGCAACAGTTTGAGGTGGATATGCAAGAGTACAACGCAAACAAGGGTAAAGATGCCAACACCGAAAAGCCACAGAAACCACCTCAAAAAATGTTGTTCATTCCTGCCAATAACAGTGCAACAGGCTTTTTAGAAATATTGGGCGATAGCGATAAAAGAGGGCTTATTTTTGAAACAGAGGGTGATACCCTTGCCAAAGCATTTAAAAGCGATTATGGGGACTTTAGCGATGGTTTTCGCAATGCTTTTCAACACGAACCTATCTCATATTATCGCAGAACAGACAAGGAATATGTAGAAATTGACAGACCTTGTTTATCAGCTTTACTTTCAGGTACTCCCAAGCAAATAACAACCCTCATTCCAAATGCTGAAAATGGTTTGTTCAGCCGTTTTATGTTCTATGTAATGAATATGAAATTGATTTGGAAAGATGTATTTGCCTCTAAAACCGAGAACGGTTTAGATGTGCATTTTGAAAAGCTGGGCAACGAGTTTTTCGGTTTGTACCAAACCTTACAAGCCAACCCGGATGTACACTTTTCTTTGACCGCATCACAGCAATTGCAATTCAATCAATTCTTTGAGAAAATGCAAACCCTGTATGTCAATATCCAAGAAGAAGAGATTATCAGTTCAGTAAGGCGTTTGGGCTTAATTGCCTACCGTATAATGATGATTTTTTCAGCACTCCGAATTATGGAAGATGGAAACATAGAACAGACCATTTATTGCAACGATACCGACTTTCAAAACACGTTGGATATGATTACTATACTGGTAAAGCACAGCAGTTATGTGTATTCTCAAATAGCCCAGGAAACCTACAAGCCCAAACCAAAGCACAAGAAAGAGCAGTTTTTAGAAAACCTGCCTTACCACTTCAACCGCCAAACCTATGTAGCCACAGCCCTAAGTTTGGGCATTACCGACAAGTCAGCACAACGCTACATCAAGGAGTTTAAAGATGCTGATATTATCCAGTACGATGGCCACGACCAGTACACAAACCCCAACGCCAAAAATCCTCAATAGTTCCTATTTGAGGATTTAAGGATATGAGGAAGCGGTGAACCGCCTTTCCTCAAATCCTCATTTCCCCACTTTCTCAAAACTTTTTAACGTACTACTTTTTTTAGTAACTCTTTGCTTTTGTTTTCCTATATTTGCCAATATTTGTCAAGACAATATTATTATAATGGCAACACAGTTTGGTGAACGAATAAGAGAACTAAGAACGAAGCAAAATATGTTGCTGCGGCAACTTGCTTCTCTGTTAGATGTGGACACTTCTATAATTAGCAAAGTAGAACGTGGCGATAGGCAATTAAAGAAAGAGCAAATCCCTTTATTAGCCCAAATACTCAAAGCTGATGTAGAAGAACTACAAACCCTTTGGCTTGCCGACCAAATATATGCTGTGGTAAAAGATGAAAAATTTGCCAATGAAGCTATGCAAGTAGCAGACAAAAAAATAAACTTAAAGAAGAATAAGAAATAGTGAAAATAAACTCTGACATAAATGTTTTAGGTAGTCTGCCTGATTGGAACTTAATTCAAGTTTTTCTTTCAGAAGATATGATTTCCATCAAAGAAAAAGGTGGAATACATACCTATACCGCTATTAAAACGGATAAGTCAGTTATGCGATTTGAAAAAGCTATCAAGGCTACTTTTTTAAGTTTTAAAAATTCCAATTCAGAATCTATTTTTCTTTCTGTAATAAAGGCAAATGCAATTTCAAATGAAGTACTTTTTCTTTTATTCTGGAATGCTTCTGTGAATAATGAATTATTAAACTATTTAAATTCTAAAGTCTTCTTTCCTGCCTTTTATAGTGGCAGGGTTTCAATTAAAAATGATGAGGTAGTAGCTTGTATTAAAGATTTGAAAGAAACACAAGATGATCTAAAGAAATGGTCTGAGATTACCATAACTACTACAGCTTCAAAGTATCTAACATTATTAAAGAAGTTTGGGTTGATGGAAGGCTCAGTCAATAAAAGCATCATCCATCCAAATTTATCAGATACGATGTTTGTTCTATTTGTATACTGGCTAACAGCCATTTCAGAAAAACCAAATCTACTGAATAGTGAATGGTTGAAATATAGCTTCAACGAAAAACAAACGTTTATCGAAAGGCTATTACAAAAAAAGTTTTCAAAATATTTTAATGTGGTTTATACAGGCGATAAACTAAGTATAGAACCAATAAAAACTTACGATTCAATTTATGAGTACAGCAATAAATCCTGAACATATCATTACGCAAGTAAAGAGATTGGTCGAATCAGACAAGCGGTCTGAAATCCGACTGAATGCCAATGGAGGTAACTCCATTTTATTGGTGTGCCCTCCAAATTTGGAATACCAATTCATTCTAAAGTTAAATGAGCTGATGGGTGCAGAATATTCAATCATTGACCTAAATGAATTGCTTATCTCGTTTGTAGAAACTAATAAATCTGATTTAGCTGATATGTTTGATTTGCTGAAGGGTTCTGTACATCAAATTTTCAAATCACCGGAAGGCGAAACAGGACCTGACTTATTCTCAATCATACTTTCTAAAATTGAAAAATCATATAATGAAGATAAAATTCCAGTAATGATTCATTCAGGTGCTTTGTATGGTAGTGGCATCGATAATATTCACTTAATGGAAAGTGAGTTGGTAATGAAATCAAAAAAACCTTTAATCATTCTGTATCCAGCCACACAGGATGGAGACCAATTAATGTTTCTAAACTCTCGGCCAGCATCTAAGTACAGATGTATGATTGTTAACTAAAGAATTAAATAAAAATGAAAATAAAAGACATTCTTACCATAGATCTATCCGAAGACATTAAAAATGTCATTGACTTAGAAGATATTTCCGAAAAGGAAATACAAACTGAAATTGAAAGCTATATTGTTACAGATGGTTTAGCAAAGGAATATGCCGATTTTGTTGGCATATACACTTCCAATATTCTTGAAACAGGTGTTTGGATTTCAGGTTTTTATGGCTCTGGAAAATCATACTTTGGTAAGCTACTTGGCTATATGTTGAGTAATCGTATCATAGCTGGTACACCTGCAAGAGATAGAATAACACAGCGATTTATTGGTATAAATGATGAAGCCTTAGTGAAAAATGCTTTATCAAGATTGGATGCCATACACTCAAGAGTAGTATTTCTTGACATTGCAAAACAAGACACCTCAAAGGGCTTATCATTCACGCTTTTCAGAAACTTTTTAAGGTCTCTTGGTTTACCTGAAAATGAACACGGCATTTTCTTGTTCCAATTGATGCTAAGTGAAAACAAGACTGCGGTACAAGATTTCATTTTTGATGCTACAGGCTCAGATTGGAATGAATTAAAAACAAGCTCATTCAAGTATGCAAAAGCCATCAAAGAGTTATTCATAAAAAGGGGCAACTCTGATGCAGATTACGATAATCTAATAACTACTATTCGTAGGGATATAGACCAGTTTAGTGCTGCTCGGTTAAGAGAAGAAATAAGCAACTATTTGAAAGTTGAAAAAAACGAGAAAGTAATTTTCCTTTTTGATGAAGCCAGTGAAGCTATTAATCAGAAAAAATTCAACTTATTAGACCTGGAAGGCGTAAGTGAATCCCTTTCTTCATTAGGTGGAAAGGTTTGGACTATTGCCATTGCACAAGAAAAATTGGATGATGTAATCAATAACTCCAATGTAAGTAAAGCACAGCTCACAAAAGTAACTGACCGTTTTAAAACTAAAATACATCTTGAAGCAACCGAAGTTGGTGTAATCATTCGTAACAGGCTTTTAAAGAAAACCGATACAGGTATTCAAAAATTGACTGAACATTACAGTAAAAATTCAGGCAAAATTGCCGACCACGCCTCTATTCACGGTGCAGGTATCAGCAAAACGGATAGTGCAGATAACTACGCCACTTATTACCCTTTTTACAAGTATCAGTTCGACTTGCTTCAAAACTTTCTCTTTGGTACAAAGGGTTATGCTTCTACCAAAGTAGCAGCAAGGGGAATGATTATAACTACTTATGATATTTTAAAGCAGGAAGTTCAGCATACCGATTTGTTTCACACAGTTACAGGTTGGCATATTGCTAAAGAAGGTCAGCCACAGCCTCCAGTTCGTTTGGTGAGCCGTTACGATAATGCAGAACGTATTTTGTCCGAAGCTGGTTCATCAATTTCTGGAAGAAAACTTTTAGAAACTATTAATTTCCTAACCGAAGCGGAAGTTACTCCTTCTACTTTGCCCAACATCATCAAATCCTTTATCAGCGACCCTGACGATCAGTTCAAAGTACAGGATGATATAACAAAGGCACTTGAAGTATTGACAGAGGCAAAAGTGTTGTTAGATACCAACAAAACTTACCGCATCACCTCTGATATTGAGCAAAGGTTATTGGATGAAATGAACGGTTTCACCGTTCAAGGCTTCGTTAAAAAGAAGCAATTAGTAACTGCATACAAAGCAGCCCAGTTTACAAAAACAATTGCCAAAGTAACAGATACAGGCTTACAGTATGATTTCTTTATCACTACAGATAATGATGATGAACTAACTACACCCAATCTGAAATACTTAAAATTAAAAGTAAAAAGCGTTTACAATATTTCAGACAGCCGAACCACGGATATTGATGCTTTAAAAGTACAGCATCAAAACGATAAAGACCTGTTGTGGTTAGTGCCAGACAATAGTTATTTTAAAGAATTAGACCGCTTAATAGATGAAGTAGAACGCACTACTTATTTAGAGCAGAAATACAACAATCCAAATTCTGAAGAAGGTAAAATATTGATTAGCTTCTCAACTGCCAAAGGCGAAAAGCAAAATCGTATTAAGGATTTGGTGGAAGATTCTTTGCTAAATGCTACAGCCATTTATTTGTACAATACACTGCAATTAAATAAAGACAATTGGCAAACAACCCTGCAAACACAGCAGAAGCAAATTATACAGAATGTTTACAGCAAGCGTTTGGGTTCACAATTAAGCGACAGTGTAGCTGCTGCGGTTATTAAAGAAGCCAATAATGCAAGACTCCAGCAGTACTTTACTGGAACTGACTTTGCCTTTTTTGATGCTCAGGGTAATTTCATTGGTGAAAACCTAAAGGTTGCCGAAGAAATATTGTACAAGATTAGAAACACGTTTGTTGATGGAACAACCCTTGAAAAAGATTTAGAACAACCTCCTGCTGGCTTTACATTCGGTACGGTTATATCTTCTGTGGCAGCTTTAATTAGAGCAGGAAAAGTTATTGCCAAATACAACGGAGTAGAAAAATTCTCTTGGCGTGATGATGGTGTACCTGCCATTTTTAATGCAGCCAGGGAGTTTCGTAGAGCAACTTTCAAAGCTGTTTCCAAATCGCTTTCAGCTTTACAAAAGCAAGAGTTAGCTCAATTCCTGTTAGATATTGAAGCAGAAAAATATATCGGCCATAAAATAGATTACAATACCAATGATTTTGAATTGGTTTCAGCCGTAAGAGATACAGCCAAACATTTTGCTGATAAAGTAACTACACTGCGAAACAGCGAGAAGGAGTTTGACAAATTATTTCCAAAGGCTGATGAAAACGCCACCTTTATTGGCGGGTTTACTGGTGCTGTAAGCGAAGCAAACTACATTGATAAGGCGGTTGAATTTTTAGCTGCTAAAGATGCTTTTCTAATAGCCTTGCAGGATATTGAAAAAGTTGAGAAGTTCATCAGAAATAACCTTTCAAAAGTAAAAGAATGGAAGGCATTTATTATTGCGGTGCAAGACGAATTAACGAAAGCTGCAATGAGTAATGCAGCAATACAGCAACTCAGAGCAGATTTCGACAGCCATTTAACTGGTGATGTAATTAAGAACTTTGCATCCCTTCAGCAATCAGCACAAAAAACAAAAGATGAATACCATCAACTGTTTAGTACTGCTATGAAAGATTGTGCTGCTAAATACACAGAGATTGATGCTTTAGCAACTGAACTAATTAAGGAAATTGAAACATTGCCTGCTGGACTTAATACAGTTGCATCATCAAAAGCCACTGCACTTAATCAATACGCAAAGCAAAGAACCCTTTCTGCTATAACGATTGATTTTGATGTAAAAGACAAACAAAGTCGTTTCACTTATTCCGAAGTGCTTTCATTCATTGACTTGTATCCAAGCAAAAAGGCAGAAATTGAAATTGCTAAAGCCAGTTTAATCAAAACTAAAGCACCCGAACCACAACCCGGAACACCTCCAACACCCACAGTAAAAAAGTATGCGGTTAAAATGCCAACTTCAAAAATGAAAGTGTCTCAATACAAAACTTGGTTGCAGGGTGAATTGCAAAAATTAGCAAGTGCTTCTGATAATGATGAAATAGAAATTAACTAATATGAAACTTAGCGAACACGTAGAACATATACGCCAACTCATTGACCAAGCCTTTCGCAATCGCTTGGGCAGAATGGGTATAAATGAAGGGCAATTGACAGCCATTGAAAATATGCCTGCTGAACGCAAACGTATGGAAACCATCCGTGAAGTGTTTATTGCAGAAACAGGTACTGTGGCTGATGCTTATGAGAAGTTGGTGGAGGAACTCACCTTTACGTTGTTCAATCGTTTGGCGGCTCTCAAAGTAATGGAAGCTCATACTTTGCACCCCGAAATTGTAACTCGGAGAGAAAGCCACGGTGGCCGTTCCTTTGCTCATTTGGCTTGGTTAGAGCAAAACCCCAATGCAAGAAATGAAGAAGCCGAAGGCTTGCTCCTTTTCCTGGAAGACCAATTACAAAAATTAGCTTCCGATATTCCTTTATTCAGCCCACAACACCCTTATCATCTACTGCCAACAGCATTAGAATTGCAAGGCATCATCAATGCCTTTAATCAGGTAGAAACCGATACACAAGTAGAAACAGAAATATGGAAAAGTGATGATGTACTCGGTTGGTTGTACGAAAGCTACAACAACTACAAAAAAGCAGCCCACAAAGCCAGTGGCGATAAAACAGAATACAACAAAGTAAGCATCCAAAGCCAAGTTTATACCCCACGTTGGGTAGTGCAATTTTTGGTAGATAACAGTTTGGGAAAGCTCTATTTGGAAATGTACCCCGATAGTGAAATACGCAATAAGTATAAAATTGCCAATGCTCCAACTTCGCATACAAGGGAACGAAAACCTCTGCACGAAATCAAAATGATTGACCCTTCCACCGGATCGGGTAATTATCTGTTGTATGGCTTTGATATGTATTACGATTTGTACATAGACCAAATAGAAAACTATGGTGCAGATTACAACGAAGCCGATGTACCTAAACTAATTATTGAAAATAATTTACACGGGGTAGATTTAGACGATCGTGCAATACAGTTGGCTCAGTTGGGTCTATACATTAAAGCAAAACGAAAAAAACGAACAGCCAAAATAGAGCATTTCAATATCGTTAGTTCCGACTTCTTTCTGCCTGACTACAATGAAATTTGGGATTGGTTTGGACCTGAGTTAAGGCAAGATAAAGAATTAGATCAACTCATGAATCAAATATGGGTTGATTTGCAAAATGCACACAAGTTTGGTTCACTTCTGAGAATAGAGGAAAGATTTAATGCAAAGCTGGATGAAATTGAGAATCGGTTTAAACAACCTCAACTTAATTTGTTGGAAGAGCCTAATATGAGTTATTTAGTCGACCTCAGAAGTCGTTATATTAACATTCTTAAAGGTGCGGTTGAAGAAAAGGCAAGAAAAACCGGTGTTACATTTTTAAGTACCAAAACACAGGATGCCATTACTTTTTTGCAACTTCTAACCCAAAAATACGATGTAGCAGTTGCCAACCCACCATATACCGATAGTGCAGATTTTGGACCCGAGCTGAAAATATTTGTAGAAGCTAATTACAAGCAGCCGTATAAATTCAACACCAATTTATATGCTGTTTTTATAAAAAGATGTTGCGAGATTATAAATGAAAACGGCAAAGTTGCAATGGTGCATCCTCCTACATTTATGTACATTAAAACATTTGAAGATGTACGGAAATTTATTGTAAACAAAATGCATATCAGTCTTTTTGTAGAATGGGGTTATTTAGGTATGTTCCATCAATCGGCAAGAGTAGATGCTGCAATGTATATTTTGGAAAAAGAACCAAAAGATGTTCCCGTTCAATTTATCAAACTAAATGATATTTATGAAGGCAGACGATATGAAGCATTTGTTAAAGCTTATGAAGATTTACTTGCAAACCGCCCCAACAAACACAACATTACCCTGCCCCAAGAAAAGCTAAAAATTATTGAAGGCTGGCCATTTATCTATTGGATTAGCGATGGCTTTAGAGCGAAGTTTAAAGGGGAAAGGTTAAATGATAAAATAAAAGTTTGTTCTGGTCTTTCTACAGCTAATAACGACCGCTTTTTGAGATTTTGGTGGGAGGTCGGTTATGAAAATATATATCAGGGTATTGTTGAAGATAAAAGAAAATGGGTTTTATATTGTAAAGGTGGCCCTTATAAAAAGTGGTCTGGAAACCTATGGGTTGTAGTTAACTATCAAAACGATGGCTCTTTATTACGTGATAATGGGGGCACACTTCGTAATAAGGATTTCTATTTTAAAGAAGGTATTACTTGTTCAGGTCGTTCTTCATCAAAAGGTGTTTCATATCGATATTTCCCAAGCAATCATATTTTTGACGTTGGAGCAACAGGTTTAATACCAATAAACGAAAATAGTTTATGGTATGGCTTAGGATTTATGAACTCTAAATTGACAACCTATATTTTAGACTGTTTAAATCCAACTGTGAACACTACTGAAGGTGACTTACAAAAAGTTCCTTTTATAGTCCCTGCTGATGATTTATCTGTAAAAGTTGAGTTGCTAACTAAATCTAATACTGAGATTTCATTCTCATTATTAAAATTTCGTTCCATTGAAACATCATTTGAGCAATCCCCTTTTACTGCTTTTGTTGGTGCATCATTAAAAGACCGTGTTTTGGCATATCTAAATTATGAGAATATTCAACACACACAGGTACTTATCAATGAAGCCATCATCAACGAATTGATTTTTGAAGTATATGAACTCAGCGATGCAGACCGTGAACAGGTAGAAACAAAGATGGGTCTTTCCATTGGTTCTTTTGCTGTATTAAAAGAAGCTAAAGAATCATTTTTAGCACAATTGCAAAATCCAATAACAGAAGTAACCGACCACATCCAAAACCTTGCGATCACAACATTTGATGAACAACAAACAAGAGAAATAAAAGAAGATTTCGTCACACTGTATCAAAGTAATAATGACTTGGAAGAATTTTGCAATCGCCATCAGGTCAATCCCATCAATGTATGGTATTGGTTCAAAGAAGCCAACACCCTGCCAGTAGCAAGAGCTTCAGAAATTGCTTTAGAGTTTTTAGCAGATGCCATTCGTACACTTTTACAGCAAGATGAAGACGGCATTATTCCATTGGTAGGCTTGCCAGGCGAAGAAGCACTTAGCCAACGCTTAGAGCAGCATTGTTTACAAAACGGCTTCACGGCAGCACAATATATGCAGTTGGATAGTTTGTTGGGTCGTTCTGTAAATGAATATTTAGAGCATCATTTCTTTAACCAATTAAGCAATCACCTCAACTTGTTTATGTACTTGCCCAAAACGCCATTTATTTGGCATTTAAGCAGTGGGCAACATCAAGGCTTTGAAGCCTACATTCTCATTTATAAATGGAACAGAGATAGTTTGTTTAAACTCAAATCGCATTACATCACCCACAGGGTACAAAATTTAGAATACCGCCAAATAACCCTGCAAGATGTAAACACGGCACAAGCACAAACAGAGAAAGAAACCATCCGCTTACAATTGCAAGAAATAAAATTGTTCACTACCAAAATAGATGAACTCATAGCCGAAGGCTACGACCCTAAACTGGATGATGGTGTGGGCAAAAACATAGCCCCATTACAAAAGAAAGATTTGCTGAGAGCAGAAGTGCTAAAAGCAAATCAATTAACAAAATATTTAAATGCAGATTGGTAATGACAGATAACTGGATAATACAAGATATAGAAAAACACATTGCCCACAGAAACCGGGTAGTGATACTTGACCCTACTGGTCAGTGCAGCTATTTATTGCCAATAATTGAGAAGCATTCTTATACCATCTTAAAAACAGACAATACCAAAACCGAAGAATGGCAAACAGTGCAAGAAGAATTAATGTTGCGTTACGAAACGGAAAGCAAATTTAAAAATGAAAAGGTGGTGTTTTATGTAACACGACCTATTTCTAAATTGAGTTTTTTATTCGATTACTGTTTCACCCACGGTTGTGTTGACCTCAGTAATCCTGTTGAATGGATACGCAAGAAACTTTTTGCAACTACTGGCCATCAAATCACTTTAGACAATCCAATGCTTCTTACAGCAGCTAAATTGGGTATCGGCAAAGACCTTAGTTGGTGGAAAAAAATTCTGCAAAACTTAGAAGAACTTGTTTCTATTGAAGATGAATTGCTACCATTTTTGAGCAACCCTGATACTTATTTTTCAGATAAAGAGCCAGATGTAAAAAGACTGTTTGAAGAAAAACTATTTGAACTCATAGGGCAATCGTATAGAAATGTTCCCTCAAAAACATTAGCATCCGAAGTAGTTAATCATTTGTTTGCAGGCTTATTAAATAATGACATCAAACCAGAATTATTAAGCGTTTATCACAAATGGTTAGATAGCAATACCTATTCACAATCACTTAGCCAATACATATCAGGCTTCCAATTATCGCCACAACAAAATATTTGGAATGTACATCCCGAACATTGCTTTATAGCAATTGATAAACTGCAATTGGTGCAGATTACAGCCAATTTTAGAGATAAATCATTTGTAAAGGAAAAACTTCAAAAACTACACTCACGTATCAAAAATCGCAAAGCAGCGAACTTCGTTCCGCTATGGTGGGATGATGTAATCAACCTTTTTGAGTTTGATAACAAGGCATTAGCACAGTGTAATTCATTAGTTAAAGTAACTGATTTCTATACCAAATCATTTCACAAGGTAGATAGAGCCATACGCAATATTTATGCATCGTTTTTACAAGAAGAAGCCATTGTTCGGCCATTACAAGAGCATTACGAAAGCCTAAATCAAGAATTATTGCAGCACTGGTATGACCAAAGTAGCACTTATAAAACAGACCAACAAGGCTATTTACCGCAGTTAATATCACAATCAAAACCCGGCACAGCAATTATTGTTGGCGATGGTGTACGTTTTGAAATAGCAGCTTTTATTGCTTCGCAATTGCAGGGCAAATGCAAAATGGAAACCAACACAATGTTTGCAGATATGCCTTCGGAAACCGAACACAATATGAGTGCTTTGTATGTGGGCAATAATGAAGTTTTGCCAGTTCATAAAGACAGAGAGAAAAAATTATCGGAGGTTACAGGCAAGGAAATCACTTACTTGAATTTGGAAGCATTACACTATGGTATTAAAGCCGATTACCTTGTGCTAACCTACAAAGACATTGACAGTGCAGGCGAAAAACTTCAATTAGGAGCAATCAAATTATTCAATGAATTTGAAAATGTATTAACCGATAAAATTTTGCTGCTGCTCAATATGGGTTTCCAAAAAGTACATTTAGTAACAGACCACGGTTTTGTGCTTACTGGTTTATTAGATGAAGCTGATAAAATTGATCCAGATGCAACAGGCAAAAAAGAAGTACACGAAAGGTTTATAAGAACAGAAGAAAAACAAAAATCAAAAGACTGGCTTGCCTTTGATAAACCTTATGGCGATTTCAAGTATGTGTATGCTGCTAAAAATCACAGACCATTTAAGTCAAAAGGAGTATATGGTTTTTCACACGGTGGTTTTACACCGCAAGAAATTATTATACCCAACTTTGTTTTTAGTAAAGAGAGTGTTGCTGATAAAGGGCTTGAAGTAACCATCACCAACAAGAAAGAACTAATAGAAGTGACAGGTGAACTTTTTGGCTTAAAGGTGCAAGCAATCGGTAAAGCCGATAACTTATTTTCATCAAGCAGAAAAATTCAAGTATTGCTCTATGCCAATAACCTAACATACAGTAGCAGTAATATTATAACCATTGAACCAGGTGAAGCACAATCATTCGATTTTTCATTTGGTGGCAACAATGAAATTATTGCGGTTATTGTAGATGCAAGCACCCAAGAACAAATAGATTCAGTAAAAATCAAAAAATCAAACGCCAGAGATTTAGGCGGACTTTTTTAAAATTGAAATATGATAATATTAGACGACTTAGATAAAAAAGCCTTAGACCACTTCAGGGGATTTGTGGTAAAGAAAGACCTTGTAGGTATCATCAAAGGTGGTGCAAATGTTCCAGCGTTTGTATTGGAGTATTTATTAGCCAATACTTGCAGTACCGAAGATGAGGAAAAGCTAAAGGAAGGAATGGAAAATGTAAAAACCATTCTACGAAACCATTACATCAACCCCGAAGAAAGTACTTTGATACAATCAAAACTTAGGGAAAAAGGTCGCTATAAAATTATTGATAAAATTTCGGTAGAACTCGATGCTCAAAGAGACCGTTATTGGGCAAACATAGCCAATAGCAATATCAGAAAGGCCAACATCAGTGATGAATTAGTAAATGCACACGAAAAGCTTTTGCTTGGTGGCATTTGGGCAATTATAGAAATGGAGTATGATCCAATGATTACCATTGGTTCAACCGTTTTTCCATTTGTTGTTAGAGACATTAAACCAATACAGCTTTCCACTTTTGACAATTCTAAAATATCAGAAAAAAGAAAAGAGTTTACCAAAGATGAATGGAAAAAGTTGTTGCTAAGAAGTGCAGGTTACGAGCCATACAGTGAGGGTTTAGATGACAGAAAACTAAACCTCTTGATGTGTCGCTTAATTCCATTAGTAGAAGCCAATTTCAATATGGTGGAGTTAGGTCCTCGTTCATCAGGTAAATCATACATATACAAAGAAATTACACCTTATGCCATACTCATTTCAGGCGGTCAAGGTTCAGTTGCACAATTGTTTGTAAACAATACCACAGGCAGAGTTGGTGCAGTGGGTTTATGGGATGCCATTTGCTTTGATGAAAGTACCGATAAACTTTTTAAAGACCGTGATGCTATTCCATTGATGAAGGACTATATGGAATCAGGTTCATTCTCAAGAGCAAAGGGCGGTGAAATCTCAGGTTCAGCATCTGTAATTCTTAATGGCAATATCAACCACCCAGTAGAAACAGTATTGCAGACTTCACATTTGTTCAGTCCGCTATCAGATGAAGTAAACCACGATACAGCATTTTTAGACCGTATCAACTTATTTCTACCCGGTTGGGAAATAACAAAATTCAGTCCTGCAAACTTCACCAATCACTTTGGGTTCAGCACCGATTTCTTTTCAGAAATCTTAAAGTCACAAAGAAAAACAACTTACTATGATGCCTTAGACAAGTACTTTAATTTGGGTTCACACCTAAAGCAAAGAGATTCTAAGTCCGTAAGGCGTATTATTTCAGGCTTTATAAAATTGCTGCATCCCGATGGTGAATATACCAAAGAAGACATAAGAGAATATTTGGTAATTGGTATGGAAATGCGAAGAAGAGTAAAAGAGCAGTTAAAGCGAATTGGTGGGATGGAATTTTGGGATACTAATTTCTCATACATCGATAAAGAAACACAGGAAGAAATCTTTGTTGGCTTACAAGAAGAAAAAGGTTCTTCATTAATAGAATCTAACCCTTTATCGCCTGGTGTATGCTACACTGCAACAAGTGATGGAGAAAGCAATGCTTTAGTGAAAATTGAAGTAGTTGCTTTAAAAGGTTCAGGAAAAATAAATGTAACAGGCACAAGTTCACAGGATGTAAAGGAAAATATTAAAAACACCTACAACTACCTGAGAGCAAATGAAAAAAGCATATTGAACGAGCAGCACTCTTTATCAGGTTACGACATCAACATTCAAATCAGTAATCTAATGGGTGCATATATCAGTGGCGGCATAGGTAGTGCAGTTTACATTGCAATAATATCAGCCATTTATAAAAAGAATTTAAAAGCAGGGTTAGCAGTTCTTGGAAACATATCCATTGGTGGTGCAATAGAAAGGTCAATGAATTTTGCAGATAAAGTGACCTTGCTTTCAGAAAACGGTGCTAAAACAGTATTAGTACCAATGGAAAATATTAATGAAATGCTAACTATTCCCCAAAGTATTTTAGGTAAAACAGATGTTCCTTTTTATGGCAATAGTCAGATGTTATTGCAAAAAGCAGTATTGGGTGAATAAATAAATATTAAAAGAAATGGCACTATACATAAACCAAACAGGCAAACTAAAGGAGGTAAAAGAAAAGCCCTTCAAATTGGAGAAAGACATTCAAAAAGTCTTTGAGGCAAACTTGTATGCCATTATGGGTTTAGAGTTGGTTAAAAGTGAGTTTACCATTAAAAACAAGCGTATAGATACGTTGGCTTATGATGCACAGGCTTGTGCCTTTATCATTATCGAATACAAGAGAGATAAAAATATCAGTGTAGTTGACCAGGGCTTTACTTACCTAAGCCTAATGCTTGAAAAT
>WBZR01002411.1_pt1 | contig 19229 bp, 19 predicted proteins | sample 5204231 | NCBI WGS metagenome assembly WBZR01 (sample SAMN12412403, study PRJNA552823) | activated sludge metagenome | isolation source: activated sludge from anammox sidestream of wastewater treatment plant... | place: USA: Virginia | collected 2017-08 | reverse complement strand
AGATTCGCGCCTATCTTTCTACTGCCCGCAAAAATGGCATCAAGGCTCTCGCCGCTTTGCGCCTTGCTTTTGCTGGCTCTCCTTTCTTGCCCGATTTTGTTACTCCTTTACCCTGAGCAGTTACCAACAGTTTTTTTCCGCCCGCACCTTTGATTTGATTGATTTGATTGCAAGTAATATCGGATTGATTTTGGGTGGATGGATTGCTTATAAATTAAAAAAGTAGGTCACGCTTCAAGCGTGACCTACACGTTACTACATGTTACGTTCTATGGCTTCAACACCAAATGCCCTTCGGCATCATTGATTATGGATTCCTGCTCCCACCACATTGGGTAATACTCCACATTCGCCCAGAGCGGAGCCATGTCCGCGTAGTGCGGGTGATAGGCATGACCCGACTGCCCCGTGGTGTGGACCGTGAGCGAGGCATTCAAATCGCTCATATCCACGATCATGCGCATGGATGGCAGCCAGTCCACATAAAAGCCGTTGCCAATGTCCCAGCCTGTCGCGTTGACCAAACTCTGCCCGCCGCCGCTCTCGAACGGGCCGCGGTTGAAGAGGTCTTCGATCAGCGAAATGCCGGACTCGCCCAGGGTGCCGTTCTTGAACGTCGCGGTGTGCAGTTCGCCCCAGCGCGGCCATTTGGCGGGGTCTTTGCCGTATTCCTTTTCCATTTGTTGAATGGTTTCCGTCAGGGAGGCGATGAAGATGTCGTCGCGGGTCTCGACAATGTCCGCCGTGGACGCGTCGTCCCAGAAGAAATTGTCGGGGTCGGGCAGAATCAGGCGGAAAGTCTCGAAGTTTTGCGAGCCGCCGCTGATCCAGTTTTTCTCCGGCAGGTTGTCGTTGAGGGTGTTCTGGGCGAGATTCCACCAGAACCATTGATAGACTGCGCAGGCTTGCGAATCCGCTGTGCAGGTTGTGTCCCATTTTTGCATCAGGTCGAGCGCGTAAGCCTCGTTTTCGCTTGCGGCGGCGCGCTGGATACCATCCCATATCGGGATGATGCTTTGCGCATTCAAATCCGTTCCGTCGCCGTGCATGAATTGCATATATTCCTTGTCAATCTTGCCCGGCGCGGATTCGATCATATCCACGATGCGCTGGGCGCGGTAGCCGTAGTCCCAATCTTTGGTGATGAGGTAGGGATAGTCCCAGGGGTTGACCTGGTTGTTGGCGGTGACGATGTAGCCCTCCTCCGGGTTGAAGGTGTAGGGCAGGTCTTCAAAGGGAATGTAGCCTTCCCAGTCGTATTCGTCCGTCCAGCCGGGGACGGGCAGGGTCCCATCGCCATTCTTGCGGATCGGAATGTCGCCGGGCATCTGATAGCCGATGTTGCCGTCCACATCGGCGTATAGCAGGTTTTGAGCCGGCACATGGAAATCTTTGGCGGCTTCGCGGAACTCTTCGAAATTCTGCGCCTGATTGAAGCCCCAGATCGCCTCGAAGGGAGAGGAGGGAGTCAGCGCCGTCCATGCCAGCGCGACGACGTATTGTTCGGGCAACTCCACGCCGTTCACGCGGTCTTTGAAGGCGGGATATTCCGCATCCGGGTTGTTGTCCCTGACGGGACCGTAGGTTTCGGAGACGACCGGCCCGTGACGGGTCTTGCGCACTGTGATGACGACCGGTTCGCCGCCGACGATGTTGATCGTCTCTTCGTAGGTTTCAAAATCAACCCATTCGCCGTTGAATTCGTATTGGTTCGGGTTCTCCGGGTTGACCTTTTCGATGTAGAGGTCCATCACGTCGGGTCCGACGTTGGTGAAGCCCCAGGCGATGCGGTCGTTATGACCGATGACCACGCCCGGCACGCCCGCAAAGGAGAAACCGGCCACTTCAAAGGGGCAGGCGTCGCTTTTTTCGACGCAATGCAGGGCGACCTGATACCAGATGGACGGCATTTGAATGCCGAGGTGCGGGTCGTTGACGAGGTAGGGCATCCCGGTGTCGGTCAGTTCGCCGGAGACAGCCCAGGAGTTGGACCCGATCCCGTCGCCGAGCGGACCAAGTACCGGGTCCAGTAAAGAAGCGTTGCGCGAGACAGGATCGAGATCGAGGGTCGAATAATCCAAAGGCGCGGCATCAATGCCGGTGGAGGCGGACGCCATCTGACCTTCGCCGATCTTGTTAACGATGATGGGATGGTCTCTTGGATATTCAGGGTAGAAGATGGCGACCTGTTCGGGGGTGAGGACTTTGAACAGTTCGGCGCGTTCGATCTCTTCGCCCATGTTGCCGCGCAAGTCCCATGCCATGGCTTTGCCCCAGGTGAGCGAGTGGACAGGTTCCCACGGCTCGATGACGTAGTCGGGGCTGAGCAGACCGAGGACGGCGTATTCAAGGCTGACGGCGGTATCGTGATGATCGGCCAGGTAGGCGTTCACGCCGTCGGCGTAGGCTTGCAGCATGGCTTTTGTGTCAGCGTCCAGCCCCTCCCATTCGGTTTCGGCGGTTTTGCGCCAGCCCAATGTTCGTAAAAAGGAGTCGGTTTCAACCTGTCCTTCGCCGAACATTTCGGAGAGTTCGCCCGAGCCGATATGCCGCCAGGCGTCCATCTGCCAGAAGCGATCCTGGGCGTGGACGTATCCCTGCGCGAAGAACAAGTCATGCGATGTGGCGGCGTAAATGTGCGGAATTCCCATCGCGTCGCGGTAGATGTTTACTTCGCCGTTCAAGCCTTCGAGTTGAATCTCCCCGTCAATTTGCGGGAAGGATTGCGGCGCGACCTTGTTGGGAAGGTAACTTTTGAAGTAGAACAACCCGCCCGCGCCGGCCAACACGGCGACGATCAAAATGACGATCAAAATTCGCCCCAATATTTTGCCTGCTGTTTTCATAACTCCTCCAAGTTTGGAATTTAATAGATCGCTCGCCGCCGTACATCCTCATTATGAGCCGCCGATTTTGCCTTTTGGCCGCGAAGCGACCTCAAATTGAGATTAATATGCCGTCCCGAAGATTTGCCGCTGTGTATCGTAGAGTCCGCCCTCCCGCTAATGCACCGTCCCAAGCAGGCGCGGATACCAATACCACAGCACGTTCGCGGCCGGTTTTCCGTTGATCGAAGCGGATTTATCCTGCAAGGCGACCGGCATGAAATACCCGCGACTGACGAAGCCGGAGATCCATGAACGCGCGTTGATTGCGATCAACAGCGCTTCGTAGATATCCGCCTGGGTTTGCAGGCTCAGACTCACGGCGGAAATATCCGCGTTCGGTCTCGAGAGCGCATTGTAATCGAGACAGCCCCCCGCCCCGTTCGATATGCATCCGCTCGCCGCGCCAGCCGCCGAAGGATAAGCCGCGGCGATGATGACCGGCTTGTTGCCCAGCAGGATCATCAGCGGGTTGATCTCGTTGTCGAGCAGGCGTCCCGCTTCGCTGGCGTAATCGTCCTTTGTGGCGGTCGGACTGGTTGCGAGGGGGACCGACCACAGCAGATAAATGCCGTCCACGTCGCGCAGGAAGTTGACCGGCGAGGCGATGCTCGATTTTTCATACGGCAGCGCCCACAATACCTGCCCCTTGAAGCGATTGCGCACCTCGGCGATGATGCCGCGCCACTGCGCCTCCGCGTCCGCCGGGACGTTGGAGGGGGTTCCATCCGGCAGGAGTCCGCCGGGGAGGGATGGCGTCACCCATTCCCCGCCGAGGATGATGGATTGCGCTCCGGTTTGAGACGCCAGGTCGGCGTAGTTGACGAGAAAAATTCGGTAACGCGTGAACCATGCCTGCCACCATGCGGCGTCGCGCGGAGCGTTCTTCCAGAATTGGGCGCTGGCTGAGACGGCCGAATCGCCCGAGGGCGGAAAATGCGGCGTCGGGAAGATCGAAACGTTCAACCCGTTGTCGCGCGCCTGCGAAGCCATGATGGCAGTGTCTATCCATAACGGGTCCAGACCGGGCTGCGGCGCAAACTTCAACGGTGAAGCGCTCGTCGCCGTCCACGAGGGGGTCAGCACGGCGAAATTCGAACCGATGGCTTTGGAGTTGGCGAAGGTCTGCCAGGCGTAGTAACTGAAATTCGGGCGGAAGGTTGGCTGATATTCAATCCCCGCCACAAACCCGGGCGCGCGCGGCGTGATGTTCGTTCCCACCAGAGGGAGCGTTTCGGGATTCTCGAACCATTTCCACGATGCGACCGTATCCACCAAGTCCTGTCCGAGCAGGCTGGTCGTGGTTTGCCGCCCGGTTGGAGAGGCGCCCACAGTCTGTGTATCGTCCGCGCTTCCACATTGCCCGTTGCGGCAATAACGGTAGGAAAGCGCGCCGAAGAAATTCAACGGACCGTAAAGTTGATATGCCCAGCGCGTCCTTCCATCCACCACGCCGAGGGGCCACATGGGAATCGGCTCCGTCCAACCGAAGACGTTGAACTGGATATAAATGATATCCGCCGCAGGAGTGACGGACGGGATGCCAACCTCGAAAAGGATCGGACCCGACTTGTTGGAATCCAGCCAGGCCTGCACCCGGTCATCGAGAGTCGCATCCTGCTCGGGGACGACGAACTTGCGAACGACCCAGCCGCCGGCCGCATCGTGTTCCGCGTTCCAGTAGCCGTCGCCCAGCGAATATTTGTATTCGATGAACGCGCCCGCCGGAAGCCCGATCGTATAGGAGTATCGCCCGTCGGGCTGGAGTCTCATGATCGGCATCCGGTCTGTCGAGACGCTCACGCCGCCCTGCAGATCGGCGAAGGTGTTTCCCAATTGCGCGAGGTTTCCCGCAATGCGCACCGGCACGCCCGGCACGGTATCTTCAGGGACGGTCACATTAAAAGTCACGCTGACGAGCCGCGCAGGCTTGACCCGCACATCCACCAGGGTGGATTTGTCCGCTTCGACGTTCGCGCCCTGCTGAAAGGGCTGGTACAAACCGTCCATGCTGTACGCCGTGAGTTGATGCACCCCCACAGGCAAACCCGCCAGTTCAAAGCGCCCCTGAGAATCGGTGATGACTTGCAGCCCGCCCGCCGTCACAAGAATGTTGGGCAACGGCGCATTGGAGTCGGCGTTGAAGACCGACCCCGCAATGACGCCCGTTTGCCGCGTCGTCGCGCGATCGCCCCATACCGCAACCACATCCTGAACCTCCGCCGAAGTTGCGGCATTGTGCATCCGATAGCGGATCGCCTCGCCGAAGACGGTCTCTTCAAAGATGAGCGAACCGCCGGACATGCGCCCGTACCGATACTTCACCACCGAGTTGACTGGAACGGGGATCGCCCCGGTATAAGTGACCGAGTCGCGCGGGTTCAACGGATACTGGGTCGCGTTCAAAGGCAAGCCCGTCACCTCGTCCAACACTGCGACGACGACCTGCTCGCCCTGCTGGAGCGGCTCGGGGATGTTGACCACAAACGTGACCTGCGCCGCCGGAAAGGGCGTGCTGGTCGCAGAAAACGCGTCCGGCGTGGCGGTGACAGGATTGGCGGGCGGGTCGAACAGCGAGATCTGGCAGGCTTGCCCGGCAAGGGCGAGGATCAATGCCGCGTATACCCAGCGCTTCGCCGGGATGGATTTCTCTTTCATCATTCTTCTCCTTGATGGGCTTGCGCTTCCTGCCGCGCCCTAGCCTGCCCCGGTTTCTTCGAGCGCATCCTGCGCCGCGGCTTTTGCCTTCCTGCGCCCGGCGCGCGCGATGTAACTCATGCCGATGCTGATGAAATATAACATTATCATGGGAATCATCACCAGCCCCATGTTGACCGGGTCCACGGTGGGCGTGACCGCCGCCGCAAGAACCGCGATCAGGACGATCGCCAGCCGCCATTGTTCGGCGAGAAACTTCGGTTCGACCAGCCCGATCGCCGTCAGGAAGTAGACCGCCAGCGGCATCTCGAAGAACAGCCCGATCCACAACATCAGCCCGGTGACGAAATTGAAATATTCGCGCGCCGCCCAGAATTCTGCGATGCGCGTGAACCCGCCCAGGAAGGGCAGCGCGGCGGGCAGCAGAACATAAAAAGTGAACGCCATCCCGGCAAGAAACAGCAGATAGGAAATCGGGATGCCGATCAGCCCCATTTTTTTATCGCGCGACCACAATCCGGGGGCGATGAAAAGCCACGCTTCGAAAGCCAGGAAGGGAAAGGCGGCGGCGATCCCGGTCATCATTGCCACCCGCATGAAAACGCCGAGTTCTTCCGTCACCTGGATGGCTTGCAGGTTTTCGAGCCCGCCCATGGGGGCGGCGAGAAACTCCATGACGGGGACAGCCGCCCAAAAAGCCGCAATAATAAAAAGAGTCAATACACCTACAGCGCGCAGGAGGTGTTTGCGCATGACCTCGATGTTTTGCAGGACTCCCTGCTGCATCTCGGTCTTCGTGGCTATATTTGCAAAGATTTCGGCGAGGGGGGTATCCTCCGGGTCGGTGTTTAGAAACTTGATGAAGCGCCGAACCGCCCGGAATGGAAAAGCAAGGATGTTATAAAGCAGGCGGAATGGAAAGGCGATGACCTCCCAGACGCTGGTGAAAAACCTACGCATTGGTCGGCGGTTCGCTTTCGGGCGCGGGATCGCCTTGGGATTTTTGGGCGTTTTCGTTCCCAGTTCCAGGCTCGGGAGCGGGCATGGCAGAAAAAGGCTTGGGCTGGGGGCGTTTGTTTGCGGGGCTGATCCGGTTTGGGTCGGGGGGAGAGGCGGCTTTTTTTATTTCATCCCCAACCCGATTCAAGTCATCGTTCGCTTCCCGCATCAGTCGGGTGGGCAGGTTGCGCAGATCGCGCGAGGTCTGCTGGAAGATTTTCCAGCCGTCGGAGGTGACGATGTTTCGCAAGAATTTCCCGATGGTTTTGCCTGCTTTTTGCATATCCTTTGGTCCGAGGATGAGCAGGGCGATGATGATGATGAAGACCAGTTCAGGCATTCCAATGCCGAGGATTTCCATTCGTTAAGAGTCCAGTTTTTTTTCCGGCGTTAAAATCTGTTGAAGCTCGTGCGCGTGATCCACCAGGGCGCCCAGCACGCCGTTGACGAAGCGCGCGGTGGAGTCCGAGCCGTATATTTTTGCCAGTTCCACCGCTTCGTTGATGGCCACCTTGACCGGCGTTTCGCCCGAGACGGCGAACTCCCAGCATGCTATTCTCAAAATATTGCGGTCTATTGCGGCGACCTGATCCATCGGCCATTCGGGCGCGTATCGCGCTATGGCTTTGTCCAGCGTTTCCCGCAACGGCATGACGCCGAAGATGATGCCTCTTGCGAACTCTGCCAGGTCGGGGGGCAGGGTGGTTTCCTCCAGGCGGGTTTTCAACACGTCGCCCGGCAGGTGCGCGGAGAGGTCTGTTTCGTATAAAACTTGCAAGGCGAGCGAGCGCGCCCGGGTTCGCGGTTTCATCCTAGTTGCCGCTGTCCCCTTCAAAGTCAATATTTTCGACGTGTACGTTCACTTCGCCCGTTTCCATGCCGACCATCTCTTGAATTGAGCGCGCCACATTTTGCTGGACGTTGCGACTCACTTCGCGGATGTTGACGCCTTCCTTGAGAATTAGAAACAGGTCCACGCTGACGATGTTATCCTTCGCTTCAATGCGAACGCCGTCGCTGATTCCGCGCCGGAAGAGACGGTTCACGCCTCCGCTGACGGGGGCCAGGCGGCTGACGCCCGGAACCTCCAGCGCAGAAAGGCTTGTGATGGCGGTTAACACCTCCGGCGATACGGTCGTTTTTCCTTGCATACTTTCAGTCATTCTTGCTCCTGTCTGGTTTCGCAGAGCGCGTTTGATTTACATCATCGCCATGCCGCCGTCCACGCCGAGGACCTGCCCGGTGATGTAGGCGGCTCCGTCGGAGGCGAGAAATGCGGCGGCGAAGGCGATCTCTTCGGGTTTGCCCTTGCGCCCAAGCGGCACAAGTTTGAGCGCGGCTTCGAGCGTTTCGGGCGGCATGGCGTCGAGGATTTCGGTGTCCACAAACCCGGGCGCGATGGCGTTGACGGTGACGTTGCGCGCGGCGACTTCGCGAGCCAGGGCTTTGGTGAAGGCGATCTGCCCGCCTTTGGAGGCGGAGTAATTCGTCTGCCCGGGGTTGCCCATCTGCCCGGCGACGGAGGCGATGTTGATGATGCGCCCCGTCCGTTTGCGCATCATGTGTTTGACGGCGGCTTTCGAACAGTTGAAGGCGCTTTTCAGGTTGGTGTTGATGACGGCGTCCCAGTCGCTTTCGGGCATCATCATGATCAACTGGTCGCGCGTAATTCCGGCGTTGTTGACGAGGATGCCCAGGTCGCCGAAGGTTTCGATCGCAAATTTGATCAGCGACTCAGCCTGTTTGAAATCGGAGACGTCCGCTTTGAAGGCGGCGGCTTTTCCTCCCGCTTCGGTTATTTTCTTGACCGCATCCTCCGCCGCGTCGGGCGAACTGTTGTAATTGATCACGACGGCTGCGCCGTTTTCGGCGAATTTGAGCGCAATGGCGCGTCCAATTCCGCGCGAGCCGCCGGTGACGACGGCGACTTTGTTCTCTAATGATAGGTTGAATGCCATTAAGAATCTCCTATGATGGGATTATACCCCGCGTAGAACAAGTCTATAGACTTGTTCTACTGAATTTGCGCAACCCAAACGCCAGCGCGGCGCCGCCGCCGAGGGCGATGACGGCCATGGCGATGACGGCATCCTGCCAGAAGCGGATGGGGAAGAGGCGGATGAGGGTGTCGGAGTAGTAGAACAGCCAGGAGTCGCCTTCAAAGAAGAGGGTGTGGAAGCCGGAGAAGAATGTCCAGAATATCTCCGGGTTGAGCAGAATCCCCGCCCCGGCGATGAGCCCCAACGTCATGGCGAGTCCGATCATCCACAGACCGCCGCGGCGCAAGCCGTTGAGGTATTCGGGCAGGGCGTTCATCCTCCAGAAGAGAAGCGCGAGGGCGAACAGAACTGCAAGCGAGGCGTACCAGATATTCAACGATCCCCGCACCACGCCTTTGACGTCCTCCATGTGGCGGAGTTCGCCCCCGCTGTAGATCGGGACTCCGTCGTCGAATTGCAATCCGGCGAGATGGGAAATATCCGCGTCGTTGACGAGATATTCGACCGAGGGCTTTGCCCAGCGCAGGCGGTCTTCTTTTGTGAATCCGTATTCGTCCGCGGGGAAGTAGGGCATGTTGTATTCGATTGTGTAGTACAGCGGCGTGAGCAGGACGCGCAGGGCAAATCCCAGCAGGGCGAGGGGGGTGGCAAGGGAAACGAGATAAGAGAGGGGTTTCATTGTCATTGTATGTCGTTGCGAGCCGCGTTCTTGTTCTTTGCGGCGAAGCAACCTCCTGTTTACCGGGAGTGTGCTTCATTAGTCGTTGCAGCGGCATCGCGGTTATATGATTTTTTCGTACAAGTCCTTCCATTCGGGGTTTAGGGTATTTATCAAAACAATCTTCTTTTTGCGAGAACCGCCTTTGATCTGCTTCTCCCGCGCAATTACGGCATTTACGTCGTTGCCGATTTCATAATAAACCAATTTGTGAACATTATATTTCTTCGTAAAGACACTGCCCAACCCGTTCCTGTGTTCGTACACGCGCCGTACCAGGTCGTTTGTCATGCCGGTATACAGCACAGTGTTGTGCGCATTGGTCATTATGTAGACATAGTACTGTTTTGCGGCAGACAAGTTAGTTCTCCAATTATTGGCAGATTGCTTCGGGCGAAAGAGCGTCGCCCTCGCAATGACATACATTCGCTATTGCAAAAACTCCAGCCCGCCTTGTAACACGAATCGAACCACCATATCGTTGACGATCCATTCGATGGGGGCGAGGTCGTCGGTGAAGACGGTTGTGGTTTTGTAGCCGGGTTTTAAGTTGGCGTAGGTGGAGGACATGACCGTGACGAGCAGGGGATTTTGCCCGGGGTCGGGGGCGAGGCGGAGCAGGTTGGCGGCGAAGTTTTCGGGCGCGGTCTCCTGTTTTGTGGCGAAGAGCATCGTATTGAGCGAACCGGGAATATCCATGATGTGAATGGACGGAAAGACCTGCGCCATTGTGGTGGCGAGTCCGTCTATCAGGCGGCGGTCTCCCGGCGTGGACCCGACGTTGAGGGTCAGGACTCCGTCGTCGGTCAGGCGGGAGGCGCAGAGGGTGAAAAATTCCAGGGTCGTCATGTGCGGCGGGATGTAGGGCGGGCGGTAGGCGTCCACGGCGATGATGTCGTATTGTTTCGCTGAACGATCCAGGTTGAGTCTGCCGTCGCCGATGATCACGTTCAGGTTCGGCAAATCCATGTGAAAATATTCGTATCCCACTTCCGCGATTTTTGGGTCGAGTTCGTAGCCGTCAATTTGCAGGTCTGCGCCGTAGATGGTTGTGGCTTGCCGCGCCGCCGTCCCGGCTGCGAGTCCGACGATGGCCATGCTGTGGATGTCGTCGGGGGAACGGTTTGCGTAAAAAAACGGGCCCGCTGAAAATTGCTCCCAGGGCCCGTTGTAGAAGAGCGTGTCGGGATGATAAATGGAATGAACTCCCTGCCCGTCGTTGAGCCGCAGGAGCGTGAAGCCGTTGACTTCCTGCACTTGAATGTAGTTGTATTCGGATTCAGTTTCGTACACTTTGCCGTCGCTGTTCTTCAGCGACTGATGGGCGAAGAGGGCGGCGATCAACGCCAGCAAAACCGGCATCCATGTCAGTTTGAGCGCTTCGCGGCGGTTCGTAAAACGCCACAGCCCAAGCAGAGCCGTCAGAAGCAGGATCATGCCGAAGGCGGCGAAGGTGAGGCGCGTTCCGATGGTGGGGATGAAGATCAGGGTGGGAAGAAACGTCCCAATGAACGAGCCGAGAGTCGAGACGGCGTAAATCTGTCCGGAGATTTGACCGGCTTTGCTGGCGTCGTCCACTGAAAGACGGATGGCGTAAGGCGAGATCGTCCCAAGCAGGGTGATGGGGACGATGAAGAGAATCAGCACGACGATGAAGGAGCCTGCAAGGATGCCGACGCTCAGGGCTTCAAACGCCTCTGCCGCGGACCGGAGGACGGGTACGGCGACATAAGGCACCAACCCGACTGTGAACGCCGCCCACGCCAGGATGCGGTACATGGCCAGCGGAGTCGGGTTTGCGTCCGCCCATTTGCCGCCGAGGAAGTAGCCGAGCGTGAGGTAGATGAGGATCAGCCCGATGATGCTTGCCCAGACGAGGTTGCTCGTGCCGAAGACGTTGCCGATCAGTCGTCCCGCCGCGAGTTCCGCCGCCAGCGTGGTCATGCCGGAGATGAAGACGGTGAAGAGGAGGTAGCGTTTCATGAGGAGGGAGTATAAGGGATGAAGGATGAAGGGTGAATAGGGAATAGGGAATAGGAAATAGGGAATGGGGAATGGAGAATGGGAATGGGGGATGGAGGGAGTCGAAAGTCCTGTCCTGAGTTTACCGAAGGGCTCCCGGCTTTCGATGCGGGCGGCGGCAGGCGTTCTTCCCCCGGTCGTCGGTCACAGGTCGAGACTGTTTAGCAAGTCCCGCAGGGCGAGCAGTTCCTCTTTGGTGAGTGTGACGCCCTTGCCCATTTTGCTTTTATCGCCAGACCAGTCGCGCAGGTCGTATTTCGGCTCGCGCTCGTTCCAGCTGATCAGGTTGAGTTCCTTGCTCCAGCCGGAGGCGGCTTTCGAGACCGCGCCGATGGTTTTGACGATTTCGTATTTGATGTCGGTCATTTTGATTCTCCTTGATTTAATTATCTCAACACGCTCACGTCATACCCGTACTTCTCGAGATACTCCACGATCTCTTCCCGGACCTCTTCCTCCGGCGGGAGCATGGATGGATCGCAGGGGGCGGTGTGATTTTTCACTTCGCCGGTTTTCCAGGTTACTTCCTGCACGTTCAGCGAATACCACTTCTGACAGACGAGGATTTGAACGCTTTTGATTTGATAGAAGGGCGGCTTGATCTTTTTTGGAGACCCGGCGGTGATGCTGACGATCGCGCGCGACGCGGGCGGTTCTTCTCTTAAGAGGGACAGTCCCGTCATCCATTCGGGCGAATCCACGCCGAGATAGTCGAGCAGGGTGACGGGCAGGTCTATGATCTGGGCGTTGTTTTTGACGCGCCCGGCGTGTTGGCCGTTGGGGAAGCGGAGGATCAGCGGGACGCGCGCATTGACGACGTAACGGTATCCGTGATCGGTGGAGACGACGAGGATGCTATCGTCCAGTTTGCCGGAGTCTTCGAGGTAGGCGTAGATCTGCCGGACGTGATCGTCGAAGTTGCGAATCGATACCTTGTATTTTTCCACGTCCCATTCGTCTTCGGGGCCGGGCGATTCGGGCGCGGAGGATGGATCGTCCGAGCCGAAGTGCGGTCCGTGGGTGTTCATGAAGTGGGAGAAGATGAAAAGCGGCTTGTCCGATTCTTGCAGCAGGGCGATGATCTGTTCCTGCCGCTCCAGGTCGGTGATGCGGGCGGAGGGGTTGTTGACCTGCTCGAAGGGATTGCCCATATCCGCGATGTAGAAAATATGAAGCAGGCGCTGGCTGATTCGTTCGGCGGCGATTTGAATGAAGTATGCCGACGGCGAACTGCCGAGAATCGGCTGGAGCGCGTCGAGCAAGGGATTCTCGTAGGATTGCCCGTTGACGATGTCGAATCCGTCCGCGAGGTTGACCTTGCGCGCGTCCACGTAGGAGGGGGCGCCGATTTCCACCGTGCGGTAGCCGAGTTGTTTCAGGATGCCGGGCAGGTGTTTGTAGGAATCTTCCTCTGCGAGAATGTCCGGGTAGCGATAGACGTTGACTTCGGCCGGTTCCCTGCCGGTCAGGGCGGAGGTCGTCGAGGCGGTTGTGGAGGATGCGTTGGTGAAGGCGTTCTCGGCGACGAGCGAGGATTGCATCAATTCTTCGAGAAAGGGCGCGGTCTCTTCGGTGAATCCGTAGGCGGAGAGGTAACTGGCGCTCAAGCCGTCCGCGCTGAGGATGATGATGTTGGGACGGTCGTCGGGGGAGGAAAGCGGGGCGGGGGAAACTCTGTCGAGAGAGGAGGTTCGGGAGAAAACGATCGAGAGGAGTCCAATGCCTGAGATGGCGATCAGGCTCGTGGTCAGGATGGAGGCGCGTTTTGGGAGTTGAATCCGCCCGAGGAATCGAATCATCCAAAAAAAGATGAGGATGGATGCAATGGCGTAAAGCGCGCGGAATACGCCTTCGGCGGTCACGATTCCGAATTTGAATACGGTGTAGGTGAAATTGTCGAGCAGAATCAGCGCGGCGATGGAGAATCCCAGCGCGGCGGGGAGGATGCCGAGGGGTTTCCATTTTTTGGCGGGGAGGTATAGGATGAGCAGGAGCAGGATGAGGACGAGCGCCAGCGCCCCGCCAGCGACGAATAACACGCGCCCGGCTTCGAGATATGACAGGGTTGAAAGCGACGACGATGTTTGCGTGACGAAGAACAACCACTCCATGAAGGCGTGGAAGTATGCGGCCAGGACGGCGAGGTTGAAGAAGCGGGGGAAGGTTTTGTGGAGGGCGGGCGTGTTCATAAGCCCGCCCATTTTACACCCCGCAAACGCGGGCGTTTATGTCTTTTTTTCAAGTTGGGGGCGGCGGGCGGGCATCGGCTTGGTCAGGGCGGAGCCGATCATAAACAGGAACGTTCCGGCGCACAGCCCGAGGACGTGATTGATGTATTCAAGAAAGAAAGCCAGTTTCACTTTTGCCAGTTTGGGGTAACTGGCAAGGTAGCGCACTTCATAATCCGGTTCGTCGAGGTAGGTCTTTCCCCTGAGAAGCGGGTCTATGTTGAAAAGCGTGGGATGGGTGAGGGGATAAAATGTAATTTGTTCGCCTGTGTCTGTGGTGAAGTCCATTTGCCCGGTCCAACTGACGCGACCGGGCCTGTACTCGGAGATATTCGACAACTCTCCGACGGTTTTTTTTCCGATGAGGTCGAGCATGACCGCGCCGATGAAGAAAGTCACAGCCGCGATCATCGAAAGGATTCCCAAGATCAAGGTGACCCACGCGCCGAAAGAGGCTTTCCTGGCGGGTCGTTCCTGCGAATTGTCCATTTTTTCTCCTTCTCCTTTGAACGTTGTCAGGCGATTTTTCTTGCGATTATAGTTGCCAGCCTGCCGGAGGGCAATTCCTGGATGTGGACTTGCGTTTCAAACCCGCTGTTTAGAAATGGACGCTTCAGCCGTTCTTTTAGCAGATCGTTCAACGCTTCGGGAGTCTCGCCTGTGATTTTGTACAGCCATTTGAGAAATCTGTTGGATGGGAAGGCCAGGGGCAGGACGACGAGTTTGCCGTCCTTTGCAAGCGCGCGTCTGATCTCCGCCAATGTGCGCGGGTCGAAGATGTATTCGCTGGGGAAGGTTGAGACGACGGTGTTGAAATAGCCGGTTGGGTAGGGCAGGGATTGCGAGAGTCCGCGCGCGAGTTTGTGTTTTGGGCCGAGGCGGCGGCGGGCGATGAATCCCATCTGCGCCGATTCGTCCAGTGCAGCGGGACTCAGCCCCCGGTTCAGAAGGAGGCGTTGCAAGTGACCGGGCCCGTGACCCAGTTCGAGGATGCGAGTCCCTTCGAGGTGGGGGACGACGCTGAAGACCCAGTCCTTCCATTTGCCAAAAGAGACGACCCATGCGACGAGGTCGTAGGTGAAGGCGAAGGGATGGTAAAGCAGGAAATAAACAAAGCGCATGAAACGGCGCATGTTATCCGGACTCCAACGTCTTCAGACGTTGGAGAGTCAAAAGTCGGGAGCCCTTCGGTAAACTCAGGACAGGACTTTTGACTCCAGAACGATTAACAAAACGAGGGTTTGACTGATCGTCAAACCCTCGGCGGTTTCGCAGGTTATGCGGGGGTGGCTTCGTCGCCCTTCTTCGGCTTGCGGACGGCCTCGATGGCGCTTTTGCCGCGTTCTTTCACTTCGCTGGCGAGTTGCTCGGCGCGGGCGCGGGCTTCGTGGGCAAGTTCTTCGGCGCGGGCGCGGGCTTCCTTTGCGGCGGCTTCGGCGCGGGCGTAGGCTTCCTCGGCGCTCATCTGCGCCTTGTCGCGCAGTTCGATGGATTTATCCTTGATCAATGCGCGGGTTTCTTCGCCGGATTGCGGGGCGAAGAGCAGGGCGACGACGGCTCCGGTCAAACCGCCGACGACGAATCCGACAAGAAAGGCTCCAAATTCATCACGGTCAGACATGGTATTTTCTCCTTTTATTGGTGAGAGACTCTAAAGATTTTCGAAACTTTATAGAGTCTTTTATGTTACTTGGGCTTTACGCCCAGCAATTCTAACATACGCTTCAAGCCCGCCAGATAGCCATTTAGTTTGATAACCGGCTCGACGACGTTTTCTCCCAGAAATTCCGCCGTGCCGCGCAGGGTGTTGACTGTCTCGCTGGTGGCATGCAGGATCGGGCGCACTTCGTTTTGCAGGAGGTTGATCAGGCTGGCGAGTTGGACGATCAGCACGATGAGGGCGACGCCGATCACCAGCGTCTCGAGCGCGACGACGATGATGAACACGTCGCGGATCTTGTCGGTGGGGGTGGCGGGTTGTAAAAGGAAGTAGATCGCGATTCCCAGCAGGGCGACCAGCAGGACAACGGCGGCAATGACGCCCGCCATCAACTGTTTTTGTTTGCGTTCCTGCTCGCGCATCTCCGCCAGTTGTTCGGGAGTCAGTTGCGGAGTGGGCGGGGGGACGGGTTCGGTGGGGTTGGGCATTGCCATGTTTCGATTATAGCAGAGATGGATGCGCGAAAATAGCGGAAGTCGTCACGGATTTTTTGGATGGACGTCCCGTTCAACGTCGGGAGGCGTTGGAGTCCGATAAGGGGGAATTTTCCCTTGACTCTCTCCGGGCGCGGTAGTACACTACGTCCTACCTACCGTTCGGTAGGGAAGGAGACTCATGACCAGAGACGACGTTCTCGACGCGGCCGCGCAAGTCTTTCGACAGAAGGGCTTTCATGGCGCGTCCATGTCCGACATTGCGGCGGCGTTGAGCGTGCAAAAGCCGAGCCTGTATCATCACGTCAAGTCCAAGCAGGAGATTTTGCTCGCGCTTCTCGACCGCGCCCTGATCCTGCTCGCCGACCATATTGGTTCGATCTCCGCCCAGTCCCTTCCCGCCGACAAAAAACTCAGGCAGATGATTCGCGGTTACCTCTCCGCCCTGGCGGACAACGCCGACCTGACCGCCGTCCTGCTGTTCGAGCATCGCTCGCTCGATAAAAAATCCCATGCCCGCCATGTCCCTCAACGCGACAAGTTTGAGGCGCTGTGGCGGGATGTTCTTAACGAGGGCGCGCGCGAAAAAATATTTGACGTAAAAGACGCGAGTCTCGCCGTCCGCGCCCTGATGGGCGTGATGAATTGGACGCTCACCTGGTATCACCCCGACGGAGAAAAGACCATCGAAGAGATTGCGGACGAGTATTCCGATTTGATGTTGAAGGGGATGTTGCGGTAGTCGAGTAGTCAAATGGTCGAGTAGTTGAGTAGTCGAGTAGTTGAGTAGTCGAGTAGTCGAGTAGTTGAGTAGTCGAGTAGTTGAGTAGTTGAGTAGTCGAGTAGTTGAGTAGTTGAGTAGTTGAGTAGTCGAGTAGTTGAGTAGTTGAGTAGTCAAAAGGAGTGAAGACACATGTACTCATTCGAACCAAACGAAGAACAACAGATGTTGATGGACGCGGTGGGGAAGTACGCGGCGAACGATCTGCGTCCCGCCGCGCACGACGCGGAGGAAAGCCGCGAGATGCCGCAGAAACTTATCAACAAGGGCTGGGAACTCGGCTTGCTTCAGGCGTCCACGCCGGAGGTTTATGGCGGTTTCGGCGAGCGCAGCGCCGTGACAGGCGTCCTCGCCGTCGAAGAGATGGCGTTTGGCGACCTGGCGGGCGCGCTGGCGGTGATGACGCCGTCGCTGTTTGCCACTCCCATTTTGCTTTGCGGAAGCGAGGAGCAAAAGAAGGAATATCTCCCGAAGATTGTCGAAGGCGCGTGGGCTCCATACACTGCCGCGTTGATCGAATACAGTTTTGACTTCGACCCCAACGCGCTCAAGACCGCCGCAAAAGCCGAAGGCGGCGGATACGTCCTCAACGGCGAGAAAGCCTTCGTCCCGTTTGCCAAGGACGCCGAAGCGTTGATCGTGTACGCAAATCTCGATGGGGTCACGCAAGGCTTCATCGTCCGAAAAGAGGCGGCGGGTTTGTCCATCTCCGACGAGCGCGAAAAATTGATGGGATTGAACGCCCTGCCCATGTATCGAATCAAACTGGAGAACGTCCCCGCCGAACGATTGGGCGGCGCATCGGGCTGCGACTTTGGCCTGATCCTCGCTTCGATGCGCATTGCCTCCGCCTCAGCCGCTTTGGGCGTGGCGAAGTCGTCCTTTGAATATGCAAAGAATTACGCGAAGGAGCGCGACGCCTTTGGCGTAAAGATCGCGCAGAAGCAGGCGGTCGCTTTCATGCTGGCGGAGATGATCACGGAGATCGAAGCCATACGCCTGCTGACGTGGGAAGCCGCCTGGAAGTTGGATACCAACAAGGAAGACGCGTTTACTTCGGCGTACCTTGCCTTTACCGGCGCGTGCGATATGGCGATGATGGTCACGGATCGCGGCGTGCAAATCTACGGCGGACACGGCTACATCCGCGAGAATCCCGTCGAACTGCTTGCCCGCAATGGGCGCGGTTTCCCCATGCTGTTGGGGCTGGCGATTGTGTAGTGTTAAAAGTTACAGGTTGCAGGTTACAGGTTGCAGGTTCTAATCTTCAACCTTCAACCTTCAACATTAAACCTTCAACCTTCAACCAACAGGAGCAACCATGACCATAGATTTTGAACCCCCCAAACCGATCGCGCAGACGCAGTTAATGCTGGCGACGGTCACGCGCGAGATGATGCGCCCGCAGTCGCGCTATCTGGATGAGAACGAGCACGCCATTCCGTGGGATTACATTGAATTCATGCACGCGGCGATGAAGGCTTCGGGCGGCGGGCGGCTGGTGCCGAAGGAAAACGGCGGCGAGAAGAAGGAAGAGCCGCAGGAGAAGCGTCCGCCCATCGGCTATCAAATGATCGCGGCGCAGATCGAAGCCTTGTGCTGGGGCGACCTCGGCATGTATCACTGCCTGCCGGGCGGAGGACTCGGCGCCGCCGCCGTGCAAGCCGCCGCCTCCCCCGAACAGAGGGCGAAATTCCTCGCGCGTTTTCAGGATGAAAAACCGACCTTCGCCGCCATGTGCATGACCGAACCCGGCGCGGGATCGGATACTTCCGCGATTCGGGCGCGGGCTGTGCTGGATGAAAAGACCAACGAATGGGTCATCAACGGCGAGAAGATTTTTGTGACGGGCGGCGATAAATCCTTCAACGCCTACGAAAAACTCGGACGGGGATTTATCGTGGTGTGGGCGAGCATTGACCCGTCTGCGGGACGGGCGGGGATGCGGGCGTTCGTCGTCGAGGGCGGGACGCCGGGCGTGAAAATCACAAAACTCGAACACAAGATGGGAATCCGCGCGAGCGATACGGCGGCGATCTCGCTTGTGGATGTGCGCGTGCCGTTCGAGAACCTGCTCGGCAAGCCGACGGTGGAAAAAAGCACAACGGGCTTCAAGGGCGCGATGGCCACCTTCGACGCGACAAGGCCGCTCGTGGCCGCATCCGGCTTGGGCGTGGCGCGAGCCGCGTTTGAATTCCTCAAAGAGAAATTGAAAGAGAGCGGGATTGAAATCCGCTATGGATTGCCGCGCAATAAATTGACGTCCATCGAGAGGGACGTGATTGACATGGAAGTTCAACTGCGCTCGGCGTGGCTGTTGGTTTTGAAGGCGGTCTGGATGGCGGATAATAAAAAGTCGAACGCGCTTGAATCTTCGATGAGCAAGGTGCGCGCGGGCGACGTGTGTACAAAGATCACGCAGAAAGCCGTCGAGATCATGGGCCCGCTCGGCTACAGCCGCGAGTTCCTGCTGGAGAAATGGTTCCGCGACGCGAAGATCACGGATATTTATGAAGGCACGGGGCAGATCAACCGGCTGGTGGTGGCGCGGCAGGTGTTGGGATATTCGGGATCGGAGTTGAGGTAGCGGTTGAGGGTTGAATGTTCAAGGTTGAAGGTTTTTTCAAACGTTCAACCTTCAACCTTAAACCTGCGACCGAAGGAGAACAACATGAACTACAACATACATCGCGCCGTCGTCATCGGCTCCGGCACAATGGGGGCGGCGATTGCGGCGCATCTGGCAAATATTGGAACGCCTGTGACGTTGCTGGATATTGCCGC
>WBZR01002410.1_pt1 | contig 19244 bp, 11 predicted proteins | sample 5204231 | NCBI WGS metagenome assembly WBZR01 (sample SAMN12412403, study PRJNA552823) | activated sludge metagenome | isolation source: activated sludge from anammox sidestream of wastewater treatment plant... | place: USA: Virginia | collected 2017-08 | reverse complement strand
AGGAGGAAATCGACTTCATCCTGCAGGAGCTCGCCTCGGCGGTCGGGCTGGGTGGGCGCGTGCGCAAGACGGGGTCAGTGCAGGAGCGCGCCCGCCTGAACGTGACGCGAGCCATCCGGTCGGCGATCGAGCGCATCGGCGCGCACCACCGGCCGCTCGCGCGCTACCTCTCGACGACGATCCGGACCGGTACGACGTGCGCATACGAGACCGACTTCCGTACGCCGATCGCCTGGATGCTCGGCTGAGCAAACCGGCCGAGGCCAGCTTGCGGGTTGCCGATTCCACGACGCGGGCGGCAACGGAGGCGTCGCCGCCCGCGCAGGATGCCGGCGCGTCGGGGAGTCCGGGCTCGCCGTGGATCAGCGCACCACGACCGCGAGCGGCCAGAGCGACTGCGACGCGCCGGCGCGCGACACCAGGCCGACGACGGCGCGCTCGCCGGGCGGAACGGCGCGCGCGACGACGGTAAGCGTGAGCACGTCCGCCGCCGCGGCGCGTGTGCGGTCGAGAGACACGTCGAGGTAGCGTGCGCCGCGCTGCTCGCCGGTGAGGTCGATCGCAGTGACCTCCCAGGGAGTCGTCGGGTGCGACGCGGCCGCGGTCACGGCGACGGTCGCGCGCTCGCCCGGTCGCCGGAGGCGAATGGTCGGTTGCGCCGGGACGAGCGCGCGAAACGGCTGCTCCGTAGGAACCGGAACGCACGGGTCGACGCCGCGCGCCGCGGCACGATTGGACCAGGCGCGCTGCACGACGAAGCCGTCGGCCGTCGTGCGGTGGCCGCCGCGAGTCAGGAGGCCGCACGGGTCGACCGCCTCGACCCCGGCCGCGGTGAAGCCGGCCGTCGTCGAGCCGCCGTCGAAAGCAAAGCCGCGCCGCGACGGGTCGGGATTGGTCGCGGCCTCGAGGATCTCGTGGCTCGCGGTCGCGGTGAGGTCGGCGGCGTCGCCGCAACGCGGGACGACGGCGTAGGGCAGCGTGCGCCCAGGCAGGCGAAGGGCGCGATGGAAGCCGCGGGGACCGTCACCGCAGTAGCGCGGCACGAGCGCATCGCGGAGCGCGACGCCGGCCGGCAGGTAGACGAGGACGAGTGTGTCGGCGTCGAGCGCGCCGAGCGCCCCGGCCGCGATCGACTGCTCCAGTAGCGTCGCCAGCGCGGTCGCGTGCAGCTCGCCGGGGAGCGCATCGGTGAGGACGACGTGACGCCCCTGCCGACCCGGTCCCACGCATGCGCCGTTCGCGGCACAGAGGCCCTCGGTCACGGCCCGCCACCAGTCGGTGCGGGTGATCACGTCGCCGAAGCGCGCGAGGCGGCTCACGAGCGCGCCATCGTCGGCCGCGAACGTCACGGTGACGAGGCGCGGGTGCGCGAGGAACGGCCCGCCGCGATGGACGAGGCGGGGCAGAGCACGCGCGATGAGCTCCGCGTCGTCGCCACGGGCGATCGGCGGGGCGAGCAGTGCCGCGGTGAGCGCGAGCGCGGCGGCGCGTCTCACTGGGCCTCGACGGCGCCGCCGTCGCAGCGCGCATCGCCGTCGCCGTCGCCGTCGACCGGGCGCGGCGCGCCGCGTTGATCGCTCGCGAGCGGTGTGCCGTTCTCGTCGCTGCAACCCGCTGGATCGCCGGCGTCGATCGCGGGGCTCCCGGCCGCGGGCAGGTGCGTTGCGGTCGGGCCGCCGTTGTCCGCGAGCGGCCCGAGGAGCGGGTCGAGGCCGCGGCGGTCGCCGGTCGCGTCGTCGAGATCGCAATACGTGCCGCCGCTTCCGTCGTTCCCGCCGTCGTCGCCGATCAGGTTGTAGCCGTCGGAGCCGATGATCGCCGCACCGTCGTAGCAGTCGGGGGCGAAGGCGGCCGCGCTGTTCCCGGCGATGATCGTGTTGGCGAGGGTCGCCGTGCTGGTCGCGTCGAGCGCGATGCCGCCGCCCGCGCCGTTGGTGCCGCCCGCATCCTCGCTGCGGTTGCCGGTGACGGTGACGTTGCGGAGCTGGATCGTCGAGCGCCCGAGGTCGGCGAGGCCGCCGCCGTAGTACCAGAAGCAGCGGTTGCCGCTGAGGGTGGAGTTCGTGACGACGAGCGTGCCGTAGAGACCCGCGAGCGCGACGCCACCGCCCGAGATTGCCGCGTCGTTGGCGCTGATCGTCGTGCCGCGGATCGTCGTCGTGCCGCCGGCGTTGGAGCCGTAGAGGAAGACGCCGCCGCCGTGGTCGATCGCGGCGTGGTTGTCGGCGATCGTGCTATCGACGATCGTCGCGTCGACGGGAACGAACGCCGAGTCGCTGTAGACGCCGCCGCCGGTGCGGGCGGTGTTGCCGGTGATCGTGCAGCGCTCGATGCGGAGCGGGCCGGAGCTGTAGATGCCGCCGCCCCCCGCGGTCGAGGAGCTGTCGCGGACGACGCTGTCGGCGAGGGTCAGGTCGCCGCCGCTATTCACCGCGCCGCCGCCGCCGAAAAGGCTGCTGCCGTCCTGGAGGCCGCCGCGGAGGGTGAGGCCCTCGACGCGGACGGGGCCGGCGTTGCCGACCAAGAGGACGCGCCCGGTGGCATTGCCGTCGATGATCGTCGTGTCGGCGCCGGCGCCCGCGAGCGTCACCTTGCCCGGCACGCAGAGGCTCGTGGTGTCGTAGACGATGTGGGCGCCGAATTGGCCGGTGACGTGGACGCACGTGGCCGTCGCGGTCAGGAGGTAGGTGCCCGCGGGCACGCCGATGCGCTTGGCGGCACCACTCGCGGCGGCGGTCGCGAGCGCGCCGCGCAGGCTGCAATCGGCGGGCGTCTCGGGGTCGCAGTCGGTGAGCATGGGGTCGTCCGTCGTGGTGTCGACCGCGAGATCAGGGGCTGGTGTGACGGTGGGAGTCGGAGTCGGCGTCCGCGTTGGGGTGCGCGTCGACGTGTCGGTCGGGGCGGCGGTCGGTGTCGGGCTCGGCGTGGCGAGCAGCGTCGCGGTGCTCGTAGCCGCGGGCTCGATCGGCGTCGCGGTCTCCTCGGCGGTTGGGGTCGCCGTACCGCCGGGTGGCGCGCTCGGCGTCGTGCCGGGCGGCAGCGGGGTTCGAAAGTTGGCGATGTTCACCTGCGTGTAGGGTCGCCAGAGGATGAACGACTTCACGTTGACGCTCCCGGGCGCGGGCAAAGTGCGCACGGCAGGCCGCTTCGCCGCGGGGGCCTCGTAGCCGGCGCTCACGAAATAGTGACAGTACCCGTCACCGACGTAGTACTCGCCGAGCCAGTTGCGCTCGGCGCCGTTCGGGTCGTTGAGGGCCGCGCCGTAACCCGTCCAGCAGGACACGCCGGGGCCGTGGCCGCCGTCCCCGACGTAGTCGGCGGCCTCGTCCGGATGGATCGCGTCCGCCGAGCAGACGATCCCGTCCGTCCAGTTCAACATCGGCGTCCAGCCCCCTTCGGCGAAAGACGCGTTGTACCGCGTCAGGAGATCCTCGATCAGGCAGATGTTGGCGAGCTCGGTGCCTTCGGCGACGCGGCCGGCGGTATCCATGCCGCTCGCCTCCAGGCAGGGGGCCGGGCCGTTCCGGACGTCGGCCGCGACCACCCACTCGCCGTTCGGCGCGCCGTCCTTGCCGATGCTCTGCCCGACCTTCGCGAAGTCGCCCTGCGGGGTCGTGATCCAGGCGCCGCTCTCGGCGCCCGGCGCAGTCGAGAAGCCGCACGAGGCGGCCTTCGCGGTTTCGGTGTGCAGGCAGGGCACCTTGCCCTTCTCGATCCTGGCGAAGCGGTTGCCGGGGAGGATGCCGTCACCATGGAGGGTGGTGGCAGCGAGCGGACTGCACGTCGTGACCGGCGGTGCGACGATCGCGCGCCGGCCGTGCGCGAATGCATCCAGGAGCGTCGCGACCGCCGGTGCGTCGCCGGTGCCGGCGAGGCAATCCCCCTTGCGCTCGGCCCTCGCGAACGCCGCGAGGAAGCCGCGCTCGACCTTCGTGCTGCACTTCGGGTCGACGGCGGCACCCCGTCCTTTCTTCACGGCGGCCGCTTGGCACCCGAGGCGGGCGGCCGCTCGCTTGCCGGCGGCCTTGAGCCTGAGCGCGGTGCACGCGCTCGGGCCGGGTCCGCCGAGCCGAGTCGCGACGTCGGCGACGAGCCCCGTGACGCTCGCCGCGAACGTCTCGACGTCCCCGGTGGTCGTACAGTCGCCGGTTGTCTCGGCTTTGGCGAAGGCGGCGGGCAGCTTGACCACCGCGGCGGCGACACAACCGGCGGCGAGGGGCTTGCCTTTGCCGACGGCTTTGGCGTGACACGCGAGCTCCGTGGCCGTCCGCTTTCCCGTCGCGAGGAGCTTAGCGGCATTGCACTTCGAGGCCTCGGCCGGTGCCGCCGCGCAGGTCCACGCGAGGAGAAAGAGGCTGAGGCCGGAGCGAAGATGCGGTCGATGTCTCATGGAAGGTCGGCGTTCACGGCCGCTGAACGGATGTTCATCGGCCACCGCGATGGCATCCCGCCGCGGTCGCCGTTACCCTCCGGCGCGATGGCGACCCGCCGCCCTTCGGCCGCGCTGCCGGCGCGCGTCGAGCCGCAGCTCGCCACGCGCGTGCGGGCGCCTGCGGACTCGGACGACTGGCTGCACGAGATCAAGTTCGACGGCTACCGCATCGGCGCGCGGGTCGTGGACCGCGCGGTCACGCTCTTCACGCGTGCCGGCAACGACTGGACGACGACCCAGGATCGCCTGCAGCGTGACCCACTCGCACGTCCCACCACCCCCTCGCACTTCACGACGCTGCTCCAGCGCCTGACGGGCATCGACGTTACCCGCTGCCCACGGTGCGACCGCTCGACCCTCGATCGCCGCCTGCTTGCTCCCTACGCCGGGCGACCCCCACCGTGAGGGCACGCGTCCCCTCTCGATCCGACCACATCGTCGACGGAGCGCCTGGGCGGGTGCTCCGTGTCGGCGTCGTCTACCCACCACGGGTCCACGCGACGACCATCGCTCCCCGGCAGGGCAGCTCTACGCCGGGGACGTCCTCACGGCCGAGGCCGAGGGCATCTTCATCTCGATGGACCTCGCGAAGATGCAGTCCCTCGTCGAGTCCGCGAAGAGCCGCGGCTGACGTCGCGCCGCTCAGGGCAGCGAGAGCACGGGATCGAACTCGACGACGTTCTCGCTGCCGTTGGCGACGATCGCGCCGTCGCGCCGGACGAGAATCTGCACGTTGCCGCTGAAGCCGACGGGTGACGCCGGGAGGGTCTTCAATTGCCAGGTGAGCTCGACGGCCTCGCCGGCCGCGAGCGCCGGGACGGTCTGCGTGGCGTCTGACACCAGCTCGAGCGCGTCGCCGGGGATCAACTCGGCGACGGCCGCGTCGGTCGCGCCGTCTCCCGGGTTCGCGATCACGAACGGCATCGCGAACGTCGTTCCGGCGAGAACGGCGGCCGTGTCCGGCTCGTTCCCGCCATGCACCACGAGTCCGCCCGGTATCGTGAGCTTGTCGATGACCTGGGTCGCCGCCGGGAAGAACGCGTTGGCCTCGATGGCGCGCGTCGGCAGCAGCTTCAGCACCTTCTTCATGCCTCCCTTCACGTCGGAATCGGTCGGCGCCTCGACCCAGCCTTCCAGCAGGCTGTAGGCATCGCTCGCCGTCTGCGCGAAGCTGTTGCGGGCCTCGAGGAAGCTCAGCACCGACACTTGCGTGTCCGCGGCCACGAGCGGGAACGCGAGCGCGGCCCGGTCGTAGAGGACGTCGAGCGGCGCGAAGAGCCCGTCGTGCGCGGCGACGAGCGCGAGGCGGTCCGCGTCGTACGCCGTCGCGTCGCCCTTGCCGACCGCCTTCTGCACGCGCGCGAGGACCGCGAGGTAGGCGTCGAGCTCCGCCGTTGGCGGCGTTTTCGGGAGCTTCGGCGGCTTGAACTTCGTCGCTCGGAGCGCGACGGCACGCGGCAGGCCCTCCGGCGCCTGCGGCAGGCTCGCCAGCAAACCTCGCCGCTCTTCGTCCGGTCCGCTCCGGTGGAGCGCGGCCGCGTTGAACGCCGCCGCTTCGATCTTCACGATGTCGCCGGTACGGACGATGAGCTCGTTGACGATGCCGCCGATCACGAGCGTGTACTGGATCGGCACGGCCCACTTGCTCGCCTTCTTGATGTTGTTCATGGCGCCGAGCGCCGATCCCTTGAACCATGCCTTGGCGGCGGCGAAGCGCTTCGTGGGATCGGTCGGGGCCTTCAGGAAGACCGAGCCGACGCCGAGGACGCCGTCGGCGCCGCGGATGATCGAGATGTCGGCGAGCACGGCGGCGAACCCGGTCAGGAAGTTCTGGGTGCGCTGCGCGACGCGGTCGCTGATGGTGTCGAGAACGCCGTAGGCCTGGAACGTGTCGCCGCCGTAGACGCCGAGCTTCAGGAGGCCGGCGAGGTTGTCGGGCGACTCCTGGGTGGCCGCGATGTAGCGTTCGATGCCCGCGATGTCGATGCCGATCCGCATCACGTTGAAGATCTCTTCGAACGTGATGTCCTCGCGGAGCGCGCCCGGCAGGTACTTGTTGGCGAGCAGGTTGGCGCCGTAGCGGAGGCCCTTGGCGATGACCTCGATCCACTCCGCCTTGTCGGAGCCTTTGATGCCGAAGGCCTCGAGGATGTGGGGAAGCCCCACACCGACGCCGAACGCCATGCCGCCGATCTTGCCGGTCTTGATGGCGCGCTCCATCATCGCGGCCGAGCCCTCGAGCGGCGGCGTCGTCCGACCGCCGAGGAGACCTTTCCAGCGCGGCGTCATCTTCGGGAGAACGTTGCTGATGAACTGCGTCGTCGCCGCGAGGGCGACGGTCTTGCCGAGCGCGTCGATCAACCTGACGGCCTCCTGCGCCCGCAGGTCGAGCTGCACCATGTACGCGCACGCGCGCACGAGCGCGTTCCAGCCGTCCTTGTCGCCGCTGCCGCGATAGAGCCCGTGGAAGTGCGCGAGCGTACCGTCGTGGTTGATGAACCCTTCGAGGGCGATCGCCGCGTCGAGGAGCTCCGTCATCTTCGCGACGTCGTAGTGCGCGAGGTCGCCGAAGAGCGGACCCAGGTCGAAGCGCACCAGAAAGAGGTAGTCGATCCGGAAATTGTGGAGCTGCGACAGCAGCTCGGAGGCGCGGCGCACGAGCGAGAGCGGCACGTAGGCGGCGTCGAAGAGCGCCGGCACCCCTTTCGCGTCGCGCGCGAGCTCGACGCCGTCCACGAAGAGATGCTTGTCGTCGTCGAGCTTCACCGTGTGCAGGGCGCGGATCATGCGCCCCTTCTGGTCGATCGAGTTGCTCGCGGCCGAGTAGACGTCGCCGAGGGCGCGGGCCTCGATCTGGTAGTTTCCGGCCTTCCCGAGCTGAAGATTGAACTTGCCTTTCGCGTCGGTGGTCGTGGTGTCGAGCTCGGCACCGCCGCCGTCGAGCAGGCGGACCTCGACGTTCGCGAGTGGCGGCGTCGCGAGGTCCCAGCGTTTCGGGTACTGGAAGACGATGTCACGGACGACGCCGCGGAGATCGGTCGGCCGGACGAGCTCGGTCTCGAGCGTGTTCGAGCCCTGTTCCTTGGCGCCGTCGAAGTCGCCTCGCGCCTGCATCTTCGCCGTGACGCGGTCGAGATCCTTCGGGAGCTTCTTCAGCGCGACGACCTTCACCTTGTAGGAGAGCGTCGGCGTGTGGTCGACGTCGGTGAAGGTCCAGGTGATCTTGTCGCCCGTCTGAACGCCGTTCTCCGTGATGCTGCCGGGGACGAAAGTGGTGCCGGTCGGGATCGGCGCCTCGAGGACGATTTCATCGGCCTCGGTCTTCGCCTCGACGGCGACCCGATAGCGGATCTCGTCCTCGGGGAGTACGTGGTCCTCGCGCGGCAGGTCGGCCTCGGCGAGCACCGTGAGGTTCGACTTCAAGTAGGTGACGGTGCCGTCGCCGTCGGCGTCGGCCACCGACGCGTCGGCGAAGGTCGCGTGCGCGTGAGCCTGGAGCGGGATGAAGAGGATCGTGTCCGGCAGGAACGGCTTGACGGTCGCGTCGAAGGCCAAGGCGGGATTGGTGCCCGAGGTGTCGGCGAGCGTCCAGGTGATCGTGTCGTCCGCGAGGACGCCGCCCTGCGTGATGCTCGATTCGTCGACGAGCACGAGGTCGGGCCGGATGGTCGCGGTCACGACGAGGTCATTCGCCTTTTCCGCGGCGTCGGCGTCGAGCGTGTAGTGGACGGTCTCGCCCGAGTGGACGCCCTGCGGCTCGGGCGGGGTCGCCGTGACGGCGAGCGAGAGCTTCGACCCGACCTCGATCTCCTGCATGACCCAATCGATCGTGCCGGACTCGCCGTAGACGTACAGCATCACGTTGAACTTGCCGGTCGCCGCATACTCGTGATCGACGACGGTGTCCGGGCCGATTTTGAAGCTCGTGTTGTCACCGAAGAAGAATTGATAGCGTTCGATGTTCCCGGTCGAGGCCGAAGCGTCGAAGCGCATAGTCTTCCCGCCGACGTTGGTCACGCGGAGGTTCGCGTGCACCTTCGGTAGCTCCGGTACCTGGACGATCGTGCTCGCGGCGGCGTGAAAGCCGTAGCTGCCCGCGCCGGGCGCGTACCCTTCGACCGTGACGCGGAACCAATGAGCCTCCGGCGAGACTGGTCGGAACAGCAGCTTGCAGGGCGGCGCGCAGATGCCGACGACGTCGCCGCCGCCGCCCGAGCCGTCGGGATTGCGGTACTCGATGTTCGGAGAAAGCTCGAAGACACCATCACCCGGCGTCCACTCGAACGGTCCGCCACGGTTGCCGAAGTAGTTCCAGATGACGACGCTCGTGACGGGATACGACGTGCCGTTGCGCGTGACGGCGCCCTTGGTCGCTGCGACGTCGAGCCGGAAGAAGCCCTGTCCGTCATAGGTGGCTTGCGCCTCGGTGATCGCCACCCCGGCGTTGCCGGGAAGGAGGCACCCGGGCGGTCCGTAGGGCGCGGGCGGGAACTGTCCGTTGTCCTGCATCATCTGCGCGGTCGTACACGCGGGCGGCGTGGCGCCGAGGTTGTGCGGCGGATTCTCCGCGAAGACGGCGGCGGCGGAAGCGAGCGTGAGCGCGACCGCGGAGCAGCAGAAAAGGAGGCGCGTACCGAGCCTGGACGACCGTGGAATCTCGATGGACATCGGAGCACGGGTGCGAAGAGGATCGTCCTCTAGCATACGCCGACGCGTGCGCTCAAAGAAAATGTCTCCACCGGCAACGCCGGCGCGATGGGCGTTTCGCCGCCGGCCCTGGTGCGACGCGCATGGCGTCCGCCCTGGCGGAGGCACGCCCGAACCGGCGCGGTGGTCCGGTGCTACGAGGCGGGCGGCGCGAAGCTCTCGATCGCGACCCCGGCGTCGAGGTGCTCGCGGAGGATCGTCTCGAACGGGCGCTGGCCAATGACCTCGAACTGACTCGCCTCGAGCGGGAAGCGCGTGCCGTCCTCGGTGTAGGGCGCGACCGCCGACGAACCGGCGGAGAGCACGCTCACGAGCGGTGCCACCCGCCGCGCATCGGTCGTGATGGCGCGCGCGAACCAGAGCGTCGCGATGGCCTCTGTGCCGAGGCGGACGCCCGACGCCGGGCGCGTGCGGTGGCCGGGCACGGGTGACGGCGCCGGTCCATGTGGGACGCACCCCCGGCGGGCTCGCGCGCAGCCGCGCCGCTCCGTATATGGGTGGGAGAGAGAGGCATCGCATCGACCCATGGGAATTCTCGACCGGCTGAAGCTCCCGCCCCGCTGGAGGCACTCCGACCCTGCCGTTCGGCTGCAGGCGATTGCCGCGCTCGACGACCCGATCGAGCTCGCGGCGTTGGCGGAGCGGGACCCCGACGTCACGGTGCGGAAAGCGGCGATCGCGAAGCTCGCCGACGTGGTGGTGCTCGGGCGCGTGGCCGCCGCGGCCGGCGATCTGGGCGTGCGGGACGCCGCCGCCGATCGGCTGCTCGCGCTCGCGGTCGACGGCTCGAATCCCGAAGCGGCGACGGCCCTGGGACTCGTGTCGGACGCGCGGCGCGTCTCCGCGATCGCCAAGAGCGCGGCGACCGCGGCCGTTCGCGAGGCCGCGCTCGCCGGCTTGACCGACGAGCGCGCGCTCGGCGGCGTTGCCCGGCGTGCGCGCGTGGAGACCACGGCGCTGGCCGCCGCGGCCCGCCTGACGTCGGTCGAGGAGCTGCTCTCCACGGTGCTGAACAGCGAGCATCGCGACGTCGCCCTGGCCGCGCTCGATCGACTGGTGAGCATGAACCCGACCTGCGGCTCGGACGGCGCGCTCCTCGAGAGCATCGCGGCGCGCGCCCGACAGAAGGCCGTGGCGCGGCGGGCGCGGGAGATGCTGGGGGCGATCGAAGCTGCGAACGATGCGCGTCGCGTCGCGGCGGATGAGCTGCGGACGCGGGAGGCGGCGCTGTGCGTCGGCGTCGAGCGCCTGGCGCGCGGGACGGATCCCGATTCCATCGCGGCCGACGTCGCGCGCATGAGCGCGGCCTGGGACGCGCTCGCGGGCGCCGATCCGGCCGCGACACGGCGATTCGCCGCGGGCGTCGAGGCGGCGCGCGCGCGGATGACGCAGCGTCGCGGCGAGATCGAGGCCGCCCGTGAGGCGACACGGCGGCGCGAGGAGGCGCTCGGGAGTCGCGAGGAGCTCTGTCGCCGCGCCGAGGCGGTTGCGGGCGGCGACGTCCTCGGTTCGATGGCGGCGATCGAAGCGGAGTGGGCGCGGCTTCCGCCGCTCGTCGGCTACGAGGCGGAAGGCGAGGGAATGGCGGCGCGCTTTGCGCAGGCCGCCGCCGCCTGCCGCCGACGCCTCGCGGTCGACGCCGAGATGCTGGAGGTCCGCAACGCGCTCGACTCCCTCGTCGCCGAGGGGGAAGCGCTGCGCGAGCGGGGGGACGCCACGGCCGCCGCTCGCTGGCGGGTCGTGGCGCGCGGTGCCGCCGCCCTGGTGGCGACGCTGGACGCCGCGGCGCGGCCGGCCTCCGAGGCAGCGGCCCGCCTGGCGGTCGTCGCGGAGGCCTTCGCGGCGCGGGCGGCGGCCGAGCGCGAGCGGACTGCGCATGCCAAACGGGATCGGCTGGCGGCGCTCGCGCGGCTGGCGGTGCGCGCCGAGCGCACGGCGGGGTCGGGTGCCGTCACGCTGCGCGAGGGGGAGCGCCTGCTGCGCGACATCGCCGCCGCCCTCGAGGAGGCGGGGCGGCATGGGACGACGAAGGAGGCCGGTGAGATCGTCGGGAGGCTGCGCGCGCGGCAGGAGACGCTGGCGCGTCGCGTGAGCGCGCTCCGCGACCTGGACGAGTGGCGCAGGTTCGGCAACGTCCAGCCGCAAGAAGAGCTCATCGCGACGGCGGAAGCCCTCGTCGCGTCGTTGCGGACCGAGGAAGCGGCGGGCGTCGCGACCGACGTGGCGGCGGCCGCCGCTGCCCTGCGCGAACTGCAGTCGCGATGGCGCGCCGTGGCGGACGCGCCGGCTCATGCCGCGCAACGGCTGTGGGAGCGTTTCAAGGCCGCGACGGACGTCATCCGGAGCCGCTGCGAGGTCCATTTCGCCGACGTGCGGCGGGAGCGGAGCGCGAACCTGGCGGCCAGGACCGCCCTCGTCGAGCAGGCGGAGGCGCTCGCGGACTCGACCGACTGGAGCGCGACGGCCGCCCGGCTCAAGGCGCTGCAGAAGTCCTGGGAAGATCTTGGGCCGGCGCCGGGCGAGGCCGGTCGCGCGCTGGCGCGGCGCTTTCGCGCCGCGTGCACCGCGTTCTTCGCGCGTCGCCGCGGGATCCTCGCGTCCAAGAAGGAGGAGTGGAGCGGCAACCTCGCGCGCAAGGAAGCCTTGTGCGAGCGCGCGGAACAGCTGGCAGCCTCGACCGACTGGGACGCCGTCGCCTCGGAGCTGAAGACGCTGCAGGCCAACTGGAAGGCGATCGGACCCGTCCGCCACGACCAGGGCGAGGCGGTATGGAAGCGGTTCCGTTCGGCCGCGGACGGGTTCTTCGCGCGGTACCACGACCGACACCGGATCGCGGCCGGGGAAAGGATCGCCGAGCACGCGGGGCTCGTGGACGCGCTCGAGGCGCTGGGCGCGCTCGCCGAGGCCCCGGCCGATCTCGCCGCGCAGGTCCAGGCGCTGCGCACGGCGCTCGCGAACGCTCCGAGCGTCGAGGGCGCCGGGATCACGGCGCTTCGCGAGCGGTGGAGGGTGGCGCTGGCGGCGCTGGTCGTGCGCTGGCCGGGCGCGTTCGAGGGCACGGACCTCGATCCCGCCGCGATTCAGGCGCGTCTGACGAGGCTGATCGCGAAGGTGGAGCGGCTCGCCACGGAAGGGGACTCCGCGCCGTCGGCGGACGACGCCGCGACCACGGCGGCGCTCGCGGCGCGGCTGCGGTCAGCGCTCGCGAACAATGCGATGGGCGTGCGCACCGACGACACGAAGTGGCGCGCCGCCGGCGCTGCGGTCGCGGAGGCTCGCGAAGCGTGGCGGCGTCTCGCGCTCCTGCCCGACGAAGCCACGGGCGGGCTTGCCGGCAGGTTCGCGGCCGCCTGCGAACGGGTCATGGCGCAGGTGGAGCGGTGCGTCGGAGGCGCGGGTGGCGGCGCCGGCGAACGCGACGGACGCGGACCGGGTGGCGGCTCCCGCCACGCCGAGCGCCGGGGGTCGCGGGGCCGCCGGCCGACGCGAGGCGCAGGCGTCGGTGCGAGTGGGGGCGAGGGCGAATAGGGAGCCTGTCCCGCAAGCGGGATTGGCTCTCAATTGACCCCGATGTGACAGGAGTTCCCTCGCGAAACTTCCGTCACATCAGGGTCAAGGAGGCGGCGCGGTCGGGGTCAGAGCGGACGCGGCGCGAGCGCGGCGCCGTCCGCCGAGCGTCCGCGCGCGCGCCGCAGGTAGAGCGCCGACAGGAACGCTGAGCGTCGGATGACGACTCCGATCCCCGCGGCGAGGAAGACGGAGGCGAGGTACGCCGTTGCGGCGGTGCCCAGCCCCGGTGGCGGCGCCACCACGGCGGAGAGGAGCTCGCGGCACCGGGCTTCGAAGTAGCTGTGGAAGATGAGGACGAAGAGGCTGTGGAAGCCGAAGAACGCGAAGGCGGTGCCGAGTCGTCCCGTCGCGCTCACGACATGCGCCGCGCACAGGCCGAGGTAGATGCCGATCAGGGAGCACGCCGCGGCCGCGAGCGGGGGATCGGCGATGCGGTGATTGATGTCGAGGCGGGGATGGAAGACGCCGTCCACCGCCACGAAGACCAGGAGGAGCGCCGCCACGAGCGTGAGGTTCGGCCGAAACCGGGAGACGCGCTCGCGCAGGGCGAACCCCAGGAGGAAGTACGTCGTCGTGATGCCGAGGGCATCCAGACTGAAGGGCAGGCCGGAGAGGGGCGCGTGCAGGCCGCCGACCACGATCGGCAGATCCCGGAAGAGGTGGAGGCACGAGAGGCCGACGAGGAAGGATGCGGCGAGCAGCACGCCGCGTATCCCTCGCGGCAGGCGCATCGCGGCCGCACCCCGCACCAAGACCCACGCGCAGGGAAAGACGAGCCAGAGGTGGGCCAGGTACCAGAGCGGCGCCCACGGCATGTCGATGGACGTCCCCACGCCGTACAGCACCCGCGCGCCCTGCGCCGCGGGAGATGCGCCCGCCGTGAGGACGCGCACGAGGCCCACGAGCCCGAGGGTGACGAGGTACGGCTTGAGGAGCGAATCGCTCTTCTCCCGCGCCAGGATGCCGAAGGGTTTCGAGGGGCGGAAGAACAGGCCCGACAGGAAGAAGAAGAACGGCATGCGCACGAGCCCCAGGACGCGATTGGCCTCCGCCGCCAGGTCGTTCATCGGCACGAGATGGCTGTGTCCGAATGCGACGAGCACGATGCTCATGCCTTTGGCGACGTCGACGAAGCGCAGGCGCCCGGCGCGCGGCGTGGAGAGAGCGGCGGGCGCGGCCGCCGCCGGCGCGTCGGCGAGGTCGAACGCCGCGCTTCCATGCGCGGAGACGCGGAGCGGTTGCCGGGCAGCGGTTCGGGCGACGGCCATAGGCAGCGAGGGCGCCGACCCTATGTGCGCGCCGCCGCGACGGCAAGCCGCGGCGGCGCGCGGCCCGCGGCGCGGGGGCGGGCCTCCGGAGGACGCGTGCGGGGGCCGCGTCCCGCATGTCCCCCGCCAGGGCGTGCGGCCTCCGCGGCGTCCGGCGCGCGGTTTTCCGGTTGGCTACGAACGTCGGGTGGGCTATCGCCGGAGCATGCGCGCTCCCCTCCTGGCGATGCTCCTGGCGGGCATCGTCGTTGCTCCGTCCGCTGCCCGCGCCATGCAGGAGATCACGACCTGCGGCGCGTTCGTGCGCGGCTCCGCCACGCTCGTGGCCGACCTCGACTGCTCGGCCACGGACGACGACGCCGTGAAGCTCCAGGGCCGCCTGCATCTCGCGGGCTTCACGCTCACCGGCCATCCGGCGCACGCGGTGGTGCGCTGCGAGAAAGGGCCGTGTCGGGTGGAGGGTCCGGGCAGCCTCAGGGGCGCCGCCGAAGGCGTCCGCAGCGACAAGAATACGCGGTTGATCGACGTGATCGTGCGCGACAACGCCGGCATCGGCGTGTACGCGCGCAAGACGGCGCGCCTGGACGACGCCTCGGTCACGGGCAACGGTGGCGTCGGCGTGCATGCCGACAAGATCAACGCGCGCGGCACGCGCTTCGCGGGCAACGGCGACGACGGCGCCCACACCGTTCGCAAGGCCCAGCTCTTCGAGTGCACCGTCAGCGGCAATCTCGGCGACGGCGTCAGCAGTGACCGCCTGGCGAAGGTGAGCCACTACACGACCGTCACCGGCAACGGGCTCGACGGCGTCGACGCCGGGCGGATCATGGTGAAGCGGGCGGCGGCGGTCGCCATGAACGGCGCCTCGCCCGCCTGCGGCGTCAGCGAGGCGTGCGACGACCTCGCGACCGACCGCCGGCCGATCGTGAGCTTCGACGCCGTCTGCGGCACGAGCCGCGACACGGCGGACGGCGGCAGCTGGGGCGTCTGCCTCGACGACTGACGGTCGCGCCGGGCGACGGCGAACGAGCCCTGCCGCCGAGCGCCGGGTCAGGCGGCGCCGCTCTCCGAGGCGCGCGCCGCACGCGGGCACTCCAGCCGGACGGTCGTGCCGGCTCCGGGTGAGGAATCGATCGAGAGCCGTCCGCCGAGGGCCAGCGCGCGCTCTTCCATGCTCACGAGGCCGAGCGCGTCGTGCCGTCGGCGGGGCGGCTCGAAGCCGCATCCGTCGTCGCGAACTTCCATGCGGATCGTATGGGCATCGGCCCACAACTCGAGCCGGACCGAGCGGGCGTGGGCGTGGCGGAGCGCGTTCGCGAGCGCTTCCTGGGCGATGCGGTAGATCGCCACTTCGGTCGTTTCCGCGAGACGCGGAACGGGCGAAGGGAAGGACACCTGAACGACGGTCTCCGGCGTGGCGAGGCCGCCCGCCAGCGATCGCAAGCAGCCCTCGAGGCCGAGGTCGAGGAGGAGGCTCGGACGGAGCTCGTGCGCGAGGACCCGGAGGTGCTCCGTGACCTCGTTGAGATAGCGCGTCACGCGCCGCAGGTCCGTCGCGGCGTCGGGCGGGAGGGGCTCGAGGCGGCGGCGCACCGACTCGACGAGGATGCCGATCCCGACGAGCTCCTGGCAGACATCGTCGTGGAGATCGAAGCTGAGGCGCTTGCGCTCCTCCTCGCGCAGGGCGACCTGTGGCTGGGCCAGGAAACGCAGCTTCTCCTCGCTCGCCCGCAGGTCCCGGAGCGACGCGTGCAAGGTCTCGGCCGCCGCGCGCCGCTCCGTGACGTCGCGACCCGTGCTCTGGATCTCGACCAGGACGCCGTCCGCGTCGCAGATCCCGACGCCGTGCCACTCGAACCAGCGCCAGCCGTCGGCGGTCAGCGTCCGGCTCTCGACGCTGCTGCGGTACGGCGGGGCGGAGGCCCGCGCGACCGCCGCCCGGACGCCGTCGGCGTCCTCGGGATGGACGCGGTGGACGATGGGCTGTCCGAGGAGCGCGGTGCGCGGCTGACCGTACAGACGGCATCCCGTGTCGTTTACGAACGTGAAGCGCCCGCCGAGGTCGAAGCGGCACACCATCTCGTCCTGCGCCTCGACGAGGGCCCGGTACCGCGCCTCGCTCACCCGCAGCGCTTCCGCCGCGGCGCGGCGCTCGGTGACGTCCCGACTGCTGCCGTGCAGGCCGATCACGGCGCCGCCGCGGTCGCGTACCGGGCTGATCACGGTCTCCATCCAGCGCGGGCCCGTGGCCGTGCGCACCTGGACGACCGTCGGCGGGAGCCGCTCGCCGGCGCGCACGCGCGCGGTGTCGGACCGCCACGTCGTGGCCGGCGGGTTGCCGGGATGGTCGGTCAGGAGGTCCGCGATCGTGGTGCCGAGGAGCGCCGCGGCCGGACGATCGCGGAGGTGCGCGAGGGCGGGATTCACGTAGGTCAGGCGCCCCTTCAGGTCGGCGATCCAGACGAAGTCGCGGGCATGCTCCTGGAGACTGCGGAAGCGGAGTTCCGACGCCTGCAGCCGGGCGGTGAGGTCGGCCCGGTCGCGCCGTCGTCGCTCCGCGGCGCGGAACGTCCGGGCGGCCCAATCGGCGATGACGAGCGTGATCAGCGATCCGAAGCCCGCGACCGCGATGCGCTCTACGGGGTCGAGACGCTTGTGGAGGTCCGGCAGCGCCACCGCCCAGCCGAGGGTGACGATGCCCTGGAGCGCGAATTGCGGACCGAAGCCCCAGGCGCTGCCGATCGCGACCCCGGCGTAGAGCACGAAGACGACGAAGCCGAGGACGAGGCCCGAGGTGTCCGTGACCGCGAAGAGCGCGATCCACGAGAGGCCGACCGTGGCGAACGCGGCGACCGCGAGCGGGACGATCCAGGAAGCGGTCGGCCGCGCCCGGCAGGCGGCGGCGGCGGGGACGAGCACCGCGAGCTGCGCCGCCGCGGTCGCGAGGGCGCTCCGCGCCGGCACCTCGTCGGCGGCGGCGAGAATGGCGAGCCACACGGCCGTCGCGACCATGTTCAGCAGGGTCAGCGTCGGCATGCGCCGAGCGACGAGGGCGCGCGCCGCGCGCGTCAGGTCCGCATCGTCCGCGGAGGCGTCCGTCATCGCGGGCGGTGCTCGGGCCGAAGCGCGTCGGGGGTCAGGGCGCGCACCATCCGGAGGACGCCCTCGCGCCAGGGGACGCGGGTCGGTCCGATCAGCTCGTGCATGCGGTCGGTGTCGAGGCGGAGGCTGCCGAAGGCCTCCGGATCGTCCGTGAAGGTCGGGGTCAGGCCGGTCAGGTCTCCGAGGTAGGCGCACCACTCCTCGATGCTGACCGGCGCGGAGCCGCCGAAGTTCACCGTCGTGGTCTCGATGGACGCGGCGGCGAGGAGGCGCGGGATCTTCTCGAGGTAGTCGTCGACGTGCAGCGGGTTGTAGAGGTTCGGCCGCTCGGGATGGACGACGATGGGCGCGCCGTTGCGCATGGCGACGAGATGGTAGAAGGGCCACCCGCCGTTGTCGCCGTAGGGCACGCTCAGGCGCGCGATCGTCGCCGGCACGCCGAGGCGGCGGGCGCAGAGGCGGACCGTGCTCTCGGCGGCGATCTTGCTGATGCTGTACGTCGGGAAGAACGCCCGGTGGTTGTCGCCGAGCGGTGCGTCCTCGCGGTGCGGGGCCGGGCCGCGGTACGCGTAGACGGCGGCGGACGAGCAATGGAGGACGGCCTTCGCGTGGGGGAGCTGCATCATGAGATCCCCGATGCCCTCGGCGTTGGTCCGGAGGTCCACGTCCCAGCGGCCGCTCCTCGCGACGGCGAAGTCGAGCACGTAGTCGATGTCCGCCGGCAGCCGGCGCAGGCTCGCGGGGTCGCCGAGATCCGCCCGGATCGGCACGGCGCCGAGGTCGCGGATGCGCGCGACGTCCTCGTCGCGACGGAAGCGGGCGAGCGCGAAGACCTCGGCGGCCTTCGCGTAGGCCGCGACCACGGGAAGCGCCACCTGGCCGGTGGCTCCCGTGATCAGGACGCGGCGATCGGTGAGGTCGATCGGGGCGAGGGCCATGACCTCCCCTCTTAGCGATCGCCGCGGCGCGCTGTCTATCGAATCGAGTCGGCCGGCGGGCTATGAGGACGGGCCGCTGCGCGCGGCACGTCCGCGGGCGATCCCGCACGGGCGAAACCGAACCTATTCGAGAGGAGGAGCAGCGAATGTTCAGCCATGTCATGGTGGGTGCCAACGACCTCGGAGCCTCCAGGAAGTTCTACGACGCCGTGCTCGGTACGATCGGCATCGCGCCCGGCGTCACCGACGAGAAGGGGCGGATCTTCTACCTGTCGCCGACGGGCGTCCTCGGCCTGACGACGCCGATCGACGGCAAGCCGGCGACGGCCGCCAACGGCGGGACGATCGGGTTCAACGTCGCCGACCCGGCGACCGTCGACAAGTGGCACGCCGCGGGTGTCGCCAATGGCGGGACCAGCATCGAGGATCCCCCGGGCGTGCGCGAGGGCGGGCTCGGGAAGATGTATCTCGCCTATCTCCGCGACCCCTCCGGCAACAAGCTCTGCGCGTTGCACCGCATGGGGTGAGGTCGGGATGCGCCCGCGGCGCCGGTCGCGCCGGGGTCGCGGGCGCGACCGACTTGACTGACGAAGGGTCCGGGGAGCATGGATCGCACGTCGTTCGTCCGACGTGCTCCCGATGGCACCGACGAAACGGGTGGATCCCTACAAGGCCGAGACGACTCGGCAGGTCGCCGAGCGTGCGCCCGCGGGCCTCGTCTTCTTCGTCGCGTGCGTCGTCCTGAGCACCGGCTTCGAGATCTCGCGCTTCCCCGAGCGGGCTCCGTGGATGCTGGCGTTCGCCGCGGTGTCGCTCGCGCTCGGGGCGGCGTGTCTCGCGCTCGTCCGCCGCTGGGCGGACGCGAGCGTCCCGATCCTGATCGTGTTCGTGAACCTGGTCGGGATGGGGCTCAATGTCTACCACGCGATCGTCGGTGCGGCGGTCGCGATGTGTCTCTGGACGCTCACGGGTCTCCTCTGCTCGACGGCGGTCTTCCTGCGCTGGGGGCGGACGAATCAGGTGCTGGCGTCGCTCGGGGCGGTCGGGCTCTATCCGCTGCACCTGGTCCTCACCGACGTCGATCCGCTGACGTGGGCTACGGGCGGAGCCTATCTCTGCGTGATGGTCGCGATGAGCGTCTTCGGCGCCGGGCTCTACGCGGGCTACGTCCGGTCGGGGCTGCAGCTCGCGCGGACGCTCTCGGAACGCGAGGCCCGCCTCCACAAC
>WBZR01001884.1_pt2 | contig 19246 bp, 19 predicted proteins | sample 5204231 | NCBI WGS metagenome assembly WBZR01 (sample SAMN12412403, study PRJNA552823) | activated sludge metagenome | isolation source: activated sludge from anammox sidestream of wastewater treatment plant... | place: USA: Virginia | collected 2017-08 | reverse complement strand
CTTCGCGATGACGTCCTGGAGATCGTCGCGCTTCTTTCCCGACACGCGCACCTCGTCGTCCATGATCTGCGCCTGCACCTTGGCGCCGGTCCCCTTGATGAACTTGACGATCTCGCGCGCCTTCTCCGTCTCGATGCCCTGCTGCACCGCGATCTTCTGCCGCGCTCGTCCTCCCTGCGCCGGCTCCATCGCTCCGTAGTCGAGGTTCTTGATCGGGACGTTGCGCTTGACGAGCTTCGACTGGAGAACGTCGACGACGGCCTTCACCTTGAAGTCGTCCGCCGAGGTGACGACGATCTCCTGCTGATCCCAGCCGATATCGGTCTTGCTGTCCTTGAGGTCGTAGCGCTGGGCGACCTCCTTGCGCGTCTGGTTGAGCGCGTTGTCGACCTCCTGCAGGTCGATGCGGGACACCACGTCGAACGAGGGCATGCGCCGTGTCGTAGCAAGACGATCGCGCGCGTGCCAGCGCACCCCCGTCCGGATCGCGGCTCCGCCGCGGCGCCGGACGCCTTCGGCTACTGCGACGGCCCGGGCGCCGCGCCGGGCGGCGTGATCACGTCGACGCCGCTCGGCACGGTGAACTCGAACGTCGCGTCGGGAACGTCCACGTTGCGCGCGATCGCGCTGAATCCGAGCGTCGTCACGTTGCCGAGCGGATCGGTGACGGCGGCCTCGACGATGTCGTACGTTGCGGCGTCCACGCCGAAGGCGAGAGCGCCCACATCGTCGCCGCGCTTCGAGGCGAGCGCCACGTAGAGGCGCTCCGCCGTGCAGCCGCGCGCGTCGGCCTCCGCCCGGAAGTCGTCCGTGATGCGCCCGACCCCGAGGAGGAACGACACCGGCGTCGTCGAGACAAAGGCGGCGCGGAACGGCGCCTTCAGCACCTGGCGATCCTCGGGCTGATAGATCCACAGCAGATCGCCGTCGGAGACGATCTGCTGCGCGCGCGGCGTCCGGAAGTCCCAGCGCATCTTGCCGGGCTTCTTGAACACGACGGTGCCCTCGGAGACGTCGCTCACGTCGAGCGACTTCACCCTCATCTCCTGTCGGACGTTCGCGCGAAACGTGCGCGTCCCGTCGTACCGCTCCTGGAGCTTCCGCACGATGGTCGCCGGGTCGGGACACGCCGCGGCGCTGCCCGGCTTCGCCTCGGCACCGGCAAGCGCAACCGGACCCGACACCGAGACGAGCGCGAGCAGCACAACCCAGGCATTGACCCCGCGCGACATGCCGCGGTCTCTAACAGCGCGGCGCGCTCCCCGCCAGCGGGGTCGCGCCGCTGGCCGCCGCGCCGACCGCGCGCGACGCGGCGCCGAGGTCCGTGCGTCCGAAGGATGCTCAGTCCTCCGCGTCGACGGTCCGCGCCAGCACCTCGCGCGGGCGCGCGCCCTCCGCGCGCGACACCACGCCCTCGCGCTCCATCCGCTCGATCATACGCGCGGCCCGATTGTAACCCACGCGCAGCTTCCGCTGCAGCCACGAGATCGACGCCTGACGGCTCTCGGTCACGACCCGCACCGCCATGTCGTACATCTCGTCGTGCAGGTCGTCGTCCTCGTCGTCGCCGCCCTCCTCGTCGTCGCCGCCGTCGAGAAGCTCCATCTGGTAGGTCGGCGCGCCCTGCTTGCGCCAGAACTCGACGACCTTCTGGACCTCCTCGTCGGAGACGAACGCGCCGTGGACCCGCGTGAGCCGCGCCGTGCCCGGAGGCAGGAAGAGGCAATCGCCCGCGCCGAGCAGGCGCTCGCTTCCCTGCGCGTCGAGAATCGTCCGCGAATCGATACGCGACGTCACCTGAAACGAGATGCGCGCCGGAAAGTTCGCCTTGATGAGACCGGTGATGACGTCGACCGACGGGCGCTGGGTCGCGAGGATCAGGTGGATGCCGGCGGCGCGCGCCTTCTGCGCGAGCCTGGTGATCGACTCCTCGATCTCGCGCCCGACCGTCATCATGAGGTCGGCCAGCTCGTCGACGATGATGACGATGCGCGGCAGGTGCTCGTGCACGAGCGGCTGGCTGCCGAGCGGCTGGCCCGGTACGAAGGGCGTCGCGGCCTCGTCGGGATCCTCGGGTTCAGTGAGCTCGATCACGCCCGCCTGCTTCTCGGCCTGCTCGCCGGCGATCGCCTTGTTGTAGCCGTCGATGTTGCGGACGCCCTTCTCCTTGAGGAGGCGATAGCGCCGATCCATCTCCTGCATCACGTTGGCGAGCGCGTAGGCCGACTTCTTCGGATCGGTCACGACCGGCACCAGGAGATGGGGAATGTTGTCGTAGACCGAGAGCTCGAGCATCTTCGGGTCGATCATGATGAAGCGCACGTCGTGCGGCGACGCTTCGTAGAGGATGCTCATGATCATGGCGTTCAGCGACACCGACTTGCCGGTGCCGGTCGCGCCCGCCATGAGGAGATGCGGCATCCGGCCGAGATCCGACACGTAGGTGTTACCGGTCGTGTCCTTGCCGAGCGCCAGCGTGAGCTTCGATTCGGAGCGCTGGAACTGGTCGCTCGCGATGATGTCGCGGAGCCACACCTTCTCGCGCCGCGGATTCGACACTTCGATGCCGACGACCGGCTTCCCAGGGATCGGCGCCAGGATGCGGACGCTGTGGGCGCGGAGCGCCATCGACAGGTCGTCGGCAAGGGTCACGACCCGATTCACCTTGACGCCGGCTGCCGGCTCGAACTCGAAGGTGGTGATGACCGGGCCCGGCCGGACGGCGACGACTCTTCCGTCGACACCGAAGTCGGCGAGCTTCGATTGCAGGATGCGGGAGCTCGCGAGCAGAGACTCCTCGTCGATCTCGACGCCGGAATCGACGGGCGCGTCGAGGAACGTGAGCGGCGGCAGCTCGTACTTGGCGGTTCCCGACGAGAAGTGGAACTCCTCCTGCTTGAGCGCCTTCGGCGCCTTGCCCTTGCCGGGCTTGCCGGGGCGAGACTCTGGCTCGTTCACCACGATCGGCGGCGCGGGCTCGGGCGGCGGCAGCGCCGACCGCTTCCCGCGCTCGGGCTTCGGCTCCCGTTCGCGGCGCTCGCGCGGCGGCCGCAAGGTGACGACGTCGTCCTCATCGTCGTCGGGCCGGTGGCGCTCGCGCCAGCGCAGCACGGCGCCCGCCACCGCGTCGCGCATGGCCGTGGCGCGGCGCGCCACGGCGGTCACGCCGCCGACGAGCGAGCCGCCCGTCACCACCATCGTCGTGAGGACGAGGCCGGTCACGACGATCAGGAAGGCGCCGAGCGAGTTGAAGAGCCCGGCCAGCACGCTCGCGAGGAAGCCTCCGACCCAGCCGCCCGCCGCCGCTTCGCGGCCAGGACCGCGCACCAGCGCGAGGGTCGTGGCGACGAGCAGGAGCTCCGCCGTCAGCACCGCGCCGCGCACGGCCGACAGCGCGAGCGACCCGCCCCGCAGCACCACGACGGCGACGAGGACGATGCTCGCCGGAACGAGAAACGCCGCCAGGCCGAAGGCCTGCATGAAGAGGTCGGAGAGCAGGTGGCCGACGGGACCCCCGACGTTCCCCGCCGCCCGGCCCGGCGAGTAGCTCAGGAAGCTCAGGCCGAGATAGCAGGCCCCGGCGATCGCGAAGAGCGCCTCGACCTCACGCCTGAGCGTTCCGGTCGCCCGCTCGACCTTCTCCCGCACCCCACCCTTGGCTACGCGCGCCGCTTTTCCAGCCACCACCACCCCCGACGACGGATCGCTTGAGACTTGGCATGGACGGCCAGGGAGGCGCAAGTCCCGAACGCCCGCGGACCGGCGGCCGCCCCCGCGGCGCCGCCGGTCAGAGCTCCATCACGACCGGGAGGATCACGGGTCGGCGCTCGAGCGTCTTCTTGAAGTAGCGGCGAAGGGTCTTCCGCATCTCCTCCTTCACCTCGGCGGGCACCGTGCGCGACTCCGGGGCGAGCGCCGCCAGCGCCTCGAGGACCGCCTCCTTGGCGCGGTCGAAATACGGCTGGCTGTCATCCTCGAAGACGAAGCCGCGCGAGATAAGGTCGGGCCCCGAGATGATCTCGCCGGTGTGCTGGTTCACGGCGAGGATCGCGAGAACGAGGCCGCCGTCGGAGAGGTGCCGCCGGTCGCGCAGCACGACGTCGCCGACGTCGCCGACGCCCTTACCGTCGACGAAGACGCGCCCCGACGGCACCGACTCGGCGCGGCGCGCCCCGCCGGCGTCGATCTCGAGCACGTCGCCGTCCTCGAGCAGGAAGCAGTCGGAGGGCGCCACCCCCATGTCGGCGGCGAGCGCCCCATGGCGGACGAGATGGCGATACTCGCCGTGCACGGGCACGAAGTAGCGCGGGCGCGTGAGCTGGAGCATGAGCTGGAGCTCCGACTGGCTCGCGTGCCCGGAGACGTGCAGCCCCGCGTGCGGCTCGTGCAGGACGTCGGCGCCGCGACGGCAGAGATGGTTGATGACGTCGCCGATCGGCTTCTCGTTGCCCGGAATGATACGGGACGACAAGATCACGGTGTCGCCGGTCTCGATCTTCACCTGCTTGTGGTCGTCCATCGCGATCCGGGCGAGCGCCGAGAGCGGCTCGCCCTGACTCCCGGTCGAGAGCAGCGTCACCCGATCGGGCGGCAGGCCGCGCGCCTCCGCGAGGTCGACGATCAGCCCGGGCGGCACGCGCAGGTAGCCGAGGTCCTGGCCGGTCTGGACGTTCTGCACCATGCCGCGGCCGAGGACGGCGACCCGCCGTCCGGTCTTCGCCGAGACGTCGAGCACCTGCTGGATGCGATGCAGGTGCGACGCGAACGTCGCGACGAGCACGCGTCCCCGCGCCCGCTGGAAGGTCGCCTCGAAGCGCGCGGTGAGGCTGCGTTCCGAGGGCGTCACCCCGGGTCGGTCGACGTTGGTCGAATCCGAGAGTAGCGCCAGCACGCCCGAGTCGCCGAGCGCCGCGAACCGCCCGAGGTCCGACGGCAGGCCGTCGAGCGGCGTCTGGTCGAACTTGAAGTCGCCGGTGTGCACGACCGTGCCGAGCGGGGTTCGGATCGCCAGCCCCACGGCGTCAACGATGCTGTGGGTGATGTGGATCGCTTCGATCTCGAACGGACCGACGCGCCACGTATCGCCCGCCTTGAAGCGCTCGAGCGGCGACGCCAGCTCGTGCTCCTCGAGCTTGTGCGCGACGAGCGCGTGCGCGAACGGCGTCGCGTAGGTCGGCACCGGCATCTCGCGCGTCACGAACGGGAGGGCGCCGACGTGGTCCTCGTGCCCGTGCGTGCAGATGATCGCCTTCAGACGATCGGGACGCTCGCGGAGATACGTCAGGTCCGGGATCACCAGGTCGATGCCGAGCATCGAGGGCTCGGGGAACATGACGCCGCAGTCGAGCGCGACGGCGCTGTCGCCGTACTCGATCAGCATCATGTTGAGCCCGATCTCGCCGAGCCCGCCGAGGGGAACGATCCGTAGTACGTCCCGCGCGTCGCTCATCGTGTCTTCCCGGACAGCGTGGCTCGACCACCCATCGTCGGGACGTTTCCACAAAGCATCCGAGGATACCAGGCATCCCGGCGAAGCGGGCGTCAGCCGCGCGTCACGAGCGGCTCTCCCGCGAGCAGATCCGCGAGCGCCTCCATCCCGGGAGGGAGAGCCGCGCGAAGATCGTCCGGCGCGACGGCAAGCTCCGGGGAGACGACTCCGGGCCCCATCACGCGCCGATCGAGCACGAGATCGGCGAAGGCGGCCGCAGTCGGACGATCCGCCATCGAAAGCGGCGCACGTCGGGAACACACACGGTACTCGTCGTCGTTGACGCTCGTGGGGGTCGCTGTTAAGCGTCGCCAAACGTCGAGCTGCACCCCCCGGAGGTCATCATGTCGGTCAACAAAGCCATCCTCGTCGGCAATCTCGGCAAGGATCCCGAGATCCGCTTCACCGGCACCGGCCGCGCCGTCTGCAAGTTCCCGCTCGCGACCACCACGAGCTGGAACGACACCGAAGGGACGCGCCAGGAGCGTACCGAGTGGCACAACGTCATCGTCTGGGGGAAGCAGGGCGAGAACTGCGGTAAGTTCCTGAGCAAAGGACGGCAGGTCTTCGTCGAGGGCGAGATCCGCACCCGCAGCTACGACGACAAGGACGGCAACAAGCGCTACATCACCGAGATCGTCGCCCAGAACGTCCGCTTCCTCGGCGGTGGCGCCGGCGGCGGCCGCGGCGCAGGCGGCGACCCTGGATTCCCGGAGGAGCCGGCGACGGGCATGGGTGGCGGTGGCGGCGGCGCCCCCGCCACCGACGACGACGACATCCCGTTCTAGAAGCCCGCATCGGGCGGTCGGCATCGACCCGTGGGCTTCGCGAGCCCTCCGCGACGAGCGACCCGGCGTCAGAGCCCCTCGTCGGAGAAGCTCACGTAGCGCCCGTGCCCGATGATCACGTGGTCGAGCACCCGGACGCCCATGAGCTCGCCCACTTCTCGCAGACGATGCGTGATCGCGATGTCTTCCGCGCTCGGCGTCGGATCGCCGCTCGGGTGATTGTGGACGAGGATGATGGCGGCTGCGCTCTCTTCGATCACCGGCACGAACACCTCGCGGGGATGCACCAGCGACGCCGTGAGCGTACCCTCCGAGACGCGCACGTCCTTGAGGGGCCGGTTCTTGCCGTCGAGGAGGATGACGTGGAACTGCTCCTTGCGGAGCGCCGCCAGGCGCTCGCCGCAATGACGGTAGACCTCCGCGCTCGTGCGGAGCGGCATCCCGCGCGCGAGCCGTTGCTGCCCGTAGCGGCGCGCGAGCTCGCCGAGGGCCTGCGCCGCGACGGCACGCGCGGCGCCGATTCCGGGCGTGGCGCGAAGCGCGCGCACCGGCGCATCGACGAGTCCGCGGAGCGACCCGAAGCGCTCCAGCCAGGCGCGCGCCTGATCGACCGCATTCGGCGCGCCGCGCGCCGCGGTCGGAAAGACCACGGCGAGGAGCTCCGCGTCCGAGAGCCGCTCCGGACCGGCGTCGAGCATCTTCTCGCGCGGCCGCTCGTGCACCGGCCACGCTCGGATGGAGTGCGATCGGCGATGCCGCATGCCGACGGTCGTAGCCAGGTCCTCCGGCCGCCGCACCGCTACGCGTAGCGGGCGCGGCTCAGGCGGAGCGCGCGGCGCGCGGCGCGGGCGGCGCGGGCGGCGCCGCCGCCACCTCGCCGCAACGCTCCGCGCGAATGCGCCGCAGCGCCGTCTCCATGACGGATCGCACGTGGTCGCGGAGCGCGGTGCCGTCGTCGAAGCCGCCGACCGGGATGGGATCGAGCACCTGGATGACGATGTCGGCGGAGGTGCGCAGGGTGACGCCGTACTTCGGGAGCGCGTCGAGCGTCCCATCGAGCACGATCGGCAGGATCGGAACCCCGTGCCGGAGCGCGAGGGTGAAGGCGCCGTGCTTGAACTCGCGCAGCTCGCCGTCGATCGACCGGGTGCCTTCCGGGAAGATCAGGACGGAGCTGCCGCTCTCGAGCGCCTCGCCGCAGGACGCCATCATCCTGACGGCGTCCTGCCGATCTCCTCGCCGGATGCGGATGTAGCGATTGAGGGTCATGTTCCAGCCGATGAAGGGCACACGGAAGATCTCCTCCTTGGAGACCCATTTGAAATGCCGGTAGAGCCGGAAGAGCACGAGGATGTCGAGCAGCGATTGGTGATTCGAGACGATGACGTACGCGCGATCGTCGCGCAGACGCTCGCGACCGCGGACCGTCGTCGTCCAGTACGGAAAGACGTACGTGTAGAGCGAGGCCCACGCGCACGAGTACAGGTGCAGGACGCGCAGGCGCCGATCGCAGGGCGCCGTCACGAGCCAGATCATGAACGCGACGACGAAGAGCGGCGGGCACGTGAGCAGGATCAGCGCCCAGAGACCGTAGGAGGCGAGCGTCTTCGCCGTCCGGTCCATCATTCGACTCGTAGCAAGAGCCCCTTCAAGTACCGACCCTCCGCGTGCGCCAGCGCTTGGGGATGGTCGATGCCGGGCCCGAGACGCGCAAGCAACTGGCACGCCCGTCCGGCATCCATCGCCGCGGCGGCGACCACCCCCTCCCACTCCTCGACCGCGACGTGCTGCGAGCAACTGAACGTGAGGAGGAGCGCGTCCGGCGCCGCTACGCGGAGCGCACGCAGGTTCACGTCCCTGTACCCGGCGCGCGCCCGCTCGCGATCGCTGCGCCGGCGCGCGAAGGGCGGCGGATCGAGCACCACCAGGTCGGGCGGCGGCGCCGCGCCGCCGAACACCCGGTCATCGCGCAGATGGTCGAAGACGTCTGCGCGGACGAAGGTTCCGAGGGCCTCGGCGAGCCCGTTGAAGCGCCACGCGGCCTCCGCGAGGGCGAGCGCCGCCGCAGAGCTGTCGACCGAGGCGACGTGCGCCGCTCCGCCCCGCGCCGCCGCGATCGAGAACCCGCCGCTGTACGCGAAGAGGTTGAGGACGCGACGCCCGGCCGCGAGCCGCTCGACGAGATCGCGATTCGGACGCTGGTCGAGGAAGAAGCCGGTCTTCTGGCCGCCCCGCACGTCGACCACGTGGCGGCGGCCGCACTCCACGATCACGACCTCCGGCGGCGGCTCCTCGCCATACAGCACGCCGACGCGCCGGGCGAGGCCTTCCGCGGTGCGCACGTTGCCCTCGCTGCGCTCGAAGATCCCGCGCGCGGGCGTCGACGCCGCGAGCGCGGCGACGACATCGTCGCGGAGCGCGTCGGCGCCGGCGGTCAGGAACTGGCAGACGACGAACTCCGCGTAGCGATCGACGACGAGGCCGGGGAAACCGTCGCCCTCCCCGTTCACGAGACGGACGGCATCCGTGTCGCCGACGAGGGTCCTGAGGGCCAGCGCGCGCGCGATCCGCTCGCGGACGAGGGCGGCGTCGATCGGACGGACGCCGCGCGTCATCATGCGGACCGCGATGCTGGTCGCCGGATGCCACGTGCCCCATCCGAGGACGCGGCCGTCGGCGGCGCACACCTGTGCCGGACGGCCCGGCACGTCCGCGTTCTCGACGCGCGCGATCGCGCCGGAGAACACCCATGGATGGCCGGCGCGGACGGAGAAGTCCCGTCCGGGCTTCAGCACGACGCGCACGGCGTCAGCCTCGCGCCTTGGCGCCGCGCCGCCGCCAGGGTCCGCTCTTTCCACCCTCTTTGCGGAGCAGGCGAACGCCAGTGATCTCGATGTCGCGGTCGACCGCCTTGCACATGTCGTAGACGGCGAGCGCCGCGACCGATGCGGCCGTGAGGGCCTCCATCTCGACCCCGGTCTTCCCCTCGCAGCGCGCCGTCGCTTCGATCTCGATCGTCGCGCGCGCGGGCCGGGGCGTGAGGCGCACGTCGACGAGCGAGAGCGCGAGCGGATGGCAGAGCGGGATCAGGTCGGCCGTGCGCTTCGCGGCCATGATGCCCGCGAGGCGCGCGACCGCCAGGACGTCGCCCTTCGGCACGCCGCCCGCCGCGATCAGGCGCAGCGTCGCGGGTCGCATACGAACCGCCGCGCCGGCCACCGCGACGCGCGTCGTCACCGCCTTGTCGCCGACGTCGACCATGCGGGCACGTCCATCGGCGTCGACGTGCGAGAGTCGAGGGCGCGCCGCCATGTCGGCGCCGAATCTATGGCCGCTCCGCGTCCGTGACAACCGCGCGGAACTTGCATCGCCGTCGGCCAATCACTACGGTCGCGCGATGACCAAACCGACGCACGCCAAGGTGCTGATCCTCGGATCGGGTCCGGCCGGATCGACGGCCGCCCTGTACGCCGCCCGCGCCAATCTCGACCCGCTCGTCGTCGAGGGAACGCAGCCCGGGGGGCAGCTCACGATCACCACCGATGTGGAGAACTACCCCGGCTTTCCGCCCGGCATCCAGGGTCCCGAGCTGATGGAGCTGTTCCGCAAGCAGGCGGAGCGCTTCGGAACCCGCTACCTCTCGGGCGACGTGACCGACGTCGATCTCTCGAAGCGACCGTTCACCCTCACGCTCGCCGACGGCTCGCTCACCTGCGACGCCCTCGTCATCGCGACCGGGGCGCAGGCGAAGCTCCTCGGCATCGAGTCCGAGGCGAAGCTCATGGGCTACGGCGTGTCGGCGTGCGCCACCTGCGACGGCTTCTTCTTCAAGGACAAGGACGTGCTGGTGGTGGGCGGCGGCGACACCGCCATGGAAGAAGCCGGCTTCCTCACCAAGTTCGCGAGCACGGTCACGGTCGTGCACCGGCGCGACGAACTCCGGGCGTCGAAGATCATGCGGGACCGCGCGCGCGCGAACCCGAAGATCCGGTGGATCATGAACGCCACGATCGACGAGATCCACGGCGAGCCGCAGGGACACGGCGTCACCGGCGCCACCTTGAAAGACACGCGCACGGGCAAGCTCACGAAACTGACGACCGACGGCGTGTTCATGGCGATCGGCCACACCCCGAACACGCAGCTCTTCGCGGGCAAGCTCGCCATGGACGAGTACGGCTACCTCGTCACCGAGAAGAGCTCGATGAAGACGAGCGTCCCGGGCGTCTTCGCGTGCGGCGACGTGCAGGATCGCGTGTACCGGCAGGCCATCACCGCCGCCGGCACGGGGTGCATGGCCGCGATCGACGCGGAGCGCTTCCTCGAAGCGCACTAGCCCGCAACTCTCACCAGGCCCACGTCGCGAGAGCGCCAAGCGTGCGGCAGATCGGGCCGCACGGAGGGCCGAGCGACGCCGGCGGACCGGACAGTCTGTCGAAGAGCGAGGCGCGAGTACGGCCCGAGATGCCGTGCGATGGGCGCTCGCAGCAGGGGTCTGATGAGAAATGCGGGCTAGCAACGGGACGCGGCGCCGCCCGCGTCCCGCCGGGCCCGGCATCGGCGTCAGAGCCGGACCGCCACCCCGCGAGCGTGCAGGTACTCCTTGCACTGGCGGATCGTGTAGGTGCCGTAGTGGAAGATCGAGGCCGCCAGCACAGCGTCGGCCTCGCCGGCCGTGAGCCCCTCGTAGAGGTGCTCGACGGTCCCGACGCCTCCCGAGGCGACCACCGGGATCCCGACGGCGCGGCTGACGGCGCGCGTCAACGGCACGTCGTAGCCCGCCTGCGTGCCGTCGCGGTCCATGCTGGTGAGGAGGATCTCTCCCGCGCCGGCGCGCTCCATGCGGACCGCCCACTCGACGGCGTCGAGCCCGGTCGCGCGCCGGCCGCCGTGCGTGAACACCTCGAAACGCGGCGCTTCGATCGGCGCTCCCGGCGTCCGCGGCGCGTCTTTCGCGTCGACGCGCTTCGCGTCGATGGCGACCACGATGCACTGGCTCCCGAAGCGCTCGGCCGCCGCGGCGACGAACTCCGGGCGCGCCACCGCCGCGGTGTTGATCGACACCTTGTCGGCGCCGGCGTTGAGCAGCGCGCGGATGTCGGCGACCTCGCGCACGCCGCCGCCGACGGTGAGCGGCATGAACACGCGCTCCGCCGTGCGCGACACGACGTCGAGCAGGATCGGACGCGCCTCGTGCGAGGCGGTGATGTCGAGGAAGGTGAGCTCGTCGGCCTCGTCGCGGTCGTAACGCGCCGCGACCTCGACCGGATCGCCGGCGTCGCGAAGCCCGACGAAGTTCACGCCCTTGACGACTCGACCGTCCTTCACGTCGAGGCAGGGAATGATGCGTTTGGCGAGCGCCACGAGCCTAGGGCTCCTCGCCACGGCCGATCCGCAGCGCGGTCGCGAGATCGACGGCGCCCGTATAGATGGCGCGGCCGACGATCACCGCCTCGAGATTGCGGCGCGCGAGCGCGCGCAAGCGCCGGAGATCGTCGAGCGAGGCGACGCCGCCGGAGGCGATCACCGGGATGTCGACCGCGTCGGCGATGGCGTCGACGGCGGGCGCGTTCACCCCCTCCCCCGTCCCGTCGCGGGCGATGTCGGTGAAGACGATCGCGGCCGCCCCCGCGCGCTGCACTTCGACCGCGAGCTCCGCCGCGTCGGTCGCGCTCTCCTTGGTCCAGCCCGCGACCGCGACCTTACCCTTGCGGGCGTCGATGCCGGCGAGGATCCGGCCGGGATGGCGGCGGCACGCGGCCGCGAAGAAGTCCGGGTCCTCGAGCGCCGCCGTCCCGAGCACGACGCGTCCCGCCCCGAGGCCGAGCACGCGATCGAGGATCGCGAGATCGCGGAGGCCGCCGCCCACTTCCACCTTGGCGCGCACGCCGCGGCACACGGCGGCGATCGCTCCGTCGTTGACGGGCGTGCCGGCGATCGCGCCGTCGAGATCGACGACGTGGATCCATTCGGCGCCCGCGGCCTCGAAGCCGCGCGCGACCGCGACCGGATCGTCGGCGTAGACGGTCGCGCGCGCCATGTCGCCCTGGACGAGGCGCACGCACCGTCCGCCCTTCAGGTCGATCGCGGGAATGACCATCATGTTCGGGGGCCTCAACGCGCCGCCGCGGCGGCGCTGGTCTCACCCGCGATCTCGGCGAAGTTGGCGAGGATGCGAAGCCCGGCCGCTTGGCTCTTCTCGGGGTGGAACTGGGTCGCGAAGACGTTGTCCCGCCAAACCGCGGACGCGAACGTGACGCCGTACTCGGTGGTCGTCGCGACGATCTCGGGGTCGGCCGGCTCGGGGTGATAGGAGTGGACGAAGTAGACCTGCACGCCGTCCTTCAGACCCGCGAGGTGCGGCGCGGGCCTCACGATACGGAGCGCGTTCCACCCCATCTGCGGAACCTTGCGCTTTCCCGAGGGGTCGGGCGCGAAGCGGACGATCCTGCCCGGCAGGATACCGAGGCCGCGCACGGGACCGAACTCCTCGCTCTCCTCGAAGAGGATCTGCATGCCTACGCAGATACCGAGAAAGGGCCGGCCGCTCGCCGCGAAGATCCGGACCGGCTCGCTGAGGCCGTGCCGGCGAAGATTCTCCATGCAGGCCCCGAACGCGCCAACGCCCGGCAGCACCGCCGCCGCCGCGCCCATGATGACGTCCGGATCGCGCGTCACGACCGCGTCGGCGCCGACGCGCTCGAGCGCCTTCTGCACGCTGCGGAGATTCCCCATCTCGTAGTCGATGACCGCGATCGTCATGACCGGACCGCTCGGCTCCGCGGCAGGTCGACACGCGCACCCGCGGCGCGCGGCGCCGGCAGCCAGCGCAGGGCCATCGCGCTCGCGAGGACCGCCGCGTACGGCCAGTAGAACACGGAGCGCGCCGCCTGTGCGAAGTAGTTCTGCGCGAAGATGATCCACAGGTAGTACGCGCCGGCGACGTGGAGCAGGCGCCACGCGCGCGGTCCGAGCCACGCGGCCGTCACATCGAAGGACGTCACGGTCATGAGCGCGATGAAGCCGTAGGCGAGCCCGCCCATGACGCGCGTCTCAGTCGGCGTCGCGGCGCGGAACGCCGCCCAACTCCACCCCACGAGGGCGAAGATCAGGAGCAGGTGGACGAAATGCGAGACGGCGAACGACACTCCGAGCTGGCGGCGGTTCCGCATGAGCCACGCGGTCGCGTCGCTCGGCCAGCGGCGGCGGAGCGCCGAGGCTACGAAGGCGAGCGCGAAGAACGCCAGCGACGTACGCGCGGTCGCGCGGAGCGCCATCCGGATCCCCGGCTCGCCGGCGCCGACGATGCCGAGAACCGCGGCGACGACCGCCGCCACCGCGAACGTCGCCCACCCGACGATGGGCCAGCCGTTCATCCGGAGAGGGTTCCCTTGGTAGAGAGCACGCCCCGGACCCGCGGATCCCGCTGGGTCGCGAGGTCGAGCGCGCGCGCCAGGCCCTTGAAGGCCGCCTCGACGATGTGGTGCGGGTTGCGGCCCGCGAGCATGCGGACGTGCAGGTTCATGCCGGTCTCGTTCACCAAGGCGAGCAGGAAGTCGTGGATCAGCTCGACGTCGAAGGCGCCGATGCGGCCCTGCTTGGTCTTGAGGTCGTAGGCGAGGAACGGCCTCCCGCTCAGATCGACCACGACCTGGATCAGCGCCTCATCGAGCGGCACGGCGGCCTCGCCGAAGCGGCGGATGCCCGCCTTCGGGCCGAGCGCCTGGCGAAACGCCTGCCCGAGCGCGAGGCCGACGTCCTCGACCGTGTGGTGGTCGTCGACCTCGACGTCCCCGGTCGCTCGGATCGTGAGGTCGAAGAAGCCGTGGCGGGTGAAGAGCTCGAGCATGTGGTTCAGGAACGGCACGCCGGTCCGGATGTCGTAGCGACCGGAGCCGTCGACGTTCAGGGAGAGCTCGATTGCGGTCTCCTTGGTCTTGCGCGTGATCGTCGCCGAGCGCCCCGAGCCGACGCTCGCCGATCGCCCCGCGCCCCGAAGGACCCCGACTCGCTTCACCGTGCGTGCGCGCGCCATGACGCGGCATCATAGCGGAGGCCTCGCGGCGCCGCGAACGGTCATTTGCTACGCCCCCTCGAACCCTCGACCGTCAGCCGATGATCTCGCCGGCGTGCAAGCGCCGCAGGAAGCGCTCGAGCGGCAGCTCCCGCGTGCCCTCGACGTCGAGCTCCTGCTGTCCACGGTAGACGAGGTAGCTCCGGGCGGGGCGGCCGACCGTCAGGACGGGAACGGCGACGCGCACGTGAAGGCCGGGCTCGTCGGCCCGTCCGAGACGATCCCGGTGATCGACGGCGCGCTCGGCCTCTCGACCTGGCAGGGGATCTTCTTCTGCGAGTTCGACGGTCCGCGGCCCGACCGCAGGATCAGCGTGACGATCGTCGCGGACGAGTGACCTGGTCGTCCCGGAGCCGCGGCGCGATCCGCCGCTCGATCGCGCGCGCGTGCGCGTCGAGCCCTTCGAGGCGGGCGAGCCGCGCCACCACGGGCCCGAGCTTCGCCATCGTACGCGGGCCCGCCCCGATCACGCTTGAGCGCTTCACGAAGTCGTAGACGCCGAGCGGCGACGAGAAACGCGCGCTGCCGCCAGTCGGCAGCACGTGATTCGGACCCGCGAGGTAGTCGCCGAAGGGCTCGGGCGCGTGCTCGCCGAGGAAGATCGCGCCGGCGTGGCGCACCTTCGGGAGCCAGCGCTCGGGGTGGCGAACGACGAGCTCGAGGTGCTCGGGCGCGATGCGGTTCGCAAGCTCCACGGCCTCGGCGAGGTTCGCGGTCACGAATGCCGTGCCGTAGCGCGCGAGCGCGCGGCGGGCAATCGACCGGCGCGACAGCGCGCCGAGCTGCGCCGCGAGCGCGCGCGCCACCCGCTCCGCGAGCGCGACGGACGGCGTCACGAGGATCGCGGCCGCGAGGGGATCGTGCTCGGCCTGGGAGAGCAGGTCGGCCGCGACGAGGTCGGCGCGTGCGCGACCGTCGGCGACGATCAGCACCTCGCTCGGGCCCGCGATCATGTCGATGTCGACGGCGCCGAAGACGAGCCGCTTCGCGGTCGCGACGAAGACGTTCCCGGGGCCGCAGATCTTGTCGACGCGCGGGATCGCGCGCGTGCCGTAGGCGAGCGCGGCGATCGCCTGGGCGCCGCCGACGCGGAAGAGGCGGTCGATGCCGGCAAGGTGCGCCGCTGCGAGCACCTCGGCGCTGGCGCGTCCCGGCGGCGTCACGCCGATCACCTCGCCGACGCCGGCGACCTTGGCCGGAACGACGTTCATGATGACCGACGACGGGTACGCGGCGGTCCCGCCCGGAACGTAGACTCCGACGCGGTCGAGCGGACGCACCTGCTGGCCGAGGCGCGCGCCGGCGGCGTCGCGGAAGCTCCACGACCCCTGCCGCTGGCGCCGGTGGAACGCCGCGACCCGCTGCGCCGCGAGCGCGAGCGCGCTCCGCACCGACGCCGGCAGCGACGCCGCCGCCTCGGCGATCTCCGCCGGCGGGATCTCGACGGTGCGCGCCGTCAGCGCCACCCCGTCGAAGCGCTTCGTGTACGCGAAGAGCGCCGCGTCGCCGCGCCGGCGCACACCGGCGACGATCGCGCGCACGGACCGCTCGACGCGGCCGCTCGCTTCCTCGCCGCGCGCTTCGAGAAGCCCGAGCCGGCGCGTGAACTCCCAGCCGCGCGTCGGCACAACGCGCAAGACGTCGCGTTCCGCGCTCATCCCCGCACCCGCTCGATGTCGGCGCCGAGGCTCGAGAGCTTCGCTTCCAGGCGCTCGTAGCCGCGATCGAGGTGGTAGACGCGCGAGATCTCGCTGGTGTTCTGCGCCGCGAGCGCCGCGAGCACGAGGCAGACGCTGGCGCGGAGATCGGTCGCCATCACCGGAGCGCCGGAGAGCCGCGGCACGCCGCGCACGAGCGCGGTCTTCCCGTCGACGCGGATATCGGCGCCCATGCGGACGAGCTCCTGTACGTGCATGAAGCGGTTCTCGAAGATGGTCTCGGTGATCATGCTACGTCCCTCGGCGATCGTCATGAACGCCATGAACTGCGCCTGCAAGTCGGTCGGGAAGCCTGGATGCGGCGAGGTGCGGACGTCGGTCGCGCGGCAACCAGCGCCGGGCCGGACGCCGACAGCGTCGGCGCCGCGCTCGACGGCCACTCCGGCCTCCTCGAGCTTCAGGAGGAGCGCGTCGAGATGCTCGCCGCGCGCGCCCTCGACGACGACGTCACCGCCGGTGATCGCGCCGGCAAGGAGGAGCGTCCCGGCCTCGATGCGGTCCGGGATGACGGCGTGGTCGAACCCGCCGAGCTCGGACGCTCCTTCGATCGTGACGAGCGCGGTGCCGGCGCCGCCGACCTTCGCGCCCATCTTCGCGAGCGCCGCCGCGAGGTCCTCGATCTCGGGCTCGCAGGCGGCGTTCTCGATCTCGGTGACCCCCTCGGCGAGCGTCGCCGCCATCATGAGGTTCTCGGTGGCGCCGACCGACGGGAAATCGAGGGCGATGCGCGCACCGCGCAGACGCGGCGCCTCGGCTTCCACGTAGCCGTGCGCCTGGCGGATCGTCGCGCCCATGCGCTCGAGCCCGGCGAGGTGGATGTCGACCGGGCGGCTGCCGATCGCGCAGCCGCCCGGTGTCGAGACCCGCGCGTAGCCGGTGCGCGCGACGAGCGGTCCGAGCGTCAGGAACGACGCGCGCATCGTCTTGACGAGTTCGTACGGCGCCTCCACCGAGGTGAGGTCTCGCGCCTCCACCAGGATCGCCTCGAAGGCATCGTCGCCGACCAGGCAACCGACCTTCTGGAGGAGGCGGAGCGTCGTCGTGATGTCGGCGACGCGCGGCAGGCCGCGGATGGTGCAACGCTCCCGCGTGAGCAGCGAGGCGAACAGCAGCGGCAACCCGGCGTTCTTCGAGCCGCCGATCGGCACGCGGCCGGAGAGGCGTCGGCCCCCGCGGACGACGATCTTCGTCATGACGCCGCCCGCGCCGCGGGCGCGCCCGCACTCGTGCCGATCACGACGCGCTCGATCCCTGCGAGGTCCGCGAACCGGCCGATCGCGCCGAGCCCCGCGGCCTCGAAGAGCGCGGCGACGGCCGCCGCTTGGCCGGCCCCCACCTCGCAGACGAGCGCCCCGCCGGGCGCCAGGACGCGCGCCGCCTCGGCGGCGATCCGGCGGTACGCGGCGAGACCGTCGGGGCCGCCATCGAGCGCGAGCGTCGGCTCGCGCCGCACCTCGGGCGGGAGGTCCGCGAGGTCGCCCGAGGGGACGTACGGCGGGTTGCTCACCACCAGGTCGAAGCGCGCGGCGGCGGCGAGGGCCGTGGTCCAATCGCTCGCGAGGAAGCGCGTCCGGGCCGCGACGCCGAGGGCCGCGGCGTTGCGTCCGGCGACGGCGAGCGCCGCCGGCGACGCGTCGACGGCGGTCACATCGGCCTGCGGCAGCTCGGCCGCGAGCGTCACCGCGAGAGCGCCGCTCCCGGTGCCGAGGTCGAGGATGCGGAGCGGACGCGCGCGCCCGCCGGCGGCGTCGGCCGCGGCGAGCGCGCGCTCGACCACGAGCTCGGTCTCCGGCCGCGGCACGAGCACGTCCGGCGTCACGACGAAGCTCCGCGACCAGAACTCGCGGCGGCCGAGGAGGTGCGCGACCGGCTCGCCCCCGCCGCGGCGCTTCACCAGCGCGCGGTAGGCGTCGACCTCGGTTCCCGCGAGCGGGCGGTCGAACCGCAGGTAGACCCCGATCCGGTCGGTCCCGAGGACCTCCGCGAGCAAGAGCTCCGCGTCGAGCCGGGCGCTCGCGATCCCTCGCCCCGCGAAGAACCTCGCGGCGAGCTCCAGATACGCGAGCGCCGTCTCCGGCGCCGCCTCCCTCCCCTCGACCTTCATCAGTGCGCCGTCTTCAACGCTTCCGCTTGATAGTGCGTGATGAGCGCGTCGATCAACGAGTCGAGATCGCCTTCGAGGATCTTGTCGAGGGCGTGCAGGGTGAGGTTGATGCGATGATCCGAGACGCGGCTCTGCGGGAAGTTGTAGGTCCGGATGCGCTCGGAGCGGTCGCCGCTGCCGACCATGCTCTTCCGCGACGCGGCGATCTCGGCCTGCTGCTCCGCCTGCGCCCGCTCGAGCAGGCGCGCGCGCAGGATCTTGAGCGCCTTCGCCTTGTTCTTGAGCTGCGACTTCTCGTCCTGGCAGGACACCACGAACCCGCTCGGGACGTGGGTCACCCGCACCGCCGAGTCGGTCGTGTTGACGCTCTGACCGCCGGGGCCCGAGGAGCGAAAGACGTCGATCTTGAGATCCTTGTCGTCGATCTGCACGTCGACTTCGTCGGCCTCGGGCAGCACCGCCACCGTGACGGCCGAGGTGTGGATGCGGCCGGAGCCTTCGGTCGCCGGCACGCGCTGCACGCGGTGTACGCCGCCCTCGAACTTGAGGCGGCTGAAGGCGCCCTGCCCCTCGATCGAGGCGACGATCTCCTTCACTCCGCCGAGCCCGGTCTCGCTCGAGCTCAGGATCTCGACCCGCCAGCGGCGCGCCTCGGCGTAGCGCGTGTACATCCGGAAGAGCTCGGCGGCGAAGAGGCTCGCCTCCTCGCCGCCGGTGCCGGCGCGGATCTCGAGGAGCACGTTGCGGTCGTCGTTCGGGTCGCGCGGCAGGAGCAGCACCTTGAGGCGCGCTTCGAGCGCGTCGTTCTCGGCCTTGAGATCCGGAAGCTCCTCCTGGGCGAGCGCGCGGACGTCGTCGTCGGCGTCGTGCAGGAGGGACTTGTTGCCCTCGATCTGGTCCTGGAGCTCCTTCCACGCCCGGTAGGTGTGGACGATCTCCTCGAGACCCGAGCGCTCCTTGCCGAGCTTGGCGAACTCCTTACGGTTGGCGATGACGTCGGGCTCGACGAGGAGAGCCTCGAGCTCGACGTATCGCGTTTCGACCGCCGCCAACTTGTCGAACATGCCTCGTCCT
>WBZR01001736.1_pt1 | contig 19251 bp, 18 predicted proteins | sample 5204231 | NCBI WGS metagenome assembly WBZR01 (sample SAMN12412403, study PRJNA552823) | activated sludge metagenome | isolation source: activated sludge from anammox sidestream of wastewater treatment plant... | place: USA: Virginia | collected 2017-08 | reverse complement strand
ACTTTGTATTTTAATCCTAAAATCACCTACCTTTAAAGTCCCAAATGAAAACTACAATCAGTTAGCCAAAAACATGATTTAAAAAACAACTTAAATACCACCATCATGAAAAATATTCTCCACTCCAAAACTCCTTCCATCCAATTTAATTCTCCATTCTCAATTATCCATTCACCATTATTAAATACCACCATCATGAAAAACATTCTCCACAACAAAACTCCTTCCATCCAATTTAATTCTCCATTCTCAATTATCCATTCACCATTATTAAAAACCACCATCATGAAAAACATCATCCTCATCACTCTCCTTTCTCTCACATCTCCCTTTTGGAGAGTAAGCAATGCACTTGCTCAAAATCTTGTATCCAATCCGAGCTTTGAGGATACGGTGGCTTGCCCCACCACGTTAACCCAAATTGACCGTGCAGCAGGGTGGATGAGTTTTAGTTTAACTCCAGATTACTTTAATGCTTGTGCACCGTCAAACATAATTGCTCCTGTTTCAGTACCGCATAATATTTGGGGAGATCAATTAGCTCATACAGGAAATGCTTATGTTGGTTTTGCAACTTATTCGGCTGGTGCAACTAATTCAAGAGAATATATTGCCACACAATTAATTCAGCCATTAGCAATAGGGCAAAAATACTTTCTCTCATTTTATGTATCCAGTGCCTTTGGTTATATACAAAGCGGTTATCCAGGAATGGCGACAAACAATATAGGCGCACTTTTTTCAACTGTATCATATTCACCAAATAATCCTCAATTTGCAAATAATTTTGCACATATTGTTGACACCAATATAATTAATGATACAATTAACTGGATAAAAATTTCAGGCTCTTTTATTGCAGATTCGGCATATCAATATTTAAGCATAGGTAATTTTTTTGATGATATAAATACTAACGTCATAACCATTGGGGTTCATAATCCTAATGCTGCTTATTACTACCTTGACGATGTTAAGTTGTCAACTGATTCAACGTTTGTAAATGGAATTGATGATTATAATTCTAATGTTATTAAAATCTTTCCAAATCCTGCACGAGATTGGATATTAGTTAGTGGAAACAGGTTAAAAGAGATTGCATTGTATGATGTACTCGGTAATCTCTGCTACGAGGCTCCCGATTTATCTGTTTCCACTTGTAAAATGAATATTTCAAATTATGCTGAAGGTATTTACTTTTTAAGAGCAAAATCGGGTAATGAGTATATCACAAAAAAAATAGTTATTAAACATTAACAATATACTATCATGAAAAATCCTCTTAAAATAAAAATGCTGCTAATAACAGCAACTTGTTTGCTTTCCTGACACCCGGCATCCCGCAGTACTGCGGGACTGCCGGGTGTAAAACGTAAACAACCCAGCAGGAGCTAACGCGACCTGCCGGCTGTTAGGATTGCTATTTAAAGTTTGATTATAAAGTTTCATATCAGTAACTCTTGATAAGAACAGCGTTGCTGCTGCTTTTGCCGGTTTGCACATTTAATAAATATGCTCCGCCAGGTTGATTAGCCAGGCTGACAGCATTGGCTCCTGCCGGCAAAATGGTTTTTAAAATTACCTGACCGGCTATATTACTTACCGTTATTATTGCTTTTTCAGGCAAGCTTATCTGCACATTATTTACAAAAGGATTAGGGAACACATTCAGCCCTGAAAGATTGTTCATGTGTTGGAGTCCTGTTAAAACCTGACTCCATTTAAAAAGGTAAGCATCATCAAGACCTGATGAAGTAAGCGTGTATGAATTACCTGACGGGTCAAAATCGCACAATCCACCAAACTCACCAGCTACGTAAATACTTTCTTTTACATCCAATGTTATTGAAAATCCAATGTTATTAGATCCATCCAATTGTTTTGCCCAAATAAAATTCCCCGCACTGTCTAATTTACTTACAAATGTATTTACGCCTCCATTACTGGTTAAAATGTAAATACCCGGACCCGGATCAAAATTAACCGTGTTAACAAATGCGCCAACGGTATAAATGTTATTTGCTGTATCTATAGCAAACGATATTCCTAAATCACTTCCTGTACCTCCCCAACTTTTTGCCCATATCAAATTTCCTCCACTATTTAATTTAAATAAACACACATCATTAAGCCCATTACTAATTAAATTTAAAACTCCTGCATTGGGGTCGGCATCTAATGTATCTATAAAATAACCTATCCCATAGATATTATCAGCATTGTCTAATTTTACCTCACGACCTACTGCAAGATTAGATCCTCCCAATTGCTTTGCATTAATAAAATTACCCTGTGAGTCAAGCTCTAAAATATAAATATCTGAAAACCCCAATGAAGTTAAATAAAAGCTCACTACTGTATCGGGGTTAAAATCGCATGTGCCACTAAATACACCCATAACAATAAGGTCGCCATTACTGGCTAAAGCAATAGAATTTACTAACACGGTATTAGTACCTTCAATACTTTTAATCCATATAAAATTCCCGCCTGTATCCAGTTTTAGTATAAACACATCATTATTAATTCCCAACGAAACCGCTACAGGCATAGTGCTGTTTTCTGCAGTATAAAAAGCCGTATCTGAAAAAACACCACACCAATAAATATCGCTACCGTTGACTACACAAGATGCTGAGCGATCATCATTAATTCCTCCTCCACCCAATTGTCTTACCCATACAAAATTTCCGGCAGAATCTAACTTGAGTAAAAAAGCATCACTATAGGCATGTGATATAAGCTGGCTAATATTGGGGCCCGGATCAAAATCAACAGAATCACTGAAGGAACCACATATGTAGATATTACAATTATCATCTACAGTAATATCTGTAGCAGAATCAAATGCTGGTCCACCTAATGTCTTTGTCCAAAGCAATGTTCCTGAAGTATCAAATTTGCAAATAAAAAAATCCAAACTGGGAGTATCAGTATAACCTGTAATATAGCTGTTTCCAATCCGGTCTATTGTATTACTAAAGGCAATGTCGGATTGCGAGCTTCCAAACTGCTTAGCCCATTGCAACGTCTGTGCAACACCTGTATAAATATTAAAGCAAAAAACAATTGAAAAAACAATAAATTTCCGCATGGTAGTCATTTGATAATAAAGGTATTTGATTTTTATTTTATCTGAGAGTTTTTAACGTCATTGCACCAACGTATGGCAGTGTATTAAAATCCTGGTCCATAAATGCTGTTAAATAATTAGGTGGATTGGTATTTATGGAATTAGGTGTACCCGGATTCCATGCCCCTGCTGACGGAGGATTGCAATTATTATAAAGCGGATCTAAGCATGGGTTAACATCGTATATAATATTAATCATTAAATTCAACACTCTATAGTTAGTGTGCGGGTACAATCCATAACCATTCTTGCTACAATATGTAAAATTGCTATTGCATAAAGTAGCGGAAACATTTCCGATTGTTCTCAATGTAGTAGAGTCTTCAAAATATGTGCATTGAGAATAGCCACGAATAAACATAGTAATAAAAGTAAATTTTATAAGTAACTTTTTCATAATTTAATTAATTTGAATTTGATAGTTGTTTGTTTATTATATATTACCAATGTGTATATTCCTGTTTTTAACTTTTTGCAATTAATATGATGATTATATAAAACTCCTTCCATTTTAATTTTTCCCTCCATATCGTTTATATAAAAATCAAATGTTTCGTTTTCGGGATGATTAATATTAACTTCGTTTACAACAGGAGTGGGAAATATCCTATATTCATTATTAAGATTATTATGTTCGTCTATACCTACAATTACGAATAAGGGCTCCAATGTATAATATTCAACATTAATTAAATTAATGGTATCCACCAAAGAAGGAGAGATAAACTTATCATAGGCTCTGTATCCCCCATTTCCAAAATTGTCAACCCAAGTTATGTACCAACCATTCCCATATATTTCTCTTGGGTTGGAAAAGTAGGTTGCATTATATTCACAAAAACAACCCTTATCAGCAGAGTCAGGTAAAAAAACATTATCTCTAAAAATACTGATTTTAGCAACAATAGGCGATACATAATTATAAAAGCGTACCTTGTATCTTAATGGATCAAAGAAGAAGTTATAGAATGTTGCATACATGGCTGTAGAATCACAATAGCGTATATCATATTTGGTGTACCAGTCATAAGCAAAGCCATCACTCATTTTATTTTCAATACGTGCAGTAAATACACCCGGTTGTACAAAGGGTCCTAAATCCACCTCGCCAAAGGCGGTGTCAATATTCGGAGAAACAATTTTGGGGCATGTTGGCGGAAGGTTAATATATAAATAACAGGAATCAAAATAATGCCCAATGTAAACCGTGTCTCTTGCGCCTGTGGCATCTTCAAAGGCAATGGTAAGCAATTCGCTTGGCGTAACGCTTCCCTGTGCATTTGCCAAATGAACATTTATCAGGAATAAACTTAATAAGGTTATTTTTTTAAGAGTGTTTATTTTCATATCCGTGTTTTTTTTATATTTTCAAAAGTATAATACTTTTTTTCAAAAACAGTTGCTATTGCGCTTGCCTTGTCCTAAAATAGGTTTACACAAAAAAGTGTAAACAATGGACAAAAAAATCATTCTTATAACTAAAATAAAAACAGAAAGATTATGGAAGAATTACTATCGGAGACAAAATACAATTGTAAACACCTTTCAGGACTAAAAATGAACTGTAAACTAATAGCAGGATTAATCAATTAAACTGTAAACTTTTTTCAGGACGAGTCACTGGTCGCCTTGTCCACCAACACCCGGCATCCCGCAGTACTGCGTGCTTCTAAAAAAAAACTTCAATTATTCGCCAGCCCTAAAAGCATTCTTACTTCAGCAAGTTTTCTCCGCGATACCTCCAGTGAACTGTTGTCGTGCAGCTGCACATGATTGTCATTACCCAGCGAGCGTATATGTTTCTTGTTCACCAAATGTGTGCGGTGCACCCTGATGAATCCCTGGCTTTGCAGTAGCTCATCAAACTCTTTTAATGTTCGTGCCGTAAAAATGGCTGCACTTCCCGTCACATATATGCGCGTGTAATTGCCGTCAGCTTCGCAGCGGATGATGGAGTCAGGGTCCAAAAAATAGGTTTTGCCCGTAGTGTTCACTGCCAGTTTAAAATTTTCAGTTGTGCCGGTCTTAATATTCTGTATAAAATTTTTTATCAGACTTTTTTTGTCGTAATTGAATTTTTGTTTCTCAATGAATTTTTCAACTGCTTTTATAAACTCTTCGCGGTTCAGCGGTTTCAGCAAATAATCTAATGCCGAAAATTTTATAGCCCTCAGCGCATAATGATCAAATGCTGTAATAAACACCACTTCAAAATCCGGTTCGTTCACACTTTCCAATACTTCAAATCCTGTTTTATGAGGCATTTCAATATCCAGAAACACCAGGTCGGGTTTATGATAATGAATAAGGCTCACCGCTTCGGTTCCGTTTACCGCTTCAGCCACTATCTCTATTTGCGGAAACGATTTCTGAAGTACAGACTTCACCTGCTCACGCCCAAACAAGTCGTCCTCCGCTATCAAAACCTTTATCATATCAATTTGAAAACTCAAATATTAAAATTTCTGCTCAATTCATCAACAGCAGCAAGGCTTTGTTTTCTGATTTTTATAAAGTCCGGTAACAGCTGATTAGGTTTTATGTTTTTCCTGTTCTGCTCCAGATGGGTAATGATGGTTTCGCAGTCCTTCAATCCAAAAGACACAATCATGGGTTTAATGCTGTGAAGTATGCGTATAACAGCATCGGCTTCACCGTTGCGCAAAAGTTTTTCAGCTTCCTCTATTCTTTGCGGTATAGCTTCTCTGAAAATTTCTGCATATTTTTTCACTTCATCCATATCGCCTCCCGTAAACTCATACAGGTAATCAATATTTGTTATTTCCTGTTTGTAGTCAACAGCTGTTGTTTGCTCAATCGTAGACGTGACCGTTTGCCCTGCATATTTCAATACCGCCTGCACCAGCACATTTGTTTTGTACGGTTTGGCAATTACATCATTCATACCGGCAGCCTTGCAACGCTCTATATCTTCCTTAAAAGCATTGGCCGTAACTGCAATAATTGGTGTTGCACAAAATGGATTGGATGCATTGTTTCTAATCTGCCTTGCTACTTCATATCCATCCATGTCGGGCATTTGTACGTCAAGAAGTATCACCGTGTCGTATGCAATTTCACGATTCTGAGTTTGCATAAACGCTAATGCCTGCCTGCCATTTTCAAATACATTTATTTTAATGTTTTCAATTTTCTTCTCAAGTGCATCTGTTGCCAACATTCGGTTATAAACATTGTCTTCAATAAGCAGCACATGGATTTCTTTTTTTAAATCAGCCACAGTTGCTGCATGATTAGTTGGTTGTTCGCTTTCAGATGCTGTAAATATTTCGCAGGGCATCGAAAAAGTAAATACACTTCCCTTGCCCGGTGTGCTGTCAAGCGTAATGGTTCCTCCAAACAGTGTGGCCAAATTTTTTGAGATATTCAACCCCAATCCCGTTCCGCCATACAATCGCGCAGTACCGGTGTCGGACTGAATAAACGATTCGAAAATTTTTTCCTGATTCTCAGGTAAAATTCCAATACCCGTGTCGGCAACAGAAAACGAAATCAATATCCTATTGTCTGAATGGTTTTGTAGTGGAGATGATTTAACAGTCAGTTGCACACTTCCTTTTTCAGTAAACTTAAAGGCATTGCCAAGCAGGTTTACCAGTATTTGCCTGATGCGGAAAGCATCAGAGCGTATCACCTGCGGAACTCCTGCATCAACATTTGTGGCGAAAGAAATATTTTTTTGTCCTGCACGGTATTCAAAAGCGTTGTAAACTTCCTGTGTGAGTTTTCTTATGTCAACAGGTATTTTTTCAAGCTCCAGTTTTCCTGCTTCCACCTTCGATAAATCAAGCACATCGTTAATAATGCTGAGCAAACCTGCAGCAGAAGCGCTGATAACATCAATATATTTTTTCTGTTGTTCCGAAAGTTCTTCTTCGCTCAGAAGCTCCGTCATTCCGCAGATGGCATTCAGCGGAGTGCGTATTTCATGACTCATGTTCGCCAGAAACTGTTGTTTGAATTCTTCGCTTTGTTTGGCGCGTTCTTTTTCTTCCTGTATCAGTTTATTTTTTTGCGTAAGCTGAATTTCCGCTTTTCGTTTGATGTTATAACGGTTATAAATTCCCAGTGCAATAAACAGAAGCACCACTGCTCCGGCAATAAATATATTTTTAAGCTGACGTTGTTTAAGCGCCATTGCTTCCTGCAGTTCCTTATCTTTTTTTATCAGCGCTATCTCTTTGTCCTTTTGTTCGGTTTCAAATTTTGTTTTAAGTTCATTCAGTTTTATCTGTTGCTGTTGCAACCCCAGGCTGTCGTTTACTGCCGATGCCTGCCTGAAATATTCGTAAGCACTTTTATAATCGTTTTTTGCAGCAGACAAACGGCTGAGCGAGGTGAGCGCTTTTTGTTTCAGCGATAAATAACTGTTGCTGTCAGCAATTTGCAATGCACGCTGCTGGCATAAGATAGCTGCTTTAAGATCTCCTTTTTGTTCATACGTTTCGCCAATGGTTATAAGCTCATAACATTCATCATTACGACTGTTCAGTGCTCTGAAATTTTTTAAAGCTATTTCGTAATGCTCCAGAGCCTTGGTATAATTTTTCTGTTCCTGATAAACACCGCCAATGCTTTCATTGGAATAAGCTATACCGTTCAGATTGTTGTTATCTTCAAAAAGCTTCACCGACTGATGGAAATAAAACATTGCGCTGTCATACTGCTGAAGCCCAAGCCATGCATTGCCAATACCGTTGATACATTCAGCCATTTTTACGGTATCGGCATTGGCGAAGTTAAACACATTGGCTTCCCTGAACCAGGCAATAGCTTTCTTATACTCTTTCTGCGAATTGTAAACTGCTCCTATGGCATATAGTTTTGATGATTTAAATCCTTTATCCGGACAATTTTTGCTGAGTTCTACACTTCTGAGAAAATTTTCAAGAGCTTCGGCATATCGGTTCTGGTTGAAATATAAATTCCCGATGTTGCCCACTGCTACACTTACATAGCAATTATTGCCCGTTTTTTCAAAATAGATTTTAGCCTGTTCAAGATATTTGCCTGCCTCATTATTCATTCCCTTCTTGGAGTAACACCAGCCTAAGCTGTTGTAACAATCACCAATACCTTTAACATAATTTATTTTCCGGGCCAGCTCTAATCCTTTTTTTGAGAAATAAATTCCACTGTCGGGATTCAGCAGGCTGAAATTAAAACCCAGATGACTGTAAGCATCAACTTTATCAGAATCGTTCTTAGCATCAAATAACTCACTGAAGTTTTCATTCAATTTTGAAGGATCCTGAGCAAAGCTTGCAGACCAAACATGGAGAATAATAAATAAGAGAAGTAAATATTTTTTATCCATTTCAGTTACAATAGTACAATATTACACCTGAAAAAAATATCCTGTTTACCATTTAATAAATGAAGCATACCGCTTACTAAGTTGGTGTTGTTGCACACAGAAGTTGAATTTACATTTGACACCATAAATCAAAAACTTCAGAAAATGAAAAAGCTCTACACCTTAATCTTTTGCCTGTGCGCCATGCTTCCTGCATCAGCCCAATTCAGTATCGACACTTTGCAACCAATGAACTTTTGTTCCATCACCGGCAGTATAGAACAAATGCAGATTATTAAACACCCAACCAATGGATATTTTGCATTCTGGAGAGCTAAACCAAGCGGTGGTCAGTTTAAACTTTACGGGCAACGGTTTGATGATGACGGCAACCCACAATGGACAGCAGGCGGTAAATTAATCGTGTCGTCAGTTACCCAATCAGTAGTAGGATATCAATGCACATTGTTTGACGGAGGTATTTTGGTTACTTGGCGTCAGGCGCCTGCATCTTTTGGTGATTCATTGTTTTGCAAAAAAATTAATTACAGTGGTAACAATTTGTGGACACAGCCCACTCTTATTGCTACAGGAGGTGTAAGCCCTATATTGTCAATAGAAGACTATGGTATTAGAGCTATTCCCAATGATTCAGGAGCATTTATCAATTACAGCGTAAACTATTTTGGAGGTCTATCAGGCATTCAGTTCCACCGAATTGATTTTAACGGAGTATTGCAATGGGCATCACCCAAAACACAGTCATTGCCGGGATATGTTTTCTATACAAAAGCCGGTTTACAAAACACTTTTTATTCCATTTCGCAAGGTAATGGCCTTGGGTCCGGAATTTATATTCAGAAGTATAATATGCAAAGTGTTGCACAGTGGCCCGCACCGGTAGATGTTTCGCAGGGAGTATCGTCCAATGGAGCTGGCGGCACACATAATTTGATGGCAGACAATAATGGCAATATTTATTTTGTGTGGGAAAGCGCAAATAGCAGAGTTTCTCTTACCAAGATGAATTCATCAGGTAATTTTGTATGGACACCAAACATTAAACAAACAGTATCATTGGCAAACACAACACAAAGCCGAATGACATCAGTATATAATAACAACAACTTGTTTATTGCCTGGTTGGATAACCGCATTTCGGGGCAGAGCACCATTTATACTCAAAAATATAATACTTCCGGTGCTGCACAGTGGACAGCCAACGGTGTGCAAACAGCTGTGTGCAATGGTTATTACTCTTACCCAAAAGTAGCAATAAGCGACAGCGGTTCGGTGTTTTGTAATTATAATTTTAACGATGTTACAGGAGAATGGAAAGTAGCAGGACAGCGTATCAGAAGCAATGGCTCACTTACTTGGAGCGACAATGGAAAGGTAATGGCATCCGGAAACAGTGCATTTTTACCATACGATGTAAACAGACCTGTAGATGATGCCAATGGTTGCAATGCGGTATTCTGGATGGATAACTCAAATGGAAATCTTTTCGGAGCAAAGCTTTGCAGCAACGGAATGTTGGTAAATATAAACGAACCTGATGTTGCAGGTAATAATTTTTCAGTGTTCCCAAATCCGGCCTCTGATGATGTGACAATACATTTTGACGAGAATCAACAGACTGCAAACACTACGCTTTCCTTATGGGATATGCAGGGTAAATTACTATACAGCATTGAAGTAAAAAACAATAGAGAGGTTTCCGTCAGCATCGGAGATTATGCTCCCGGAATTTATTTGATAAGAGTGACAAATGGAATTCAAAGCAGTTACCGTAAATTAGTGATTCAATAAAAACAGCAAATAAAAACCGAAAGCCCTGTATAATTTTCATACAGGGCTTTTTAATTTAAACCCCAAACTGACCCAGGTGATGATCCAGATGTTTATAAAACATATTGTTCCACTCGTTAAGCGAAAGTTTGCCAAAAGATCGTGATTCTTTATTTTCAAAGTGTGCAGCACCCAGCATATATGTTCTTTCTATAAAATCTATCAGCCTTTTTTTCTCTGTTTCAAAATTTTTATTGTCACGAATGAGAAACTCAGGGGCTGTTGGGTTGTTGCGTTTGTACGGCTTGTCGCTCACAACAGTGTTTTTAACGAATAGTTTCAACAAAATTTTTTTAAATGTTCCAGGTACCGGATGTTTGTTTTCATAAATAAATTCATAGGTAACACAGCAGTGAGCCAACATTTGACTCACCGACATTTTTCCCCAAAGTGGTTTAGAGTCAGTAGTTAAATTGTTAATTCTGTTTATCACTTCATCAACAACCGGCTTATCAAAAATATTCTTTATCATATTTAAAAACTTTTATTATGAAGCTATATATTGTCAGATATTTAATTTTTTCTCTTTGCAAATTGTAACCAGATGACATAAAGATGTTATGCATAAAATAATCAGTTTGTTGTTGGCTACAACTTCAAAGCAATTACAAAAATAGTGTTCACTAATTATTTTTGATAAACAGGTGCGTAATAAATAAACTTCTGTCTTTGCCGTTAAGCATTATCATAAGAAAACATAATATTACAATGAAAGCTAAAATATTAAGTGCGCTGTTGATACTTTTTTCTTTGTTTGGTTATCTGGAGTGGGGGAAAGAAAACCACTCTTTTTTATTTGAAGCAGAGTATGAGGTATTATCTAAACTTTTTACTGACACTCAGTCAGTCATACATCCTTTTACGTTAATTCCGCTCATAGGACAAATTTCACTTATGATAACATTATTTCAGAGGAGTCCACATAAGCGAATGATTTATGCAGGTATTGTTTGTATAGGGTTGCTGATAGGATTGATGTTTTTTATTGGTATCATTAGTAAGAACTTTAAAATCCTGATTTCAACCATGCCGTTTATTGCAACAGCAATTTACACGCTGAGGTATCTAAACAAACAGAACAAAACATCTGATATAGATAAATGAAGCCAAACTATATCAACTACAATATGTGTAGCAAAAAATTATTCAATGGTTATCTGCAAAAATCTGATTGCTGTATGAATCTTTGCATTTCAGTTTCAACCTCTGCCGAAATGTAATTTGCAATCATCTAACTTTACCTGATAAAAATTTAAAACTTGAAATAATGAGAATTCTGAAAAAGATTTTAGTCGTACTTGCAATCATCATTGCAATCCCGTTAATTGTAGCTTTATTCGTCAAGAAAGATTATGCAGTAGAACGTGAAGTCATCATCAACAAACCCAAAGCAGAAGTTTTCAATTACATAAAGTTTATCAAAAATCAGGACCATTACAGCAAATGGTCAATGATGGATCCGGCCATGAAAAAAACATATCAGGGAACTGACGGAACAGTAGGATTTATTTCTGCATGGGAGAGCAACAATAAGGACGTAGGTGCAGGCGAACAGGAAATTACTGCCATTAAAGACGGTGAGCGTATTGATTTAAAACTCCGTTTCAAAGTACCTTTCGAAGCGCAGGATGATGCTTATTTTATTACCGAAAGTGTTTCTGAGAATCAAACCAAAGTGAAGTGGGGATTTAAAGGATCATTTCCTTATCCTATGAATATTATGGGTTTGTTTTTCGATATGGATAAAGCAGTAGGAGGCGATTTGAAAACAGGGCTTGATAACCTGAAGAAAATTTTAGAAAATCCTTCCTGAGTAATTTTTACTGTAGCAGTTTAAGGGAGTATGATTAAACAGTTGTGAGTTAATCTTCAACGCTGATTTGTGTATCACTTAAAATTTCTTCGTTCATAAAAAGCAGAAAAAGCTGCACAATCGTTATCACATCTTTGCGGCAGTATTCAGCAATTTTTTTCAGATTTTTTTCCTGCCAGTAAACATTACATACCTGGCTTCCGTCCATCTCTTCCTTGGGGCTGGGTATGCCGAAAATATGAGCCAACAGAGCAAGAGGAGTATAGTTTTTATAATCGCCAAAACGCCAAAGCTCCATGGTGTCGAGGTGTTGAATTTCCCAAGGCTTCTTGCCTGCAATATCAAGTATTGCCGGAAGTTTAATACGGTTAATCAGCATACGCCTGCACAGGTACGGAAAATCAAATTCTTTGCCGTTGTGGGCACACAACATGTGATCTGATTTGTAAAACTGCTTATCCAACAACCCTTTGAATGAGGCAATCAAAGCTTTTTCGTCATCACCGTAATATGACTTTATGTGAAGTTGCTTTTCTTTTCCGGTGACGGTGAAATAACCGGTGGAGATACATACAATTTTTCCAAACTCTGCATAAATGCCTGCACGGTTATACAGATGATCCTCGTCAGAGGGTGTTTTGTTTATAAATTTTGATTTATTCAGCCAGAGTTCACGACTTTTTGCATCCAGCTTTTCAAACGACTGCTCCTGTGGAACAGTCTCAATATCAAGGAAAAGTATTTTGTCAAGGCGGATTTTTTCGAGCATAGTTTTATTTTAGGCTAAAAATAAACAAAATTACTCTTACAAAACTTGTTAATTATTTTCTTACTTTTGTGGAGTTATTTGGATGAGTTGAAGGGGACGATGTCCCCTTTTCTTATAGACCTAACACAGAGATGGATATCGGAGTTATAAATCAACATATTACGGATTATATTCAGGATAAGGATATATTTCTGGTGGAGTCTAAAATCACTCCCGGAAAGGTATTGGTGTCGGTTGATAAAACCTCAGGTATTACCATTGATGAGTGTGCAGCACTGAGTCGTCACCTGTATCAGTCGCTTGAGAGCACCGGTATATTTGAAAAACATGAACTCGAAGTAGGCTCTCCAGGAATGGATCAGCCGCTGAAAGTTTTTAAGCAATATCTCAAACGGATAGGCAAAAATGTAAAAGTCATCACTACTGAAGGTCAGCACTACCGGGGAGTTTTGCAGAATGCCACTGAAGAAAAAATAGAAATAGTTCAGCCACCAAAGGGTGCCAAAAAAGGAAAGGAAAAACCGGAACCTGTACATACGGTTATCCCTATGGAGCAGATTAAAGAAACAAAACTTGATTTAAATTTCAAATAAATAAGTAAAATGGATCACGCAGTCCTCATAGAATCGTTTAGTGAGTTTAAAGACTCAAAAAATATTGATCGCGCTACGCTGATGAGTATCATGGAAGATGTTTTCCGTGCAATGGTCAGAAAAAAATATGGCGAAGGAAACAACGTGGATGTGGTTATCAATACCGAAAAAGGTGATGTGGAAATGTATCGCAACCGCACCATTGTGGAAGATGGTATGGTGGAAGATGAAAACACGCAGATTGCATTAAGCGATGCATTAAAAATAGAATCCGACTTTGAAGTTGGTGAAGATGTTACCGAACAGATTCATCTGGAAGATTTCGGCAGAAGAGCAGTGTTGAGTGCCCGCCAGAATCTGGTGGCTCGCATCATGGAGTTGGAAAAAGAATCTATCTATCAAAAATATAAAGACCGCGTTGGCGAAATCATTACAGGAGAAGTTTATCAGGCTTGGAAAAAAGAAATACTGGTAATAGATGACGAAGGTAATGAACTGATTTTGCCAAAGAGTGAGCAGATTCCTGCTGACTTTTTCAAAAAAGGCGACACCATCAGAGCAGTAGTTCTGAGAGTGGAAATGCAGGGAGGAAGTCCTCGTATCATCTTATCGCGCACAGCACCGGTGTATCTCGAACGCTTGTTTGAACTGGAAGTACCGGAAGTGTTTGATGGACTTATTACGATTAAAAATATTGTACGAGAGCCAGGTGAAAGAGCCAAGGTGGCTGTTGAATCGTATGACGACAGAATAGATCCTGTAGGAGCCTGTGTGGGTATGAAAGGATCACGCATTCACGGAATTGTAAGAGAATTACGAAACGAAAATATTGACGTAATCAATTATACCACTAATATTTCGCTCTACATTCAGAGAGCATTGAGTCCTGCAAAAATTACCGAGATAAAAATTGACGAAGAAAACAAGAAGGCCGCAGTTTATATGAAATCAGATCAGGTTTCCTTGGCCATAGGCAAAGGCGGTAACAACATTAAACTTGCCGGTAAACTAACAGGATATGAAATTGATGTATATCGCGATTCAGATGTGGAAGACGATGAAGATGTGGATCTGGATGAGTTTACAGACGAAATAGAACCATGGATTATTGAAGAATTTAAAAAGATAGGTTGCGACACAGCGAAGGATGTATTGGCAATTCCGGTAGATGAACTGGTAACACGTGCTGATCTGGAAGAAGAAACGATAAAAGAAGTTGTGCGCATTTTGAAAGAAGAGTTTGAATAACTTTGTACGGAAAACCAAATGGTTTTTTCGGGTAGTTGAAATATAGAGCAATTAATGTCAGAAGAAAAAAAAGACGTACGTTTAAGCAAGGCCACTAAGGATTTAGGAGTGGGGATAGATCACATTGTTGAGTTCCTTAAAAAGAAAGGAATTCTGGTGGAGAAGAACCCTAATACCAAAATCCCGGCAGAGGCTTTTTCGCTGCTTACGCAGGAATTTGCTCCTGACATGCATGCCCGACAGGAAGCTATTGAAATTACCAAGGAAAAACAGAAAAGAGAAAATACCATTATTGAAGCCAAACCAATTGCTACTGAAAAAACAGAGCAGGAAGCTGAGTCGGATGAAGATCTGGCCTCTAAGCTTTTAAACATTAAACAAAAGGCTTCAGAAAATCAGGCTGCAAAACCAAAAACCAAAGAACCAAAAGCCACAAAAACAAAATCTGCTGTAAAGGAAGAAAAAACAACTGCTGCCGAAGAACCTGTTGCAGAGGTAAAAACTGAAGAGAAACAAGAAGAGAAAGTTATCAAAGCTAAAGCTTCGAAACTGGAAGGACCCAAGATTACCGGTAAAATAGAACTGGAAGAAAAATCAAAGAAGAAATCTTCTGCAAAAGCAGACAAAGAGTCAGCAGCAAAGGATAAGGAACAGAAAAAGAAAAGTAAGAAAGAAGAAACTGCAGAAACAACAGGTAAGAAAAAAACTACTCACAAGAAAGAAGAAACACCTGTTGCTGAAACAGAAGAGGAAGTTACACTGTCAACCACTCCTGCTGCTGAAGAAACAACAACTCCTATAGCATCAGCCGAAACAGAGCAAGCTCCTGTTGCAGAAGCACCTGCTGAGGAAACTGAATCAAAATCAGAATCAACTCCGGCAGAGTTGTATCGCACAGAGTCTAAAAAACTCACTGGGCCTAACATTGTTGGTAAAATTATTTTACCTGTAGACCCTCCTAAGAAAAAACCGGTAGCAACATCAGCCGAAGACGACAGAAAGAAAAAACGTAAGCGCAAAGACAAGAAAATTGATATTGCTAAAGCAGGAACTCAAACTCAGGGTCAAACTCCCGGTGGTCGCCCACAGGGAGGACCGAGTCGTAGCGATTTCAAACGCAAAGGTGATTTCAGAAACAGACACGGAAATAAACCTGTAGAGGAAAAGCCTGAACTGACAGATAAAGAAATTCACGACAGGATAAAGGCAACACTTGCAACGCTTAACAGTGGTAAGGGAAAATCGTCTGCAGCTAAACGCAGAACCCAAAGACGTGAAGAAAATCTTGAAAAACAGGATCAGTTGAACAAAGAACTTGCAGAATCAAAAACAATTGAAGTTACTGAATTTGCAACGGTTAACGAATTGGCGAAGTTGCTGAATGTTGATGTAAATAAAATCATCTCAACCTGTATGACTCTTGGTATGCTGGTATCCATCAACCAAAGATTGGATGCTGAAACCATTGGTGTAATTTCAGAAGAGTTTGGAGCCAAAGCAGAGTTTGTGGATGTAGATGTGCAGGAAGCCATTAAAGAAGCACCGGACAATCCGGATGATTTGAAACCAAGAGCTCCTATCGTTACAGTGATGGGACACGTGGATCACGGTAAAACATCGTTGCTGGATTATATCCGTAAGACCAATGTGATTTCAGGTGAAGCCGGAGGTATTACTCAGCATATCGGTGCATACGAAGTGAAACTTGAAAGTGGAAAACGAATAGCATTTCTTGATACTCCCGGTCACGAAGCATTTACTGCCATGCGTGCACGTGGAGCAAAAATTACAGATGTAGCCATCATAGTTATTGCTGCTGACGACAGCGTAATGCCCCAAACCGTTGAAGCGATTAACCACGCACAGGCGGCAGGTGTACCTATTGTTTTTGCCATTAACAAAATTGATAAGCCGGGTGCTGATCCCCAAAAAATAAAAGAACAACTTTCGAAGATGAACATTCTTGTGGAAGACTGGGGAGGAAAATATCAGGTTCAGGAAATAAGTGCAAAACAAGGATTGAATGTTGATTTATTGCTGGAGAAAGTATTGTTAGAAGCAGAATTACTCGACCTGAAAGCAAATCCTGATAAAAATGCAAAAGGAACTGTGATAGAATCTTCTCTGGACAAAGGCCGCGGATATCTGGCTACTGTATTGGTGCAGGCAGGAACACTTCGCGTTGGCGATGCTGTACTTGCTGGCAGCTACAGCGGTCGTGTAAAAGCCATGTTCAACGAGCGTGGACAGAAAAGAAAAGATGCAGGTCCTTCAACACCGGCACTTATCCTCGGATTAAACGGTGCACCTCAGGCAGGAGATCAGTTTTTTGTGTTGGATGATGAACGTGAAGCAAGAGAAATTGCCAACAGAAGGTTGCAGTTGCAACGTGAGCAGGGCATTCGTACACATAAACACATTACTCTTGATGAAATAGGAAGACGTTTGTCTTTAGGCAACTTCAAAGAGCTGAACATAATTGTGAAAGGTGATGTGGATGGTTCAATTGAAGCACTTGCCGACTCATTACTCAAACTTTCTACTGAGGAAATACAGGTAAATATCATTCATAAATCGGTTGGTGCTATTACAGAATCGGATGTGTTACTTGCATCAGCATCCGAAGCGATTATTGTAGGCTTCCAGGTGCGACCTTCAGTAAATGCACGCAAACTGGCAGAGAAAGAAGAAATAGAAATCCGTCTTTACTCCATCATTTATGATGCCATCAACGAGATTAAAGCTGCCATGGAAGGTATGCTTGCTCCCGAGTTTGAAGAAAAGATTGTTTGCAATATTGAAGTTCGAGAAACATTTAAAATACCTAAGGTGGGAACCATTGCAGGTTGTATGGTGCTTGACGGAAAAATGACCCGTAATACTGCCATCAGAGTAATTCGTGACGGAATTGTTACTTACTCCGGCAAACTTGCTTCTCTCAAACGATTCAAAGATGATGTGAAAGAGGTTACCGCAGGTTTTGAGTGTGGACTGAGCATCGAAAACTTTAACGATATTAAGATAGGCGACATTATTGAAGGCTATGAACAGGTTGCTGTAAAGAGAACTTTAACGGTTTAAAATGAAACGCAGATTTTTTTACCTCATCACATTCCTGCTGCTAATCATTACAACGCATCAGGCATTGGCGCAGTGCAGTGTTTGTCGCCTTGGTGCTGAGAGCAACGTTGAGCAGGGATATACAGCAGGAAAAGGACTGAACAAAGGAATTTTATACCTAATGGCTGTGCCCTATGTTTTAGTAGGTGTTGGTGCCTATTTTTTTTATAAAAAGAGAAAAGACAAAGAGCATCACTCTTCCTGATTCCTTATCTCATTTATTAATTTAACTCACTTCGCTGAAAATTTAATGTACACCGGTACATGATCGGATAAGTGTCTGGCAGCATCAAACGATACAAAATCTTTGTAAAAGTGAACGATACCAGCTTCCACAATTTTTATTTTATAACTATTGTAAAAGATGTTATCATACGCTGAGGCCAGACAATCATCATTTATACAACGCTGCCTGAGCGATGTTTTTTGTCCTTGCAGTGCAGGTGTATATCCGAGTGATTTCAACGGATTAAATACAGTATGTGTTGACGGGCAGTTAAAATCTCCACAGAAAATAAGATTAAGACTTGCATACTCTGCCGGCATAAATTTGAAATATTTAATCTCTCTTTCCGGTTGTTGTGATTTAGTTACAGCATGAAAATTTACCAGGGTAAAAAACAAATTGCCTGATTTAAAAGTGCAGAAATAAGGCTCACGTTCAATTTCAACAGCATAATTTTTTTCTAACCATGCATTACCCACCTTGGTTATTTTTTTTGTTTTCCAGAGATAAGCATAGCGTTCGGTTTTGTAGCTTCCTGAAGTAGGATTGCTGATGGTATAATCCCATTTGGCTCCTTTTCTGTTAAGGACATCCTGTAATTGAGCTACCGTTTGTGCACCGCCATCGCCTGCCACTACTTCCTGTATGGCAACTATATCAAAATCTTTCAATGTACCGGCAATGTAACTTATCTCATCATCAGTTTTACTTTTACCAAAGTCTTTGAGATTCCACGTGCAAACTGTAATCACCTGCGCCACACCCCAGGTAGCTGCAACAAGATGAATAAAAATTAACAGTAGGAATCTTTTCAGCATCAGTTAACTCTCATCTTCAAACGAAACACTCAATACCGGTAATGAAATAAACAACCGTTTATTGTTTTCGTTTCATCATTTTGCGGAAGATGTTATCAAATGAATGTTTTCCCGCCCCTGAAAAAAATATGTAGGTATAAAAAATAAGATAAAGCATAGGGAGTTCACGATCTGAAACAGGATTGCCACCCTTCACATGAAAAACTATTACAAGAAAAGTAATGATGATTGGTATTGCTGCAAGTCTAGTAAACACTCCAAGCATCACCAGTATGGCACAGATAAATTCTGCAAACATGGCGAGAATGAAAGAAGTTTTTTCACTCATTCCCATCACTGCTGCAAACTGAATGGGTTCGCCTG